>WNGF01004527.1_pt1 | contig 22287 bp, 23 predicted proteins | sample 5400641 | NCBI WGS metagenome assembly WNGF01 (sample SAMN13153371, study PRJNA577476) | soil metagenome | isolation source: 80 cm soil or saprolite under grassland replicate 2 | place: USA:California | collected 2016-06-15 | reverse complement strand
ATCGACTATGCGGGAGAGGGCCGGGGAAACCGGATCGCGGCGGCCCTGTTGGTCGGCTGGCTGGCCTCGGCCCAGGGCTGGAAGCTGCAGCGCGCGGCGGGTGGCGCAGGAGGAGTCGTTTCCGCTCAGTACGTGGCCGAGCAGTGGCGCGTCGTCGACGTCGCTTTGCGCTCGGTGCCCAAGGCGCGGCTGGCCCAGGGGGAGCTGGGTGCGGTGCGCGTCGCGGGCACGGCCTCGGGCATCACCTTCAAGGTCTCGATCCAGCGTGATCCCGAGCGGCCGCGGCGACCGGCGCCGGACATCGGGCCGCTGGAGTTCCGGCACCTGCACAGGCCCGGCGGCGAGGACGACGCTGGCATCGAGCTCGCCCACCGGAAGGCGGCCCAGCACCGTGAGATGGTCTTCCAGAAGCGAGATGTGCTTCACCACACGGCCACCGGCAACGCCCCCGGCGAGAGCATGCCGCGACACCCCACTGTGTTTGTGCGCGAGCGGCGCGGCGACAGCTCGCTCGTGCTGCTGACGCTGATCGACATAGGAGGCGCCGATACGCTGCGCCACGTGCAGCGCATCGAGCCTGAAGACGATGCCCCGCTGCTGCTCCAGCTTCTCGCCACAGGAGCCAATGACCCGGTCTACAAGCGCTCGCTCGAAGCCGCCGCGGAGCTCATGCGCGCGCTGTAGCGGTGCCGGAATTCACTGTTCTCGACTCTGCCGAGGACGTGGCCGCCGCGGCCGCGGCCGACATCAGCGAGGCGATCGGCGAGGGCGCTCGGACCCTCGTGCTCGCCGGTGGCACCACGCCGCGCCGCTGTTATGAGCTGCTGGTGAACATGGACGTCGAGTGGGGCCGCGTGACGGTGCTGTTCGGCGATGAGCGGTGCGTGAAGCCCGACCATCCCGAGAGCAACTACCGCATGGCGCGGGAGTCTCTGCTCGACCGGGTGGCCCCGGGGACGGTGCATCGTATGCCCGCTGAGCTGGGCCCCGAAGAGGGGGCAGAGCTCTATTCGCGGGTGGTCGCCGTGCTGGCGCCGCTCGACCTGGTCCTGCTCGGAGTGGGCGAGGACGGCCATGTAGCGTCGCTGTTTCCGGGGCATCCGGCACTCGAGATCGAGGGCTGGGCGACCGGCATCCGCGATTCTCCGAAGCCGCCACCACAGCGAGTCACGCTCACCCTGTCAACGCTGCGCGGCGCCAAGCGCGTGATCATCCTGGCCACGGGTTCCGGGAAGGCCGCAGCGGTGACGAGGGCAAAACGGGGTGAGGTGCCATCGGGGATGATTGCGGGCGCACGATGGCTGATCGACCGCGGCGCAGCAGGGACGTGAGCCGCATCGAGATCGTTCCTTCGATCCTGTCGGCAGATGTCGGCCGGCTCGACGAACAGGTGAAGGCAGCGGTCGCGGCGGGCGCGGATCGCATCCAGGTCGACGTGATGGACGGGCACTTCGTGCCCAACCTCACGTTCGGCCCGCTCGTGGTCGAGGCGGTGCGGCGGGTCACCGATCTGCCCATCGAGGCGCACTTGATGGTGGAGCGGCCTGAGCAGTTCATTGAGGCCTTCGCCAAGGCCGGTGCGACGCTGATCGAGGTGCAGGTCGAGGCGACGACATCGCTGTATCGCACTGTGGAGTCGATCAAGGAGCATGGGGCGAACGCGGGTGTGGCGATCAACCCTGCCACGCCCATCGAGGCGCTCAGGGAGATCCTGCCCTACATCGCGCTCGTCAATGTCATGACGGTCGAGCCGGGATTCGGCGGCCAGAAATTCATCCCCCATAGCCCGGAGAAGATCCGGCGGCTGCGCGTTCTAGCTCCAGACGTGGAGATCGAAGTTGACGGTGGCATAGATGCGAAAACAGCTCCGCTGGTGGTGAAGGCGGGCGCGACCGTGCTCGTGGCCGGCAGTGCGGTGTTCGGTTACACGCAGGGTATCTCTGCGGGAATTGCCGCCATCCGAAAGGCCGTTGACTAGCGACCAGGACGCGCTCAAGCGCGCGGCGGCTGAGAAAGCGCTGGAGCTGGTTCGCGACGGGATGCTGCTTGGCCTCGGCAGCGGGTCGACGGTGCGCTACTTCACAGAAGGCGTCGGCCGTTTGGTCGCCGACGGCATGAAGGTCAGGGGCGTGCCGACGTCCCGCGAGACCGCAGAGCTCGCCGCGACCAACGGCATTCCGATCGTCACGGAGATCGTGGGCGCCATTGACCTCGCTGTCGACGGAGCGGACGAGGTCGACTCCAACCTGAGCCTGATCAAGGGGCGAGGCGGGGCGCTGTTCCGTGAGAAGGTGGTTGCGGCGGCCTCAAAGCGATTCGTTGTCGTCGTCGACGAGTCGAAGATGGTCAAGCAGCTTGGAGTGGGGGTGCTGCCGGTCGAGGTTCTGCCTTTTCTCTGGCGCACCATCGCCGAGCGGTTGACAGCGCTCGGGGCCAGCCTGACGGTGCGAGGTGGGGAGGAGGCGCCCTACGTGACCGACAACGGCAACCTGATCTTCGACCTGACCTTCGACGGCGGCATCAGCGATCCCGCGGCGCTCGCGCGGGCGCTGAAGATGACGACCGGGGTCGTGGAGCACGGCCTGTTCGTCGCCATGACCGATACGTGCATCGTGGCCGGCCCGGACGGCCCAAGGGCATTGGGTAGGCAGTCAGCGGCATGACCCTCGACCTCGCTAGGCGAAGAGCGTTTATTGGCTACAGTGATCGCGGAGCGGTCGCCTAGCTCGGTCGAGGGCGCGGCACTGGAAATGCCGTAGGCCCGCAAGGGCCTCGAGGGTTCAAATCCCTCCCGCTCCGCTCTTCGCGCGGTTCGTTTCGCGCAGACTTCCGCAAGATCCCATGGCCCGCGGTCGTTTTGCAGCTAAGGTGCTACCCAACTACAAGCACGGCTTCGCGACCATTGCGCGGGCTACATTGGGATCCGCAGCCAGACGCCACCTCATGGTGTCGCTGCTGGGCGCCACGGTGATGGCGATCCTGCCGGCGCTGCCTGCCCCGGCGCCCTCGCGTGTCCATCTTCTGACGAGACCGGCTGCCAGCGGGCCCTGGATGGACCGACTAAACGCGTGGAGGGCGAGCACGGGGGTAGCAAGCCTCACGGAGAACGCAACATGGAGCAGCGGCGACTACAACCATGCCCTGTACATGGTCAAGAACGACCTGGTCACGCACTACGAGACGCCTGGGGTTCCGTACTACACGGCGGCAGGCGACACCGCGGCTCGAAACAGCAACATCTACGTCAGCTCCAGCACGAGCACAACCGACGTGCAGGCGATTGATTGGTGGATGCAGGCGCCATTCCACGCCATGGGGCTGATGGACCCGCGACTCACGCAGACTGGGTTCGGTTCGTACAGGCAGGTCAAGTCCGGCTGGCAGATGGGCGCAGCCGTTGATGTTGTTCGTGGCAACTCGTTCAGCGGCGGCCAGTACCCCGTCTATTTCCCTGGAAACGGCGCCACCGAACCGCTGCGCACCTACGGCGGCTTCGAATCGCCCGACCCCCTCCAGGCGTGTTCCGGATACACGGCGCCAACCGGGCTCCCTGTCTTCATCCAGGTCGGCGGGAACGTTGCCACCACTGCTGGGCCAGCTCACTCCTTCGTTGGGAATGGAGTAGCGCTCGCGCACTGCATCATCGACTCGAACAATGCCTCCGTCGGCAGCATGCTTCGAAGCAGGGGCGGCGTGATCTTGATCCCCCGGCAACCCCTTGTGACTGGCGTCACATACGCGGTGGCGCTCACGGTCAATGGATCGCCGTACACATGGTCATTCAAGGTGGGGCCACTCCCGCCCGCAATCAATGTGTCGTGCACGTCGGTGACGGCCACCGCGGTGCCTGCATCGCCATCGGAGGTGGGGACTCAGGTCACCATCACCGGCAGCGCAGCCGGCTGCCCCAACCCCCGCTACCGCTTCTGGGTCCAGGCTCCGGGCGGACCCTGGGTCATCAAGCAGGACTACAGCAGCGCGAACATCTTCCTGTGGACAGCGACCACGGTCGCCGGCAGCTATGGACTCGAGGTTGACGTCCGCGACGCGTCCGAGTCAGTGACGTACGACGTGGTGACCAATCTCAATTACGAGCTCACAGGCTGCAGCTCGGTCACGTTGGGCGCCAACCCGACCTCGCCCCAGTACCCCAGCGGCAGCGTGCTCCTCACCGGCACTGCCACCTGCGTGGGCATTCCTACGTACAAGTTCTGGGTCAAAGCGCCGGGCGGCGCCTGGACCGTGGTCCAGCCCTACAGCACTACCAACACCTTCAGCTGGCCGATCTCGGGCCAGCCTCTGGGCAGCTACGGCCTCGAGGTCGACGTCCGCAGCGAGGGGAGCACTGAAACCTATCAGAAGGTGAGCAATCTCACCTACCTGCTCGCCGCCACGCCCTGCGCCACACCCACTCTGGGCGCCAGCCCGCCCTCACCGGGCGCCACCGGCGCCACCGTGCTCTTCACCGCGTCCACGTCCGGCTGCACCAACCCCCGCTACCGCTTCTGGGTCCAGGCTCCGGGCGGGCCCTGGGTGATCAAGCAGGACTACAGCCCCGCCAACACCTTCAGCTGGAGCGGCACCGGGCTCGCCGGCAGCTACGGGATCGAGGTCGACGTCCGCGACCAGGCGGAGACGGTGAGCTACGACGCGGTCGAAAACCTCACCTACCAGCTCAACGGCTGCAGCGCCGTCAGCCTTGCCGCCAGCCCGCCGAACACAGCTCCTCACGGCAGCACCGTCACCCTCACCGCCACCGCCACCTGCCCGGGCACCCCGACCTACAAGTTCTGGATCAAGGCCCCCGGCGGCGCCTGGACCGTGGTCCAGGCCTACAGCACCGGCAACACCTTCACCTGGGTGACACCGGTGACCCCGGGCACGTACTACCTCGAGGTCGACGTCCGCGACCAGGGCGCCACCGACACCTATGAGAAGGTCAGCAACATCACATACGTCGTTACCTGAGCGAACCTCGCTCGCAGCCTGACACCGGGGTGCCACAGCAGGATGTCAATTCCAGCCCCTCCCGTTCGTCGTCATAGCAGGGTCGGGAGAACCCGGCCCGTGCAGGAAGCTCGTTTGGGAGGTTCGTCATGGGAAGTCACGTCATTCATTTCGAGGTCACGGGCAAGGACGGAAAGGCGCTTCAGCGCTTTTACTCCGATGCGTTCGGCTGGAAGCTCGACACCAACAATCCCGGCGGCTACGGGATGGTGCGCGGCGACGAGCACAAGATCACGGGCGGAATCGGCGACGCTCCTCAAGGGTCACCGGGCGGGGTAACGTTTTATGTTCACACCCCCGACCCGAAGGCCACGCTCGCCAAGATCGAGAAGCTCGGTGGCAAGGTTCTTATGCCGCTGACAGAGGTCGCTCCGGAGACCACGATCGCCCTGTTCGCCGACCCCGAGGGTCACGTCGTCGGCTTGATGTAGTCGAGGTCAGGAGGGGAAGGGTGCCGAACGCCCTTCCCCCGCCCGCGGCGGTAAGATGCCCCAAGGGTGCCCGCGCTTGGGATGCGGCGTGAGGCGCGTCAGGAGTGGCTGAACAGGGGAGGCAATCAATGCTGAAGATCACAGAGTCGCGCGCAACGATCCCCGCCCAGGACATCAACCGCGCGCGCAAGTTTTACGAGGAAAAACTCGGGCTGAAGGCAGCAGATGAATCGCCGGACGGCGGAATCAACTATCAGACCGGCAACACAATGCTGCTCGTCTTTCCCAGCAGCGGCAAGGCCTCGGGAGACCACACGCAGGTCGGGCTGCAAGTGAGCGACGTCCCAGCCGCGGTGGACGAGCTGAAGGCCAAGGGCGTGGTGTTCGAGGAATACGACTTCCCGAACTTCAAGAGCGAGGGCGGCATCGTTCAGATCGGCGAGGAAAAGGCCGCCTGGTTCAAGGACAGCGAGGGCAACCTGATCGGGCTCGTTCAGCGCTAGATGTCGGAAAGCCGACGCGTCGGGATCACGCCCAAAAGCTGGACCTCCCACCTGCACCGCGGCGTCATGCACCTGGGCAAGCGGTGGTACGTCGTGAGCGCCGAGATCAATGAAGAAGGGCGCGCCGAGGGCGTGCGGCTGGACGGTCCGTTTCCGGACCACGAGGCCGCCGAGGCCGAGGTCAAGCGGCAGCAGCGAGAGCGCAGCGAATAGCTAAATAGCCAGGAAGCTCAACCCGGCCGAAGGGTAACAACCAGGTTCCGAACCCTTTGATTACAAATTGCTGGGAGCGGAGTATCGTGTGCGCCGGAAAGGAAGGTGGGAGGGCAGTACCCGAGCGAGCCGGGTCCCGCGGGTAATTCGCCAGACGGCCCTGCCTCCACGCCCGCGGGCACGCCGCAGGCCCAGCCCGCGTATCCACCACCCCCGCAGCCCGCATACCCTCCGCCGCCGGCGGCCCCGCCGCCGGGTTGGCAACCTGCGCCACCTCCCGCTACGCCTCCCGCCTGGCAGCCTGCACCGCCGGCGCCGGCAGGCCCGCCCCCCTGGCAGGCCGCACCGCCAGCTCCTCCTCCCTCAGCACCTCCCGCCTGGCAAGGCGCGCCGCCGGCCGCCGCGCCTCCGACCGCACCGCCAGCCTGGCCCGGCGCGCCAGGGTGGCCGGCCGCAGCGCCTCCAGCTCCGTCGGCGCCGCGCTCGCGCCGGCCGATGCTGATCGCGCTGATCCTGGTCGTGCTGCTGGTGCTCGTCGCGGCAGGCGGCGGGGGGGTCCTGGCCAACGCGATGCTGTCCAGCACTTACGGCCCTGAGAAAGCGGTGACGGATTATTTCGCCGCCCAGAAGAGCGGCAATGTCAGCACGATGATGGCCAACGCGACCTTCTTGAAAGGCGACAGCTCGTCGGAGCAGTTCTTCAACCAGAGCGCGGTCGAGGCCATGGTGAAGGTCCCTGAGAACACCGCCATCAGCGGCGTGAAGGTGAGCTTGAGCCGGCAGGTGAACGCGATGACACAGGCCGTGACTGTTTCATTGACGTGGGGTGGGAAAGAGCACGCTCAGACGTACAACGTGCGCCAGGATCCGGCTCGCGTTCACTACGTCTTCTACCACTCCTGGCGCGTTGACATCCCGTTTGTCACCGTTCACATCGCCCTGCCCAACCAGGCGGGCTCGATCAAGTTGGATGGGATCGCGCCGTCGGTCATCTCGCCAAACGCGATCGACACCATCGAAGGCTTTCACTCGGTGACGATGAGCAGCACTGATTTCTACGATCAAGTCACTCACGAAGTCGATGGTGTCAACGACCCCAACCCGACCGTGGCGTTTGCGGGAACCATGAACGCACCGAGCACGGCGCTGGTTGCGGCCTCGATCAAGCGCGCGTTCGCGAACTGCGCAGTCGCCACATACAAGGATTGCGTCGGCCACACGTACAGCGCGCCCAATGACGGCTACCTGTACTACTGGAATGCACCCGGCTATGGCAAGGTCTATTTCAAGACCTACTCCTTCGCATGGACCGTCGACCCGACAGCCGGCATGCTGACGTCCGTGAAGAGTCAGACGGGCCAGATCGCGGCAAGCAATACCTGCAAAGTCACGATGACAGTCAACGGGACCTCCAAGTACACATTCAAAGGCACCTGGACGGCCGACCTTGTGTACACGAACGGAGCCTTTTCTTCCGACGTCGACTACGACTGCTGGAACGCCAGGGCCTGAGTTCCTTCACCTTCCCACTTGTGGGGAGGCGCCGTGCAACCAAACTCCGCGCCGCCGCATCAAACACGCAGGAATCTTCATCAAGTCCTCGGAGGAAGTGACTTGCGTGGCATCACCTGGACCCTGGCCCTGACGTTTCTGTCTCCAGGCGAGCAAGATCGGAGACTTCGAAGGCGTCGTGAGCTTTGTGGCGGGCACGAGCGCGCCTGCATGCGCGAACGTCGCCGCCGACGAGTCGAGCCTCACGTTTCGCTTCATCGCGGCTCCGTAACAGTTATGAGAGGGAACCCGGATGGTTCCCTCTCACGCCTCCCGCGACTTCGTCGCGGGGACCCCAGCGGACGAGGCGCCTTACTGAGTCGTTGGTGCACGTTCGAGAGTCATCGAACGGATAAAGAAGCGGCCGGGTTGAACCCGGCCGCCCTGGCCACGCTTCATTCCCTGCAACTGGATGGCTGCAGCGCGCATCGCATAGGCAGCAACATGGTGAGCGCAGTGATGGAGCAGCGACCCGGGGCGCTGGCACGTGCGGCCCAGGGAGACGCCGACTCCTTCTCGTATCTGATCCAGCCTCTGCTCGACCCCGCGTACCGGCTGGCGGCGGTGATGCTCAACGATCGCCCTGCGGCGGAGGATGCCGTTCAGGAGGCCTCGATCAAAGCCTGGCGCAAGGTGCGCCAGCTGCGGGGTGACGCTGACAAGCTACGCCCCTGGTTTCTGTCCATCGTCGCCAACGAATGCCGCATGACTCGACGCAAGCGCTGGTGGTCCGTCATCAGGGTGGCCGAGGTTCGATCGTCCTCCTCGACCGGCGAGAAGCCCTCCGAGGTGATCACGGACCTTCAGCGCGCGGTGGCCCGTCTGAGTCCAAAGGAGCGGCTGCCACTGGTCCTGTACTTCTACCTCGACATGCCGCTGGAAGAGGTGGCCCGAACGCTCGGCATTACTCCCTCCGGCGCCAAGGCACGGATCTACCGCGCCGCCCGCCGGCTCCGCTCTGACCTGACCCTCGAGGAGGTGACCTGAGGTGAATCGCGAGAGCTTCCGGCGCGAGCTGCGCCGTGCATTCGACAACATGGCAGGGCCGCCGAGCTCGTCTCTTCCCGACCGGGTGCGTTCGGCCCTGAACGAGACGTATCAGGAGAGAGCGCCGATCTGGGTCGCGGGACTTGCCGCCGCCCTGATCGCAGCGATCGTGATCGGGGTCCTGGTGGTGATCCACCCGTTCAACCGCCAGCCTTTGGTTTCAGTCGGTCAACCGAGCCCGAGCCCTTCGCCATCCGCCTCACCGTCCCCAAGCGTGCCGCCATTCGACTGTGGTTCTGCCTACCGGTTGACGTCCGAGGGAGCGCCTGCAGTGGCTGAGATCAGCGCCGTCCGCACCGGCGCCCACGACGGCTACGACCGGATCACGATCGAGTTCAAGGACGGGCAGCCAGGAAGCATTGAGCTGACACCGCAGACCGGGGCGACGTTCATCCAGGACGGGAGCGGACAACCCGTGACCCTCCGAGGCGGCTACGGTCTGAAAGTCCTGCTTCGCGGCGCCGATGCGCATACCGCCTATACCGGTTCTCGCGATCTCAAGACTGCGTATTCGGGCTTACTCGAAGCGCGCGTGGTTGGAGACTACGAGGGATACGTGACATGGGGTCTCGGGCTATCGAAGCCGGCTTGCTACCGCGCCTTCCTCTTGACGAACCCGACGCGCCTGGTGATCGACATCCAGGTCACGTAGCTTTCGGCTCCTGGCTCCGGTCAACCCCGTACATTGGTGCGCACATGAACCGAGCAAGGAGTCAGGAAATGTCGAGCCTCACCTTCGATCCCGAGGAGACCACGCATTGGGAACAGATGCGGCCGCGGAAGGTAAGCCCCGAAAAGTGGAAGCAGTTCGAGGGTTACGCGGCCGAGATCTTCGAAGCCTTCGGGATGGACTTGAACACGCCGGGAACCAGAGCCACTCCAAGCCGCTTCCTGCGTGCGCTGTTCGAGGCCACGTCCGGTTACGAAGGGGATCCCAAGCTCCTGACAGCCTTTCCGACCGAGTGCGACGGCGGGCCTGACTGCAACATCAGCCAGGTCATCGAGGGGCCCATCGAGTTCTTCTCGCTCTGCGAGCACCACGCGCTGCCTTTCCACGGCCACGCGTTCATCGGCTACATCGCGCACGAGGAGATCATCGGCATCTCCAAGCTCACCCGGCTGGTGCGCCTGTTCGCGCGGCGCTTCACCGTCCAGGAGCGCGTAGGCGTTGAGATCGCCGATGAGCTGGTTCGCATCCTCCAGCCGCACGGGGTCGCCGTGCATCTATCAGCAACTCACCTGTGTACGCAGATGCGAGGCGTGCGCGAGGGCCACTCGCGGACGTGGACGTCGTTCTGGCGCGGGAACTACGAGAGCAACCCTCAGCTGAGGACCGAGTTCCTGCAGGCCGTCGCCCAGGCTTCACACTAAGCCCGTATTGCTCGAGCCGTTCGACGTCCTCTATGAGGTGGACGTGCCCGACTACCCACTGCCATTCGTCCTCCAGCGCCTGTACGGCCGTCTGGGCTTTAAGACGCCGATCCTCTACTCGAACTTCGTCTCGTCTCTGGACGGGGTGGCGACGCTCGGATCGGGGTTCTCAGCCGGCTCGCTGATCAGCGGCAAGCAGCCCGCGGACAGATTCCTGATGGGGCTGCTGCGAGCCTGCGCCGACGCCGTCCTGATCGGCGCCGGCACGCTTCGCGCGACGCCGGGACACGTGTGGACGCCCGCGCACGTGTTTCCTGACCTCGCACCCGGCTTCACCGCCCTGCGCGCGAGCCTCGGCCGCAGCCCCGAGCCGCGCACGGTGGTCCTGACCGCGAGCGGCAAGATCGATTTCAAGCATCCGGCTCTGGTCAAGGGCGCCCTGATCGTGACCACGACTGGCGGCGCCAGGAAGATCGGCGCAGGGCTGCCGCCCGCTTGCGAGCTGGCGGTGATGGGCAGGGGTGGGCGGCTGGACCTGGCACGGGTCCTCGGCAAGCTCAAGGAACGTGGGCTAGAGGCGATCTGCAGCGAGGCAGGCCCGCACGTGACCGGCGAGCTGGTCAAGGCCAGCTTGCTGGATGAGATCTTTCTCACCGTCTCTCCCGTTCTGGCGGGCCGAGGCAAGGAGCGACGGTCGGGGATGGTTGAAGGCGTCGAACTGCTGCCCAAGGCCGGCGTCTGGAGCCGGCTCATGAGCGCGCGCCGCCAAGGAGACTATCTCTTCTTGCGTTACGGCCTTCGTAAATGATCGCAAGCCAGAAGGTCGGCGTCGTCATCCCGGCCTACAACGAGGCCGCCTCGCTGGAACGCATCCTGCCGCGAATTCCGGGCGAGCTGTGCGACCTGGTCGTGGTCGTCAACGACGCCTCGACAGACGGCACCTCGGGCGCGGCGAGCAAGGCTGGCGCCACCGTTATCGACCGCATGCTCCGCGGCGGGCCAGGTCCCGCGATCAGAGATGGGCTCGACATGCTCCGGTCCAAGGGGTGTGACATAGCCGCCGTGATGGCCGCCAACGGCAAGCACGACCCGGCGCAGCTGCCGGATCTCATCCGCCCTCTCGCCGACCAGAACCTGGACCTCGTGCGTGGCTCCCGCCACCTGGCCGGGGGTGGCCACGTCAACATGCCATGGCATCGTCTCCTGCTCATCGAGCTGTTCACGGCGCTGTTCTCGATCCTCGTCGGCCGCAGGGTCACCGACGCCACGGGCGGCTTCCAGGCGTACCGGCTGAGCATCCTGCAGGACCCGCGGGTCAACATCCACCAGCCCTGGCTCGGCCGCTACGAGGTGGAGACGTACCTCTTCGCCAAAACGCTTCTGTGCGGGTACAGGTGGAAAGAGGTGCCGGTTCATATCACCTACGGCCCGCGGGGCCGGCCCTACACGCGCGCGCGGCCGATCCTCGACTGGTGGGGCTACTTCCGGCCGGTGCTGCTGCTCAGGCTCGGGCTGAAGAGCTGACGAGCTCGCGCACGGCAGCCGCCACCCTTCGGACGTCCGTTTCGGTCAGCTCTGGATACATCGGCAGCGAAAGGACGCGTTTCGCGGCCGCCTCGGTCACCGGGAAGGATCCAGAGAGGGAGCCGGAGCTGCGATAGGCCGGCTGGAGGTGGATCGGCACCGGGTAGTGGACGCCGGTGCCGATGCCGCGCGCCTCGAGCTCGGCGCGCACGCGCTCGCGCTCGTTGACCTGGATGACGTACAGGTGGTGCACGTGCTCGACATCGGGTAGGGAGTGGGGGAGACCGGCCTCGCTGCCGGCCAGCAGCTCGTCGTACGTCGAGGCGAGGCGCCGCCTGGATTCGTTCCAGCCATCCAGGTGGCGGAGCTTCACCCGCAGTATGGCCGCCTGCATGGTGTCGAGGCGGCGGTTCCACGCCAGGTACACGTGCTCATACCTCGCGCGCTGGCCGTAGTTGCGCATCGTGCGCACCTTGTCCGCCAGCTGGGGGTCGTTGGTCGTCAGGGCGCCTGCGTCGCCGTACGCGCCCAGGTTCTTGCTCGGGTAGAAGCTGAACGCGGCGAAGGCTCCCATCGAGCCGGTCCGGCGGCCTTTGTAGCGCGCGCCATGCGACTGGCACGCATCCTCGATCACTGGCAAGCCATGCCGCCCGGCGATCCCGAGGATTCGATCCATGTCCGCCGGCTGGCCGTACAGGTGGACGGCCATGATCGCCTTTGTGCGCGGCGTGATCGCGGCCTCGAGTCGGTCTGGGTCCAGGTTGTACGTGCGCGGGTCGACGTCGACCCACACCGGCGTAGCGCCGGTGAACGAGATGGCGCTGGAGCTGGCGATGAACGAGGCCGCAGGCGTGACCACCTCGTCACCGGTTCCTATGCCGAGCGCTCGCATCCCGAGCTCGAGCGCCGAGATGCCCGAGTCCACACCCACCGCTTGCTGGACTTCGCAGTAGCCGGCGAACTCTTCCTCGAACGCGCTGACGTCGGCGCCGAGGATGAAGTCGGCCGTGCCCATCACCCGTTCGATCGCAGCCTGCACCTCCGCAGCGATGGCGGCGTGCTGCGCCTTCAGGTCAACGAGGGGTAGCTTTGGTTCCACTCGCGTCTGCAGCACGCCACACGTACGGCCGCTCGTAAAAGCCCTTGAAGCACACCAGCTCGGCGACCCCTTTGATGCGCACGGCGGGATTGCCGGCCACCACCGAGCCCGCCTCCACGTCCTTGGTGACGACGCTTCCGGCTCCGATCAGTGATCCGGCCCCGATCTTCAGGCCCGGCAGGATCGTCGAGTTGGCGCCGATGCTGACGTCGTCTTCGACCGTGGCGCCAAGGACGCACTCGAGATATCGAGGGCAAGCCGGGTGCGGATCGTCTGTGAAGACGACGTGCGGACCGAGGAAGACGCGACTGCCGACCGTCGTGTGTTCCAGGAAGCAGCCGCTGTGGATGCGACTCCGGTTGCCGATCCGGTTCCCGGCTTCGAGCACAGCGTTGGTGCCGACGCTGCAGTCGTCCCCGATCACGTTGTCCTCACGGATTAGAGCGCCGTGGCCGCTGGAGAACCGGTCCCCGATGACCGCTCCGGCGTAGATGACGGTGCCCGAGCGGACGATGCCGCCGGCGCCGATCCTCGTTTTGAGCTCACCAGGCTGGGCGCCTCGCGGAGGTTCGCCAACGATCGCGCCTTCCTGGATGACGGTGCCGGCGCCGACCTCGACGTTCGGATAGATCAAGCGCGGTTCCGAATCGGGGTCGCCGTGCGCAGCTCGTGCTCCGCACGCTCGAGGACGCGGACGATGGCGACGCCGTCCTCGGGCGACGTCAGTGGCGTGCTCCCGGAGCTGATGCAGTCCACGAAATGCTCGAGCTGCGTCCGCAGCGGCTCGGTGTGCTCGAGGCGCGGGATGACGATGTCGCCATCCCGGACGGCGGCGATGAACTCACCGAAGCCGCCGCCTCGCGGCTGATAGTCGGCGCCGCGGTCGTAGATCCGCAGCTTTTCGGTGGCATGTGTGTCGTCGAAGACGACCATCTTGTGGTCGCCGACGACGGTGATGCGTCGCACCTTGACCGGGTCGAGCCAGCTGACGTGGACGCTGGCCAGAACCTGGTCGGGGTAGCTCAAGGTCAGGAACACGACGTCCTCGGTGGCCGGCTTGAGGTACGCCTGGCCGCGGGCCACCAGGTCCGTGGGGTCCGCGTTGAGCCAGTACCGAAGCATCGACAGGTCGTGCGGGGCCAGGTCCCACAGCGCGTTGACGTCCTCCCGGATTGGACCGAGGCCGGTCCGCTGGAAGTACAGGTAGCGGATCTCGCCGAGCAGCCCGTCGTCGATGTACTTCTTGATCGCCCGCACGGCCGGGTTGAAGAGAAAGGTGTGCCCGACCATCAAGGTCCGCCCGCTCTCGCGCCCGGCCGCCGCTGTAGCCTCGGCATCGGCCACGGTCGACGCGAGCGGCTTCTCGACCAGGACGTGCAGCCCGGCTTGCAAGCACTCCACGGCCACGTCGCGGTGGGTGGAGGTCGGGGTGGCCACGATCACGGCGTCGACGTCCCCGTCGCGAATCAGCCGCCTGAAGTCGGCGTAGGCACGCGCCGCTGGGTACTGACGCTCGAATGCGGCCAGTCTCCCGGCCGAAGGCTCAGCGCACGCGCAAAGGCGTGCACCGCTCAGGGTGCCGGAGAGAATTCGGGCGTAGTTCGGTCCCCAGTGACCAAAGCCGATGATCGCGACGCGAAGAAGGTCCGATGCTGGCATGAGATTGGGGTGACCGGGCGGATTATCCCACGCGGTCCGCCGTTTCCCTGCCCCTAACGTGGGAGGGGCCTGCCAAAGATTTTCCAGAGCTAATTAGTCGAAATCGGGGCTGTCGAGCGTTATTTTTGTTTGCAGGATCGAAGACACGATCCAAAGGAAGGAAGGAAGAACGTATATGCAGGGTGCCGCCCCCCTGGCAGCCGTCTGTTCGCAGCCGCGCCAAAGTGGACCGCAGTCCGCCCGCCGCGAGCATACTGCCGGTTGCGCATGAGCCTCGCCCCAGGGACCCAGGTCGGCCCATATCTGATCATCGAGCAGATCGGTCGGGGGGGCATGGCCTCCGTCTACAAGGCCTATGAGGAAGCGCTTGCGCGTCACGTCGCGATCAAGGTGCTGCCCGAGTTCTTCGCCGAGGAGAAGGAGTACCGCGTTCGGTTCCAGGTCGAGGCTGTGGCGGTCGCAAAGCTGCGCCACCTCAACATCCTGTCGGTCTTCGCCTACGGGGAGGAGAACGGCATCCCCTACATCGTCAGCGAGTTCATGGACGGCGGGACGCTGGCTGAACGGCTGAACGGGGCGGTGGCGGTGGAAGAGGTGGTGGCTCTGCTGGAGCCGATCGCCTCAGCTCTCGATTACGCGCACGGCCAGGGTGTCCTCCACCGCGACATCAAGCCCTCGAACATCATGCTGTTGGGGGACGGTACCCCGGTGCTGACCGACTTCGGCCTGGCCAAGCTGCTCGAGGCCGACACCGTCACCATCAGCGGGACCGTCTTGGGCACGCCGGAATACATGGCGCCTGAGCTGTGCGCGGGCGAGGCGGCGGGCACGCGTGCCGATCTCTATTCGCTGGCGGTCGTCGCCTACCAGATGCTCAGTGGGCAGGTCCCCTTCAAGGGCCCCACGCCGGGAGCGACGATCGTGGCGCAGATCCACGACCCCCTGCCCCCAGCCCATGAGGTCAACCCGAATCTGCCAGAGCCGGTCGCTGCCATCCTCCACAAGGCGCTCGCCAAGGTGCCCGAGGACCGCTACGAAAGCGCGATCGAGTTCATCACCGCCCTGGCGTCATCCGGCGCCCAAGAACCCGTGGAGGCCGCCTAGCGGCTCGGCCGGAAAAGCCCTCGACGGATCTTCGGCGCCCATGCGGCCCACTCCCTCCCATGCCTTCGGCATGGGGACCCCAGAGGTATGTGCTGCTCGTTTACGAATCGATTTGATGCGCTCGCTGCGCTGCTCGTCACTTCCTTTGGGGTCCCCGTGGCGCAGCCACGGGAGGGCGCCCCTGGATCACCGAATCCCTCGTCGAGGGTTTTCGGCCGCGCCGCCTAGCAGGTATCGGCGCCCAGCATGAGGGGCGCCGACGCGGCGCTGGTGGGGGAGGTCGTCACCGCGACCAGGGCAGCCGACTTCGCGCCGCTCGGCAGGGCGACGTTTGCCGTTGTGATGTCGACCGTGGTGAAGCCCGGAGGCGTGAAGTGGTTTCCCGGCAGGTCGGTGGTCGTCCCGGTGCAGCGGTCGAAGAACTTGAGCACGTATGCGACGTCTGATCGCTGCACCGCAGAGAATTTGATCTCGACTGTCACGCGGCAGGACGAGCCCAACCGGCAGTTGGTGTCAGCCGACGGGTCGGCGCACTTCCCTTTGGTGCAGAAGGCAACGCCCGTGATTGGTGGAGCAGTGGCCGGGGCGTAGGTCGGGACCGCGCGTGGGCCGCCGGTCTGTGACGGGGAGGGGGAGGTCTTGGCAGACGGCTTGGAGCTTGGTGAAGCCGTGGGAGTTCCGCCTGGGTTTCCGCCACGGCTCGCCAGGAAGATACCCGTGCCGCCGCCCAACAGGAGAAGGATCGCGATGGCGGCGATCGCCGGGATCAGCCAGGGCGGGCGGCCTGAGGGCTCGTCGCGGACAGGCCTTCGCGGCGCGGGGGGCTTGCGCTCCGGCTCGGGAATCGGCGTGGTGGCGGGCGTTCGGATTGGAGCCTGGGTCGAGGAGGCGGCGGCGGCAGCCGGAGCGGCCGCCGCAACAGTTTCCAGGGGGGCAGGTTTCTGCTCTTCCTCGATCTGTTGCGACGGCGTCCAGGAGGGGGTTGGAATCGCCGTCCATGTCGGCTTGTCAGCCGCCGGTGCGGGAGCTGGGGCCTCGGTTTTGGGCGCCGGGGGTGGTTCGTACTGCGCCGGCTTCGGCGCCGGCGGTTCATACGGAGCCGGCGTCGGAGGCGGAGCCAGGGATGCGGGAACCTCCCAAGGCAATGCCTCCCCCGTTTCTGCGGGCGAAGGCGCGGCCGCCGCCGGCGGCTCGTAGGGGGCCGGCGCGGGCGGAGACTCCTGGGCGGCAGGTGGGGTCGGTACCGGCTCGTCCCAGGTGGGAATCGGAGCCGCCGATGGCACGGCGGGAGTGGGCGGTTTGGGGGCGGCAGGCGCCGGCGGCTGATACGGTGTCGGTATCTGGTCGTAGGTCTCGCGGGCGCGAGCAGGCGGTTCGTAGGACGCCGGGGCTGGGGGTGGGGTCTCCTGCCGGGGCTGGCCCCACTGTTGAGGCTGAGGCGCTGGTGCTTGCGTGGGAGCGGGTGCTTGCACCTGCTCTTCTTTCGGTAGGAACGGCGTGATCGACGGCATCTCACGGCCGCCCGCACGAGTCGCGAGCTCTGCCGCCGCCGCGGTCGCGCGGTCCGGGGCCAGCAGGGCCGACGCCATCTCGCGCAGCGCCCCCTGTGCACGGTCGGCGGCCGGTCCCATGGCACCGCTTGCCATCGAGCGCATCGTGACCACGAGCCCAGGAGGGATGTTCGGTGGTGCGGGGGCGCCGGCGGGGTCGACTCCGAATGCGGCGCAGATCGCCATGCCGCACGAGCGAACGTCTGCGCGCAGGTCGCTTTGCGACGGCGCGCCACGCACGGCCGCAGCCGGGTGTCCGCTTAGCCGCACCTCACCATTCCCGGTGACGCGCACAGCGGCGGCATTGAACCCACCCATCGCGATGCCGGACTCGTGAAGCGCTGACACTCCCGACAGCAGCGCCGCGCCGAGCGCGGCAGCCGCAGGCGAAGTGAGCGGACCGCGGGACAGGATCGTTCCGAGCGGCGTCCCTTCATTCGGCTCGACGGCGACCCAGATGCCGTTCGGGTCTGTGCCCCATGCGAGCACCGGGGAAAGTGCAGGATGCCGGTTCTCGGCCAGGCGCTGAACCCGAGGCAGTGCAGCCGCCGCTTCCGGGGCTGGCGCCGAGATCTCGTGGATGACGACGGCCTTTCCGCTTCTCAAGACGGCCTTCCAACCCTGGCCTGCACCAGGAGCAACGAGTTCGATCAGCTTCGGCTTCGGCTCGCTCTCCGGCATAACGGGTGCATGGTACCCTTGCGGCACATGGCTTATGTCATCGTTCAGCCGTGTGTAGGGGTCAAAGACGCCTCATGCGTCGAGGTGTGCCCGGTCGACTGTATTCACACCGATGACGCCTCAGAGATGTATTTCATCGATCCCGATGAGTGCATCGACTGCGGCGCTTGTGTCGATCCCTGCCCCGTGGACGCCATCTTCCCAGAGGATGAGGTCCCGGAGCAGTGGCGCGAATACATCAAGATCAACGCCGACTATTTCAAGAATCGACAGTAGACCAGCAGGCCAACCTTAAGTTGGCTCGCCACGCCGTGCGGAGCGTGAACGTCGCGCTGCGGCAGGAGCTCGACCTGTACGCGTTGGTCCGCCCCGTCAAGGCCTACAAAGGCGCGCGCAACCTGCGCGACGACCTCGACTTCGTGATCGTGCGCGAGAACACCGAAGACATCTATGCGGGCATCGAGTTCGAGCGTGGAACGCCTGATGCGGAGCGCCTCATCACCGAGATCTCAGGTCTGACGAAGAAGCGCATCCGTCCCGACAGCGGCCTGTCCATCAAGCCCATATCGGTGAGCGGGTCGGAGCGCATCGTCCAGTTCGCATTCGACTACGCGCGCAAGAACAACCGGCACAAGGTCACCGCCGTCCACAAGGCGAACATCATGAAGCACACCGATGGTCTGTTCCTGTTCGTCGCGCGCCAGGTGGCCGAGCGCAACAAGGACGTCGAGTTCGAGGATCGGATCGTCGACAACATGTGCATGCAGCTGGTGCTGCGGCCCAAGGAGTACGACATCCTGTGCTGCCCGAACCTCTACGGCGACATCATCTCCGACCTCGGGGCCGGGATGATCGGCGGGCTCGGGCTCGCGCCGGGCGCGAACATTGGCACCAACGGCGCCGTCTTCGAGGCGACCCACGGGAGCGCGCCCAAGTACGCCGGTTTGAACAAGGTCAACCCGATGGCGGTCATGCTCTCCGGCGTGCTGATGCTGCGGCACCTGGAGGAGAGCGATGCCGCGAACGCGCTCGAGACCGCGATCGCCGACGTCATTGCTCTCGGCAAGAGCGTGACCTATGACCTGAAGGAGCAGCGGGACGATCCCACCGCCGTCGGCACGAGCCAGGTCGCGGACGCGGTGGTGGCCCAACTGAAGGCGGGGGCCTGAGTTACTTTCGAAGCGCGGCACTTAAACTCTCCACCACCCTTTGAGAGCCCTGAGTCCAGACGTCGCCCGCCTGCGCCGGTTGTGGGACGAGCACGTCCACCGTCCGTTTCCGGCCACCGGCGATGACCCGCGACTGCAAGAGGTGGCGCTCTATGCCACCTGGCTCGGGAGCATGGTCGAGCCGGTCCTGCGACGCGGCTCTCTCGACGCGACGCATGCCGAGATGCTGAAGGCGCGCCGCGCCGAGGGCAACCAGGTCCTGTTTCGTGCCGCTGGCGACCTCGGTGATCCGGTGCGGTCATACGTTGCGCGCCTGATCGCGATGGAGGAGATCCTGGCCGGGCTCCCGGTCGACAAGTGAGGCTCGCGGCTCTGGTGGCGGCGTGCCTGATGGTGGCTTGCAGCAACAGCCCAGCGCCGGTGGCGCAGACCTCGCCGGTCGGCGTGGCACCCGTGCTCGGCCCGGTGCTCGACCGGTCCGACCAACCCTCGTTCGCCGACCGCACCGGCAGGCCGCCCGCGCTCACCCTCCAGGAGCTCTTTCACCCGGCGTACAACCTGCCCGTCGACCCGACGAGGATCCGCACGCTTCTGATCACCGGTGACGTCATCCCCGCCCGCGGGGTCGCCTACTTCGCGGCTGCGCGCCATGACTACCTGTGGCCGTTCAGGCGGACGGCTGATTACACAAAGAACGCTGATGTCACCTACATCAATCTCGAGGCGCCGCTTTTCACCGGCTGCCCCGTCAGCGCGAAAGAGAGCTTCACCTTCTGCGGCGACCCTCGCTTCGTCAACGGGCTGACCTACATGGGCGCGGATGTGGCGAACCTGGCGAACAACCACCTGACGAACTACGGCGCCGAGGGCGTGACATTGACCGACAAGCTCCTGCACCAGCACGGCATTCTGACCAGCGGACTCGGCCCGGTTGCGGTGATCGAGGTGCGAGGCATCAAGTTCGGATTCATAGGCTTCAATGGTGTCGGCCGCGCGATAGACAGAACTGCTCTCAAAGCCGGGATCGCGCGAGCGCGCCAGCAGGCGGACATCGTCGTCGTCCAGTTTCATTGGGGCAAGGAATACGAGCGGCAGCCGAAGGCCGATCCAGGCGTGCCGACGCCCGACGACCCGGTCGCCATCGGCCACGCTTCGATCGATTGGGGCGCGGACATCGTGATCGGCAACCATCCGCACTGGTACCAGGGCGTCGAGGTGTACCACGGCAAGCTGATCACGTATGCGCACGGCAACTTCGTGTTCGACCAGATGTGGTCGGAGGACACGCGAGAAGGCGTGATCGGGACCTACACGTTCGATGGCACCAAGCTCGTGGCCGCGACGTGGAAGCCGATTCGCATCTACGACTACGGGCAGCCGGTGTTCATGAACGCCAACGACGCCGCTGTGACGGTGGCCACGATGGAAGCGGCAAGTGATCAGCTCGCAGCGCGTCTCGGCGAGCCCACGACCTCGCCGGTGCCGCAGATGCCGCCGCCACTGCCGTACGCGGCCGGACACGCGCCCTAGGTACTCCGGACGTCGCTACTGACTCCCCGTGGAAGGGGGAGGCCAGGTGGGGGAGCGCGTCCTCTTGTATAAACTCTCCGAGCACAACACCCTAGGGAGTTCCAACCGTTCCAGTCCACGTCTCAGAACCAGGAACCTTACGCAGGCGCGGATCACGCCGGCGCCGGCGTGATCGCATGCTCGTCTTCGCCGTTTTCTTCGTTCTCGTCAGCGGTGGAGTGGGTTCCGGCTTTCTGCTTGCCAACCGCGCTCCTGCGATCAATCTCACAGCACAGCACACCGCGTCGCCGCACGCCGCGGATTACGACCATTTCCAGTTCTCAAACCTGTGGCTCGCGGCCAACCCGCAGCCCGCGCTGCCGATTCACGGCAAAGCTGCATACCTGGTCGACCTGGATTCCCGCGTCGTCCTCTGGGCGAGAGATCCCGAAACTCCACGGGCTCCCGCCAGCCTGACCAAGCTCATCACCGCGATGGTCGCGGTCGATGATGCCGGAACCCTTGATCGGCCTGTGGTCGTGGCCCGAGAGGCAACCAAGGTCATCCCCAGCGTCATGGGCCTGTCGCCAGGCGAGCACCTCACGGTTCGCGAGCTGCTCGACGGCCTCTTCCTCGATTCCGGCAACGATGCTGCGGAAGCGCTGGCGATGGGCATCGTGCCGCGTGATCGATTCATCCGGCAGATGAACCAGAAGGCCAAGAGCATCGGCCTGAACTCGAGCCACTTCTCAAATCCAAGCGGGCTTGACGCGGCTGGCCACGTCATGTCCGCGCACGACCTTGCGCACGCCGCTGGGTACCTTGACAAGTACTACCCGGAGATTGCCGCGATCGCCAGCGTCAAGGATGTGGCGATCGCAGCCACGCCGGGGCACAAGGCTTTTTACCCGCACAACCTGAACCGGCTGCTGTGGACGTATCCAGGCGCTACCGGCCTGAAGACCGGCCTCACCGACGCCGCCGGTGGCTGCATCGTGGCCACGGCCACGCGCGGCGGGCGGCACCTGATCGCGGTCATTCTCAACGCGACCGGCCATTCCCTGGACGACGCAACGGTTCTGCTGAATTACGGGTTCAGCACGCATCCGCACTACGCCTTCTGGCCGTGGGGGCCCTCCTGAGCGCTTAGACTTCCCCGTCGTGGTTCGCCTGGTGGGGCTGAGCGCGCTCGAGGTGCTCGACTCGCGCGGCAATCCAACGATCTCCGTCACCGCCTTCACCGAGAACGGCAGCGCCACCGCGATCGTCCCTTCCGGCGCCTCGACCGGCAAGCACGAGGCCATCGAGCTGCGAGATGGCGACGGCAGTCGATTTGGCGGCAAGGGTGTCCTGAAGGCGGTGTCGAACGTCGAGAACACCATCGCCGCCCATGTCGTCGGCATGGACATCTCGGACCAGGCTGCCTTCGACTCCGCCTTGATCGGACTCGACGGCACCATCGACAAGTCGCGCCTCGGAGCCAACGCGATCCTCGGCGTGTCCCTGGCTGCGGCGCGCGCGGCGGCGAGGGAGCTCGACGTGCCGCTCTACCGCTACCTCGGCGGGGCCCAGGCCCACCTCCTGCCGCTGCCAATGGCCAACATCCTCAACGGCGGCGCGCATGCGGACACCTCGGTCGACCTGCAGGAGTTCATGGTGTGCCCGGTCGGCGCTCCCTCCTTCGCCGAGGGGCTGCGCGCGGTTGCCGAGGTCTATCACGAGCTGAAGCGGGTGCTGAAATCTCAGCAGCTGGCGACGGGGGTGGGGGACGAGGGCGGCTTCGCGCCCGACCTTCCTTCGAATGAGGACGCGCTGAAGCTGATCGTCACGGCCATCCAGGAGGCGGGCTACAAGCCCGGAGATCAGGTC
>WNGF01008370.1_pt1 | contig 22290 bp, 25 predicted proteins | sample 5400641 | NCBI WGS metagenome assembly WNGF01 (sample SAMN13153371, study PRJNA577476) | soil metagenome | isolation source: 80 cm soil or saprolite under grassland replicate 2 | place: USA:California | collected 2016-06-15 | reverse complement strand
AGCATTTGTATATTCTGATCATACGATCAAGCCTAGGCCCGTCTCCACCTAATGCTGGCAGATACACCGTTGCCTCACGGTTTCGGCGCCGCTCTTGCGAGCGTGGATACATTTTCCAAGGGCTCCAGAACAGTTCGTTACCTCCCCGCTCTGCCTTGTAGGCTACGTGCGATGGGACGCACGGTCTGATCGAGTTTCCTCCTCTCCAGACAATCATTTTCAGCAGCTTTCCAGGTCGCACTAAGAGTAGCCGACCAACCACCAACTGAGTTGCCACAGCCATGGTGGCCTGGATTCGCAAGCGCTGGCCTAACACGGTGGGCGATGGGCAAGCCGGAATTCCTGGGGAATACTCCGGTGCCACCGTTTGAACGCGCGATGGAAAGCCGCAGGTTCAGAATAGCCCAGCAGGTAGCCCACTTCAGAAATGGAAAGAGCGCGGTCGGCGAGATATCGACCAGCGGCTTCGCGCCGGGTTGAATCTAGAACTTCCTGATAGCTGGTTCCTCTGGACGCCAAGCGGCGCTGCTACGAACGGACAGAGGTGGCCATACATCGCGAAACCGATTCAATATTCGAGTCGCCTTGCGCGAAGCGGGTTAGCAATATCCGGCGAAGATCAGACACAACATCATTGCGTTCCGGCAGCCGGCCTGCGATTTCCTCAGCATTGCGTACTAGCACCGATTGCAGTACCGCATCCCGCCTGCGCAATGGCAGTTCCCAACTTGTCCGGGAGAGTGCCAGGCCGAGCCACGGCGTTTGCGTGCGCACAGGGCATCCGAGCAGGTGCTCCGCCTCTTTTACATCATCTGGTGTGTGGGTAAAGCAGGCATATTGGGGTTGCAACCGGGATTCAGTTTCCCGACGAAGGTGAAAAATTGCCATCCCAATTTCGAATTCGGCGGTGAAGGAATCCTGAATGCCCACATAAGATACTCGAACCGGATCGTCCGTGTCGTGGATTTCAACGCCGAAAGGTGCCTCGCTAAGCCGCAGATAACGGGCAAGCTGTCGCATTCCTTCGCTAACGTTCTCGCAAGTCACAATCAGATAATCGAGAAGCCGGAAAGCACCAATCGGCGTCTCGGCTGCAACCTTGATCCCCAAATTCGTCATTGGACGCGTTCGCATTGCCTCCCCAATCACAGCCGGAATGCTCATGCATGGAACACGTCCGTCCGGATCTTCAAGTTGTTCTGACGTGACACCAGCCGCTGAGAGCAGAGAAGCCATGTTGTAGCCGAGGCGCGCAAGTCCGGTTACGAAGGCACGGAGTGTGGACGAAGGTTGAGTGGGCACTAGTGCAGCGATGGGGCGCGGGGGCTTGGCGTAGCTTATCAATTCTTTGGCATGGGCTGTCATTGTGGGGACTAGGCCTTTAGCTGCATTCTGCCACGCAGATCGGCCGAGCTCAAGAGAGCGCAAGAGGCCGGCAAAATTCGACACTGGAGGAACCATGTATCTGCTTCCACTGATCTTCTCCTTGCTCAGCATGTTTTCCGTAGCCACATTTTGGGTCCCCGTTGCCACAGCGAGCCCTTCTCCAACAAAACAAAATGATCCGTCGATCATTGAGGGAGCAGATGCCTATCTCAAGGCCGTCATGGCCGGCGATGCAAGAACGGTCGCGGCAATGTTTGACGACGATGCGATTGTCATGCCCCCTAACCAGCAATTGCTCCGAGGCAAGCTCGCCATTCAGCACTTCTATGAAGGCTGGTGTCACAGCCCGATGAAGCCTACGTCATTTACATTCGATCACTTTGAGGCCACTGTTTCCGGCGATTCCGCATATGACGTGGGGACTTACAAAATGAGTGTTCATACTGGACCGGGTCGTAGTGTCGACGATACGGGAAAATACACATCGGTCTTGAAGCGTTCAGCTGGCGAATGGAAGATCGCCTATTTGATCTTCAACAGTGATTTGCCGCCACAGCCGCAAGTGGTTGCCCCAGCCAAATGAACGAAGTCTCCACTGAATGAAGATTGCACTCTACTGAACCGTGATCGACGGGCTTGTCAAGGGCCCGTTGTTTCTATTTCCAATCTCGTGAACGTGACCGGCATTTTTCGCAATCTCGCTTGGCGTTTGACAGGGCAAGCTGACGCAATATCAAGGTAAGGCTAGCGACAATCCGCACGGAAGGCATTAGCCAATTGGGGTTCTGTTTCGGGGATCGAGATTCTCACGTTGTCGCTGCGAGTTGATGAGCACCGGAATGCTTTCTCCAAAGCGCGGTGTGGTATGCGGTTGCTTCGGGCAGGATATCTCGCTTCGAGAAGCACGGAGAATGGGGGCGCTCGGCTAGCCTGGTGCTCGTCCAAGCATGCCAGTCACCATAAAGAAGGAGATCCAGGGAAGCGCCGTCGCATCGTTCAAGAAGTGGGCCACAATCGCAGCGACTAAGCTGCGCCGCCCTAAGAGGTAGGCCACGCCCCACATCATGCCGAGGAACGCAGTGGGCACGGCGATACCGAGCCACGGGAGAAAACCCTGGTTCAGATAACCCGCGTGCGAGAGGCCAAACGCAACTCCGGGAATAAGGACTTGCGCTACCTTCCCGTAGCCGGCAATCGCGAATTCTGTCATGAGGAAGGCGCGAAACAGGACCTCTTCGCAGAATCCAGCGGTGATGCCCATCATTATCGCTGCGGCCAGGTGAAACCCCTGCGGGAAGAAGGCGGCCGAAATGGGTATACCCATCCGGGGAAGGAAGCGGAGGTTTCCGCCGATCGAAAGGGCGGCAAAGGCCAGTGCGATTACCCACGCCTTCCAATTGCCCACGCGCCAAACCCCGATGTCCTTAAGAGCAAATTGGCGCTGACGCAAAACCAACACAACGCCAAGCACAAACAGCCACTCGGCAATCGCTGGCCCGGCGATCCACCACAAAAAGCGTTCTCCGGGAGAACCATGGGTGGCAGCGGGAATGGATAGCTTGATGAGTTTTGAAGCAAGCCAGATGGCCGCTGGCAAACCGAGGCCCAAAATTGCAAACTCTGTCCAGAGTCGAAGTGGGAAATGGCTGACTGCTCTGTCATCTAAAGTGGAGGGGCTGTTCATGGGGAAAAGACGGCTCAGCGAGCGTAAGGTTAGCGCCCAGCTACCCGCTCTCCGAGTCTTGCGTCGGCACAACAACTCAACGCGGTAGCCGTGATTTGGCCTGCTCGCACTATGGCTTGGGTCAGCAATTGCCGCAAATTTGCCATTCGGAGCGGATCACGAGCAACACTGAAGTTGGAACTGCCGGTACGCATACCGGATTACTTCAGGTTGGCCGACGATTCTGAAAGTTGATGGCGATAAGCGTTTTCATGAGGACTCAACTCATCTCCTGTCGCTCGCCAAAAACCGATAAAGCGCTCTATTACGGTCCTCGCTCTTTCACCACCTGTGCCGTTTCGTCCTCTTCTTCGTCAAGTGGATTAGCGTCGGCGAGGGAGTCCCTTTTCCGAGGTCTCGGATCCAGGTGCTTCACGGAACGGTTCCACAGAAATGCGCTCGTAACACACTTCCAGCACGGTCAGGTATTCTGTACCGCCCGGTGCTTGGAGAACTACGCTGTCGCCCGCTGCCGACTTCATCAACGCACGCCCCAGAGGTGACACCCAACTGATGTGGTTTCGCTTGAGATCGACCTCGTCGGTGCCCACGATGCTCACCGCTCGCTCCGCTCCCGCGGCATTGGCATAGCACACGGTCGCTCCGAAGAATGCCCTCGTCTTAGCCTGCCCCGCTCTCGGAGCTTCCGGGTCCACCACTTCAGCGGCTTCGATTCGCTTCGTGAGAAAGCGAATCCTCCCATCGATCTGCCGCAGTCGCCGCTTGCCGTACTGATAGTCGGCGTTTTCACTGCGATCGCCGTTGCTGGCAGCCCATGCCACCACCTCCGCCACGGCCGGGCGTTCCCTAGTGAGCAGAAACCGGTGCTCACCTTTGAGGCGCTGCAGCCCGCTCGGCGTTATGTAGTTCTTGCCTCGCGTCGCGGGCTCGTCCCCTTCTGGTTTTCTCGTAAACCCTTTCCGCATCTCGTAGTCCTTCCAGTGCGCACATTGGTCGGTCTTCGTCATTGTCTTCGTATTGCGCTCAGCTGAGTTCTTGGGCGAGTCCGATGAGGAGCCCTTCAGGCCCCCGGATGTAGCAGAGCCGATACGCGTCTTTATACTGGACTACTTCGCCTACGAGCTGGGCGCCGCGCTTGCGGAGCTTTTCAAGCGTCTCGTCGATGTCGTCCACGGCGAACATGACGCGGAGGTAGCCTAGAGCGTTCACCGGGGCGTTGCGGTGATCCGCGACGGCAGGCGGGGTGAGGAACCGGGAGAGTTCGAGGCGGCCGTGGCCGTCCGGCGTGCGCATCATGGCAATCTCGACGCGCTGATCGGCAAGTCCAGTGACACGTCCGGCCCATTCTCCTTCGATCGTGGCCCGCCCTTCAAGTTCGAGGCCGAGCTCGCGAAAGAAATCGATCGTCCCTCCGAGGTCATCGACGACGATTCCTACGTTGTCCATCCGTTTGAGCGCCATGTGGCCAATCTACAAGGCGTCGTCTAGTCTAGCAACGAACCCTTTTTGCAACTCCGAAGCCCGAGCGCGACGTGGAGCCTGAGAGATCGTTCCCGAATAGCGCGTACTCGGGGCAGATCACGGGCGATCCTGAAGTAATCCCAAGGGTAAGATTGCCGACAATCCACGAAGTGACGTGATCCAGCATTGTCGCTGCTGGTGATTCTAGCGCCCGCTATGCATGCCCGGGCTGAGTCTCCAACACCGGCAACGGCGGCTAGTGTGCGAGACCCGGCGAGCGGCTACGCGACGCCTGACGCCGAGTACGCAAAATTTCAGTAGGTGCCTTCCGAAAGTACGAAGCGACTAAGACGGCTGACGACGCAACCGCGAGAAGCGATTATGACTATGATCGATTGGCGATAGGTCCCTTAGTCTGCTGGTATGCGGAGCAGTATGCGCTCTGTTTTTTTTTTGACAGTCCTTCCAACTTGCCCGCGCCGGTACGGACCTCGGCATCAGGCACTAATTCCCCAAAACTGCCTTGTTCGCCTCCAGCACCTCCCCCCGTCCTGGCTTGTCAGCGTGCTCGCATATCTTTAATAGTTCGGCAAAATACTTGCGACTTGCTTCGAGGTTGCCGCCGAGGTGCGCGGCCCGCGCCGCGCCGTGCACGGAAGCGGTTTGGCTCTTTCTTCAGCGTCGCCTCAAATTGCTCCAGCGCTTGCGCGGGCTGGTTGATCTCCAGCAGCATCTCGCCGAATAGCTCGCGCGCAGGTGCAAGCGGCCCGGGCGTAATTGCCTTCTTGTCGGTACCATCTTCCATCTCGGCTGCCGACTTCATCATGGTCAACGCAAGGTCCTTACGTCCCGCTACCAATGAGCTCCAGGCATTCACTTCGAGGCGCTGGATCTCGGCTTGCCCAGCCCAATAGCTTTCCTTTGCCTTCTCCAGACGCGTACGGATGTCCTGCAGCGCAGCGACTGACGCCTGGGCCTTGGCCGCATCATGCAGCCGGGCCGCTGCTATGCCGCGCGCAAACCAGGTCGTGGCATCGGCGTAGGGAAACGGCGTCTCGCGTGGCTGCAGCTCCGCCGCCCGCTGCCAGTCGTGACGCTCTACAGCATAGCGCGCGGGAATTGCTGCCAGCGCGAAGTATCCGGCGTCGGGACCCGCCGCGCCGCTCACCACCATTCTCGGATCGAACCGCGAGGCTATCTCCGGCAGTGCCTCGAGCACCTTGCGCGCAGCTTCGTCCTGCGCCGTCTGCAGATAGGCGTAAACCTGGTAGTCGCTTGCGTGTAGCTCTTCTGCCGTTTGGCCCACGCGACGCGAAGCCGCTGCTGCGGCGAATTCTGCCAGTAGCCCACACGCGTGAATGTGTGTGACGGCATATGTAGTGCGTGTGGCGCATCAGGCGCGATATCGGAATAGCGCTGCGCGGCGACAAGCGCTTTTCCCGCCAGAGACGGCACATCGTAGGTGTGAATGATGTAATGCGCCAGTCCGGGATGGTCCGGTTCTTCGCGGAATAGCTTCTCCAAGATTGCGCCCGCCTTGAGCCGCGCGGCGTAGGTTTTGTCGGTCGGCTCCTCCGCAGCCGCAAGCGCCAGCGCGTAGAAAATCTGCGCCTCCTGATCGTCGGAGTATTTCGACGCGAGACCTTCCATCGCATCTCGGTAGGCGAGCAAACGCGCTTGCTGTGGCGTGCTCTCGAAGTTGCTGTACAGACTGGCGACGGCCGTGAGGTACGCTCGTTCGCGCTCCGTTTTTGCGCCAGCGGCTTTGCCCCGTTCGGCGCTCTCGCCTCCCATCTGCAGCTGGCTGTTGTCCTTCGTGCCAGCCGCGAACGGATTGCTCCATTGGCTGAGTGCGATTCCCCAGTGCGCGATTCCGCAAGCCGGATCACTTTTGAGCGCCGCGTTGAATCCTTGAATGGCTTGATTGAATTGGAAAGAGTGCAGCAGCGCCACCGCTCGATCGAATTCCTTCTGCGCCTCAGCATTACATGACGTGGTAAAGTGCACCGCACCTAACTTTTCGCCATTTCCATGCTGGTGCTGCTGCCCGACACCACTCGCCGCAAGCAGGGCAATGGCACATCCGGCAAAGACTCTCCTCGTGAACATTTGCTCCCCTACCGCCGGATTATAGGCACCGGAGCGCCGGGAGGGAATCCTTATCGCAGGACGACTCTAGCGCGAACTCGTCCGATCCTGACGACGAAACTTGATCCAGCGATTATATGAATGAACCAGATCTAGCCCGGACTCTGGTCGTATGACGGGTTACCCGCACCTCACAGTCGCGGCACTACTCTGATCATTGATCGGTGGCACGGAGGCCACCGGTCATGAAGCAGAAGCCAAGTTCCAGAAGAAGACACAACAGTACCAAGTCCATCCTGCGCCTGCCCGACCTTGAACACGCCAAGGCCGCGGTGTTGAACAGCCTGAACTCAGCAGATGCAAAGCGGGGTTATCGTCACGCCATCGATGAGTTCGTTGACTGGTACTGCTCGGAACCGCGGTTGGCCTTCAACAGGATCGTGGTCTTACGTTACCGATCTCATCTCGAATCCCGTCAACTCGCCCCCGGAACCATCAATCTGCGTCTTGGCGCCGTGCGCCGGCTCGCCTACGAAGCGGCCGACTGCGGTCTTCTCAGCGCCGATTTGGCGGCCGGCATTCGTCGCGTCAAAGGGATGAAGAAGCTGGGCATTCGCCTCGGCAACTGGTTAACGGCAGAGCAAGGCAATGCGCTTTGGCAAGCACCCGATCGTCAGCGACTCAAAGGGAAACGCGACCGAGCCTTGCTCGCATTGCTACTCGCGTGTGGGTTAAGGAGGCATGAAGCCGTGGCGTTGACATTGGATCATCTCCAGCAGCGCGAGGAGCACTGGGCCATTGTTGATCTCGTTGGCAAGGGAGGTCACATTCGGACGGTTCCCGTTCCCGATTGGGTGAGAACCGAACTGGATGATTGGCTCGCCGCAGCCGCAATTGATCGAGGCAAGTTGTTCCGCCGTCTCAACAAAGTGGGAAGAGCCTGGGGAGATGGGATGACGGTAAAAGCGGTTTGGCACACATTGTGAAGGAATCCGCCAGACACATTGGAGTGGCGAGGTTGGCACCGCACGATCTGCGACGCCGGACCTGTGCTCGGCTCTGCCACGCATCGGGAGGCGAGTTGGAGCAGATCCAATTTCTCTTGGGGCACGTTTCGGTGCAGACGACCGAACGCTATCTTGGCTGCAAGCAGCGGATTCGATCAGCCGTCAATGATCGCATTGGCATCGAGCCGACTCCCTGAACTGAGGCGGTTGCGGAAGTGTTGCCGACCATTCGGAATTATTCCAGCGACCGGAGGATGGGAGGCACGTGTTTCCGTGGCAGACCAACTGTTTCTTTCATTACCATGTCCTGATCGGCTCATCGAGAGTGACCGTCGGGCCTGCGACAGACTCATTATCAGCCACACACTCTGGGCCGACTTTCATATCGCACAGAGCGGATCGTGCGATTGCCGAACCCTACATCACCGCCACAGAACGCACAACCGCGCATAACGGAGAGACACGCTCGGCGCAATGACAGGTAGGGCACACGGGAAGGTCTGCTGCGTAGTACAGCCGGCAGTTCGCGCAGGGAAGCCCGTAGCGGATTGGTTCTCGTCCCGGCTGTCTGCGCGCGTGTCCGGCTTGTGATGACATGGTCAGCGTTGGATTCGTAATTCTGGGGTTCGTGATTTCCTGCATAACTTGTATCCTCTCGATCGCAATCCCTTCTCGCTTTCCTCTATGCCGCTTCCTTGCAAATAATCCGGGGACGTTTCAAACCGTCATGCGAGACGAGCACGTTGAAGTTCGATCCATCGCGCGACTGCAGCAGCCACCGATTCGGGCTCCGCAGTTCACGTTTGGGCTGCGGGTTACTCCAAACCAACGTGAGGCCTGACTTCTCATTCTGACGGCAATCTAAAGTGGCGTCCATAAATGGCAACTCCTCTCATCGGTATCGCGGAGCCGCTTGGCATGGCCCGCTTCATCTACATGGGCGCAAATACCAGCGAGAATCGATCACGAAGGAACAAACAAATTTGTTGGATGAAGACAAGAAGACAGGCTCCGAACATTGAATCCGGGGCCGGTGCTCGTCATGTTCTCAAGTTGGAGTGTATATACGAAAGGGCGGTCCTGGGATTACGTGTCCAGGACCGCCCTGATTGTTAAGCTGTGTTCGCTAGTGGGGCTATCTTACGGCAAGTCGACGTAGTAACCGGCCACCGACAAACTGCAGCCTCCGGCCAAGCCGCCGGTGTTGGTGGCGCCCATATAGAGAGTCTCACCAGGATTGCCGTAAAGCCGCATAGAGGTAGCGGCGCTTTTCTTCGATACGAAGTCCTCAGGCAGAAATTGGATGCCCTGCGTTCCATTCTGAGCAGTGAAAAACTGGATATTGGCGATACCAGCGACGTTCGAGCAGTACCCGGACACTTCTTCGAGTACAATGCGCTGGTTCGCCGGCACTGTCGTGAGGACCACACCCGACGAAGAACCAGCGGGTACGGAGAAGTACTTATGGCTTTGAAACGGCTTGCGCGCAGGAGCATCGGAGTCTTTGATGATCCCGACCACAGGAACGGGCTGCGCTGTCGTGTTGGTGACGATCACAGGCGTCGCTGCCGGGTTACCAGCATAAGCTGCGGTTGAGGCGAACAGGCTCAGTAGAGCAATGAGCCCGAAACGATTGGCGAAAATTCTCTTTGTCATTGTAATTTCTCCTTTTTTGTTTTGGGCTTTTTGCCCTTCACCTGTACGGGCGCAAACGGGAGTGAAAATCGATCAGGCCAGAAAAAATTCCGGCAGGAGTATTTGCGTGAAAGAAGAAGGCCAGCCGCTGTGTCGGGCTGGCCTGAGATGTCGGGATAATTCCTACACCCCAACAACAGGGGATTTCGTAGGTATTCTGCAAGTTGATCTGACCCCACCCTGGGCTTCGCTACTGAATCCTGGGCAAACTAGGTCGGTGACTATTCACTACCGCCGCTTTTAGTTGCGCACGCCGAAACTACGCTTACGCAGTCGCAACCGCGGGCGTATTGAGGCCCGGAGCCATATGGATTCCAGTAGATGTACTCGGTCCCTGACGCCTGAAAGGCTATGTTTGCAGCAGGCGCTGCGTTAAGCATTAGGCCGTGGGCACTGTTGTTAGACGGACCCCGCGCCCACACGGCGGTCAGCTTCGGAAAGGACGCCGGACCGCACAACCTGGTGTTGAGCAGCGACGACAATCGCCTGATAGTCTCAGACTACTTCCTCAACGAAGACGCAGCGGGCAAGCTGGGCGCGGGCACCGCCGCGCTGGATGTTTGGCTTGGGCATCGCGGTGGTTTGCGCCGCATACTTCGCAGGTCGCAGTTCACGGCCTTCCGATCGCTCGGCGTCGAAGCTGTCGAGTAATCTAGGCAGCGATCTTCACACGCGTGGACCAAACCTGGCAGCGTATTTCGTAGGTGCTTGAGGACACTCAGAATTTGATCTCTGTTACGCGAAAAACGTATTCGCGAGCCGTTGAAAGTCAGTAAAAAGTAATGGTACGCCGTCCCCGCTCTATGTTGCTGATTCGATTATTTCGCCCCGCTGGTCAGCTTCTCCAAGTCCGCGATTGCTGTTTTGTCATCGTAAATTCCGGCTCCCACGATGTAGGGCGTATCGCCGGCTTTGAGGGCATAGCTGACCTTTCGCGAACCATGCTTTTCGCCCGGCTTTGGCCACCAGTACTCGACCCAAACTCCGGAAGGAGTCTTCGTACCTTGGCACAGCTTCGGGAAGAACTCGGTCCCCTTGGTGCCTCTCAAGCCGGTAGTGTCCTTGCCGATGAGATCCGGCCTGATTGGATGGGCGGCTATGGTTGCTTTGACGCAGTCGAAAACAAAAATATAGGTGTCCTTCCATACCCACGGACCCTCTTTCTTGTCGAATTGCGCAAGACCGGCCTTGCCCGACTGCGACAAAGTATTTGCCGCTTGTCGCACTTTCTCGACCACCTCCTGCGCGGTTGCCTTTTCTTGTCCTGCGCTGACCTTGGAAATGGTGAGCAAAACGAGGATCACCCCAAGGACAGCAAAGACGGTGTGCTTCATACTCATCCTCCTTTTCGACGGCGATATGCCGTTATGCTGGGCAAATTCTGACGTTGGACTGCGGGCCAACTCGGTCATGCTAACCCTGCCTACGTCCACGTTCAAGCTCGCTAGTTTGCAAATGCTCGCTAGTTTGCAAAGAGAGAGTCACCCTCTTTACCTAGCGAGTAACGAGCCAACCAGAAGCCAACTTCCCAATCGCCGACCAACCGGGAGTAGAGTGACAAGAGATCGTTTGGCGGCACCAACCGTGCTGTTGGCTCGCTCTTCGACCATCACCCTCACACATCCAGCCGATTGGAGGAAGCAACTCGACCGTACCAGAGGCCCGAATCCTTTATCGTGCGCTTCTGGTTGCGAAAGTCCGTATAGATCAACCCATAGCGCTCGGTATAACCCTCCGCCCATTGGAAGTTGTCGAGAAGGGTCCAGGCATGAAAGGCGCGAACCCGAGCTCCATCGGCGATCACGCGAGCCAGTTCAGCGAGCACTTCGCGGTACCACTGGATTCGGCGCCCATCCGGTATGCGACCATGTTCTTCTTCGTCGGGGGCATCGAGATATCCGCATCCGCTCTCGGTGATTTCGATGATCGGGTGGTTGTATTCCCTTGAAATCTGATTGACCAGGTCATACATACCGCGCGGCCACACTTCCAAACCGGCGTCGGTAAGCGGACCTTCTGTGGGCATCGCGGCGCGAAAGCGGGTGTAAGGATCGCGACCGCCCGGTGCATTGCTCTCAATTTCAGTACCACTGAAATTGCCGCCGCCCTGAAATCGCTCCTTGCTCGCATCCGACACAATGCGGCGCGTGTAGTAGTGAAAGCCCACCCAGTCCAGCGGCGCATGGAGGAGCTTCTCATCGCCCGCTTTAAAACCCATCTGCTCATAAGGCGGTTCTCCAACGAAAGCCTTTGGGTAATGCCCATGCATGGCCGCCTCAAGAAAGAAGACATTGTTCATGCCGTGATATCGAGCGGCGGCTGCGCGATCATCGTCTGAGTCGGTCTTCGGATATGCAGGGGCCATCTCATAAGCGCTCCCCACCGTTGCTTTGGGAGAGGCTGCTTTGATTGCACGCAGCGCTTCCGCCTGAGCAAGAGCCAGGGTGTGCGCCGCTTTCAAGAAATCGTTGAAGCTAGTTCGGCAAGGCGGAAAGGCACCCGCGGCGTAACCCATGAAAGCTATGGCCCAAGGCATGTTAAAGGGTGCCCAGACCGTGATTCGATCACCGAGATGCTTAGCGAGAATGCCGGCATAGTCTGCGAAGTAGTTGGCTAGTTCCCGGTTTGGCCAGCCTCCCCGATCCTCGAGTGCCTGTGGGAGATCCCAGTGATACATCGTGCACCAAGGCCGAATGCCGGCCTCAAGCAAACTGTCGACGAACCGGCTGTAGTGATCGATCCCCTTAATATTCGGGGCGCCGGTCCCGATAGGCTGAATGCGTGGCCAGGAGATCGAAAAACGCTGACTCTTCTGGTTGAGCCGTTTTGCCAATGCGATGTCTTGCCGATATCGGTGGTACTGGTCGCAGGCAATGTCCCCTGTCACGCCTCCCCTTACTTTCCCGAGTGTATGCGTGAATCTGTCCCATATAGATTCGCCTTTTCCGTCCTCATTCCATGCGCCTTCTACCTGGTAGGAGGCTGTGGCGGTGCCCCAAAGAAAGCCTTCGGGAAAACGCGCCTTCTGTATTAACCAATCGGGTACCGACCCGGGCATTTGTTCTGCGGAGATTGGCGCAGCGGCGTAGCTATCGTGGCGATGCAGGACAGCGCCTGCTGCGGCAGCTAGGGAACGAGTCACAAATTGGCGGCGATCCATAATGAGCCCTTCTCCATTTAGAGGTTATCGCAGAGTCTGTGCTTTATCTTTGACAATTCAGTTTCAGCCGCGCGAATTGCCAGATCGGTAGCGTGAAGTCGGGACAGCGGACGCCTTCTGCGATTCAGCGCCAACCAGTTCCTCCCGAATCACGGGCAACCCTGAAGTAATCCCAAGGTAAGGCTTGCCGAGCATCCTCCGGGCAAAGGTTTGACACCCCGGCTCAATGCGGATGCCACCGGCGGCGGAGCCGATCTTCCAGCCTTCCGATTTTTGTGCATCTCGCAACTTGCCCTTGCCCATCATGCGAGAAATTCATTCCTAAGCATGATCATTTTCGGACTTGCTTTGCGCCCGTAAAGTTGAAGGCCGAGAAGACCTTGAAGCCAGGACGGATTCGCAGATGTAGCCGCACGCGGCTCCCGGCGCAGCCAACTGTCGAGGGTCCCTCGCCAAAACTCAAGTTAGGGAGATTGAAAATGAAGCGATTTCTATGCAACGTCATCATGCTCGTGGCGCTGGCTGCAGCCGGACAGGCATTCGCCCAGGAACTAGCCAATGGTCAAGGGCAAATCAACGAGAAGAACGTAGTCAACACGCAGGCCATCGCCATGCTTGCACCGCAGCGGTGCTTCAGTTCTGGCAGCGGCTGGACATTCTTGAAGGTCTGTATAACGGACAATGGCAATATCTCGTGGTTTGAGTCCCCGGCGGGAAAAGTCCATCTGCAGAACCGGGAAGGTTATGCCGTGTGCTCCAATCTCAACGGCGCCAATCCGACAACGGTGCACGGTTTTGATGCCAACATTGCTGCGAATGGGTGGGGTACTGCGGTCGTTTCACAGCCCAATGGCGCGGGTGCTCTTCCGCTACTCGTTACACGCCAGTCGCTTGATGGGTATGTGCAATTTAAACAAACGTTCACAATCAACAGTAGTCAGCGCGGTGTCGATGTGAGGATCGACATTAAGAACATATCCGGGGCCGTATTGCCAAGTGTCGTCATGACTCGATACTTTGACGGCGACATCGACGGCACCAGCCAAAACCAAGCCTTCTTCACCGCCTGGGGTGGCTCGATGTGGTTGCAGGATACTGGACACGTTTGGGGACTCATGCTTACGGGCGCTACTTCGACCAATGTTAACTTCCTTTGGAACGTGTCGAAATATGCCAACTGGGATCCTTTTGGCGCAGGAGCACAAAATGCACGTGGTTGCAACTTTGACAGTGTCCCATTCGCTTCCACGGGGGATTTTGTTGGTGGTCTCCATATGGCCCTCGGGGACCTGAATCCTGGTCAGACTAGGTCACTGACCCTCCTCTATCGCCGGTTCTAACTGGCCTGAAAGCGAGCTAGGGTAGGAGTGGCGTGCTTAGCCAGCCGGAGATCGGACTTCGGCTGGCCATTTCCCTTTTCAGCCATCAGATGTGACGTAGTAGCTCGATGCGCAGATTCCAGAAAAGTAATCGGTTCCTGAACGAGCTTCAGGCGACGCATAGCTGTGGAATCGGCGAATCGCCCGATTATGGGAACGCACTTTCCGACGGGCCTAGTTACGGGCGATCCTGAAGTAATCCCAAGGTAAGAGTTGACGACGATCCGGGAGTCAATCGGTTCGGTCAACAGAGGTCATTCCGCGGAGCCATTAATTCTGAATTGCCCGTGATATCGGAACCAAGGCCTAGGGATTGCCACTCACTTCAAGGTACCGACGAGACGTTCATTGATCTTGACAGCGGCTTTGATTCGACGCATCGCTACGAAGACCAATCACCGGAAATTACTGATCAAGACGACGTCACTGCTTTCGGTGCCTCGTGTCAGAGCCAGTTGCCTGCCGTCATGCGACCACTCAAAGTCGAAAATCAGTCCCGATTCAAAATTCGTGATCTGTTTCGCCGCTCCGCCTCCTAATTTCTGTCGCCAGATGTTAGAGACGCCGTTTCTGGTTAACGCATATTCAACGGCGTCACCCGCAGGCTCCCAACGGGGGGCACTTGCTGAGGCTGGCCAGTCGAACTTGTACAAGTCGGCTCCGCCATCGGAAGGGACTATCTTCAGCTGATATGGATTGGATGGAGAGGGAGAACCAGGGTTCTCAGGAGGTTTGGGCGATGCGAGATACATGATTCGCTTTCCGTCCGCGGAGATTCTGAGAGGATAGCCACTATCAATTTCAAAATCAAAGTCCTGTGCGAGCACCTCTGGAGGCTTCGCCCCCGTGATGGGAACTTTTACCGGGGTCCAGGAAGGACCCCGCAAATAGACCACCCACTTGCCATCGGGGGAACATTGCGGGCCTAGGGCAAGTGTCTCGTCAGCGATGCGGATGGGGTTTGAGCCATCGGCTCTCATGCGCCATATCCCGCTTTTTTGCTCCCGGTAGGCAGCGTACACGATGTAGCGCCCATCGCCACAAACCGACGGGTCCCAAGTGGGACCATCATCGGGCGTCAGCCGACTACGCCCACTCCCATCCTGATTTACCGCGTAGAGAACGCCATCCTGGCTGGCAAAGATGATGCGGCCGTCGGGCATCCAGGAAAAGCCTCCGACAGCAAACTCCTTCGTAGTGATCTGCTTTGCTTTTGCGGTGTTTTCGCCGGGCGCGAGCCACAAGTCGGAGACCGTTGACAGCTCGGTGTCGACAAGAGTCTTGCCATCCGGCGTGAGGTCCAAGCAACAGAGTTGGTAATCCATCAGGTCATTGGTGAGGCGGCGTGCTTCTCCTCGTGGATAGGAGATGAACCAAAGTTGCCCGCGAAACGCCTGACCAGCGTTCCCTATGGGAGCCAAGAGACCACTTCCGTCGGGCACCCAGCGCGGACGGCCGATGGGGTCGGGTGTTGAGTAGATTTCACGGACCGATCCATCAGCGACCGATATGGCCCAAAGCGAAGAACGAAGTTTTTTCGTGGCTTCCGAGGTTGAGAACGCAACCGTCTTGCCGTTGGGAGACCACGCTACACCGATAAACTCGTCACGGTAGGGACGTGTAGCGAGCAACCGTTCGTCACTCCCGTCGGCTTTGGCAATCAAAACATCGACCTTTCCAAGACTCGAGTTTGCCCGCAAAAAAGCGAACTGCCGACCATCCGGAGAGTAACTGGAGCCGAAGTCGATCCCCCCCTGCATCGCAAGATGTGGTGTTCCGCCGAGCGCGGGTATCCGATAGAGATGGGTGTCCGTAAAGTTTGGCTTCTCGGAGCGGACAAAATCAATGTAGTTGGCGTCCGGCGAGAAGGTCAGACCCCATATCCAAACTTCATCCGGCGGTAGAATCTGCACATCGCTGCCGGTAGCTACTTGACGAACGTTGAGGCTCTGTTTTTCCCCCTCACGCAGAGCGTAGACCACATAACGCCCGTCCGGTGAAATCGCGACATTGGTGGCATTCCCGCTCTGGGTAACTCGGCTGATCTTCATAGCCTGCAGGCCCCACTCATTCCTGCGTTCGTTCAGCCTGGACAAGTAAATTCCTAAACCAACAATCAGCGCCGCCAAGACACCCAGCATCAGTGCCAGGACGCCCTTGTGGCGTTTTGCTTCATCGAGCAGAACTGCTCCGCTGGACTGTCGCACTTGCGTCGAAGAAACCCTTGCGGCTGAACTCGCAGAGGCAACCGCGCTTTCCGTGTGCGTGCTGCTGGAATCCGAATCCCGCTTCAGCGGGTCCAGATCCCCGCGGACGTCGGCAGCGTGCTGATCACGCGGCTCCGCGGCATTCTCGAGCGCAGTCGGGTCCGTTGAATTGGGCACGTGATCGATCCGAGCGATGAAGCGGTAACCACGCCGTGGAACCGTCTCGATGTAGGTTGGGTCTGTGGCGGAATCGCCGAGTGTCTCGCGCAGCCGGTTCACTGCAGCGTTGAGCCCATGCTCGAAGTCGCCGAAGCTGTCCCCCGGCCAAAGCTTTCTTTGGAGGTCTTCCCGCGTCACCAGCCTTCCCGCATTCGAGGCGAGCATCAGCAAGACGTCAATCGCCTGACCAGAAAGCTTCAGCCGTTGACCATGCTTGCGCAGTTCGCTCGATTCGGTCGACAGCTCGAAAGGGCCGAAGTGCATTGAGCCGATCGCCTGGCGTGGCCCCGACATAAGCCCACCCCCATTTGTGCCACGAGTTTATCATCGTATCCCCACCCAGCATGCCCAGCCGCTTCTTCTTCTTTAACTGCTACCTCACCGATCTATCAACAAGTTGCGCAATGATCCGGAACTATCTGATTCGGACTTTGCGAGCATTGAGATAGCACCAGGCACAGCCCAAGTTCGGTGGCACCGACGGGGTGACCACCATGAAAACGAGCTTTCTCATCGCAGTTCTCTTAGCCGCCTGCGCGGCACAAACACAAACCCTTCACGTCGTCCCGGCCCATCTTGAAGGGACCAGCCAGACAATCAAGAGTGTCCAGTTTTTCTGCACGCAGGACTACAACCGCGATGAGTGCCTCCAACACGCACTGGAACTGCGGCGTGTGCTCATGACGTATCCGCTAGAGCGATTAGGAAATTGGTCTTTTGTTCTGGTGCCAGCCTACAAGTGGAAGGATCTCGTACGCTCCGTCGGTGGACCTACGCGCAGTCCAGCTTTCACCATCTTCGAGCAGCGAACGACGGTGATGGAAAGCAGCCTCTTTTCCGCAACTGCAAGCCGTAGTGACGAATTCCTGCACGTCTTTGGTGTGACAGGAGAAGCTTTGCTTGAGTTGGCTGTCAACCATGAATTGGGACATTGCGTTTGCCACGATCAAGACGAGCGGAAGGCAGACGATTATGGTCGCGAACTGCGCCGGACGAAGACGGTGGATTGCACTAAAACGCCGGAAGGTCGATCAAGGATACGATCAGCCTTTCGCTCATCTCAAGCTGCCGCTCGACAGCATCAGCGAGGGACACCTGATCGGTTCTTGCACCTTGACTGGCTGAGGGGCCATGGGCACGCTCGGAGGGAAGTGGACGAATTCTACACCACTTCGCAGCACTAGTCTAAGTACAAATAACTCTGCAACTTGGCGCGACACAGAAATTAACGGTCCGACACACGTTTCGCGATGGACAATTCGGTTCTCCGTCGCAATGATGCTCGCTCACGAAGGCCTTTGGACACTAGGAGGAACCAATGAAAAGCACACAGTGTGGCACAAGAAAGAGAACTCTCGGCATAAGCATGTTGATTGCAACGCTGTTCTTCGGGGCTGCCATTGCAAGAGCCGATGTTGTTTTGGACTGGAACACAATTGCGGTAAATACAGCGGTCGCGAACAAACAAAATCCTTATGCCCAGGCGCGATACGCGGCCATCGTGCAGCTGGCTGTATTCGAAGCCGTGAACGCCATTACGGGCGAGTACCAACCATATCTTGGGACCACAATAGCGCCGCCGGGCGCTTCAGCCGAAGCAGCAGCCATAGAGGCCGCGTATCAGGTGCTTAGCGCCTACTTTCCAGCCAGCCAAGCGACGCTGGATGCGGACCGTACGAACTCGCTCGCGTCCATACCGGACGGCCAAGGCAAGATTGACGGCATCGCAACCGGTGACGCGGCAGCTGCAGCCCTGATTGCTCTGCGCGCTAACGATGGGTCGTCGCCCCCGCAGTTCAAGATACCCGGACCGCCGGTTCCAGGAGACTGGCAGGCAACAATCAGTTGTCCAATTGTGAATGGAATCGCGCAAGGCACGGGTTTTCACTGGCAGAACGTAACTCCCTTCGGAATTCAGAGCGCTAGCTCGTTTCTACTCGGTCCGCCACCGGCGCTCACGAGCAACGAATACGCGAAAGCCTACAACGAAGTGCTGACGGTCGGGAGCGTCAATAGCACAGAGCGACCGCAAGATCGCGCCAATGTCGCTCTCTTCTACGCGGCTTCCTCGCCAACTCAAGTCTTCAATCAGGCCGCCGAGCAAGTCGCCCAGGAACAGGGACGCTCCTTGTCCGAAAATGCTCGCGCTCTGGCCCTGATCAACATGGCGATGAGTGACAGCTTAGTGGCGTCATTCCTTAACAAGTATCACTACAATTTTTGGCGTCCCGAAACGGCAATCCATGGAGGCGACACCGACGGCAACGCGAAGACCGAGCCGGATCCCAGCTGGGTCCCGTTCATCGTGACTCCATGTTTCCCGAGCTATCCCTCAAACCACGGTAGTGCGAGCAACGCAGCGGCCGAAGTGCTGAGACGTATTTACGGCGAAGCTGGCCATTCGATCACGTTGACGAATCCTGCGGTGCCCAACATCGTCTTGCAGTACACATCTTTTGAGCAGATTACCAGCGACATCTCCGATGCGCGTATTTACGGTGGAATACATTTTCGAACCGACCAGGAAGCGGGTGCGGACCTGGGCCGGGCTGTCGGCACCGCAGTCTACAAGAACAACCTGCGTCCTGCGAACGATGACGACTAATTCGTCAGCGCGAAAAGGGCTCCCATTTGTGTCATTCGGCGGTTACCTGCCCGGTCAAATGGCACGCGTGGGAGATCATGCTCCTCTCAAACGGTTTTCTGCTCCGACCCGAAAGGCTTTCGCGTTTCTTAGACGGGCAAACATTACCTTATCCGATTAGGTAAGAGTTGCCGACGATACATCCAGGATCGACGCGTGTGCTGCAACCTCGCCCCCTAATGGTGGACTGATTGGGTGCGATCAAGCAATGTTTCCGGCTTTTGCCATGCGGATAATGTGATCCGCGGCGCGGTAAGCCAATGCCTGGATGGTGCAGGTCGGTTGGTTTCGGCCGCTGGTTACGAAGCTGCTGCCGTCCACGATGAAAAGGTTTGGAACATCGTGCGCGCGGTGGTGCTTGTCAACAACGGAGCCCCTTGCATCATTCCCCATTCGGCAGGTCCCCATGAGGTGTCCGGCGGCAGTGGTATCTTCGATGGGCAATGCCCATTTCCTGACGGCGCCTGCAGCGTCGAGCAATTCCAGCGACCGGTCACGGAAGAAGCGCAGCGTCTTGAAATCATCAGGATGGCTCTTGTACGTCACGCGCAATGCGGGTAGTCCCCAAGCATCTTTGACTTCAGGATCGAGGGTGATGGTATTGGAGTCCAGTGGCAGACACGTGGTATGGCTGAAAACAGTCACCGTGCGGTTGAAATTTTCCTTGAGCGCTTTCTTAAAGCCTGCACCCCAGAGGGGCACATCGGATGGCAAACCGCCGAGCGCGAAGCCGATGGGATAGAACTCGAAGCGGGCATCGATTCCACCCCCACCGTAGAAACCGCGCTTCGGATCGGAGTCATAGAAATCCTGGACCACGCGGGTCACCCGCACGCTCTTAAATTCGTTGAGGGGGTGCTCGAAGGTTCCGAGCGAGAGGCTGCCGAGATCCACCATAAAGAACTTGCCGACCAGTCCGCTGGAATTTGCCAGCCCTTGCGGGTACAGGTTTGACTTTGACATCAGAAGCAGCCGCGGCGTCTCGGCACCGTTGGCGCAGACAACCACCGCTTTTGCCTTTTGTAAGTGTTCCTGCTTCTGCACGTCGAAGTAGAGCACTCCGTCCACCCGCCCGTTCTTGTCGGTGGAGATTTTGCGCACGTAGGAATTCGGCAGGATTTCGCAGCGGCCGGTCTTTTCGGCGATGGGAATCACGGAGGCGAGGGTGCTCGATTTGGCACCCCACTCACACCCGAAAAATTCACAGAAACCGCAGTGTGCGCATGCCGACCGGCCTCGGTAGGATTGCGACAAAATCGCGGTCGGCGCCGGATAGGGATGCCATCCTAGCTTGCGTGCACCCCGCTCCAGCAGGACTCCGGAAGACTTAACTGGCAGCGGCGGCAACGGATAAGGCTTCGAGCGCGGAGGGTCGAAGGGATTAGCTCCCGCCAGACCAGAGATTCCGATTTCCCACTCCGCCTTGGTGTAGTAAGGCTCAAGGTCGGCATAGGTGATCGGCCAATCGGCCAAACCCGTGCCTTCGATCGGTCCCCAGCGGCTGCGCTCGGCAAAGTCGACCTCGTGAAAACGCCAGTAGTTCCCGGTGAAGTGAACCGTGCCACCTCCGACACACCGCCCGTACTGCGCGAATGCAGTTAGCTCTGCTTTCTCGCTCTGCGTTTTGCGAAAAGTGTTGGGCTGCAGCGCATGATCGTTGGTGAGAACCTCCCGTCCGATGAATGGCGCATCGAAAACATCCTTAAACTTCAACTCATCGTGTGTGAAGTCCTCTGCATGGAGATAGGGTCCTTGCTCCAGGACCACAACCTGGAATCCGGCGGTGGAAAGCTCATTGGCTACGACGCCCCCAGCGCCGCCCGCGCCCACGATCACAAAATCCACCGGCGTTTTGTGCCCGAATTTCGTCATCGCGCTGTGATTCACCGGCCCTTGTTGTATTCGCTGTCGTAGTACCCAAATGGCGGATGATAGGTCATCTGGTCCTCGAACCCGATCAACTTCCATCCGGTCTGGTTGTAGTTGCCGCCGTATTCGGGGCGGGACAGGTATCCCATGATGGTATGCAGGCGGACAAGTTCAAAGAAGTCGGTTTTCTCGATCGCGGACAGAAGTTGAATCTGTTGCTCGGTAGTTAAAGACGAAAATCTGTTCACGCTGGAAACGAGCTCCTGCGTCCTGTGTCGCAGATCTTTGAGGCCTTGCGTGTATGCAGGCTGTTTGTCGCGGTCGAATGTGGCCAGGACGCGATCAATGAAATAGATGACGTGCGCTTCCCTTGCACCTGGTGCATCGTCGCTCGGGATGACCTGCGCGGCCATAGCTTCAACTTCAACAGCATCTTCAGGAGAGAAAAACTGAAATTGCGCGGGTAGGCCGGATGCTTTAGCGCGTTTGGCGTGCTCTTGAGCTGCCAGAATGGCGGGCCATCGTAATGCCAGCAAAACCGAACTCAGCCCTGAAACCGAGCCGAAAAGAAACTGCCGCCGCGATGCGTCGCTGGTGGTCATGGCCGATGCTCGACCTCCAAGCTAGCGTGCCGGAGTGTATCACTTTGCACTTTGTATAGTCCATCCGGCGCCGTCGGTCCGGATAAAGCAGAGGGCACCAAGTCAATCGGAGTCTCTGGACGTGTTACGGGCAACTCTCACCTTAGAGTCGCGGCACTACTCTGATCATTGATCGGTGGCACGGAGGCCACCGGTCATGAAGCAGAAGCCAAGTTCCAAAAGAAGACGCAACAGTACCAAGTCCATCCTGCGCTTGCCCGACCTTGAACACGCCAAGGCCGCGGTGTTGAACAGCCTCAACTCAGTGGACGCAAAGCGGGGTTATCGTCACGCCATCGATGAGTTCGTTGACTGGTATTGTTCAGAACCTCGCTTGGCCTTCAACAGGATCGTGGTTTTGCGCTATCGCTCTCATCTCGAATCCCGTCAACTTGCCCCGGGAACCATCAATCTGCGTCTTGGGGCTGTGCGTCGGCTCGCCTACGAAGCGGCCGACTGCGGTCTTCTAAGTGGCGATTTGGCGGCCGGCATTCGTCGCGTAAAAGGAGTGAAGAAGCTGGGCATTCGCCTCGGCAACTGGTTAACAGCAGAGCAAGGCAATGCGCTTTGGCAAGCCCCCGATCGTCAGCGACTGAAAGGAAAACGTGACCGGGCCTTGCTTGCATTGCTACTCGCGTGTGGGTTGAGGCGGCATGAAGCCGTGACTTTGACCTTGGATCATCTCCAGCAGCGCGAAGAGCATTGGGCCATTGTTGATCTGGTTGGTAAGGGAGGCCACATTCGGACGGTTCCGGTTCCCGATTGGGTGAGAGCCGAACTGGACGATTGGCTCGCGGCGGCCGCCATTGATCGAGGAAGACTGTTCCGCCGGGTCAACAACGTAGGAAGA
>WNGF01005818.1_pt1 | contig 22290 bp, 19 predicted proteins | sample 5400641 | NCBI WGS metagenome assembly WNGF01 (sample SAMN13153371, study PRJNA577476) | soil metagenome | isolation source: 80 cm soil or saprolite under grassland replicate 2 | place: USA:California | collected 2016-06-15 | reverse complement strand
TCGCCGCCGATGGGCGTGAGGTTCACGCGGATCCGCTCCTTGGGAAGCTGGAGCGCGTGGGACATGAGCTCCTTCAGCCGGTAGGGCATCTTGTTCGACGCCCACACCTGGACGCGCCCGGCCTCGTCGATCGCCACGACGCCGGCGTGCGGCTCGATGTAGCCGTGATGCGCGAGCTGCGTGCGGAAGGTGTGCTCGAAGATCCGATCAGCGTCCCGGAAGCCGGCCTCGACGTCGCCCAGCTTGAAGCGGAGCACGGACTGGACGTTCGGGTGGGGCCGCTCGGCCGGCGCGCCCTCGTAGGCGCCCGGGTTCTCGTGCACGGTCGGCGCGCCGGCCTCGACGGCAGCAACGAGATCGACGATCGCCGGCAGGTCCTCGTACTCGACGTCGATGAGCGCGACGGCCTCCTCGGCGATGTCGGGATCGAGCGCCGCGACGACCGCCACCTTCTCGCCGATGAACCGGACGCGATCCCGCGCCAGCATCGGCATGTCGAACATGCGCCGCCCCACCAGGATGTCGGGCAGATCCGCCGCCGTGAGCACGGCCAGGACGCCGGGCACGGCGCGGGCCTTCGACGTGTCGATGCGGACGATCCGCGCGTGCGCCAGCGGGCTGCGAAGCGCCTTTCCCCAGACGAGGCCTGGAAGCGTCACATCCGCCGAATACCGGGCCGCGCCACTGACCTTGTCGGCGCCGTCAAGGCGTCCGATCGACTGTCCCACGATCCGGAGTGCCATGAGAGATCCTTTCCCGAGGCGGATGCGGCGGTACTACAGCCTGGCCAGATCCACCACGGCCACCCGCGTTCTACCCTTTGCGACGCGCGCGAGCAAGCGCTGATCTGCGGTGACGAGCGTGGCATGCTCGGCCTGCGCCAGTGCCAGGTAGAGGCAGTCGTAGACGGGATGGCGCAATCGCCGGGCCAGGGCGAGCGCGCGGCCCAGCAACGGGCCCGACGGCCGCAGATCGAGGCCGCTGGCCATCAGGAGATCGATGGCCTGGGCGGCCTCACGCGCCGTGATTTCTCGCCGGATCAGCTTCTTCCAGAGCGCGTTGGCGGCCTCGGGAAGTAAGAGATCAGGCGCGAGCAGGCGGTCGGCCTGGTCACGAACCGTCTCGGCCCGGTCGCTCAGCACCTCCGGGATGACCCACTTCACCGCGATGCTGACGTCGACGACGATGGTCATCGATCGCGACCCTCACGGATCAGCTTCGTGCTGTCGCTGTGCCGCCGGCCGGCCAGCTTCCGCCGAAAGGCCGCGGCGCGTCCTCGGAATCCGGCCTCGTCCAGGCGCGCCGTTTCGATCAGGATGGTACGGAGCTCCTGTTCGAGCGAGACGCCCTTGCGGCGCGCCCGCGCCTTCAGCCGCGCCATCGCATCGTCGTCGATCTTCCGGATCACGACCTGGGCCATCGGCGGTCCTCCTGTTTTGATATCACCACGATATCACCCCACCCTCGGTGGCCAGCCGCGTTGACTTCGCGGTGGCCCGAACGTACGCTCCGGCCAGGATCCAGAGGAGGACAGCCATGAGGCTCCTCGTATCGCTGCTCGTTGCCCTCACCGCCCTCGTCGCCACCACGCCGGTCGACGCCGCCCCCGAGGGGCAGGTGACCTGGGGCGTGCACACGACCCTCGTGCCGACCTGGTTCGACCCGGCCGAGAGCATCCAGGGCACCCCGTTCATGATCCTCTACGCGATCCACGACGCGCTGGTGAAGCCGATGCCAGGCAAGAGCATGGCGCCCTGTCTCGCGGAATCCTGGAGCGTGTCGCCGGACGGGCTCGTCTACGAGTTCGTCCTGCGCAAGGGCGTGAAGTTCCACAACGGCGACGGCATGACCGCCGAGGACGTGAAGTTCTCGTTCGAGCGCTACCGGGGCATCTTCGCCAGGACGCTCAAGGAAAAGGTCGCGGCGGTCGAGACACCCGATCCCGGGCGCGTTCGGTTCCGGCTCAAGCAGCCGTGGCCGGACTTCATGACGTACTACGGGACCCGCACGACCGGGGCCGGCTGGATCGTGCCGAAGAAGTACGTCGAGAAGGTCGGCGACGACGGCTTCAAGAAGGCGCCCATCGGCGCCGGCCCCTACAAGTTCGTGTCGTTCACCCCGGGCGTCGAGCTCGTGTTCGAAGCGTTCGACCAGTACTGGCGCAAGACCCCGCACGTCAAGCGCCTGGTCCTCCGGACGGTCCCCGACCACGCCACGCGCCTGGCCGCCCTCAAGCGCGGCGAGGCCGACGTCATCTATCTCGTCAGCGGCGAGCTGGCCGAGGACGTCAAGCGCACACAAGGCCTCGCCATCAAGGCCGTGTTCCCGTCCAATCACTGGCTGAGCCTCTCCGATCAGTGGGATCCGAAATCGCCCTGGCACGACAAGCGCGTGCGCCTGGCCGCCAACCTGGCGCTCGACCGAAAGACGCTCAACGAGGCCGCGACGCTCGGGTCCTCGAAGATCACCGGAAGCATGGTGCCGTCGAGCTTCGAGTTCTACTGGCCGGCCCCGCCCTATCCCTACGACCCGGCCCGGGCCAAGCGGCTTCTCGCCGAGGCCGGGTATCCGAGCGGCTTCGACGCGGGCGATTTCTTCTGTGACCTTCAGGTCTGCCCGTGGGGCGAGGCCATGCTCACGAACTTCAGGGCCGTGGGAATCCAGCTGAAGCTGCGCCCGCTGGAGCGAGCCGCGTACTTCAAAGGCGTGGCGGAGAAGAAGTACCGGAACGTCCTCTACCTCTTCGCCGGCGCCTCGGGGAACGCGGCGACCTGGCTGGAGGCCTTCGCCATCTCGGGCGGCATGTACGTGCACGGGAGCTATCCCGACATCGACGGGCTCTTCCGCGAGCAGGCGGTGGAGCTCGACCGCGGCAAGCGCGAGGCGCTCCTGCACAAGATTCAGCAGATGATCCACGAGCGGGCGGTGTTCGCGCCGATCTGGGACTTCGCGTTCCTGCACGGCGTCGGCCCGCGCGTCGAGGAGTCGGGCCTCGGGCTCATGCCCAACTACGGTTTCTCCGCGCCCTACGAGGACGTCAAGCTGAAGGGCAAGTGATGGCACTCCAACGACCGGAATACGTCTCCGACCTTGTCGTCTATCTGCTGCATCAGCTGGGCGTCGAGTACGTCACGCTGAACCCCGGCGCGACGACCCGGGGGATGCACGAGTCGCTGGTGACCTACGGCGGCAACACCGCGCCCGAGGTCATCACCTGCAGCCATGAAGAGATCGCGGTCGCCATGGCAGAAGGCTATTACCTGGCGACGGGGAAGCCGCAGGCTGTGCTCGTTCACAACATCGTCGGCCTGCAGCACGCGAGCAAGGCGATCTACGAAGCGTGGCTCAATCAGGTCCCGATGATCATCATCGGCGGCACCGGCCCCCTCGACTCCACGCATCGAAGACCCTGGATCGACTGGATTCACACCGCGCAGGTCCAGGGCCAGATCGTCCGGGACTACGTGAAGTGGGACGATCAGCCGCAGGGAGCGCTCAGCGTCGCCGAATCGATGCTCCGCGCCCATCAGATCGCGATGACAGAGCCCCGAGGGCCGGTCTATCTGTGCCTCGACGTGGAGCTGCAAGAGAGCCGACTTCCTGACGACTTCCCGCTCCCGGATCTCCGTCGGTACCGCCCGCCGGCCTCTCCGGCCGGGGATCCGGAGGCGATCGCCGAAGCCGCGAAGCTGCTCGTGCATGCCCGCCGGCCGGTGCTGCTGGTCGAGGGCCTGGGACGGAGCCCCGGCGGGTCGGATGCGCTGCAGTCCCTGAGCGAGGTGCTCGGAATTCCGGTGATCGAGCAGGGCGCGGCATTCAATCTGTCAAACCTTCATCCCCTGAACCTCACCGCGGCGAGAGACGACGTGCTGAAGGAGGCCGATCTCGTCCTGGCCGTGGGCGTCAAGGACCTCGAAGCAGCGCTGAAGCGACCGGCGCCTGAAGCCGCGAGCGTTCCCATGGGCCTGCCGCGAGGACGGGCGGGATACGGTCGGCGCTCCGAGAGCGTGATCGCGGAGGGGATCAAGCTCGTTCGCGTGGGCCTGCAGGATTACGGGATCAAGAGCTGGGCCAGTAGCTATGGCCGGCTCCTGCCCGTGGATGTCGCCATCCTCGGCAGCGGGCCGACCGTCCTCCGCGAGCTGGCCCGGTTGTGCCGGAGCGACGTCGGCCGGCACGTCGCCGAGCGAACGGCCAGGGCTCGCGAGATCCATGCGGCCACCGACGCGCGGCTCCGTACGGACGTGAAAGAGCGCTGGTGGTCACAGAAGCCCACCTCCACAGCTCGCCTGGCCGCCGAGATCTGGGAGGCGGTACGGAACCAGGACTGGGTTCTGGCGCATGGCTCGTTGAGCGGCTGGGAGCGACGGCTATGGGACATGACCGACGGAGCGCGATGCATCGCCGGCGGTGGGGGCACGGGCACGGGAATGGGCGTGGCCATGGGGGTGGCACTCGCGTTCCGGGGGACCGGCAAGATCTGCGTCAGCATACAGAACGATGGCGACCTGCTCTACACGCCGGGGTCGCTGTGGACCGCGGCGCACCACGACATCCCCATGCTCATGGTCATGTTCAACAACCGCTCCTACTATCAGGACGTCGGCCACCAGCTCACCATCACCAACATGCGGCAGCGCTCGCTCGACAATGTGGGAGTGGGTGTCAGCCTGGAACGACCGGCCACCGACTTCGCCATGCTGGCGAAGAGCTTTGGCCTCTACGGCGACGGCCCCATCCTCGATGCCGACGACATCCGTCCCGCCCTGGAGCGTGGCCTCGAGGTCGTGAAGGAAGGCAAGCTCGCGCTCATCGACACCGTGGTGCAGCCGCGGTGAAGCCCGGGCGCTCCGGGCCGTTTCCCTATGTGCCGATCAACCGCCGGCCGAAGATCACCTGGCCGGGCGGTGCCCGCGTGGCCCTCTGGGTCGTCCCCAACATCGAGACGTTTCCGCTGGACGAGCCCGTCCCCGGCGGCACCGGCAGGGCGCCTGACATCATCAACTGGGCGCCGCGGGACTACGGCAACCGCGTCGGCGTCTTCCGCGTGATCGAGACGCTGGCCCGGCACGGCGTGCGGGGCACCGTCGCCCTCAACAGCGAGGTGTGCGACGACTGCCCGCAGATCGTCGAGGACACGGTGAAGCTCGGCTGGGAGTTCATGGGCCACAACCAGAGCAACGCGCGCTACCTGCCGGGGATGTCGCCCGAGGAGGAGCGCCGGGTCGTGCTCGGCACGTTCGAGCGCATCGAGAAGGCGACCGGCGCGCGGCCGAAGGGCTGGCTCTCCTCCGGCCTGCAGGAGAGCTGGCACACGCTCGACTACCTGGTCGAGGCCGGCGCCAGCTACGTCGCCGACTGGGTCAACGACGACCAGCCGTACCTGATGAACATCGAGGGCAAACGGCTGTGCTCCATCCCGTACTCGACGGAGCTCAACGACCTGCCGCAGATCATCCGCGCCGGCCGATCGTCGGACGAGTTCGAGCTGATGATCCGCCGTCAGTTCGACACGCTCTATCGCGAGAGCGCGGAGTCGGGGCGCGTCATGGCGATCTGCCTGCATCCGTTCGTCATCGGCGTGCCCCACCGGATCGGGGCGCTCGACGGGGCACTCGCCTACATCCTGCGTCACGATGGCGTCTGGCGCGCGACCGGGAGCGAGATCGTCGAGCACTACCTCGCGTCCGCGGCGACCTTCTGATGAAAGGGGGAGACGTGCTGTGAGACTCCGTGGCAAGGTGGCGGTGATCAGCGGTGGCGCGCGTGGCATGGGGGCCGTGGAGGCGAAGATGTTCGCCACAGAAGGGGCGAAGGTGGTGCTGGGTGACCTCCTCGAGACGGAAGGCCGCAAGGTCGAGTCGGAGATCCGCGCGACCGGCGCCGAGGCCATCTTCGTCCGCCTCGACGTCACGAGCGAGTCGGACTGGAAGAACGCGGTGGACACCGCGGTGACGCGCTTCGGCACGCTGAACGTGCTGGTGAACAACGCGGGCGTGAGCGGCCACGGCCGGATCGAGGACGTCACGCTCGACATGTGGAACCGGGTCATGAACATCAATTCGACCGGCGTGTTCCTCGGGACCAGGACGGCGATTCCGGCCATGCGCCGCGGCGGGGGCGGCTCGATCGTCAACATCTCGTCGCAGCTCGGCCTCGTCGGCGTCGACAACTCGAGCCCGCAGTATCAGGCCTCGAAGGGTGCGGTGCGCCTCTTGACCAAGGCGACGGCCATCCAGTACGCGAAGGACCGCATTCGCGCGAACTCCGTCCACCCCGGTCCGATCGTCACCCCCATGACCGAAGCGCGACGTGCCGATCCGGAGTCGTACCGGTTGACCGTCTCGCGCATTCCCCTCGGGCGATACGGCGAACCGGAGGACGTGGCCTACGGGGTCCTGTACCTGGCGTCGGACGAGTCTTCGTTCATGACAGGTGCGGAGCTCGTGATCGACGGCGGCTGGACGGCGCAGTGACCGCGGCGGGGGTAAGCCCTCGCCGCGCTCACTCGTAGGGCGGGGGCTTGTCCCCCGCCGCTTTCAATAGAACGCTACGCCACCATTGACGTGAATCGTCTGGCCGGTGATGAAACCGCCGTCATCGCTGACGAGGAACAGACAGGTGGCGGCGATCTCCTCCGATGATCCCTGACGCCCGAGCGGAATGCCCGCCGCGTCGGGCGGCCGGCCGCTGTACCACTGAGGATTGGCGCGCGTGGTATCGATGCTGCCCGGGCAGACGACGTTGACCCTGATGTTGTGCGGAGCGAGCTCGACGGCCAGGCTGCGCGCCAGGCCGACGAGGCCCATCTTGGCCGCCGAGACGTGGCCACGCTTCGCGCCGCCCATGAAGGCCCCTTCACCGGTGAAGAATAGAATGCGTCCGTACTTGTTGGCGATCATCGTCTCGACAACGGCGCGCGTACAATAGAACGCCCCGTCCAGGACAACGCCGCGAACCTCCTCCCAATCCTTCACCGTGAGCTCCGCGAACGGCTTGTGGGGGCGGATCGCGGCGTTGTTGATGAGGATGTCGATCCGGCCGAGCTCGGACAGCGCCTTCGCCACCATCCGGTCGACCTCGTCCTTGCTGGCCACGTCGGCGACGAGGGACAGCGCCTTGACCCCGAGCCCTCGCGCCTCGTTGGCGACCGCCTCCGCCTCCCCTCGATTGCTGCGCGAGTTGACGACGACGTTGGCGCCCTCGGAGGCCAGCTTCAGGATCGTGGCCCGGCCGATGTTCCGGCCGGACCCCGTGACCAGGGCGACCTTGCCCTCGAGCTTACCCACCGGCCAGCACTGCCGCGGCGGCCTTCGCGACCGCCGTACCCTCGAAGAACTTCGGATTGCCCGCTCCCCACAGGCGCACCGCGTTGGCGAAGGTGAAGTCGCGGAAGTCCTCCGTGGTGATCAGCCCGTCGTCGACGAGCTCCCAGGCCTCCGGCAGCACTTCCATCATGTCCGGCACGTCGAAATGGCCGATGTCGGAGCCGAAGATCGCGTTGAGCCGCGCGTTGAACGGGTTGGCGCCGCGCTTGAACGCCCACGCGTTGGCCTTGTCGTCGGCCTCGCAGCCGAAGTAGAACGGCGTCACGAACAGATCCTGCCAGTCTTCCTTCTTCGTGATCCGGCAACGCGAGTAGTCGTCGAGATCGTCGAGCCCGCCGGTCAGGCTGAAGGCATCGGGATCGGGCCAGCCGTCCCGCGCGCGCAGGGCCGCGATGTGGTCCTCGTACCCGTACTTCTTCGCCAGCTCCTGGAGCAGCGCGCGGTCGAGCGTGCGCGGGTCGGTGTGCTCGAGCGCCTTGGCGTTCCGCTTGTCCCAGTGGCCGATCAGGTCGCCGAACAGCATGCAGCCCCAGCCCACCCCGCCCTCCAGGAAGCCGAACCGGAGCTTGGGGAAGCGGCGGGTGACGCCACCGAGGAAGATCCCCTTGGCGGCGGCGTGGCCGGAGGCGGCGAAGTGACCGATGTGGTTGTAGGTGAAGTTCACGGCGGAGTTCCTGAGCCCCTGCCGGCTCGCGCCCGTGTGGAAGGTCGGCGCGATCCCGAGCTCCTGGCACTTCTTCCAGAGCGGATCGTAGTCGTACGCGCTGTCGGCGAGGCCGATCGCGTCGTACCAGACCGCGAAGCGCGCGGTGTCGCCCTCGCGATTGGTGACCGAGGGCACGGGCCGCGGGACCGGGCTCGTGAACATCGCGATCTTGGTGCCGAGCTGGCGGACGCAGAACTCGAGCTCCTCGATCGCCTCCTCCGGCGTGTGGGTCGGGATGGCCGCGGCCGGCGTCATGCGATCGCCGAAGTCGCGGAAGTACTCCGCGGTGACGACGTTGAACGCGTGGCAGACGGCCCGCCGGGCCTTGTCGTCGGCGATCCGGGGGATGCGGAGCCCCGCCGTGGGATAGATGGCCGCGAAGTCAATGCCCAGCTCCTCGAGCCGCTCGTAGAGGAACCGCGGAAACATCCCGGTCGCGCGGTCGACGGTGTTCCGCGCCGCGCGCGACCAGAACCCTTCCTGGCCGATCCGACGCCGGCGCCGCTCGTCCACGGGCGTCGACAGGTTGTCCTTCGTGGTCCGCTGCGACGCGTTGAAAGCGTCAGCGGCGAGGTCGCCGCCGACCTTCCGCATCTGCTCGCTGAAGACCGGCCCGTACTCGAGCCAGTGGCCGTCGGCGTCGACGACGGGGTGGTTCAGCTTGGAGCGGATCTGGGTCGGGCTGGGATGACCGTTGGCGCTCACGGGGCACCTCCTGGGAGCGAGAGGTGGAACATCGAAGTCAGCTGGGTTGCAAACTAGGCCCGCCGGGAGCCGGAGTCAAGAGCGAGGGTTGCTCGGCTTGACAATCGGGATGCCGTCTCCGACCATCGCGGCAACGACCGGTCTGCTCCCCGCTCGCGAACACATGGAGGTGGATCATGAGCGAGCCCAAGCTGATCTCCGCCGATTCGCACGTGAACGAGCCCGGCGATCTCTGGGTCGAGCGCATCGACAAGGCGTTCCGAGACCGCGCGCCACGCATCGTCGAGAATCCGCCCGGGCTGAAACCCGGGGCCTACTTCATGCTGGAGGGGATCCCGCCCATCCACGTCGCCCAGGGTATGGGGGCCGGCAAGAAGCCGGAGGAGCTTCCCAAGTTCTTCCAGTCGTCCACGTATAAAGACGGGCGGCCGGGCGGCTGGGACCCCGCGGAGCGCCTCAAGGACATGGACCTCGACGGCGTCCAGGCGGACGTGATCTACACCACGCTCGGATTTCGCCAGTTCTGGTTCACGGATGCGGCGCTGCAGCGCGCCTGTTTCCGTGTCTACAACGACTGGCTGGCGGACTACTGCGCCCACGCGCCGCAGCGCCTCGTGGGGCTGGCGCTGATTTCGCTCCACGACATCGACGAGGCGATCAAGGAGTTGCGACGCTGCGCCGACCGAGGTCTCAAGGGGGCGCTGATCTGGGCCTCGCCGCCGGAGGACCGGCCGTACAGCGCACCGCTCTACGATCCCTTCTGGGCGGCGGCGCAGGACCTCGGCATGCCGATCAGCCTGCACAGCATCACCGGAGCGGGCGCGGAAAGCCGCCTGGCGATCAAGCAACCGCTGGACCGCTACGTCCGCTCCACCGTGCTCTCGCACGAAGTCCAGCGCACCCTGGTCGTGCTGATCTGCTCGGGCGTCCTCGAGCGCTTCCCCGACCTCAAGCTCGTCTCGGCGGAGAACGAAGTGGGCTGGCTGCCCTTCTTCCTGCAGAAGCTCGATCAGGCCCGGGAGGAATATCAATATCTGTATCCGGTCCCGCTCAAGCTCAAGCCCAGCGAGTATTTCCGGCGCCAGATCTTCGCGACGTTCATCGACGATCCCGTCGGCGTGGCCAGCCGGGAATTCGTCGGCGTGGAGAACATCATGTGGTCCTCGGACTACCCCCACACCGTGTCGACCTGGCCCCATTCCCGCGAGGTCGTCGAGCGGGATTTCAAGGGCGTCCCCGACGACGAAAAGCGGCTGATCGTCCGGGAGAACGTGGCGCGGCTCTACGGCCTCGCGCTCTCTTAGTGGCCGATCGGCGTCACGATTCTGCCCAGCGTGCTGATGCGGGCGGACAAGGTGATCGAGTAACTGCCTACGCTACGTGATTGCCGGCTCGCCGACCTCCACGAGGGTCACGTCGCGGCTTGAGTGGCGGGGACCGCGAGCCGCGTCGGGCGCTCGGGGTGCGGCAGCCGCCACAGGATCAGTCCCGCCACGCCGTAGGACACGATGAACGGAATCAGCGCGTACGTGTAGCTCTGCGTCTGGTCGTAGATCCAGCCGGTGAACACCGCGGCGGGCATCGAGAAAATGCTCTGGAGCATGCCGATCCAGCCGCGGATCGAGGCGAAATGCGCTCGACCGAAGCAGTCGCCCACCAACGCCCAGGTCACCGAGTTGATGCCGTCGCCAAACGAAAATAGGACGGCGAAGACGAGCAATGTCCAGACCGCACCGTCGCTGTACGTCAGCACGGCGAGGCCCAGGGCGCCCAGGAATACACCGGTGGCGCCGATCTTCTGCTTCGACTGCCGGTCACCGAGCCATCCCGTCAGCGGTCGCACGACGACGGTGCAGAGGGCCGTCAGGCCCACGAAGACCGCCGCCGTCGGCTGGTCCAGCCCCTTCCACACCAGCAGCGGCACGAGGTGGACGGTGACTCCGCTGTAGGGAACATTGCGGAGCCCGTGGAAGATGGCGAGCAGCCAGAAGACCGGCGTCCGCAACGCCTCCCGGGCGGTGAACTCGTATCCGTCCGCCGGCGGGGGCACATGCCCGGGTCCACCCACCGACGTGTCGACCGAAGGTCCACGCTCGCCATCCGGCCGCAACCCCATGCTCTCCGGAGAGCGGCGTATGAACAGGACGAGGGGAAGCAGCAGGAGCACACCGAAACCGGAGAGGAGCGCGGCCGTGCGCCAGCCCAGCGTCAAGACCGCGAGCGCCACCAGGGGGAAGATCACCACCCCTCCGATGGCCTGGCCGGTCTGGACGATGGACATGGCGAGCCCCCGCTTCCGGCGAAACCAGTGGTTCACCGCGGCCAGCGTGGCGTGGTTGAACCCGATTTGAAAGCCCATGGTCACGGGACCGATGAACACCAGCAGGAACAGGAGATAGCTCTGGGTGAAGGACAGCAGGATGAACCCCAGCCCGGCGAGCAGCGTCCCGACGACGAGCATGACCCGCACGTCGAATCGATCGATGAGATATCCCACGAGCGGCCCTTCCAGGGCGGACTCGAGCTTGGCGAGCGAGAACGGCAGCGAGGTCGCGGCCCGACTGAGGTGCATCTCCTTGAGCACGGGAAGAAAGTAGAGCGTGAACCCCGTGTTGTACGTCCCGCCCTTCACGGCATCGAGGACGCAGCCGATGATCACGATCCACCAGCCATAGAACAGGCGTCCCGGGCTCTCCGAGAGCAGCCGCTTCCTCCAGCGTGGTCGCACGGAGCTACACGATGCCCTGGGTGCTCATTGTGGTCTCCATGCGCGCTTGGCCATTGCGTCGACGTCGGAGATGATCTCCACCACGGCCGGGGAATTCGACGCGAGCGCCTTGTCGAGCGCGGGCCTGATGTCGTCGGGCCGCTCCACCCGGATCCCGACGCAGCCCATGGCCTCGGCCACCTTGGCGAAATTCACCTCGTGGCTGAAGTGCCACATCTCCTTCGCCCGGCCGCGCTGCCTGCCCTTGTAGGCCTCGTCGAAGAGATGCTTCTCCTGGTTGAGCGCGTAGTTGTTGTTGACGAGCATGATCGCGTTGATGCCGAAGCGGGCGGCCGTCTCGAGCTCGCCGAGGTGGTAGTAGAAGCCGCCGTCACCGCAGAAGCCGAGCACCGGCCGATCGGGGAGCGCGCACTTGACGCCGAGGGTCGCGGGAAACGCCCAGCCGAGCGAGCCGGCGCAGCGGAGGAATCGTTGCCCCGGCCTGGTCAAGCGGATCATCTGCCCCGTCCACATGCCCGAGTGGCCGGTGTCCGACACGACGACCCCGCCCTCGGGCAGCCACTCCGAGATCTCCCTGCAGATGCGCTCCGGTCGGATGGGCACCGCGTCGGAGCCGCGCATCTGATCCGCCTCCTCCCGGTACTCGCGGACCAGGCCCTGGACCCGGCGGAGCCACTCCGGCCGTGGTCGCGCCGGCTGCACGCCGGCGATCAGCTTCTGGAGCGTCGCCTTCGCGTCGCCAAGGAGCGCGGCCGTCAGCGGATAGTTGCGCCCCAGCTCCTCGGGATCGATGTCGAGCTGGATCGCGGCGATCCCGGGCTTCGGGACCTGCCAGTTGGTGGTCACCTGCCCGCCAGCGTGGCTGCCGATGAAGAAGACCAGGTCGGCCTCGGCGACGACCCGGTTGGCGCACCAGCGCGAGTAGGTCCCGGGCACTCCGACGTTCAGCGGATGATCGTCGGGCAGCGCGGCCTTGGCGTTCAGCGACGTCGCGACGGGGATCTGGAGCAGCTCGGCCAGCTTCACCAGCTCGGCCTCGGCGCCAGACCAGACCACGCCGCCTCCGGCGACGATGACGGGTCGCTCGGCCTGGGTCAGCACCTGCATCGCCGCCCGCACCGCGGCGGGCTCCGGCTCGGGACGGAACGCCGGCACCTTCATGAAGCGCTCTTCCCACAGGGGAGCCAGCTCGGCCTCGTTCTCGAGAACCTGGGCGTGGGTGCCCGTCATCTCCAGGTGCACCGGGCCCGGCGCCGCGCTGGTCGCGGCGCGGAAGGCCTGTCGCAGGAGATCCGGAAAACGCTCGAGCGCGTCCACGTGGAAGTTCGCCTTGGTGACTTGCTCCCACATCGGGAAGTCTTCGATCTCCTGGTAGACGTGCTTGTACCGCGAGGCGGCGGTGACGCCGCCGGTGAGCGCGATGACGGGCGAGCACGCCATGTAGGCGTCCCGCAGCCCGGCCGCGAGGTTGGCGGATCCGATCGTCTGGGCCAGGCAGAAGCCGGGCCGGTGAGACGCCCGGGCGTAGCCATCGGCCATGTAGGCCGCCGCCTTCTCGCCGTGGGTCACCACGCGGCGAATTGCCATGTCCTCCATCTCGGCCATGGCCGGAAGCATGATGGTGGGGACGAAGAACACGTGGGTGACGCCGTAGGCGTGCACCGCCTCCGCGAAATACCGGTTGCCGGTCATGCGTGGCATGGGGGCCTCCTCGTCGCGACGTATCCTACACTCGGAGCTTGACCGGCGCCGCGTTCGCGAGTACGAAGCTCCTAGCACGTACAGAGGAGGAGCTCATGATCTACGAAGTCCGGACCTATTCGTTGCGCACGGGAGCGGTGGCCGAGTTCGAGGAGCGCTTCGCCAAGCGCAAGCCGCTGCGAGAGAAGCACTCGAAGCTCGGGGCCTTCTGGCACACCGACTTCGGCCCGCTCAACCAGGTCGTCCACGCCTGGCCCTTCGACAACCTGCAGCACCGCACCGCGGTGCGCGAGGCGATGGCCAACGACGCCGCGCTCAACCAGCTGCCCGGCGGACGGGACCTGATCGTGGAGCAGCAGTCCGACATCATGATCCCCGCCCCCTTCATGCAGCCCCTGGGCAGCCGCGACTTCGGCAGCGGGAACTTCTACGAGATGCGGATCTACACCTACGCGCCCGGCGACCTGCCGAAGGTGCTGGAGGCCTGGGGCAAGGCCGTGCCCGTTCGCGAGAAGCTCTCGCCCCTGGCCGCGTGCTGGACGAGCGAGATCGGGGGGCTCAACAAGTTCGTGCACGTGTGGGTCTACAAGGACACGAACGAGCGCGCCCGGATCCGGGAAGAATCGCGCAAGGGCGGCCAGTGGCCGCCCCAGTCCGGCGTGCGGCCGATGCGGCAGGAGAACAAGCTGCTGATCCCCGCGTCCTTCTCGCCGCTCCAGTAGTCGAGGATTCGGCTTGGGGGGCCGCTCGGGGCCCCCCAGTACCCGAGGATCTACCCCCTTATGAGAACACGTCGCGCCATGACAATCTCACTTCCGCCGGCCATGGCCGGAGAGTTCGAGCGGGTCCGCAAGGCTGAGAACCGTACCCAATCAGAGCTCGTCCGCGAGGCGCTCCGCGTCTACTTCAACCGTGTTCGCAGCCTCCCCGTCTACGTGCCGACGAAGCGCGAGCTTCGCGAGCTCGAAAAAGGTCGCCAGGAGATGCGCCGTGGCGAGTTTGTGACCGTCGATGAGCTCTTCCGCCACCTGGCGAGTCCTCGTCCGAAAGGACGCTCAAAAGGTCGTCGCTCGCGCTCCGCGGCCTGATCAAGAGCGTAGTAAGCGCACCGCCTTTCGCCGTCGCGTTGGCGACTGGCGGCTTTTATTTGATGTCCTTCGGGAAGTCCGGCTCGTCCAGATCGCCACATCGAGCGCCGCACCACCACGACCTACCGGAAGAGGTAGCCCGACGTCGCGCGCCATGATCACGAAGGCTCACTCGGACCTTGACCTTCGCCCCGGTCGCGCGTAGGAAGACCTCGCGAGGGAGCCCATGGGACGGATGAAAGCCGGTCTCGCGGTCATCGAGGCCTTGCGCGCGGAAGGGGTCGAGTACACCTTCGGCGTGGTCGGGTCGACCACCAACAGCATCGTCACCGAGATGTACGGCCGGAGCGACATCCGCTTCGTCGACACCCGCCACGAAGAAGGCGCGGCCTTCATGGCCTATGGCTACGCGCGCGCCTCGGGCAAGCCCACCGCGTGCATCACCACGTCCGGTCCCGGGACGATCAATCTCGTCACGGGCGTCGCGCTCGCGTACAAGGGACGTGCGCCGGTCGTGGTCATCGCCGGCGACGTCGCTCGCGATTTCATCCATCGCGACGGCAGCCAGGCCTTCGACCTGGTGGGCGTGTTCAAGCCCATCACCAAGCTGGCTCTCGAGGTGAACAAGACCGAGCGCATTCCGGAGATGCTGCACTACGCCTTCCGCGCCGCCCTCTCCGACAAGTGCGGACCGGTCTTCCTCGATATTCCGCGCGATCTCCTGGACGGCCAGACCGTCGCGGGGGATGTGCTGCCCCCGCAGGCCTATCGCGCCGTGGAGTCGCGCATCGCCGGTGACGCCCAGGCCATCCAGCGAGCGGTCACGCTCCTCGCGCATGCGCAGCGGCCCCTGCTCCTGGCGGGCGGAGGCGTCATCGACGCCGACGCGAGCAAGGAGGCGGTCGCGCTGGCGGAGCTGCTCGACATGGCGCTCGTTCCCTCCTACGGACACACCGACGCCGTGCCCAACAGCCATCATCTCTACGTCGGCCCGCCCGGAGGACGCGGCTCGGCCGAGGCTTCGGAAGCGCTCCATCGCGCCGACGTCATCCTGGCCCTGGGCACGCGCCTCAATCAGGCCACGACGTCCCAGGAGATCGGCCGCAACTACCCGGTCGCGGTCGGCATCACGGGAGATGCCAGGGCCGTGGCCGAGCAGCTCTCGCGCGCTCTGCGCGAGGCCCATCCCCAGGGCCGACCGAACGCGGCGTGGCGAAGCGAGATCGCCGCGCTATCGGCGCGTCGCCGTGCCCGGCTGGAGACCGAGCTCAGCCTCACCGCCGAGCCGATGATGCCGCAGCGGGTGTACCCGGAGCTCCGCAAGGTGCTGCCGCGTGACTGCATGGTCACGGTCGACGCCGGCGTCGCGCCGGGGCTCGCGTACGACCGGCTGCGCTTCGAGCTCCCGCGCACGTTCTTCAACTATGCGGGGCACGGTGGCCTCGGCATGGGCTACTGCGTCGGCCTGGGGACCAAGCTCGGTCGCCCCGACCGTCCGGCCGTCAGCCTCCAGGGCGACGGCGGCTTCCTCTACACGTCCCAGGAGATCAACACGGCGGTACGCTGGGGCATCCCCCTGGTGAGCATCGTGCTGAACAACAGCTGCCACGGCGCGGAGAAGGCACAGCAGCAGCGCCATTTCGGTGGGCGGTACATCGGGGTCGACCTCGTGAACCCGCGCTTCGACAAGCTGGCCGAGGTGTACGGCGCGCGCGGGGCGTACGTGCAGCGGCCCGACGAGATCGCGGACGCGGTCAAGGACGCGCTGGCCGCGAGCCGGCCGACGGTGATCGAGATCCCCGTCGCCGAACACTTCCCGGCCGCGGCGCCGACACCGGGCGCAACCGCCTAGCCCGCGCTACGGCGGTCGATGAAGTCGAGCGTGGCCTGGGCGCAGCGCTCGGCGTCGCTCGCCGCGACGTGGTAGGAGGTGCCGGGAATCACCAGCAGCTCGGATTTCGGGATCGCCTCCTGCCACGCGCGCGTCTCCTCCACTGACGCGAGCCCGCTCTCCTGCGTGGTGATCACGAGCGTCGGGCAGCGGATCTTGGCGATGTCAGAGCGGATGTCCGAGTAGTTGATCGTGGCGTTGAAGCCGACGATCGTCGACAGCGGGGCACGCGCCATGAACTCGATCCACCACTCGACCCCGTCGGGGGGAAACCTGTCGCCGAGCCGGCCGGCCATCGTACGCCGCGCCCAGTGCTCGATGCCAAGCGTCTCGAACTCCTCGGTCAACGCCGGGATGCGTTCGGCGCCCTTGCGGAGCGGCGGCGGAGAGCCGATCACGGTGAGCGTCATCGGCCGCTCCGGGCGGCGCGCCGCCAACGCGCGGGCGACGACCCCGCCGATCTTCGCGCCGACCAGATGGAAGCGCTGGACACCGAGCGAGTCCAGGAGACGGGCGTAGTCGTCGATGATGACGTCGAGCGTCCACGGGAAATCGCGCGGCATCGGCGTCGAGGCCCCATACCCGCGCATGTCCGGCCGCACGACCCGGAACCGCCGTGCCAGCAGCGGCACCCACGCGTACCACGCGAGGCTCGACTCGGCATTGCCGTGCAGGAGCACGACCGTCTCGGGCCGCGTCCAGGGATCGGTGAAGTCGTCGACCAGATAGTGCAGCTCGAGGTCGGCCGAGGCCTTGAATGTCGGCATCGAGATCCTCCCGTCGGTGTATTACATTACCCGCAATCACGCGACTCGCGGAGGTCCGCACACCATGGCCCTCGAGGACAGGATCCCCTTCGGCATGTCGCTCCCCCATCGCTCCCCCGACCCGATCGACATGCTCGCCGTCCGTCAGGTCGCCGAGCGCGCCGACGCGCTGGGATTTCGCGACCTGTGGGTGACGGAGAACGCGCTCGATCACGTCTTCTCGTTCGATCCGATGGTCATCCTGACCTACGCCGCCGCGGTCACGACGTCGATCCGCCTGGGCGTGGCCGTGGCCGTCTTGCCCGTTCACCACCCCGCCCGCGTCGCCCATCAGGTGGCGACGCTCGACTACGTGAGCCACGGCCGGGCGACCCTCGGCGTCGGCCTGGGCCGGGAGCACCACTACGCCGAGTTCCAGGTGCCCACGGACCGCCGCGTGCGGCGGTTCCGCGAAGGCATCGAGCTCATCAAGGCGCTGTGGACGGAGCCGAAGGTCAGCTACCGGGGCAGCATCTTTCAGGTCGAGGGCGGCACCATGATGCTCAAGCCGGTGCAGAAGCCGCATCCGCCCATCTGGCTGGGCGGTGACCACCCCGATGCGGTCCGCCGGGCCGCCACCATGGGCGACGGATGGATGGGCTCCGGCGGCTCGAGCGTGGCCGTCTTCGCGCGGAGTGTCCCCACCTTGCGCGCCGAGCTGGAGAAGGTCGGGCGTGATCCGGCGACCTTTCCCACCTCGAAGCGGGTGTTCCTCTCGATGCACGAGCGTGCCGACGTCGCGCGCGCCGAGCTCCATCGCTGGTTCACCACCGTGTATCACAACCCCGCAGGCACCGACGCCTCGGGCGTTCACGGCACGCCGGAACAGGTGCGGGAGCGGCTGGAGGAGCTGATCGCCATGGGCGCGAACCACCTCCTCCTCAATCCCATCTGCCGCTACGCCGAGCACGTGGACGCGCTGGCCGCGGTCGTGGGGCTGGCCGCGGGACGGAAATGAAGACCAGCACGGACCGTATCCTGACCACCCACGTCGGCAGCATTCCGCGTCCGGAGAGCGTCACCGCGCTCCTGCGCGCGCGCGTGAGCGGCCAGCGCATCGACGAGGCTCGGCTGGCGGCGGCGGTCGCCGAGGCCGTCGCCGACGTCGTCCGCCGGCAGGCCGAGGTCGGCATCGACGTCGTCTCGGACGGCGAGATGAGCAAGACGAGCTTTCTCGCGTACGCGGACGAACGGCTGACGGGCTTCGTCGCGACGACGACGGACGACCCCGGCGTTTCCTCGAGCAACGTGGGCAATTCGTGGGCCCGGCGGATCGACAGCCGGCACGAGTGGCGCGCCTTCCGCGAGTATTACCAGGAGTACTTGCCGCGCGCGATGCCTCCCGCATCGCCGCCCTCCGTGTGCCAGGGTCCCATCGCGTACAAAGGTCACGCACTGCTCGAGCGGGATCTCGCGAGCTTCAAGGCGGCTCTTCGGGGCGTCGGCGTGGAGGAAGCGTTCGTGCCCGCCATCGCGCCGGGTATGGTCGGCCGAGGCCAGAACCGCTACTACGCGACGGACGAGGAGTACGTCTTCGCGATCGCCGAGGCCATGAAGACGGAGTACCGGGCCATCGTCGACGCCGGGTTCGTGCTACAGATCGACGATCCCGGCCTGGGTGAGACCTGGGACATGATGATTCCGGCGCCCTCGCTCGACGAGTACCGCCGGATGCAGGCGAGGAACATCGACGCGCTCAATCACGCGCTGGCCGGCATCCCCGAGGACCGGGTCCGCTATCACCTCTGCTGGGGCAGCTGGCAGGGTCCGCACGTCCACGATCTCGGCCTTCGTGACATCGTGGATCTCTTGCTGAAGGTGAAGGCCCAGGCCTACTCGGTGGAGGCCGCGACCCCGCGTCATTCATACGAGTGGCGCGTGTGGCAGGACGTCAAGCTGCCCGAGGGCAAGATCCTCGTTCCCGGCGTGATCGCCCACACCACGGCCGTCGTCGAGCACCCGGAGACCATCGCCGAGCGGATCATGAACTTCGCGACGCTGGTCGGCCGGGAACGGGTCATCGCCGGCGCCGACTGCGGATTCGCGCAGGGCGCGTTGTACCAGCGTCAGCATCCGAGCGTCATGTGGGCCAAGTTCTCGGCGCTCGCCGAGGGGGCCCGGCTGGCGTCGGCGCGGCTCTGGCGGTCGTCGCGCTGACGGATCGCGGGAGTATCATCGGAGCATGGAACAGAACATCTTCCTCGGAACGGAGAGCGGGCTCTGGACGCTCCGCGGCGACGCCCTCGAGCCGGTCGAAGAATTCGCGGCGCGCGAGGTGACGGCCCTCGCCCGGGACGGTGCGCGGACGTGGGCGGTCGTCGAGGGGCGCGCCGTGTGGGCAACGGACGACGGGAACGTCTGGCGGCAGCACGCGTCGATCGACGGTCTCGCCGCGACGTGCCTGGCGCCGACGCCGGCCGGGCTGCTCGTCGGCACCGAGCAGGCGCACCTGCTGAGGCTCGTCGACGGAACGGTCGTGCGCGTGGAGTCGTTCGACGCCGTCGAGGGGCGAGACCGATGGCATACGCCGTGGGGCGATCCCGCCGAGGTGCGGTCGATGAGTGTCGCCACCGACGGGACCATCCACGTCAACGTCCACGTCGGCGGCGTGGTGCGCTCGCGCGATGGCGGGGCCTCGTGGACGCCGACCGTCGACATCGAGGCCGACGTCCACCAGGTGCTGGCGCACCCGGCCCGGCCGGATGTGGTCCTGGCCGCGGCCTATGACGGCTTCGGGATCAGCCGGGACGGCGGCGACTCGTGGGAGTTCCTCACCGACGGCATGCACGCGCACTACGCGCGCGCGGTGGCGGTGGCGGGTGACACCGTGCTCGTGTCGACGTCCACCGGCCCGGGGGGCCGGCGCGCGGCGCTGTACCGGAAGCCCCTCGACGGCAACACGCCCTTCGAGCGCTGCCACGATCGGCTGCCGTGGTTCGACGACAACATCGACACCGCCTGCCTCGAGGCCGCCGGCGCCGTCGTTGTCTTCGGCACCGAGGACGGGCGCGTGTTTCGATCGCTCGACGGCGGCGCGCGATGGGCGCTCGTCACCAAGGGCATGCCGCCGGTTCGCTGCGTCAGCCTCGGCTGAGATCCTCATGAAACCCGTCAGTATCATCACCCCGACGGGCCATCTCGGAACGACGCCGCTCGAGAAGGCGAGCTTCGAGCGTGGCTGTGCTCCGGTAGGGCGGGGGCTTGTCCCCCGCCGGTATCGGCGGCCGGAACGCGGCGGGGACAAGCCCCCTCCCTACCGGGCCTTGAGCTTCAGATCCTCGTAGGGCGCGGAGTAGGCGTAGCCGGCGATCAGCCCGAGCCCGGACTCCTCGACCCGTGGGCCGACGCCGTTGAGGAAGGCGAGCTCCCAGATCGGCGCGAACATCGCGCGCTCGTGGACGAGCTGCTGCATCCGGTGCAGGATCGCCTCGCGCTTCGTCCGGTCGAGCTCCGCGGCCTGCTCCCGGAAGAGCCCGTCGATGTCCGGGTAGCTGCCGTAGACGTAGGTGCCGCCCCCGACGACGAAGGTCTCCAGGCGCGTGGCGGCGTTGCCGAAGATGCCGCCGAACACGTGGACGACGTTCTTGAGCTTCCTCTCCGAGAACCCCTTGAAGAAGGCCGCCCGTTCCAGCGGGCGCATCTTGAGGCCGATGCCCGCGGCCTTGAGATAGTTGACGACGGGCTCTCCGGAGCTGGTCGTCACCAGATCACAGAAGTACTCGCCGGCGTCGAAGCCGTTCGGGTAGCCGGCCTCGGCGAGCAGCTGCTTGGCCCGCGCCGGATCGTACGGGTGAGCCGGCGGCTGCCAGTAGAACTCGAACGTGCTCGGGATGATGCTGTTGGTGATCTTCGAGAATCCGAGGGACACGGCCTGGTTGATGGCGTTACGGTCGATCGCGAGGTTGGCCGCGAGGCGCACGCGGCGATCGTGCCACGGCGACTTCGGATCCCACTGGTCGGCAAAATACGCGAAGTGTGTCGAGTGGATGACCGTCGGCCTGAGCGCGAGCCCGGGAGTTCGCTGCAGCTCCTTGCCCAGCTCACCGCTGACGGCGTAGGCGACGTCGGCCTCGCCGCGCTTGAGCGCCGCCAGGCGCGTGGACTCGTCGGGAATCACCCGGAAGACCAGGCGCTTGACGTTGGGGGTCTTCCGCCAGTAGCCCTCGAACGCCTCGAAGACCACCTCCACGCCGGGAGTGAAGGAGACCAACCGGTACGGACCGGCCCCCACGGGCGCCTTCCGGAACCCTTCGTCCCCGACCTTCTCGAAGTATTTCTTGGGCACGATCCAGGAGGCGCCGGAGCCACTCGAATAGAACATCATGAAGTCCGGCCACGGTTGCTTGAGCCGGAAGCGCACGCGGCCGGCATCGACCGCGTCGACCGCGGCGACCTTCTCCTTGAGGAGCTTCGCCGACACGCCGCGGTAGCGCTCGAAGGAGAACTTCACGTCCTCGGCGGTCAGCGGATCGCCGTTGTGGAACTTGACGCCCTTGCGCACGACGAACTCGTAGACGAGGCCGTCCGTCGACACGCTCCACGAGTCGGCCAGGCTCGGCGTCATGGCCCGTCCCGGCATCGGCTTCACCACGGCGTCGTGCAGCGCGTAGAGCACCATGTACGGCGTGATGACGCCCGGCAAGTCGATGGGATCGAACCACGCCGGCACCAGCGTCGTGTGCACGGCCCAGGTGAGCTGACCGTCGGGACCCGCCGCGTCGGCCGGCACGATCTGGAGCGCCGCACTCGACGCCAGGACCAACAGGGCAAACGAGAGAGGACCGACCGATCGGCGCACGCGGATCATCGTTGATCCCTCCTCTGACAGACCGGTGATGCTCGATCCGTTGCCGCGGAATGATCCGCTCGCATCCGGAACGTGTCAAGATCGGTCTCCGCGGGGTAGTGTCTCAGTTCAAACTCTGACTGCCCGTTCGCCGGGCGGGAGAGACGGGTGGGCCTTCGGAAACCCGATCGGACCGTCTAGCCGTCCGCCTGCATGTCGGTACGCGGTACGCCTGTCACGACGTACGACGACGGGTTTCCGAAGGCCCACCCGTCTCTCCCGCCCTCCCCGCGGCGCTCGGGCCGCGGAGTCGTGCAGCGAAGGACTCGCGTGGACTACCCACGATCACGGCCGACCTCAAGCCAGCGTGTCGTAGGAAGGTTGGGGGCACCCCATCTCTTCCGGCCGCACCCGAGAGCCTCGCCCCTCGAGTCCTCGATCCGACCGTGAGCACCGCGGAGAGGGCGGGCGGGGTGGGTGGGGCCTTGGGAAACCCGTCGTCGTACGTCGGGACAGGCGTCCCGGCAACCGACAGGCGGGCGGTGGGCCAG
>WNGF01003977.1_pt1 | contig 22291 bp, 20 predicted proteins | sample 5400641 | NCBI WGS metagenome assembly WNGF01 (sample SAMN13153371, study PRJNA577476) | soil metagenome | isolation source: 80 cm soil or saprolite under grassland replicate 2 | place: USA:California | collected 2016-06-15 | reverse complement strand
TCGGGCCGCCCAAAGCTTTCAAGTCTTCGGCCGCCTGTCCTTGAAATGTGCTCTGCGGATGTTCATTAAGCAACTGGGAAAGATAACCGCGCGCCTTTTCACGAAATTGCTCTGCCGTTAGAGTTGTTTTCTTGTCGCCTTCGTGAATCACGTATTGAGTCGGCTGTTGCTTTCCCTTCTTTTCAGCAAGGTTAAGGCTGCTTTCGCCCGCAATGAATAGCACTTCATCAATTCTAGAGAACTCCGGATAGCCTGCGAGAACTTCTTCGCAGCGCTGCAACGCCGCTACGTATGCTTTTCTCAATTTGAAATATTGTCGCGCTACTTCGAGATTGTGAAGCGAATCCTTCTCCAAATCAGGATCGCGCAATACCTGCGGACCTTGCTTAGCGCCGCCCTGAGCCGGCGCCGAGGGCACCGCCAACAGAAGCGCAACCGCAAAAACCGTTAGTATCAAACAACTTGTCTTCATCTCTTTACCTCAACTTGAAATCTGAAACTTAAGACTTGAAACCTATCTCTTGTACTTGCCAATGATGGCTTCAAGCTTTCGAGTGGTTGCTTCCGGCCACAAATCAGATGCCGTGAAGATTGCATGTTTCAATGCCGAGCCGCATTTACAGCTTTGCGAACGACCGCTGAGCCGCTTCACCGCCTCACGCATGATCATCTGAGCATTCCGCACATTCTTATTCAGATACTCTATGACCGTGTCTACGGTTACCGCATCGTGACCAGGATGCCAGCAATCATAATCAGTCACTAAGGCCAACGTTGCGTAACAAATCTCAGCTTCGCGCGCAAGCCTGGCTTCCTGTAAATTCGTCATGCCAATTACATCCATTCCCCAGGAGCGATAGACGTTCGACTCAGCGACAGTTGAGAACGCCGGCCCCTCCATGCAAATGTAACTGCCACCACGATGAACCTTTACCTCGGTAGTTCTACAGGATTCTTCCAGTACGTCGCCTAGTTCGCTACAGACAGGATGCGCGAACGCTATGTGCGCTACGATGCCGTCACCAAAGAACGTTGATTCGCGAACGCGGCCACGCGTGCGGTCAAAAAACTGATCGGGAATTACCATGTCCAGGGGCGCGTATTTCTCCTGCAAGGAGCCGACGGCAGAAGCGGACAGAATGCGCTCGACGCCCAGCAGTTTCATCGCGTAAATGTTTGCTCGAAACGGAACTTCAGTCGGAGTGAACCGAAGTCCGCGACCATGGCGCGGCAAGAACGCCACTCGCTCGCCCTCGAGCGTTCCTACGATAAAAGCATCTGATGGATTGCCGAACGGAGTTTGCAGTTGGATCTCGTCGACATCGGTGAGTTCGGGCATCTGATAGAGCCCGCTGCCGCCAATTATGCCGATTCTTGCTGCCGTCATCTGTTCGTGGGTTATGCGATGTACTAAGTGAGGCGATATATATAGGCGTCTTCAATCAGAACCCCGTTTACCATGTTTCGGCTGAATCGTATTCCAGATATACCATCACCTGTTCTAATGGCGACTCTCATCAGTGAGACAAGAGCGTCGTTGGAATCGACCACACTAATGTCCTTAAGCGGAATTCTCGGCTGCTGCTCTGGCATTGCTGCCACCACAGATTGAACCTGTTTGTAGGTTGTCTTCAGACCATGAGCTCGAACCTCTGGACTAGCTATAATAAAGCGCCATACGTTGGATTCCTGGTCGTAGAACCAAAAGGCTGCCGACACATCGAATCCAGCCTCATCGAGACGTCGGATCAATTCTGATCCCGCTGAAATCATTTCGGTTGATAAAGATTCCTTTACCACCATTTCTGTAACCACGGTAAGATGCCATCCTTTCTGCTAACCACCGCCGTGTACAAAGCTTGCGCTTGATCCTTTGTGATTTGCAAAGAATACCGTGCGTCCTCTTTCCAATCTTTTACGATGGTCCAGTTTAGCTCGAAGTTAGGATTCTTATTGCTCTGGTCGCGATGCTTTTTCTCTAATCCGGAGAACTTAAGTAAAGTATTCAAGTCGTGCGTGTAGATGCTATTGGCTAAATTCCTGTTCGGGAAGTCGTGCCGCTTAGTTTGTTTAGCAATGCACGCCTTAAATGCGCATTCAATAGCATAGCCTATCAAATAGTATGCTCCGGGGTGGCAGCGATTATCCAACAATATCTTAGCTTCGCGAAGTCTTAACTTAGCGAGTTGTTGCAGATTAGAACGGTTCATATTCCAACGGCTCGAAATTTTCCAGCCTCTTCAATCACTTGGCACAAGGGCGTATCAGGATCATGATAAAACAAACATATCCAATCTTCTCGGGCCGCCTGCGGCAAGAGTTTCTTCTTAGCCTCAACAGTTTCGACCGGATAAAGGTCGTATCCCATCACCCACGCAAACGGCACATGCGCGCGGGTCGGCACCAGGTCGGCAAAACCGAACAAGGTCTTACCGTCGCGCTCGAGCCGCGGGCATTGCATTGATCGATTATGGCCGGCATACGTTTCCATGCGCAGTCCAGGCACAACTTCATACTCATATTCCTTCAACTCAAGCTGGCCAGCATCTTTCAATGGCTGCCAATTGTCAGGCAGATAGCTTGCGCGATCACGTTCTGACGGCGCTTCCGCGTGTTCGTACTCCGCCCGCGACACCAGATAGCGTGCATTCGGAAACCTCGGCACAACTCTTCCAGAGACATCGAACCTGGTGTTACCGCCGGCATGGTCAAAATGCAGATGCGTGTTAATGACGATGGTTATTTCTTCCGATCGGATTCCAGCGAGAGCATGAAGGGATTCGTCCAAGGTTCGCCGGCGATTGATTCCATATATCGCCCGATGTTTCTCTGACCATTTATCGCCAATCCCGGTGTCGATCAGAATGCGCTCGGTGCCTGCCTCGATGAAGAGACAATTCATGTTCATGCGAATCCGATTTTGCTCATCAGGCGGCGATACCCTGGACCAGAGATTGCGCGGCACAACCCCGAACATCGCGCCGCCATCAAGACGAAACTCGCAATCGGAAACGACTTTGACGCGATAGTCACCAAACTTCATCGCTCTCGATCGATCAATGTCTTGTTGCGCCCTTTGGCGCGGCTGCGGGTTTTGTTTTTGCCGGTGAGGCCGATGGTGGCGCGGTCGCCGGTGGACCAGCAGGTGGAAAACCTTGTGGCATCTGCTGCGGAGATGGCGTGGTCACGGAAAATTTCTCAGCGATAGTTATGTGCGAGCTTTGCCGCTTCACAATTTCGTCGATGAGATTTTTTTCTTTCTCTTGCTCAACTGCTTCCCGCGCCTGGTCCCGCGGAGACTTTGGCGGGCCGAATGGGTTCGTCGCGCCAGAAGCTATCAGGATATGCCGTGCATGCACTTCCTCCTCGGGTTTCCCGTCCTTCGTCTCCGTGCGACGCTCTTCGACTTTAATTATATGAAAGCCGAACTGGCTCTCGACGATGTCGCTAATCTGTCCAGGCTGTAAAGCGAACGCGGCCTTTTCGAACTCTGGAACCATTTGGCCATGGCCGAACCAACCCAGGTCGCCACCCTTATCCTTGCTGCCCGGATCAGTCGAAAACTCCTTCGCCAACGCAGTAAAATCTTCACCGGCGCGCGCCCGCTTAAGCACTTCTTCGGCCTTTGCACGCGATTGCTTACTGTCGAGTTCAGGATGCTTGGCTATGTAGGCGTCGATTTCCGCGTCTGTCGCTTTCGTGCTCGGAATGAGCGTTTCCTGTGCGTATGTAGAAGCCAAAAGCCGCGCTTGCTCTAACATGATCTGAAGTTGGACGCTTCTTTTCTGATCAATGCCGGCCGTTGTTCCGCGACGTTCGCCAATCAGCACCTGCCCCAATTGATGTTTGATCTCTTTTAACTGTTCGTCTGGTATCTGCTGTCCCGCCATCGCTGGATTGTGGGCCTGCGCATCTTTCAAGAACTGTTGGAAGCGTTCTTCCTGTCCGGGCTCTTTGAAGAATGCGTCGATCTCGGCATCTGAAACTGTCGATGCACCGGGAGTGCCACCCTGTGATTCGGTATAGTTCTGCGAAATTACAATTGCCCGAACCAAATCGAGCTGTCTTTTGATTTCGGGCCGGTACGCCATGCCTCTCGACCGCGCTTCCTCGGAAACCGCGAGTAGCTCTCCCACGTTCTTGGCGAAGTCTTTGCGAGCATTTTCGTCGGCGGCCAGACGCGCGCGAGCTTGAGGAGCCTGGTCCGATGCAATTTGCGACATGTCCTCAGCGCTGAGATTTATGGCCGCCGCATGGCTGGCCTTAACTTGCCAAACAATTAGTCCAATCGAAAAGACAATGCCAACCCCGGCGACAATCCATGCTTTAGTTGTTGAAGTCAAAACCAATCTCTTCCTTTCAGTTAAATCATTCTTTTCCATACCTGCTCACTACTGTGGGCGGCTCTGGATAAGCTCCAGCAATACTCCGCCCGTCGATGATGGATGAACAAAAGCCACAAGGCAACCGCTCGCGCCGTGACGTGGCTCTGCATCTATCAAACGCGCGCCTCTATTTTTTAGTTGAGCCAAAGCTTCATGAATATCGTTGACGCGTACCGCAATATGATGGATGCCCGGACCGCGTTTTTCGAGGAACCTCGCAATCGGCGAATCCGGCGAAGTCGCTTCCAGCAATTCGATGCGAGATTCGCCAATCGGAAGCATTGCGAGGCGCACTTTCTGCTCTGCTACCTCTTCAGTTTCAATCGGGTCCAGACCAAGCGCTTCTTTCCAGAAAGTAGCAGCTTCCTCGATGCCGCGAGTTGCGACGCCTATGTGATCGATCTTCATGATGTATAGGGGCAGGGCTTGTCCCTGCCCTGCCAACTGACCCGGGCAGGGACAAGCCCTGCCCCTACTATCTTTTCATCAATTCTTCGACCGCTGAGTATGGATCACGTTTCTTGATCGCCACTTCAGCCGCCAGAGAGTCAAGTTTCTCACTCGAATGGCCATTCAACGCCTGCGCTATCAGACGCTCGCGCAGCAACTCAAGGATTCGCCAGCGGGCGATGGCCTGACGCCGCTTGTTTGCAGCGGGCGCCTGTCGTTGAAACTCCGCGAAGCGTTCAATAGCCGCGGCGAGTTGTTCCACTCCTTTATTCTCGATCGCAACTGTTTTTACGACGGGCGCCTCCCAATCATCGTCACGCCTCGCCAGTGACAACAAGGCTGCCAACTCTTTCTCAGCACGTAGCACGCCTTCCCGATCAGCTTTATTTATAACGAGGACGTCTCCGATTTCCATTATGCCGGCTTTCATCGTCTGCACGTCGTCGCCCATGCCCGGCACCAGCACGACGACACAAACATCAGCGGTTTTGGCAATCTCAATCTCATCCTGCCCGACGCCGACGGTCTCGACGATGATCTTGTCATAGCCGGCAGCATCCAGGATTGCGACCACTTCAACTGTTGTCCGCGCCAAGCCGCCCAGATTTCCCCGGGTAGCCATCGAGCGAATGAAGACGCCGCTATCGAGCGAAAGTGTCTGCATCCTGATCCGATCACCCAGGATGGCGCCTCCGGAAAACGGGCTGGAGGGATCTACGGCAATGATACCGACTCGCTCGCCACGTCCACGATAAAAAGCGGCGAGCTTATCAACCAGCGAAGACTTCCCCGCTCCTGGCGCGCCCGTGATACCAACTATTAAGGCACGTCCAGTACGCGGAAAGATTTCCTTCATCAGACTCGGGCTATCCGGCGTGCCATCTTCAATCTTTGAGATCACACGCGCGACGGCTTTCGGATCTCCGGCGATCACTCGATCGATAAGCTCTTCACTACTCATCAAATAGGACTGTTACATAGTTTAGAGTTGGGACTTGTCCCAACGCATTTGCCGGCGCAAGTCCCGGCCCTGGACGATCTACACGGCCGTTTGCTGCAGAATCTCCCTGGCAATAATGATCCGCTGTATCTCAGACGTTCCTTCGCCGATCGTGCACAGTTTAGAATCGCGCCAGTATTTCTCCGCCGGATAATCCTTGGTATAGCCATAGCCGCCGTGAATCTGAATCGCTTCTTCGCAGACGCGAACACTGATTTCCGACGCGAACAGTTTCGCCATGGACGATTCCTTTGTGGTCCTTTTGCCCTGGTCCTTCATCCAGGCAGCGCGATACATCAACAGACGCGCAGCGTCAATCTGCGTGGCCATGTCCGCAAGTTTGAACTGAATCGCCTGAAACTCGCGAATCGGCTTGCCAAACTGTTGCCGCTCTGCCGAGTACCGCAAGGCCGATTCATATGCGCCTTGCGCGATTCCCACTGCCAGAGCGGCAATCGAAATCCTTCCGCCATCCAAAATCTCCATCGCGTTTGCGAAACCTTTGCCTTCTTCACCCAGACGATTTTCGTCCGGAACAAAGCAGTCTTCAAACACCACGCTGGCAGTCTCTGATGCTCGCAGGCCCAACTTGTTCTCTTTTTTCGAGGGACTGAAGCCTTTCATGCCCTTCTCAAAGATGAAAGCGGTAATGCCCTTGCTGCGTTTCACACGATCGCTGGACGCGAAGGCGACGCAGGTGTCGGCGTGGATAGCGTGCGTGATGAAATTCTTCGAACCGTTGACCATCCAACCGCCATTTTGCTTCACCGCCATCGTGCGCGTGCCTGACGCATCAGAGCCAGCGCCTGGTTCGGTCAAACCCCAGGCTCCGAGATGCTGGCCGGTGGCCAGAGGTTTTAGAAATTTCTGCTTTTGTACTTCATTTCCATATTGATAAATGTGATTCGAGCAAAGGGAGTTATGAGCCGCCACTGAAATTCCCACCGACCCATCCACGCGTGACAGTTCCTCGATAGCCGTAGCGTACTCGACGTAACCGAGACCCGCGCCTCCGTATTCTTCAGGAAAAAGAACCCCGAGCAGTCCGAGTTCGGCGAGCTTTGGTTTCAGTTCGATTGGGAAATGCTGAGCTTCATCCCACTCCAGCACATGCGGCGCGATCTCGGCTTCTGCGAACTCGCGCACGCTCATCTTCATCTGCAATTGTTCTTCAGTGAATTCGAATTCCATCTAGGATTTCAGGTTTGCTGTTCCATACACTCAAACGACAGGCACGGATGCCTGTCGCGGCATTATCAGAACACGGCATTGTAACTCAACGAGGTCTGAAACCGTGACCGCGCCCAGCTGGAGCGCACGCATCCTTGCATGCGGTCCGCCGCCATCCCTGGCGACGACCCTATCTCCCGCCCGCGCTCTTCAGACGTCTAACTTCAGCGTCCTCTAATTTGCGCCACGCGCCTGGCTTCAACTGCTTGTCTTCCAGGGGCCCAATGCGCGTACGTTTCAACTTGATCGCAGAATGACCAATGGCATCGAACATGCGCCGGATCTGCTGATTACGACCTTCATGAAGCGTGACTTCAAACCACGAATTATTTTCCGTCGCCCGTAACCTGCGCACTTCCGCGGACGCCGTGCGTTCGCCTTTTCCGATAGGTATTCCGCGACGCAATCGTTCAATAGCGCTGTCGGACGGCACGCCTGTTACCCTGACTTTATAGACCTTCGCTATGCGATTTCTTGCCGAGGTAATTCGATTTGTTAATTCACCATCGTTTGTTAGCAGTAGAAGTCCTTCTGTATTGAAGTCGAGTCGGCCGACAGGATGCAGTCGGCCGAGTGAGGAAGGAATCAGGTGCGTTACCAACGGTCGGCCCTGCGGGTCATCCATGCTGGTCAAATATCCTTTGGGTTTGTTTAGAAGGACATAGATCTTTTCGTGGTGCCGAAAGAGTGGATTGATGAGACGCCCCTTCACTTTGATGTGATCCGTTTTGGGATCGGCTTTGACCCCAAGCTGCATTACGAGTTTTCCGTTAACGGCGACCTGACCCGAAGTGATTAGTTCTTCTGCATGACGCCGTGAAGCGATGCCTGCTTCGGAGATTAATTTTTGCAGACGTTCCCGCATAAAGACAGAAGGCAGAATGCAGAATGCAGAATGCAGAAAGCAATAGTCAGCAACTAGAAATCAGCTCGGCCAATCTTTTGTTCTTCCTACTGCCTACTGCCTACTGCCTTCTGCTTTCTGCTTTCTGTCTTTAAGTTTCCCCGCCGGCGAGATCCTGGAAATCTTCGATGCTCGGGAGTTCGGACAGATCTTTCAATCCAAACTGAATCAGGAACTCTTTCGATGTTCCGTACATCATCGGGCGGCCGACAGTTTCCTTGCGGCCCTTGGCGACAATCAATCGCTTGTCGAGCAAGGTCTTGACGGCAGAGGGTGATTGGACGCCACGAATCTCCAGGATCTCCGGCACCGTGACTGGTTGCTTGTAGGCGATAACTGCCAGAGTCTCCAGCGAGGCGAGCGATAATTTCGCACTTGGCCTTGACTTCAAATACGCGCGGATTTGTTCATGGTGTTCGGGACGAGTTGCGATTTGCCAGCCGCCCGCAATCTCGCGCACCTGCAAAGCTCCATTGCGTTCGTCGTAATCTGTTGCCAACTGCGTTATCGCTTTTTCAATCGCGGCCTGGTCAATATCGAGCACGCCGGCAATCAGCTTTGCACTGATCGGTTCCTCCGCTACAAAGATCAATGCTTCGGCGATCGATTTCAGTTCCGCATCGCTGATTTCACGCCGGCCTTCGATTTGGTTGTCCGATTCAGCAGACAAAGTGTCACTATCAACGTCGGGGCGTTCTCTTGCCGCAGCGGCCTTTGCTTTCTCGCTCATAGATCGTCGTTCCTCATGCCGGGCTAACCGCCCGAGCCATGATTTCACCGAAAGTCTCGCGCTGTATCAAAGAAATCTCGCTTAAACGAACCAGCTCGAGGACAGAGAGGAAGGCCACCACTAATTCCCGTCTGGATCCCGCACGCTCAAAAAATCCTATCAAGTTCAACTCGCCTGCTGACCGAACCATGTTGCGCAGCCGATCAATCATTTCGGCCATAGTGATCTCTTCTCGCTCGATTTCCATCAGCATTTCTTCTTTGTGGCGCGCGAGAATCTTTTGAAAGACAGTAAGCAAATCAAACAGTCCCACCGCCACTTCCGGGTTGTTCGTATCGGTTTCCAGCTCTGCCCGCGTGAAAACAGCCTGCTCGACGGTGGCTCGCGACCAAAGCATTTGTGCTGCTGCCTTGAACTTCTCGTGCTCCAGCAGTCGGTTAACCAATTCGGCGCGCGGATCGAACTCTTCTTCCTCTTCGGCCAGGGGATCCCGCGGCAGAAGCATTCGCGATTTCAGCTCGATCAACTGCGCCGCCATCACTAAAAAATCGCCGGCTAATGCAAGATCGAGTTCCTGCATGAGATTCAAGTAGCGGAGATATTCATCTGTGATACGGGCAATTGGAATATCGTAGATATTCACCTGATCCTGACGAATCAGGTAAAGCAAAAGATCCAGCGGGCCTTCGAATTCGCCGAGAGTGATCTTCAACTGATCACTGTCCCGATCAGGACCAATCTCAGGTTGCGCTCCGACGACATTGATCGAAGCCGGCGTCTCTTTTGACAACTCCGACGGCTTAGCACTTCTCAGGTCTTTCTGGGCTCTTTCTTCCATTACTTGCTCTTCGCTTTCTTCAGATCGACGCCGCTCTTGGCGCCGACCAAACCCATATTCGCTTTAGCTTGCGCCAGTGTCACGGCGGCGATTGACTGGGCGCGCGCCGCCCCCTGCTCGAGAATCTCGTCCAGTTTACCATCATCGATGCTGCGCACGCGCTCTTGAAATGGCCTCAAAAATTCGATCATGACCTGGGCCAGCTCTTCTTTCAATTTCGCATAGCCGTGGCCGTTGAAGTGATCTTCGATTTCGACAGGATCGTTCCTGGTCAGCAATTGATAGATTGTCAGCAAGTTATTTATCGCAGGTCTGGTTAGGTCAAAACGAATTTCTGTTCCTGAGTCGGTAACCGCCCGCTTGAATTTACGCCGCACTGCATCTGCATCATCCAGCAGCATGATGCAGCCTGCTTCGCTTTCCTCGTCGGATTTTGACATCTTCTTCGAAGGATCAGCCAGTGACATAATGCGCGCGCCCACTTTCGGAATGAACGCTTCAGGCACGCGAAACGTCTCGGCATAATCGCGGTTGAAGCGAATAGCGATGTCGCGCGCCAGTTCCAGATGCTGTTTCTGGTCTTCGCCGACCGGAACGAGGTCGGTTTGATAAAGCAGGATGTCCGCGGCCATCAGCACCGGGTAATCGAACAACCCAACGCCGACGTTTTCCCGTTGCTTGCGCGCTTTGTCCTTGAACTGCGTCATCCGTTCGAGCTCAGACATCCGCGTCACGCAGTTCAGCAGCCAGGTCAGCTGTGCATGTTCGGCTACGTCGGACTGCACAAAGACAGTCGAAAGTGCCGGATCGATCCCAACTGCAAGATAGATGCGCGCAAGTTCGCGCGTCTTCGCGGCCAGTACCTTTGGATCCTGTGCGACGGTAATCGCATGGAGATTGACGATACAGAAGAAGCTCTCGTATTCGTTTTGCAGCGCAACCCAGTTCCGCAGCGCGCCCAGATAATTTCCCAGATGCACGTTGCCGGTCGGTTGAGCTCCACTGAAGATTCGTTTTCGCATCATTATGATCCAAACGCCTTACGTAAGGCCGGAAACGCATCATAGGGAAGAAGAAATATTATTACGCTCCAGACCGGACGGAATATTAAGCTGAAGAAACCCGTTTGCATTAATAATAAGAGGATGATGAATCCAAACCTTTCGAGCGCCTCCAGCGCCGGTTTCATACTGTCAGGCAGAATCGTCCACAATACTTTGCTTCCGTCGAGTGGCGGGAAGGGCAAGAGGTTGAAAACTGCGAGAGAGATATTCAGGCTTAATGCGGTAAAAAGAAAAAGCACGGCAGGCTCTTCTATTGAAGCCAGGACTCCACCTTCGCCTAACAGACGGAGGTAGTAAGCGGAATGCAAAACCAGCAAGGCAACGAATGCAATCGTCAGATTGGCCAGGATTCCGGCGATTGACACCATAACATTGGCGAGATCCTTATTGCGCCAGCGCAGTGGATTCACCGGCGTGGGTTTTCCCCAACCTATCAAAGGGATCGCCGCCGCTGGTCCACCGATGTGCGCGAAGATGAAACTCGCGATCGGAATTAAGAGCGTCCCGATGGGATCAGTATGAGCGACCGGGTTCAGAGTGATTCGGCCCAGCAGGCGCGCCGTGTCATCGCCGAACCTGTAGGACATCCAGGCATGGGCAGCTTCGTGCGCCGAAATGGCGAACAGAAGCACTACCATGTATATGACGAGTTGAGCTACTAGTCCGGAGGTCATCGCGGCAGAGCCGAAAGAGAGTTCAAAGTAACATTCGCGCTAACCGGAGTCAAAGAATTCAAGTTAATGGTGTTGTCTGAATTTGCGGTTTTTCTTCGCGACTTTAGTAGTTGCTTTGCGCCTTTGCGTGAACATTGCCCAGTGAAAAGCATTTCACGCAAAGGCGCGAAAGCGGACGAACGGCGCAAAGAAGAAATTTGAGCGACTACCGATTTATCTCTCGTCGACACGATATACTATTCCAGCAGTGTGCCCTTAATTCCCAAAGGCAAACTGTAAACGGCATCGTTGGTCGCGACCATCATCTCTCCTGTCGCGCTGAACGCTAGCCCGACAACGTTCATGCCGGCAACCACAGCCTGCGCCCTTGTCCCATCGGGCGAAAGGCGGACGATGCCGCGCCGACTACGCAACGAAGCCGCCACGTACAAATTGCCATCGCGATCGAACGCCAGCCCCTGCGGACGGCCAAGGCCGCGATAGAAGACACTAGGTTTAGCTTCTTCATCGAAACGGGTGATGCAATCGAAGCTTGAGACGGTCGGGCCAGTAACGTAAAGAGCGTTGTCCGGCCCAAAGGCCAAATGATAGGCGGAGACTGAAGGTTCGAGTTGCGCCCATGGTTTTGCTTCACCAATCTCATTCACGCGATGAATCGTGCCGCTGCGGTCGCCGACAAACATCTGGCCATCGCGACCGAAGGCCAGGCCAGTTGCAATGCCCAGGTCACTCGCGAACACAACAACTTCCTTCAAAGGAGTGACGCGATAGACCGTGCCATTGAGGCGGCTGCTTACAAACATTCGCCCGTTTTTATCGAAAGCGATACCAGTTGGGTTTGCGATGTCGCCTGAGAACTCAGTAATCGTGCCATCACGAGTCACCCGAAAGATCGAGACCGGCACATGCTCGCCACGCGAACCTGAGCGTGTCACGAAAAGTGAATCGTCACCTGGATCGAAGGCAGGATTGGCTACCGGATGCACGCCGCCCGCCAGTTTCTTGCCGACTATGAAGTTCGTCGCTTCACCACTCCGATCCTGCTTATCATCTTGACCAATCGAAACCTCGATTTCGCCATCGTGATCGAGACTGGGAATTATTGCCAACAGCCGCTTAGGTGTGGCTGCGACCAGGTGAGCGCGCTGATTATCAAACCAAACATCCAACAGCTTGGCCTCATCGCGGCCTAACTCAATCGCGACTTCGCCTCCCGGAATGCCGGCGGGCGGATCAATTCGCTGAATATGCTTCGATTTCCTCATCATTGAGCGCAGATCAAAGGCTTACATGGTAACGATGGCTGGACACGTTGTCTAACTGCCTCTTATCCCGGTAGTGTCCAACTCCTATTAGGAGACTACCCTTAACTCCATGCGGTATCCTATGCAGCTGTTTCCGATAGAAATCTTAAAGCGGCGCTTCTGATCGGCGCACTTTGAAGCGGCGTGCTATAATTGCGCACAATTCAAACCGTCACGGTGAATGCGAAGTCTTCACGGTAACACACAGGGTCTCAAACCAAACCAATTGCGGCGAATTGAGAAGCTCTATCAACGTCGGATTGCGCCCCACCAAATCGTCACACCAGAATTTGCTCGGCAGCTCAGCGAGCTGTCCCATGAAACGCGCCGGCAGATAGGTGCGCTTATCGATCGCAAAGGCTACGTCGAATACGTTATCGTCGGCGATGCTCGGCAAATCGAAATGCCCGATTTCAAGCGCGTTCGCGTTGCCAGCGAACGCTTTCGCGGACTTCGATGCGTGCATACACATTTACGCGGCGAGGATTTGACGCGCGATGACCTCACCGATTTGGCGCTACTGCGACTCGACTTAATGGCAGCCATCGATGTGGATGAGCGTACAGGTTTACCCGGCGCGGTACGCGCAGCTCATTTAGTGCCATCAAACGCCGCCGACTTGAGCACAAATGGTCAATCGAAACAGTTTGCGTTCTTAGAGGCCGCGATACCGTCGCAATTGAGCGTTGATTTCATCGCTCTGGTTGAGGCGCTGGAAGATGAAATGGCGCGCAATCGCCGCGCTTCTCGTCGCGCCGGTGCAAAGGAGCGAGCTATTTTGGTAAACGTCACCAGTGGCTCGCTGGCTGACGCGGAAGATTCGATCGCCGAATTGCGCGAACTGGCGCAATCCGACGGGGTCAATGTCCTGGAGACGGTTATTCAGCGCAGATCGGCAATCGATCCGCGCACGGTAGTGGGCAAAGGCAAACTCGACGAATTGTTGATTCGCGCCATGCAGCTCGGCGCGGACGCAATTATCTTCGACCGCGAACTCCAGGCGTCGCAGGTTCGATCAATCTCGGAAGCCGCTGATCTAAAAATCATCGACCGCTCGCAGCTGATTCTCGATATTTTTGCCCAGCGCGCGCAATCGCACGAAGGCAAGATTCAGGTTGAACTCGCGCAACTAAAATATATACTGCCTCGACTGGTAGTCGGCCAGGATTCGGCATTTTCGCGACTTGCCGGCGGCATTGGCGGCCGTGGACCAGGGGAAACGAAGCTCGAAACGGACCGTCGCCGCGTGCGCGATCGCATTCATCGGCTCGAGAAAGAGCTTGAGGCTCAACGCACGCGCCGAGAACAGCGTCGCAAGGAGCGAGTGAGGCATCGTGTGCCGATTATTTCGATTGTCGGGTATACGAACGCCGGAAAGTCAACTCTGCTCAACTCATTAACATCCAGTCACGTACTGACTGAGGAGCGAATGTTCGCTACCCTTGATCCGACAACGCGGCGTTTGCGACTTCCGCGCGACCAGGAAGTAATCATCAACGACACCGTAGGATTTATCCGCGATTTGCCGCCTGACCTGCTGGCCGCATTCCGATCTACGCTGGAGGAAATCGCAGAAAGCTCTCTGCTGATTCATTTGATCGATTCGGCAAACCCGCGCTGGCATCAGCAAATAACTTCGGTGGATCGAATCCTTACTGAACTTGAGTTCGAACGGATTCCACGGTTATTGGTTTTCAACAAGCTCGACCTGGTTGATAGCATTGCGCTGGACGCGATGATGCGACAGAGCAGCCTGGAATTTGGCGCGGAACCTCTGGCAATTTCGGCGTCAGATCCAATAACGCTTCCGCCACTGCTGCATAACATTCATTCCGCGGTTCGACCTCGAGTTGGTCAAAAGAAAAGGCAACAGGATTGGACTAATCCATATTAATGAGCCCTCGTCCCCGATTTACTTCCAGATTGACAACAGTCCGCAACAGCGTGTCGGGCGCGCTGCTCCCGCCCCTCAGGTGGTTTCCACCGGCAGTTCAATTTCTCATAGGCTTCGGCCTGCTCGATATCAGCACGACATTACTCCTAAGTCGGTTCCCATTAACCAGAAACGCCCTCGGTGTTTTTATTCTCGTCACAGCGGGATATACGATTGCCTGGAGATTCATTGATTACTACGCCAGCAAGGTCAGTCTTTCGATCTCAAAAAGCAGAGCGTTTGCGTTGGCAGGTTCGGCGATTCTGGTTGAGTCGGCAGTGATGCGGCTCGGGTTCATGGTCGCAACCGGAGTAGCGATAGAAAGCACGCATTCTCCGTTGAATGATGCGGCGATTTGGGACTTTGGGATTCCCTTCGCCGCGGCAGCTCTACTGGTTACAATGCTCATTGACCGGCAGATTGGATTAATTACCGGCATAATCGCGGCGGTCTTCGCAGGCTTGCTCGCTCCAAACGGTCCGCAAATGACATTGTATGCGCTGATCTCGTCTGCGGCTGCCGTTTACGGAATCAAACGCTATCGCGAACGGCAATCAATAACGATCGCCGGTTTGATAGTGGCAGGCGTCGATGCGGTTACGGCCCTGGTCCTGGTCGTTGCCGAGGCACCATCGCCGACCGTGAAGAGCGCTCTGTTCGGCGCGGCCTGTGGAGTTGGCGGCGGTTTACTGACAATAATTTTTGCTGCCGGCGGCGTGCCGATTAATGAATCTCTTTTTGGCATTTTGACAGACGTAAAATTACTCGAGCTTTCGAATGCGGATTTGCCGGTACTCAGTCAGTTGGCTTTGCGTGCACCGGGAACAAATCAGCATTCACACGCAGTCGGCCAGCTTGCTGAAGACGCCTGCCGCGCGATCGGCGCTAACGCACTGTTGGCTCGCATCGGGTCGCTATATCACGACATCGGCAAAGTGGCCGCGCCTGATTACTTTGTCGAGAATCAAACCGGCTACAATCCTCACGACCGCCTGCGTCCCACCCAAAGCGCGAAGATCATCACCAGTCACGTTTCGTACGGCTTAAGAGTGGCGAAGGAAATAGGTTTGCCCAAGCGAGTCGCCGACTTTATTCCTCAGCACCACGGCACCCGTACACTACACTTCTTTTTGCGTAAGGCACAGAAGCAAGCGAATCATAATGAGGTGATCAACGAAGCGGAATTTCGATATCCCGGCCCAAAGCCACAGTTCAAAGAAGTAGCTATCATGATGCTTGCGGATTCGTGCGAAGCTGCAGCCCGCTCACTTGCCGATCCCGATCCCGAAAGTATTCGGGCTATCGTTGTGCGCATCTTTGACGCCGTTATAAGTGATGGTCAGCTCGACGAAGCTGATCTAACGCTGAAGCAGTTGACTCAAGTTCGCGAGGCCATCATTATTTCGCTAACGGCAATTTATCACCCACGAATCGACTACCCAGGCTTTAACGTTCCACCGCTGACAGCCGGTGTACCGGTCGACGAACGCTATCCGGATCGTGAGGTGCGAGGAGTAACCTACTCGAGACCTTCCGACGTTCCCATCAATCCGGCTGGAGAAGTAGAAGACGAAGCAGTTATCTCTGCAACGCATAGTGTCGCGGATTCAGACGCTCCCAGCCGGGAAAAGGTCAAAACTTAGCCAGCAGTTTACGGTAGGTGGTCGGAAGGTCTTCGGGAAGGACTCGTGTTTCGGCAACCGTGGTCATGAAATTCGTGTCGCCCACCCAGCGGGGCATGATGTGCATGTGTATATGGTCGGCGATACCTGCGCCGGCCGCGCGGCCAAGGTTGATTCCCAGATTGAAGCCCTCCGGTCGATAGACCTCACGCAACGTGGCTTGGCACCGCTTGGCCAGATCCATCATTTCGTCAGTCGTTTCTTTCGGGGCTGAGTGAAATTCGCCCAGGTGCGCATACGGAGCAATCATCAAATGACCGCTGACGTAGGGATAGAGATTAAGTATTACAAGATTGTGTGAGGCACGATGAAGGACAAAATTCTTTTCGTCGTCCTCCGGATTAGCTTGAGCTGCGCAAAAAATACAAGCGCCGGCGTGAGACGTATCTGACCCAACAGAAGCGATGTATGCGTGCCTCCAGGGACTCCAGAGTCTTTCCACGGACAAACAATTCCGAACCTGTTACTTATAAGATTCAGGCGTTAGCTCGCCGAAGGCGGCGGCGTCCCCTGATTAATCAGTTCCTTCAGTTCCTTGCCCGCCTTGAAATATGGGACGCGTTTCGCAGGAATGCTAACCGGTTCGCCAGTCTTCGGATTACGGCCTCGACGCGCGCCACGCTTCCGTACGCGGAAACTGCCAAAGCCTCGCAGCTCGATTTTCTCGCCCTGATTCAAGCTCTCGATGATGCTCTCGAACACGATTTCAACCAGACGCTCAGCGTCTTTCTTGGTTAGCTCGGCAGCGTTTGCTACGTCATCGACCAGATCAGCTTTAGTCATGCGGCACCTCGCTCAACAGAAACGCTTTTGCTCCTGGGATCGGTAGACTGTCTTTGTTAGAACATTGCTGCCAGATAAGAATGCGTGGGGCTTAGATTATCAAAGGCAGCAGGTGAGAGCAAGGCCTAAAATACTGTCTGACCAATAGCTTACGGTAACTCGGAGCGGATTGCTTGAGACTGCCCGGCGGCACGGATGGGCGAATTCAGAAAGCAACGAACTTGCCTGGCGCTCATTCCTTGGTTTCTTCCTCGCCAACCTTGCTGGTGTTCCCAAAATCCGCTAATTCACCGAGGGAGGCCATGCCGCCTCCGGCTTCTGATGTATAAACCTTGGTCTCGACAATCGGCTCGTCGTGGGCGGCGGCGCGGGCGGATAGTCCGATCTTCTTGTTCTCGGCATCGATGCGAAGAATTTTGAATTCCATTTCCTGACCCAATTGCGCCGTATCTTCCGGCTTGTTGACTCTTTCATCAGAGAGCTCCGAGATATGGCATAAGCCCTCCAGGTTGTCACCCAACTCAACGAAGGCGCCGAAGCTGGCAAAGCGCGCGATCTTGCCCTTGACCACATCGCCTGGCTTGTGCGAAGCCACAAAGTCGTTCCACGCATTCGGCTCCAGGTCTTTGATTGAAAGCGACATCCGACGATTCTCCGGATCGATGCCTGTGATCACAGCATCGACCTGCTGGCCCTTCTTCAAAATTTCGCCCGGATGTTTAATTCGGCGCGCCCAGGAGATATCCGAGACGTGGACCAAGCCATCGATACCGTCTTCGATCTCTATGAAAGCGCCGAAGTCGGTGAGATTACGAACCCTTCCATGGACCCGAGCGCCGACCTGATACCGATCGCCAAGAGTTTTCCAGGGATTGTCCTGTATTTGCTTCATGCCGAGACTGATGCGCCTGGCTTTCGGATCGACGCCGAGTACTTCCACTTCAACAGTGTCGCCGGGGTTGACGAGTTTGCTTGGGTGCTTCACGCGTTTGGACCAGCTCATCTCAGAAACATGCACCAGACCTTCCACGCCCGGCTCTAACTCCACGAACGCGCCATAGTCGGTGACACTGGCAATCTTACCCGTCAAACGTGTGTTGGGCGGAAAACGTTCTTCGATTGTCTCCCACGGATCCGGCAGGAGTTGCTTGTAACCGAGAGAGACTCTCTCGCGATCGCGATCGAATCTCAAGACCTTTACCTGAACGGTATCGCCGACTTTGAAAAGCTCTGCGGGATTCTGCACGCGGCCCCAGGACATGTCCGTTACGTGCAGCAATCCGTCAACGCCGCCAAGATCAACGAAGGCACCATAGTCGGTAAGATTCTTGATCTGCCCTTCAACAATGATGTCTTCTTCAATCTGTCCTAGCGTCTTGCCCTTGCGGTCTGCATTACGCTCTTCGAGCACAGCTTTTCGTGACAGCACTACGTTCGAGCGTTTGCGGTTGAGCTTAATGACTTTGGTTTCAATCTCTCGCCCGCGCAAAGAATCGAGATTTCGCACTGGTCGAACGTCCACTTGCGAACCGGGCAGGAAGGCCGCGATCCCATCGACGTCCACGCGCAGACCGCCTTTTATACGCTCGATAACTCGACCCTTGATCGACGTACCATCGTTGAAGGCTTTCTCCAAATCATCCCAGGCACGCAGCCGGACTGCATCGGCGCGCGAAAGCAGAGGGAAGCCTTCGCTGGTTTCCATGTTTTTGACGAGCACGTCTACCTCGTCGCCCGGCTTTACGGCGACTTGCCCGTTTTCCATGAATTCGTTTTGATTGACGATGCCTTCGGACTTGTAACCGAAATCAATTACGACCCCTCGCTCAGTGATTCCTACCACTGTTCCGCGCACGACCTCGCCCTCCTGCAACGAGGACTGTTCCTGCTCGAATTGATCGAGCAATTGGCCAAAGTCTTCGCTGGCAGGACGGGGTTCTTCCTCTTCTCTCTGGCTGGCAGTTGCTGCCGAAGTGCCGCTGCTTGTGGCTTCCACGTTTCGGCTTGTGCTGGTCGCGGAGCTATTGTCGCGCGAGGGTTTATCGGTGTCGGTTTTCTCGACGTTAGGTATCGTCTCTTCAGTGGACATGCAAACTCCTACTTAGAATCAACTACAGCGCGTGAAGTTCACGTGCCGATCCGTCAGGCAGTGCCCCAGGAACCTGGCGCCGCCCCGGGCGACCTTTGATCTGGTGTAAGTCGGAGTAAGAAATGAGAGGATGCGAGCTTTAGGGAGTTGGAAAAGAAGTGCGAGCCGACAAAAAGCGTATTCTGGTCGTGCATGTCGAGTGCCAGCGCCCAGATCTGCATGCTCGGTAATCGATGTTCGCGGGCATCAATACGCACCCAGGTCGCGCCTGCATCGGCAGAACGATAAACGCCGCCACCGATGTCCCCGTTTTGAAATGCATTGCCCACGAAGAGTTCATTGGTATTGCGCGGATTGATCAAGATACTTGTAAAGTCTCCGAAAGGCAGACTGCCACCGCGCCACGACCAATGCTCGCCACCATCGTGCGACATAAAGAACGCCTGCTTCGTTCCTACGTAAATCAAAGCTGAGTGCTGCGGATCCTGAACAATAACATTTACAGGTGATGTTGTCGGGATACCGCTTACTTGTTGCCAATTCTCACCTGCGTCGCGCGAAATCAGGATGCCAGTTGTCGCCGTGCCTACCAGGATTACCGCCGGATTCTGCGCGCTGGTTGAAATACAGGTGGTGCGGGGATCTAGACCACGACCGTAAGGGACGCGATCCCATCCCTGCGCGGGATCAAGCGTTCGGTATAATCCACTATTGGTCGCGGCAAGGATTCCCGAATGGCCGCCTTGATCCGAAAACGAGATCAAACTATTGACCGGATCAGCGAGAGCCAAAACATGAGCTTCGGTACTGGCGCCCGTCAGACTGTTGCTGACGCCAAGCGCGGCCAGGGTCACGTCATCAAGCTGACCAGACACGGATAAGTATCTGTCCGCTTGGAATCTCTTGATGGCCGCAATTGTTCGTGGACCCACTTGTCCATCCGGTGTGCCAATTTCGTATCCCGCTCTCTCCAGCGCTTCTTGTGCGCGACGGACGGTGTCATCGGGAGGCTTTGGCGTCACCGGTCTTTGCGGCATTGTGATTCTTTCTGGCGGCGCGCTCGCTGCAGGCGTAGTTGTTCGTGCAGGAGTGGTGCTGCGCGATTGAGTCGTCTGGCGCACCTTAGAGCGTGCGGCCGAGCGCTTTCTGACAGGTGCAGGTTTAGGTTTGGGCGCGGACACAGGAACCCACGAGCCGCCGCGATCTGTCGAACAATAAACGCCAAGATTCGTCCCGAGATAAATCGTATTTCCGTCTCGATCATCCTGAAGTATCGAGTAGCCGATCAGACGAGGCGGCATGTTGCGCATCGAAGGTTGCCAAGAGGCGCCGCCATCGCTGCTCGTGAAGAAGAACCCTCCACCCGTCGTCGTATTTATGGTTGTTGCGTAGACGCGATTTGCCATTTCGCGATCCGGCAGAATGGTATTTACAAACCGTCCGCTAAAGCCATTATTCGTCGGCACAAAGTTCTTCCCGCCATCGACGGAGACCATAACACCGTAATTGTTCGTCCCGATGTAGACGGTGTTCGGATTCCGGGGATGAACCGCAATCGAATTAATTTCGAGCTGGCGTGAGGTCGTAACCATCCACGAATTGTTATCGCCCCCCTTCGCCGACCGCCAAAAGCCCTCCGTGGTGCCGGCGAAAACCAACCCAGGGATAGATGGATGTTGCAGAATTGCGCGCGTACGCCGGGACTGTGACGGAATACCCTGTACTTTGCGCCAACTATCGCCCGCGTCACGGCTCTCGTAGATTCCGCTGCAAGCCGAGGCGATTATGTGATTCGCATTGCGCGGATCGATATTGATGGCAAAGATGTCCGAATCGTCAATGATGCCATTCCTGATAACCTTCCAGGTTCTGCCGCCGTCGGTCGTCTTGTAAGGCAAATACCACGTCCCGGCGTAAATCACGTTCGTGTCGCGCGGATCGATCGCCAACGATTCGACGTGAACCGGAGAATTTCCCGCAGGCAGTGGCGACCATGTTTCCCCGGAATCAAGGGAGCGAAAGATACCATTGAAAGTACCGGCAATCAGGATGTCAGGATTTTGCTCGGCTTGGGCCAGCGAATGCACAGCTTCATTTCTCAACTCCGGCGATTCGCGCCACGTCTGTCCCCCATCCGTTGATTTAAAAAAACCACCGGGGTCTTTGTGGCGGTGCGTCGCGATATACAAGACCTTCGAATTACGCGGATCAACGATGATGTGATCGATGAACAGCCGCGGACGATTAAGATTGGCGAGCAGACGCCAGTTGCGCCCCCCGTCTGTCGATGTATAGATTTGGCCATCCAGCGTACCGAAGTAGAATCGGTCGGGATCGCTGGGATCGACTACCAGGGCCCGCACGTCACCGCCGCTCGGCCCTGTAATGCGCCAGTCTGCTGAATAAGCAGAACCCTCAGTCGCACTGACCGCGGCTGAAGCGCGCGCGCCCAAAACAAAGTGAGCTTGAGTTAACAGGGCGCACACCAGGCCAAGTAGCAACAGTCCAGAAGGTATTCGTCTCATAAGTCTCATCTCGTCCGAAAGCTTTAGATGCCGGAAACACGCGACGTGACGTTTCGGCAAACGCATTATAACCATTTAGCCTGCGGTTTTCGATAGCTCTCTCAAAAAGATCTTCGACCCATATGGCTTCTGGTGCAAAATTGGCAGTTGTTTTCGAAAAACGAAGCGGGCGGTGCTTCCCTGTTCGGAAACACCGCCCGCATTCGGAAGAAGGTCGCAACTCTCAGACAGAGTGGCGAGCGTTAGTAAACATTCGGAACACTACTCTTCGCCTCGGCGCACGCGTCGGCGAGCGCGGCGAGCCCTTGGTCTCTTGCAATCCGGACAGGGCGAAACGGCCCCGGCAGTGCTCGGCACGGGCGCCGCAGCTCCCGACGGACATACCCAGAGTTCAACCTTCAACTCAGGCATACAACCGCCGTCTATGACCGTGATACGACCGGCATCGATACCGCGCGTGTTGACAAGGTAATCCTTTGCGCGATTGGCTCGCGTCTGACCCTCGGCATCACACGAACCGTAGCCGATGATATAGCCCGTAGCCGTCGGCTCGTTCTGCAACTGAATTGCGAAGTTGTCGAGTCTGGCTTTTTCATCGTTGAATCTGATGTTGCCATACTCGTCAAACTTACGACACTCAGGTGGCGGAGCCGCAATTTGCGTAGTGCAGGACGCTGTCTTTGTGCAAGTCGGATCAAGT
>WNGF01004514.1_pt1 | contig 22295 bp, 20 predicted proteins | sample 5400641 | NCBI WGS metagenome assembly WNGF01 (sample SAMN13153371, study PRJNA577476) | soil metagenome | isolation source: 80 cm soil or saprolite under grassland replicate 2 | place: USA:California | collected 2016-06-15 | reverse complement strand
TCTGTTGGCTGCGAAGGAAACACCCGCAGGCGAACTGGCGCTGGCTGCGACGCCGCTACCTCCCCGGCTGGCGGCCGACCGGCACCCGGCTCGCGCTCTACGACCCAAGGAGCGTGCGGATCATCCGCTACCGCTACCGAGGCGAACGGATCGCGACGCCGTGGCAGACGAGCGAGACCGCCGCATGAATACCGGCATGCCCGCGGAGAGCCGGATGCGCGGCAACGCGCACGTCCGGTTCGGAGGGCGGCCCAGGGAAACGGAGCGGCCGAAAGGCCACCACCGCGCCCTGGGCCGACCCACCTAGTGGAGCCGGTTGCCCTGCACGCCGGCGAAGACGGCAGGTTCGGTCAGCGGGACGCGGGTGGCGTAGTACTCGACGAAGAGCGGTGCGAGCGCGGGGTGGATCGGGATCGTCCGCTCTCGCCCTCCTTTCGCCTTCCGGACGCGCAGAAGACGGCGGGAGAGGTCGACGTCGTCCCAGTCAAGCCCGAGGAGCTCGCTGCGCCGCAGTCCTGAATGCCTCGTACTCGGCCACTCGGGGTCGCGGGGCCAGCCTAGTTGTGGCGCCACCGCTCGCCTGCAGTGCCGCCCGCGTTCGGGGACAATGGCTCGGGTGAGCCTCGTCGACACCCGCCGCGACGGGCCGGTCTGCGTGTTGACTCTGCGACGCGAGGCCAAGCTCAACGCGCTCTCGACCGAGCTCGAGCGGCAGCTCAAGGATGCTCTGGGGAGCGAGGACGTGCGTTCGTGCGGCTGCCTCGTCCTGACCGGGAGCGGGCGGGCCTTCTCGGCAGGCGCGGACGTGAACGAGCTCCGGGACCGGAGCCCTGAGACCGTCCTCGCGTACTACGCCGACACCGGCGACGTGTACGAGCGCGTCGCCGCCCTGCCGCAGCCGACGCTGAGCGCGATCTCCGGCTACTGCCTCGGCGGCGGGCTGGAGCTCGCGCTCGCGACCGACTTCCGGATCGCGGACGAGACGGCGGTGCTCGGCTTCCCGGAGGCGTCGATCGGCATCCTGCCGAGCTCCGGCGGCACGCAGCGCCTGACTCGTCTCCTCGGTCCCGGCCGTGCCAGGGAGCTCATGCTGCTCCACGATCGGGTCGACGCGCGGGAGGCGCTCGCGGTCGGCCTGGTGACCGAGGTCGTGCCGGCAGGGGCCGCGCTCGAGCGGGCGCTCGAGCTTGCGCGCGGCCTCGCCGAGCTGCCGCCGCTCGCCGTCTCGCTGACGAAGCAGGCCATCGACGCGATGCCGGAGTCGTCTCGCGCCGCCGGCATCCTGATCGAGCGGCTGGCATACGGTCTGCTGGCCCAGACCGACGATGCGCGCGGCGCCGCCGACGCGTTCAGTCGCGAAAGAGGCTCCGCGCGACGATCAGGCGCATGATGTCGCTCGTCCCGTCCCAGATCTCGTCGAGCTTCGCATCGCGGAGCCACTTCTGGACGGGCGAGTCGCGCACGTAGCCCGCGCCGCCCAGCGTCTGCACGGCGGCCCACGTCGTGAACCAGGCGGCCTCCGAAGCCGCCAGCTTCGCCATCGCCGCCTCGGTCGCGAATGGGCTCCCCTCGTCGGCGAGCTCCGCGGCGTGCCGGGTCAGCAGGCGCGCCTGGTCGAGCTTCAGCTTCGCGTCAGCGAGTCGGAACGAGACGGCCTGGAACTCGTGGATCGGCTTCCCGAAGGCATTGCGGCGCTTCGCGTGCTCGACTGCGTGTTCGAGGGCGGCGCGGCCGATCCCGAGCGAGTTCGCAGCAAGCTGCACGCGGGCCCTGTCGAAGGTGCTCATGAGACCGTGGAAGCCGTCGCCCTCCTCGCCCAGACGTCGGTCCTCGGGGACGAGGCAGTCCTCGAAGAGGAGCTCGCCCGCGGGAAAGCAGCGGCTGCCCATCTTCGGCAGCAGCTCGCCTCGAACGAAGCCCTCGTCGCCGTGCTCGAGCACGAACGCCGTGATCCCCTTCGCACGCGTCCCGGGGGCGACCGTCGCGAAGACGACGCAGAGGTCGGCGACGGGGGCGTTGCCGATGAACTTCTTGTGGCCGTTCAGCACGTAGCCCCCGTCCACGCGGGTCGCCCGCGTGGTGATCGCGGCCGCATCGGAGCCGGTCTCCGGCTCGGTGATCGCGAGCGCGCACGCCGGCGGCCGAGGGCCGCAGAGCGGCGGCAGCCACCGCTGCTTCTGCTGCTCGTTGCCGAGGGCGAGAACCGGCCCCGCAAAGAACCCGCCCTGGGTGATCACGAGCGCGATCGGGCTGTCGCCCCAGGCGAGCTCCTCGAGGATCAGGCAGCTCTCGCGCAGGGTCTCGACGCCGCCGCCGCCGTACTTGACGGGAAGGTCATAGCAGGTGAGCCCGACCTCGGCGGCCTTGTGGACGAGCTCCCACGGGAACTCCTCCGTCTCGTCGTAGTGCAGCGCGACAGGGCGCAGCTCCTGGCTCGCGAACTCCCGCGCGACGGTGACCAGCCTGTCGACACTGGCCGCGACGGCCGCCATGCGCTAAACCTACCGCGCCGATGCACGAGAAACGGATCGAGATCCGCTGGCGCGACCTCGACGCGCTCGGGCACGTCAACAACGCCGTCTACCTGAGCTACCTCGAGGAGGTGCGGACGCAGTGGCTCGCGCACGTGCTCGGCGGCCACGAGACGGTGTGGAGCTGGGTCCTCGTGCGGGTCGCGATCGACTACCGGCGCGAGCTCTCGCTCGACGACGGCGCAGTGATCGCGCGGTGCCGCCTGAGCCGCATCGGCACGTCCAGCGTGCGGACCGAGGAGGAGATCGTCACCGAAGCCGGCGAGGTGGCCGCCCGCGCCGAGGCCGTGGTCGCGGCGCGCAACGCCGACTCCACGAGCTCGCGTCCCCTGACGGAGGAAGAGCGGGTAGCGTTCGCGGCAGTGGAGGGCGACATCGATCTGACGGGCTTCCGCGTCGAGGCCGCCGACGGCGAAGTCGGCACCGTCGACAAGGCGACGCGCGAGGCGCACGGCGGCTTCGTGGTCCTCGACCCCGATCCGCGCTTCTTCGCCAAGAAGCTGATGCTGTCCGCCGAAGCGATCGAGTCGGTGGACGCGGAGACGCAGACGGTTCGCGTCGGTTGGACGAAGGAGCAGATCAAGTACGCGCCGCAGGTCGAGGAGGCTCCAGACGAAGGAGCCCAGGCGGAAGCGGCCGCGTACTACGACCACGAGCTGACCCCGTACACGGACAAGGGCCTGCCCTAGCAGACGACGCGCGCGTCCAGCGCGAGCACGCCCTCCGGGAGCACGAGCAGCGGGTTCACCTCGATCTCGGCGATCCCGGGGCGGGCCGCGGCAACGCGTGAGAGCGCCGCCACGGCGCGCGCCGCGGCGGCGACGTCGAGCGGTGGGCGTCCGCGCGCACCGGCGAGCAGCGGGAAGCCTGCGAGCGAGCGCAGCAGCTCCTCCGCTTCGAGCTCGTCGACGGGCGCGAGCGCGACGGCGGTGTCGCGGAGCAGCTCGGCGTGGATTCCGCCGGCGCCGACGAGGAGGATCGGACCGAAGCGCGCGTCGCGGCGCGCGCCGACGATCAGCTCGACGCCTTCGTCGTGCGGGGCCATTCGCTCGAGCGAGTAGTCCGGCGGCCCGCTCTTCGACAGCTGCTCGATCGCGCGCTCGAGCTCGTCCTCGCGGCCGATGCCGAGGACGACGCCGCCGGCGTCGGACTTGTGGAGCAGCGCAGCGGCCTTGAGCGCGACGGGATAGCCGAGCTCGCGGGCGGCCGCCCGCGCCTCGTCGAGCGTCCGCACGCGCCGCGCGTCGGCGAACGGGATGCCGGACGGCGCGAGCAGGTCGCGGGCGCCCCAGTACCCCTCGGCGACCGTCGTCGTCTCCGCGGGCAGCCGGCTGACGCTGCGGCGCGGTGCGGGCATTTCGGCGTGCTCCACCAGCCGCCGGAACGACGTCACCGCCGCCTCGGTCGTCCGGTAGACCGGGACACCGGCCTCGCGCAGCGCGTCCGCGCCCGCCGAGTCCCAGTACATCGTGTGCACGACGAGCGGCCGCCCGCTCTCGGCCGCCGCGCGTCCGAGCGCTCCGGCCACGGCGACCCTCCTCCTCGGCGAAGTCCGGCGCGTATTCGCTGTAGCCGCCGAAGTAGCCGGTCACGATCACGCCGTCGACCTCAGCGGAGGCGAGGAGGAGGCGCGAGACGCGCGCGAAGCTCCACACGTCCTGCTCGCCGCCGCCGGCGAGATCGACGGGATTCCGGGTCGTCGCCGCCGGCGGCAGCGACTCCGCGAGGCCTCCCGTAAGGTGGTCGGACAGCTGCGGCAGCTCGAGTCCTGCGGGCTCGGCGATGTCCGCACAGACGATGCCGTGACCGCCGCCGTCCGCGACGACGGCGATGCGGCGGCCGGCTGGTCGCGGGCAGCGCAGGAGTGCCTGCGCCGTGTCGGCGAGCTCCGACGGCGTCCGGACGCGCAGGATGCCGGCCGCGCGGCACGCCGCGTCCACCGCCGCGTCGCCGCTGGCGAGCGCACCGGTGTGCGAGCGGGCCGCCAGGCTCCCCGCCCGGCCGGAGCCGCCTGCGAGCAGCAGGACGGGCTTGCCGGCGTCGGCGGCGGCCGCTACGAAGGCCTCTCCATTCCGGAAGTCCTCGCAGTACAGTGCGATCAGCCTCGTCGGCCGATGCGCGGCGAGCGTCCCCACGAGCTCGGCGACCTCGACATCCGCCTGGTTCCCGAGCGACACGAAGCGGGAGAATCCGAGGCCGGAGTCGGCGGCGAGCCGGCCAAGCTCCAGCGCCAGGTTCCCGCTCTGCGAGACGAGGCCGATCGACCCGCCCGGGAGCTCGTTCGAGACGAGCCGCAGCGCGCTGCCGGCGTCGAAGATGCCGAGACAGTTCGGCCCGACGAGCACCGCTCCGGCCGCGCGCACGCGCTCGACGACGGCGCGCTCGCGCTCAGCCCCGTCTCCGCCCAGCTCGCCGAGGCCTGCCGTGATCGCGACGAGGGCCCTCGCCCCGACGGCCAGCGAGGCGCCGACGGACTCCTCGAACGAGGCGGCGGGCACGACGAGCGCGACGAGCTCGGGTGCGTCGGGCAGCTCGTCGAGCGAGCGGTAGGCGCGGTGCCCGAGGATCTCGCCGCCGTTGCGATTCACGAGGAAGACGGCCCGGCGATCGGCGCCTGCGAGAGCGCCCCTCGCCAGCCAGTGGCCCCACTTCGCGGGATTGGCGGAGGCTCCGATGACCGCGACCGAGCGGGGGTCGAACAGGGGTCGCAGGTCTCGCATCAGCCGGATGGCGCCGGCTCGGCCGTAGCCTCCGTCACCTCGCGACCGGCAAGGAGCCAGAGCCCCGTCGCGCCCGAGAGAACAGCGAGCCCGGCGAACGCCCAGCGCTCGCTCCACGCCTGTGCGACCGCGCCCGCGGCGACGGGCGCGATCGAGCCGGCCGCTCCCCAGAGGAGGTTCAGCAGCCCCATCACCGCGCCGCGGCCGACGTCCGCCCGGTCCGCGCCGAGCCCGCCGAGCGGGTAGGCGAGCGTCGACAGCGCCGACCAGAACGGCGAGCGGATGAGCAGGAAGGCGATCAGCGCCGCGCTCGACGCGGCGCCGACCGGGATGAGCGTGGCGCCCGCGTAGAGGAGCGCGGCGAGCCCCGCCAGTTGCAGCGTCACCGCGCGCGCGCCGAGTCGCGCGACGAACGCGCTGCCGAGCACGAAGATGGCGGAGGAGGCGGAGAGCACGATCCCCGTCGCACCCGAAGAGAAGCCGTCGCTGCGCAGCTCGAGCGGCACGAGCAGGTTGACGGCGCCGCTCATCGCCCCGACGAGCACGATCACCGCGACCGCTGCGAGGACGACGCGGTCGTGGCGAGCAGCGCGCAGCGTCTCGCGGAGCGGCTGGTGGCGGTACGGCGTGTCGGGTTCGCCGCCCCGGAGGAGGGCGACGGTCACGACTGCGGCCGCGGCGGCCAGCACGAGGAAGGGAGCACGGACGCCGAACCACCCGGCGAGCAGGCCCGCGAACGCCGGGCCGCTCATGATCCCGAAGCCTGCCACCGTGACGGGAATGCCGAGCGCGGCCGGACCGCGTGAGCTCGCCTCGGCGCTCCAGGCGAGACCGGCGGTCCAGATCGTGCCGAGCGCGACGCCGAACGCGGCCCGCGTGACGAGCAGCGACCAGAAGTCCCCAGCGAGGCCCTGCCCGAGCGCCGAGACCGCGACCAGCGCGGACGATCCGATCGTCAGCGCCCGCGTGCCGACCCGATCGGCGAGGAGGCCGATCGGCAGCGAGATCAGCAGCGTCGCGGTCCCCGCCGCCGCGAGCACGGTGCCCGTCTCGACCTTCGACAGCGACAGCTTCTCCGCGTAGATCGGCGCCACGGGCACGATCGCCATCCAGACCACCTCGGTCAGAAAGATCAACGCGTAGAAGGGGAGCGCGGCTCGGCGCAACCCCGCGAGCCTACCTCCGCGCGCCCGAGCGACCTCAGGCGATGGCCGCCTCGACGGTCGGCGTGTCGGCGAGCAGCTCTTGCGTGTACGGAACCTGGGGCTCGTCCAGCACCGAGCGGACCGGTCCGTGCTCGACGATCCGGCCATGGCTCATGACCGCGACGCGGTCTGCGATCGTGCTGATGAGCGCCAGGTTGTGCGTGACGAAGAGGAGCCCGAGCCCGAGCTCGCGGCGCAGCTCCTCGATTAGCTCCACGATCGCCGCCTGCACGGACACGTCGAGCGCCGACGTGATCTCGTCGCAGATGAGAACTGACGGCTGAGCGGCGATTGCGCGCGCGATCGCGACCCGCTGGCGCTCGCCGCCCGACAGCTGGTCGGGGTAGCGATCGAGCACCGACGACCCCAGCGCGACCCGGTCGAGCGCCTTGACCACGCGCTGCTCGGCCGCGCGGCCGCGCAGCCCCTCGAAGATGCGGAGCGGCGCCCCGATGATCTGGCCGATCGTCTTGCGCGGGTTCAGCGACCCGTAGGGGCTCTGGAAGATGTACTGGATCTCGCGTCGCGTCTCGCGATCGCGGGCGCGGGCGCCCGGCGGGAGCGATCGTCCCCGCAGGAGCATCTCGCCGTCGAGCCTGCGGTGCAGGCCGCCGATGCACCGCGCGAGCGTCGTCTTGCCCGACCCGGACTCGCCGACGAGGGCGAAGCACTCACCCGGCTCCACCCGCAGGTCGACGTCGAACAGCACCTTGCGATCGCCGTAGAACGCGTCGAGGCCGCGCACCTCGATCAGCGCCGCCTCGGCCTTCTGGCGCACCCGCTCGCCGATGCGCTCCCGCTCGCGCCGCGTGTCCGCGAGCACGTCATCCCAGCGGTAGCAGCGCACCTCGTGATCCGCGTCGACAGCCTCACGTGGCGGAAACTCCGTCGTGCATTGCGCCACGGCATAGGGACAGCGGGGTGCGTAGAAGCAGCCGGGCGGACGGCTGCCCGGCCGCGGCGCGCTGCCCGGGATGCCGACGAGCACGTGCTCGCCGCTGATCTCGGGGATCGCCTCGATCAGGCCGCGTGCGTACGGATGCGCCGAGCCTGCGAAGAAGGTCCGGTTCGGGCCGATCTCCACGATGCGGCCGGCGTACATCAGCGCGACGCGGTGGGCGAGGTTGGCGACGACGGCGAGGTCGTGGCTGACATACAGCGCCGCGACGCCGTGCGCGGCACAGAGCTCGCGCACGGTCCGCAGCACGTGCGCTTGCGTGGTGACGTCGAGGCCCGTCGTCGGCTCGTCGAGCACGATCACGCGCGGCCGGCACGCGAACGCCATCGCGAGGCCGACGCGTTGCTGCTGGCCGCCCGAGAGCTGGTGCGGGTAGCGCCGCACGAAGGCGGGGTCGGTCGGGAGCACGACCTCGGCCAGCATCTCGGCGATCCGCCCGCGCCGCTCCTCGTCGGACGTGCCGAAGCGGTGGGCGACGAGCACCTCCTCCAGCTGGCGGCCGATCCGCAGGTTCGGGTTGAGCGCGGCGGACGGGTCTTGCGGCACGTACGAGATGACGCCCCCGCGGAGCGCGCGCAGCTCGGGCGGGGAGAGCGCGAACACGTCCCTGCCGGCGATGTGGACGCTGCCGCGCGCGACGCGGACGCCGCGGCGCGTGTGCCCGAGCAGCGCGAGCCCGACCGTCGTCTTGCCGGACCCCGACTCGCCGACGAGTCCGAGCACCTGACCCGGGTGGATCGTGAACGAGATCTCGTCGACGACGTCCTCGCCCGTCGAGACCAGCTCGACGCGCAGGTCGGAGACGGCGACGGCCGGCTCGGTCAATCCTCGGTCCCCCGGTCGATGCCGGCGATCGCGCGCGAGAGACCGTCGCCGATCAGGCTCGTGGCGACGGTCAGCATCGCGATCGCGATCACCGGCAGCGCGACGCCCCACGGCGACGGGATGATCCCGAGCCGGTTCTCGTTGATCATCAGGCCCCAGTCCGCCTGCGGCGGCTGCAGGCCGAAACCGAGGAAGGAGAGGCCGCTGATCAGCGCGATCGTGTACGTGTAGCGCAACGACGCCTCGACGAGCAACGGGCTCGTCACGTTGGGCAGCACGTCGCCGACGAGGATGCGCGTCCGCGACTCGCCCGAGGCCTCCGCCGCGCGGATGAAATCGCGCTCGACGATCTCGAGCGCCGCGCCCCGTACGACTCGCGCGACGCGCGGCATCGTCGTGATCGCAACGGTCGCGACGACGAGCCAGAGCTTCGGCCCCACGGTCGCGATGGCGACGAGCGAGAGGATGATCTGCGGGAACGAGAGGATGACGTCCATCGACCGCATGAGGATGTCGTCGAGGAGGTTGCGCGCGTAGGCGGCGACGAGGCCGACCGCGATCCCGAACCCGAGCCCCAGGCCGGTGGCGATGGTCGTCAGCGCGAACACGGTTCGCCCGCCCCAGAGGAAGCGCGAGAGGACGTCGCGCCCGAGATTGTCCGTGCCGAACGGCGACGCCGACGAGCTGGAGAACGGTGTGCCGCTGAACTCGGTCGGCGAGACCGGTGCGAAGTACGGTCCGATCAGGGCGACGCCGAGCAGCAGCAGGAAGAGGGCGAGCCCGACCTGCGTGCGGTGCAGCCGGATCGCCTGGGAGAGCACGCGGGCCACAGGCCCGCGGGAGATGCGCGGCGCGGTTCTCGCCCGTGCGGCGACGGCGGACACGCTAGAGCGACGTCCTCACTCGCGGGCTGACGAGGATCGTGGCGATGTCGGCCAGGAGGTTGACGCCGACGTAGATCGCCGCGATCAGCAGCGCCACGGTCTGCGACACCGGCATGTCGCGGTTCGCGACGGCGCCGACGAGCTTCGCGCCGATCCCCGGATAGCTGAAGACGAACTCGACGGCGACGATGCCTCCCGCCAGGTAGACGAGCGTGAGGGCGATCGCCTGGATGCTCGGCACGATCGCGTTCGGGAGCGCGTGGCGGAAGACGACCTCGCGCTCAGGCAGGCCCTTGAGCCGCGCCATCTCGACGTAGTCGCTCTCGAGCACCTCGATCAGCGACGCACGCATGAAGCGCGCGATGTACGGGACGACGGCGATCGCGAGCGTCGCGATCGGGAGCACGAGCTCGTTCATGTAATGCCACGGCCGGACGCCCGGCGCGATCAACGCGGCTGGAGGGAACCACTGGAAGACCACCGTGCCGAACAGGAGCACGAGCGCGATGCCGGCCACGAACTCGGGCAGCGCGGCCAGCAGGAGCAGCCCGAGCGACGAGCCCGTATCGAACCAGCGGTCGCGCCGCACCGCCGCCAGGATCCCGAGCCCGAGCGCGAGCGGGATCGAGATGATCGCCGAGCAGAGGACGAGGAACGCCGAGTTGACGAGCGCGTCCGAGATCACCTTCGAGACGGGCTCGCCGGAGGCGATCGACGTGCCCGGGTTCAGCGTGACCATTCCCTTGACCCAGCTCCCGTACTGGTCGATCACGGGCCGGTCGAGGTGCAGCTGCTCGCGCAGCGCCTTCAGGCTGTCCGGCGTGGCCGTTCGTCCGAGCAGCGCCTTCGCCGGGTCGCTCGGGAGGGCCTGCGTCGCCGCGAAGATGATGACGGAGACGAGCGCGAGCGTCAGCGCCCCGAGCAGGACGCGGCGGATGACGAAGCCGGTGATTCCCTGGAAGAAAAGACGGCCTGAAGCGTGCCGAAGACGCTTCAGGCCGCCGGCTTCCTCACTTGAAGGAGACGGTGCGGAAGTTGTTGCCATAACCGCCCAGAGGCAGCGTGCCCTTGCTCGGCTTGATCCCCACGACCTTCGGGCTGTAGGCGTCGACCAGGTTGTAGAACCCCCAGACGATGTAGCCGCCGTTGTCGTACTCCATCTTCTGCATCTCGTGGACGATGGCGCAGCGCTTCCTCGGGTTGACCGTCTTGAGCGCCTGGTTGTAGAGCGAGACGAACTTCGGGTTGTTCCAGTGCGTCTCGTTGTACGGAGCAACGCTGAGGCTTCCCGCCGCGACCTGGTTCAGGTAGTTGCGCGTGCCCCAGTAGTCCGTCGAGAAGGCGTACTTCAGGTACTGGTTCCCGTAGAACGTCGTCGCGTCGAGGTTCTTCACGTTGACGTTGACGCCGGCCTTCTTCGCCTGCTGCGCGAAGACCTGTGCGCACTCCACCTGGCCGGCGCGCCCGTTCGTCGTGTAGAGGTCGACGCTCAAGCCCGACTTCCCGGCTGCCTTGAGCAGCGACTTCGCCTTGGCGATGTCCTGCGTGCGCTGAGGCAGCGCCGAGTCGTAGCAGGCGTCGAGCGGCGAGTAGATGTCGTTGCCGACGTGGCCGTGGCCCGAGAAGGCGAGCTGGACCAGCTGCTTCCGGTCGGCGATCAGCCGGAATGCCCGACGGACCCGCACGTCTTTGAACGGCGCCTGGTCGACGGCCATGCAAATGGGCACCCAGCCGCCTCCCTGGCTGTCGAGGATCTTGAAGCCTCTCGACTTCGCCGACGCGATCTGGGCGAACGGCATCGCGCTGATCGCGTCGACCTGGCCGCCGAGGAGCGAGTTCACGCGCGCGACGTCGTCGTTGATGTCGATGATGACGACGCGGTCGAAGAACGGCTGGCCGTGCCGCCAGTAGTTCGGATTCCGGCTGAACTCGGACCGGTTGCCGGGAGTGAAGCTGACGAACTTGTACGGACCGGAGCCGATCTGCTTGCCGCCTTCCTTCGTGCTCTTGTAGCCGACCGGGACGATGCCCATGAAGTACTGGCCGAAGGCGTCGGGCAGCACCGAGTTGGGCTTGTCCAGGGTGAGCCGGACCGTCCACTTGTCGACCTTGCGCACCTTTTCCGGCCGGAGGCCCGCGAGCTGTGCCGTCGCGTACAGGCTCAGCTTCTTGTCGAGCATGCGCCTGATCGACCAGGCGACGTCGTCCGCCGTCATCGTCTTGCCGTTGTGGAACTCGACGCCCTTGCGCAGGCGGATCGTCCACGTCTTCGCGTCCTTGCTCGAGAACGAGGTCGCGAGGCCCGGCCGGAGCTTGTAGTTGTTGTCGTAGTAGACGAGGGTCTCGAACAGTGCGGCCAGCCGCGCCGCGTCGGGGTCGAGGACCGAGCTCTGAGCGTCGATGAACTCCTTGTCGGATCCTCCCTGCACGCCGATCCTGAACGTCCCGCCCCGCTTCAGCGTCTCTGTCTGAATCGCGGCCAAGGCGTCCGCGGCCGGCAGGTAGCCGAGCGCGCCGAGACCGATCCCGCCGGCGATGCCGCGACGCAGTAGCTCCTCGCGGGTCAAACGCCCTTCGTCCTGCATCTGGAGCCTCCTCCGATGAGCGCCGGGTAAGGATTTTGGAGACTAGTACCAGGGATTTTCGACTTCAAGGTCCGGTGGATCAGGTGAGGTCGCGCGCGATCGTCGCCGTGAAGCGGCGCTCGGCCACCTGGGTGCCGCCCTCGAACGCGCGCACCACGTCCTCGAGGTGGAACGCCTCGGCGTCCGCGCGCATCGAGCTCTCGGCGACGACACGCGTGTGCCAGGCGGCGCGCTCGATGCGGATCTCCCACCGCGAGCGCGCCTCCGCCGACAGCGGATCGCCCTCGACCACGGAGAAGGTGTCGCGACCTCGCTCGGCGTACTCGAGCCCGTCGGGAAGGCGGAAGGCCCCGAAGTTGCTCGTCTCGGTCTCGCTCTCGAGCCTGCCGGAGGCGACGTCTCGCCTGACGCTTCGCTGCGAATCCACCGGCGCGAGCTGGTCGTGCGCGGGCGGCGGCTCGGGCTCGGGCGGCGGGAGCGGCGGCAGCTGCTCGTCCTGCGGCTGCGGCTCGCGCTCGGGCAGCGCGAGCACCGCGTCGCCGACGCGCACACGCAGCCGCAGGCCCTCCGGCGCCGGCCAGGCCCACGGCCAGTAGCAGGGCGCCAGCGCGATGCGCAACCGGTGTCCGGCCGGGAACGCGTGCGCGATCGCCGTCAGCGGCACGCGCACGCGAACCGCCTCGCCGGGGACGAGGGGTCGCGGCTCGGCGTGGCTCTCCCGGTGGCACAGGTTCAGAAGCCCGAAGGTGACGAGCGTGGACGCTCCGTCCGGCGCCACGTCGCAGAGCCGCGCCGCAAGCTGGGCCGTCGGCGTCTCCGGCACCACGTCGACCTCGACGAACGGCTCGCCGAGGATCTCGGAGGGCCGCGCGAGCGGCGCCGAGTCGAAGACGAGCGAGCGGCCGTCCTCGGCGCGCTGGTCGGAGGCGAAGTCCGTGGGCGCGCCCCAGGGCAGCCACGCCGGTCCGTCGCTGCCGTGCTCGAGCAGCCCGGCGTGGACGAGCTCGCGCTCGGCGCCCGGTTGTTCGCGCAGCCCGTGCGCCGTGAGGAAGAGCCGCCGCGGCTCCCGCCGGGGCGGCCATCGCAGCTCGGCAACCCACCGCCCCGGGCGCTCGGCGTAGCCCGGCCGCGGCGGCACCGCGTCCTGCATCCAGGCCCGCAGCCGCGGCTCGGCGTCCAGCCCCGCCCCTTGGTCACGCAGGTGTCGCGCGAACAGGCGCCGGCACAGGCCGAGGAAGTCGATCGCCGGACCGGGCGCGCCCTGGTGCGGGTAGACGTGCGCCCACGGGCCGATCAGGCCGCGGACCCGGTCAGGTGCGGCCGCGAGCAGCCGCAGCACAGCGCCGCGGTACGGGTCGGCCCAGCCGCCGACCATGTACACCGGACACCGGATCGCGGCGGGGTCCTCGCAGACCGAGCCGTGACGCCAGAACGCGTTGCGGCGCTGGTGCGCGAGCCAGTCGTGGCCGAACGGCCGGATCGCCTCGAGCCGCTCGTTCCAGAGCTCGCGCCAACGGTCGCCGACGACCGCCGGATCGGGCGGCCGCGCCGTGTAGGCGAGCATCGTCGTCGACCACGAGAGGGCGGCCTGCGCGAACACGCAGCCGCCGGTGTAGTGGACGTCGTCGCGGTAGCGGTCGTCGGTCGAGCACACGCTGACGACGCAGCCGAGCGCGGGCGGTGCGAGCGCCGCGATCTGCAGGCCGTTGAACCCGCCCCAGGACTTGCCGATCATGCCGACGCGGCCGTTGCACCAGGGCTGTGCCGCGAGCCACGCGATCACGTCGACGCCGTCCTCGAGCTCCTGCGCGAGGTACTCGCCCTCGAGGACGCCCTCCGAGTCGCCGGACCCGCGCAGGTCGACGCGCACGCAGGCGAAGCCGTGCTGTGCGAGCCGTCCGTGCAGGGCTTCGTCGCGCGGCGCGGTCGCGTCGTCCTTGCGGTACGGGATGTACTCGAGGATCGCCGGCACCGGCTCCGGGGCCTCGGGCAGCCAGATCCGCGCGGAGAGGCTCGTGCCGTCGCGCGTCGGGATCCAGGTGTCCGTGCGTCTCACCGACGGGCGGGCATGCCGATGCTGCGGCCGGCGCGATCGGGACGAGGCAGGCCCGCGTGCGCCTCCGCGACCGCGCCGACGCGTTCGAGCAGGTCCTCTCGCGCCGGGCCCGCGCGCCCGGTCTGCGCATCGACGTGGAGGAGCATCTGCTCGGCCGTAGCGAGCAGCTCGTCGTCGCTCGAGCGGTAGAGCGAGTGGAAGACGTGCAGACGCTTCTCGTCGAAGCCGAGCAGCTGCGTCGTCACGTGCAGCGGATCCTCCGCGACGGCTTGGCCGAGGTGCGACAGGTGCGTCTCGACGGTGAAGTAGCTGCCGCCGTTCGCGAGGTACGCCGCGTCGACGCCGACGAAGCGCAGGAGGGCGTCGGTCGAGTCGCCGAACACCTGCAGGTAGCGGCTCTCGTGCGCGTGGCCGTTGTAGTCGATCCACTCCGGAAGCACGCGCGCGGTGTGCAGGCGCAGCGGGTGCGAGACGTCGTGTTCTGCCTCTGGCGTTCGGTCGAGCAGCGACTTCTCCCAGGCGTCCAGCACGGCCCCGGCGCCGTGGCGATGGGTTCGCAGGCCCTGGATGACCGAGACGAGGCAGTCGTCGCGCAGCTGCTCCAGCTCGCGTACCGAGCGGCCGCCCGCCTGGGCGTCCGACTGCGCGACGAGCCGGTCGAGCAGCTCGTCGGTCAGCTCGGGCACGTCGGTCAGCTTCGACCACGGCCACTTGAGGGCGGGCCCGAACTGCGCCAGGAAATGCCGCATCCCCGCCTCGCCGCCGCCGATCCGGTAGGTGAGGAAGGTGCCCATGGCAGCCCAGCGCAGCCCCGCGCCGAAACGGATCGCGTCGTCGATCTCCTCCGCCGTCGCAACGTCGTCGTGCACGAGCCAGAGCGCCTCGCGCCAGAGGGCCTCCAGCAGCCGGTCGGCGACGAAGCCGTCGATCTCCCGGCGCAGGAGGAGCGGCTGCATCCCGAGCGAGCGGTAGACGGCGGCGGCGCGTGCAGTGGTCTCGGGCGCCGTCCGCTCGCCGCCGCACACCTCCACGAGCGGGAGCAGGTAGACGGGATTGAACGGATGGCCGACGGTGAGCCGCTCCGGATGACGCATGTCGGCCTGGAGGCGCGACGGCAGCAGGCCGGAGGTGGACGACGCGACGACGACGTCAGGTCCGGCAGCGCGACTCGCCGCAGCGAGCAGGCCGCATTTCACGTCCGCGCGCTCGGGCGCGCTCTCCTGGACGAAGTCCGCCTCCGCCGCCGCCTCCTCGGGCGTCGGCACGAACGTGAGCGTTCCCTCGGTGGAGAGCGGTGCGAGCGTCAGCTTGCGGAAGGCCCGGCGCGCGTTCTCGAGCACCTCCTCGACCTTGCGCGGCGCGTCCGGGTCGGGATCGAAGAGCCGCACGTCGACGCCGTTGAGGACGAAGCGCGCCGCCCAACCCCCACCGATCACGCCCCCTCCGAGGAGGCCGGCGGTCTGCGGTCGATCAGCCACGACGCCTGAGCCGCAGCTTCTCGCGCACCTCGTGGGGCCCGAGCACCCTGACGTTCATGCTCTCGAGGATCGTGACCGCGCGCTCGACGAGCTGGCCGTTCGTCGCGGGAACCCCGCGCGAGAGGTAGATGTTGTCCTCCAGGCCGACGCGCACGTTGCCGCCCGCCATCGCTGCCATCGCGACGTACGGCAGCTGCATGCGCCCGATCGAGAACGCCGAGAAGATCGCGTTCTGCGGCAGCTGGTGGACGAGCGCGAGCAGCGTCGACGGGTCGTCGGGCGCGCCGTAGGGGATGCCCATGCAGAGCTGGATCAGCGGCGGGTCGTCGATCAGCCCCTCCGCGATCAGCTCCTTCACCAGCACGAGGTGGCCGGTGTCGAAGACCTCGAGCTCGGGGCGCACGCCGAGCGCCTGGACCCGGCGGGCCATCGCGCGCAGCACGCCTGGGGTGTTGACGAGCACGTAGTCGCCGCCGGCGGCGAAGTTCATGCTGCCGCAGTCGAGCGTGCAGATCTCGGGCAGCAGCTCCTCGACGTGCGCCAGCCGCTCCGTTGCGCCCGCCATGTCCGTGCCCTCGGCGTCGAGCGGCAGCGGCGTCTCGTCTCCGCCGAGCACGAGGTCGCCTCCCATCCCCGCGGTCAGGTTGAGGACGACGTCGACGTCCGAGGACCGGATGCGCTCGACGACCTCGCGGTAGAGCCTCGGGCCGCGCGCGCCTTTGCCGGTCTCTGGATCGCGCACGTGGACGTGGACGATCGCGGCGCCGGCCTTCGCCGCCTCGATCCCGGCGTCGGCGATCTGCTGCGGCGTGATCGGGATCTTGTCGCTCCGCCCGATCGCGTCGCCGACGCCGGTGACTGGGCAGGTGATGAAGACTTCCCAGTTCATGACGTGGCAGCGATGCTAAAGGCGCCGCTTGCGGTGCCGTCGTCAGGACGCGCGGGCTCTGCCCGGGCGTCCGTCTGAAATGACCGGTCGACACAATCGAGCTCATTCCGAACCATCTCTGAGCCGCCGCTCGCACGGCCCGTGACCGATTGGCCTGACGTCGTCGTCCGGAACGGACGAGTAATCGACGGCAGCGGCCGTCCGCCTCGGCGCGCCGACGTCGCGATCCGGGACGGCAGGGTCGTCCACGTCGGCGACCTGTCTTCGGTGCGTGCCGCGGAGACGATCGACGCCGAAGGGCTGGCGGTGGCGCCCGGCTTCATCGACGCCCACGTGCACTCCGAGGCGAAGCTCGAGGACGAAGCGGTTCAACGCGCGAGCCTCGCGCAGGGAGTGACGACGCACGTCGTCGGACAGGACGGCTTCGGCTTCGCGCCCACGAGCCCTGCGTCGTTCGACTTCATGGCCGCGTACACGAGCGGCATCAACGGCAGCGACCCGCCGTTCGGGCCCATGAGCGTCGGCGAGCTCCTCGGCTGGTTCGACGGCCGCTCGCCGCTCAACGTCGCGACACTCGTCCCGAACGGGTGCCTGCGGCTCCAGGCCGCGGAGCTCGAGGCGATGACGGCCCTGTGCGCCCGCAGCGTCGACGAGGGGGCGGTCGGACTCTCGTCGGGGCTCGACTACGTTCCCTCGTGCTTCGCGACGACCGCCGAGCTCGCGGCGCTCGCAGAGCCCGCCGGTCTCTACGTCTCGCACGTCCGCTACGAGCTCGGCCTCCGTGCGGCGCTCGAGGAGGCGTTCGCAGTGGGCCACGCCGCGGGCGTCCCGGTACACGTCAGCCACCTACGTCCCGACCGCGCGCTCGAGCTCTCCGCGGACGAGATCGTCGGCTACGTCGAGGCCGGAGGCGACGTGACGTACGACCTCTACCCGTACACGTTCTCCTCGACGCTCCTGCCGTTCCTGCTGCCGCACTGGGTCTTCGACGGCGACCTCGACGAGATCTTCGCGCGCCTGGCTCGGGCGGAGACACGCGACGCGATCCGCCGCGCAAGAGCGGAGTCGCGCTGGGGGTGGAACGACGCGACGATCGCCGGCGCGCCGTCGGCGCCGTACGCGGAGCTCGTCGGGCTCGGGCTGGAGGACGCGGCCGCGCGGCTCGGCGCCGATCCCGCCGACTTCGCCTGCGACTTCCTGCTGGCCGAGCGGCTCGCGTGCCTGCTCGTCTGGCGCGACCACGAGACCGAGCGCGACCGACGGGAGCTGGCCGCGATGTTGCGCCCTCCTGCGGCGATGGTCGGGAGCGACGGGATCTACTCGGGGGGGCGCGCCCGCGCGGCTACGGCGCGTTCGCGCGCTTCCTCGGCGAGTTCGTGCGCGACGAGGGCGTGCTGTCGCTCGAGGAGGCCGTGCACCGCGTGACCTTCCTGCCCGCGGGACGGTTCGGCCTCGCGGACCGCGGCCGCCTCGAACCGGGCTACGCGGCGGACGTCGTCGTCTTCGACCCTGACGCGATCGCCGCGCCGCGTGACGGAGGCTTCGCGACGGGCGTCCGCGACGTGCTCGTCAACGGCGTCGGCGTCCTCCGCGACTCCTCGCTCACGGGCGCGAGGCCCGGTCGCGGCCTGCGGAGCTGACGGCTCGGGCGAGCGCGGCCAGGAGCCGCCGCCCGCGCTCGTCGCCGTCCTCGGCGCGGAGCTCGTTCATCGCGTACGAGAAGCCGACGCGCTGCTCCGGCCACGCGCCGTGCCGGGAGCCGCCGGCCCCGGTGTGGCCGAACGCGGCCGCGGGCGGGCCGAGCGCGCCCAGCTCCGTCTGGAGCTCGAACCCCACGCCGAAGGCGTATGGCCGCCCGGTGAGGGCGCAGCGGTCCCGGGCGAGCGCGGTCCGGCCGAGATGCAGCGTCTCCGGCGCGAGGAGCCGGTCGAGGGAGCCGTAGAGCCGCGCGATCGAGCGTGCGGTACCGATCGCGTTCGCGCCCGGGATCTCGGCGGCACGGAATGCGGGGTCGTTCCACGGAAACTCCTCGCCGGTCAGGAACGCCGGGTTCTCGTAGACGGTCTCGACGAGCGGATCGGCCTCGTCGCCCCAGCTCGGCCGGTAGTCCGGAGCGCGGCGGAGCCGCGCGACGCGAGGCTCGACCTCGTCCGGAAGCCCGAGCCAGAGCTCGAGGCCGAGCGGACCGGCGACCTCCCCGGCGAAGAACGTGCCCACAGTCCGGCCGTCGATCCGGCGGACGAGCTCGCCGCAGAGCCAGCCGAACGTGAGTGCGTGGTACGCGAGCCGCGTGCCCGGCTCCCAGTAGGGCTCCTCAGCCTCGAGGAGGCTCGTCATGCGCTCGTAGTCGAGGAGATCCAGGAGCGCGACCGGCGCACGGATCCCCGGCAGCCCGGCGGTGTGCGAGACCGCGTGGCGCACGAGCACGCGCTCGTTCCCGAACTGGGGCCAGTACCGCGAGAGGGGCGCGTCGAGCTCGAGCTTTCCGCGCTCGATCAGGAGCAGCAGGCACGTCGCCACGAGCCCCTTGGCGCCCGAGAAGACGGGGCAGACCGTGTCCTCGCGCCACGGCGCGCCCCTCGTCTGGTCGGCGGTGCCGCCCCAGAGGTCGACGACGAGCTCGCCGTCGGCGACGGCTGCGAACGCGGCTCCGTGCTCGCCGCGCTCGCCGAAGTTGCGCTCGAACTCCTCGGCGACGAGCTCGAAACCGGGCTCGACTCGCGTCATGGACGCAGGCGCGCGCGACCGAACGGGCGCCAGAAATCGGCGCCGCGGACGTAGCGGTCGCGCGAGTCGTCCGCCGGCGCGAAGTCCCACGAGACCGGCTCGCCGTTCGCGAGAGCGCCCGTGACGAAGAGCCGGCGCCGCTGGCTCGCGACGATCCGGTCGTGCAGCTCGTCGAGGTCCCAGCGCTCGCCGACCTCGGCCCTGAACGCCTCGAGCTCCGTGTGCTCGGCCAGGTTGTCGAGCTCGAGCGGATCATGCGCGAGGTCGTAGAGCTGGTCCACATCGCCGGGACAGTGGACGTACTTGAGCTGCCCGCGCCGGAGCATCACGCACGGCGCATGCGTTCCCTCCGCGAGGTACTCGCCGCTCACGGCATGGGACGGGCGTTCCGCGCTTCCCTCGAGGAGCGGCCGCAGGCTCCGCCCGTCGAGCGGATCCGCGGCCTCGAACGGCCCGCCCGCCAGCTCGACGAGCGTCGGCAGCAGGTCGACCAGCGAGACGTTCTGCGCAACACGCTGCGACGCGAAGCGCTCGGGCGCGTGGAACACGAGCGGCACGCGCGCCGAGTCCTCGAAGAACGTCATCTTGTACCAGAGCCCGCGCTCGCCCAGCGCCTCGCCGTGGTCGGAGCAGAAGAGCAGGATCGTCCCCTCGCGCAACCCCGTGAGCTCGAGCGCGCGCAGCAGCTCGCCCACCTTGTCGTCCACGTAGCTGACGGCGCCGTAGTACGCGTGCCGCGCGCGGCGGATCGCCTCCTCGTCGAGCTCGGTCGCATCCGTGCCGCACATGACGCGGACGCGACGGCTGTGCGGATCGACCTCGTCCGGCGACAGCGCGCCGACGCGCGGCAGGTCCCCCTCGTCGTAGCGGTCCCAGTACGCCTGCGGGATCTCGAAGGGGTCGTGCGGGTGTGAGAAGGAGACGAGCAGGAAGAACGGTCGGCCGTCGTCGCTGCGCGCGAGGTCGTAGAGCTTGCGCACGGAGCGGAACGCGACCTCCTCGTCGTAGTCGAGCTGCAGCGTGGCTTCGCTGACGCCCGCCTCGAGCACGCCGCGCATGTCGTGGTACCAGGGCAGCCGCTCCTCGAGCGGCCGGCTCCAGTCGGGGATCCAGTCGCTTCCGGCCGGATAGACGTCGGTCGTCAGCCGCTCCTCGAAGCCGTGCAGCTGGTCGGGGCCGATGAAGTGCATCTTGCCGGCCAGGCACGTGAAGTAGCCACGCGCGCGGAGGTAGTGCGCGAGCGTCGGCACCGACGAGGCGAGCTCGGCGCCGTTGTCGTAGGCGCCGATGCGCGAGGGCAGGCGCCCCGACAGAAGCGACGCACGCGACGGCGCGCACAGCGGCGAGTTGCAGTAGGCGCTCTCGAAGACGACGCCCTCTCCGGCCAGGGCGTCGAGGCTCGGCGTCCGCGCCACCCCGTTCCCGTACGCGGGCAGCGCGCGGGCGGCCAGCTGGTCGGCCATGACGAAGAGGATGTTCGGGCGCCCTCCGCTCAGCAGAGTGCAATGCTAGTGGCTCGATGCACGACGACGACCTCCGCCGGCCGCTTTCCCGCGAGGCGTTTCTCCAGGAGGAGACCTATCGGCGGACGCGGCTGCCCGTCTCGCTCGCGACGACGCTCATCCCCGACGCATACACGTCGCCCGAGTTCCACGAGCTCGAGCGCGACCGCATCTTCGCGACGAGCTGGGTGGCCGCCGGCCCGACGTCGGAGCTCGCGGAGCCGGGCGACACGCTCGTGGTCGACGTGGGCGGCAGCTCGGTGATCGTCGTCCGCGGCGCCGACGGCGAGGTGCGCGCGTTCCACAACGTCTGCCGGCATCGCGGCACGCAGCTGCTCGACGAGGGCAGGACGCACGTGCAGCGCTTCTTCCGCTGCCCGTACCACAGCTGGGCGTACGGCCTGGACGGCACGTGCCTCGGGACGCCGCTGTTCGAAGGCTCCGAGATCCCCGAGAGCGACCGGCGGATCTTCGACGTGACGGACGCGAAGGAGTTCGACCGCCGCGACTACGGGCTCCTGCCCGTCCGCGCCGAGACGTGGGGCTGCCTGGTCTTCGTGAACCTCGACGACGACGCGCCGTCGCTCCACGAGGAGCTCGGCGACCTGCCCGACCGGCTCGCCGCGCACCGCCTCGACGAGTGGCAGGTCGTCCGTGCCAAGACGTACGAGATCGAGGCGAACTACAAGCTCGTCGGCGAGAACTTCATGGAGTACTACCACCTGCCCTGGGTGCACCCGCGGCTCGTCAAGGTCTCGCCGGTCAAGTCGCACTACCGCTGGCAGGGGCGCGGGATGTACACCGGCATGACGACGACGCCAATCGCCGCGGCCGACGACGGCGGCTGGCTGGGGCTGCCGCCGATCGACGGACTCGCCGAGTCCGAGCGCGTGAGCGCGCGCTTCGTGTGGCTCTTCCCGAACCTCGCCGTCAACGTCCTGCCGAATCACGTGTTCCTGATGCTCGCGCGGCCCGTCTCGCCGGCCCACACCACGGAGACGACGTACCTGCTCGCCCACCCGAAGTCGATGAGCACCGGCGGCGCGGAGGAGGAGATCGAGCAGCTCGCGTCGTTCTGGGACGAGGTCAACCGCGAGGACATCGCGATCGTCGAGCGCGTCCAGCGCGGCCTCGGGAACCGCGCGTACCGGGGCGGGCGCATGTGCTACCGCTTCGAGGAGCCGCTGCACCGCTTCCAGAACATGGTCATCGACCGGATGCTCGGCATCCGCCGCGTGCCCGGGGGCGACGCGGTCGAGCAGGCGCCGATGTTCGACTGACGTTTCGGTCCGCGCCGATGCGTCGCGGGGCTAGAGTCGTGCGATGGGGACGAACGTGGACGTCGCAGCCGTCGGCCGGCTGCTCGCCGCGCCGGCGCGGGCTGCGATGCTCGATGCGCTCTTCGACGGCGACGGCTGGTCCGTCGGCGAGCTGGCCCATGCGGCGCGGGTCGCGCCGTCGACGGCGAGCGAGCATCTGGAGTTGCTCCGCGCAGTCGGCCTCGTCGTCGTCGCTCGCGACGGTCGCCACCGCCGCTACCGCCTCGCCGGCCCGGAGGTCGCACACGCGCTCGAATGCCTGGGGGCGCTCGCTCCCCCGCTCCGTGCGCGCGGGCTGACGGACGCCTCGCGCAACGACGCGCTCCGCCTCGGGCGGACGTGCTACGACCATCTCGCCGGCCGGCTCGGCGTCGCGATCGCCGACGGACTGGTCGAGCGGGGCTACGTGCTCGCCGCGCACGAGAGCTTCGCCCCGACCCCCGCGGGGATCCAGGCCTTCGCCGCGGTCCGGATCGACGTGGAGGGGCTCCGCGGCGCGCGCCGGCCGGTGGCGCGGTCGTGCCTCGACTGGAGCGAGCGGAAGCCGCACCTCGCTGGCGCGCTCGGCGCGGCGCTGCTCGCGCGGCTGGAGTCCGTGCGCGGCCTCGAGCGTCTG
>WNGF01009881.1_pt1 | contig 22301 bp, 22 predicted proteins | sample 5400641 | NCBI WGS metagenome assembly WNGF01 (sample SAMN13153371, study PRJNA577476) | soil metagenome | isolation source: 80 cm soil or saprolite under grassland replicate 2 | place: USA:California | collected 2016-06-15 | reverse complement strand
GGGGAGCAGCGCTACTGACTGATCGCAGGGCCTTCCGCCGAGCTCGCCCAGGCGTCGATCCGTTCGCAGAGCAGATGAATGATGAGGGTGTGCATCTCCTGAATGCGCGCGACCGTCCGCGAGGGAACGAAAAGCGTCATCGCCGCGCTGGACGCGGCCGGTCCGCCCTCCGCGCCGCCAAGCAGCACCGTCGTTGCGCCCGCGACCTTCGCCGCGGCAAGTCCACGCACGACGTTCTCCGATGCGCCGCTCGTGCTGATGCCGACGACCACGTCGCCGGCGCGCGCGTGCGCGGTCACCTGGCGCGCGAACACGTCGGCAAACCCGTAGTCATTGCCGAGCGCGGTGACGGTCGAGCTGTCGGCGGAGAGCGCGAGCGCCGGCAGCGGGCTTCGCTCGCGGCGCGCGCGTCCGACGAGCTCGGCGACGAGGTGCTGGGCATCCGCCGCGCTGCCCCCGTTGCCGAACGCGATGACCCGACCGGTGTGCGAGAGCGCGTCGATCATCGCGGCCGCGACCTTCTCGATCTCGGGCAGCAGTGCGTTCATCTGTGCGGCGACCGCGCGGTGCTCGTCGAGCTCGCGACGCAGGTCCTCGCTCATGGCGTCGCCTCGACCACCGCACGGCAGCGAGCGAGGAATGCGGCGCGGCCGGCGATGGCGCGCGCGCGTGCCTCGGCATCCGTGATGAGAGCGGTGTCCCAGGCCGTGCGACCGACGATGTAGCCACGCGCGCCCGCCGTGCATGCGTCGTGCAGCTGCGCCAGGAACGTCTCCTCGTTCGTCCCGCCGCCGAGGAGCACCCACGGGACGGCACCACAGACGTCGCTGAGCTACTGCAGCTTCAGAACGTTCGGGCCGAGCCGCGCGAGGCGCTTGGCGGTCTCGACCACCTTCGCGCCGAGTGCGGGCACTTCGCCGTACACGAGCGGCTCGATGATCGAGAGCACGCCCGCCGCGAGACATGCCGCGATGACGGCGGCCGCGGTCTCCTCCTGTTTGCGCGCGGCATCGGCGAGATCCGGCCGGTATGGGAGGAGCAGCTTGCACCCGACGGCACCGAGGGCGGCGGCCCGCTCCGGATCGACGTCGGACAGGAGCGTTGTGAGTCGGCCCTTTCCGACCGTCTCGTAACCCTGCGCCTCGAGCGGGATGACGAGCGGTGTTCCGTCGAGCTCGGCCATCGCATCGAGACCAAGCTCCGTGTCCAGGAGCACGACGCTCGCCGCGGGTGCGAGCCCGCGCGCGATCTCCGTCTTGAGCGATCGCAGCGACGCGCTGTCCTCCGGATAGTCGCGGGCGCCCGCGGCGTTCGCGCGGCGCACCGCTTCGTCGGCATCGACACCGGCAAGGAGCGCCGCCCCGAGGGCCGCGGCGAACGCGTCTCCCGCACCGAGGCCGTTGACGACCGGCACGGCGACGCCGGCAACGTCACGCGAGCCACGCGCGTCCACGATCGTCGCCCCATCCGCGCCGCGTTTCACGACGACGAGCCGCGGACCGCGCTTCAGCAGGTCCCGCGGGTCGAGTGCCGCCGCTGCGAACTCGCTCGCACCACCAACGACAGCCAACGCTGACGCCGCCGCCTCCCACACCAGCTGCGGATAGGCGCGTACGTCCTCCCAGAGGACCTCGCGCCAGTCGAGATCGAAGAGCGCGCGGCCACGGCAGCGCTGGAGCGCGGCGAGCGTCGTCGACCGGCTCGGCTCGCGCGCGAGGCCGGTACCCGAGGCGTAAAGAAGCCGCGTCTCGCTGAGACCCTCGGGAAGCTGTCCGAGCTGAAGCTCCCAGTCCGGGCACGTCGGCGTCCGGTAGAAGGTGATCGGAAAGTCGTTCGGCGGCCACGCCTCGCAGAACGCGAGCGCGGTTCGCAGCGTCGGATGGACATGCAGCGCGGAGCAGTCGACGCCCTCCGCCTCGAGGAAGCGCCGGATGAAGCGTCCGTGTCCGTCGTCACCTACCGCCGAGATGATCCCGACGCGCACGCCGAGCCGCGCGAGACCGGTGGCGACGTTACCGGCGAAGCCGCCCACGAAGCGCTCGAACGTCCGGACCTCCTCGAGTGGGGTGTTGATCTGCTGCGGATAGAGATCCGCGCCGACGCGGCCCAGGACGTATGCGGCGACGGTCATGGGACGACCTCCCGCGCGTCGTCACACGCGCGATCGCACGCGAGCGCGATCGCGAGCGCGCGCCGACCGTCCTCGCCGCTCACGCGCGGTGGAAGGCGATAGCGGATGCCTGCGAGAAAGTCGCGCAGCTCAAAGAGATACGCGTCGGCGAAACGGTCGAGGAAGTGTGCGGACAGATCGCGCCGGTCGCCGTCTGGTAGGAGAACCTCCACCGAGCGCTGCGCGAAGCCGCCGACGCAGACGGTCCCCTCGCTGCACACGATCTCGGCACGGATGTCGTAGGCATAGCGCACGCCGCGGTACGTCTCGATGCTCGCCGCCGCGCCGCCTACGAAGCGGAGGTCCGCCAGCGCGAGGTCGGGACCGGGCGAGTTCGGTGCGAGTGTGCGCGCCATCGCGCGGACGCCGGCGACCTCGTCGCCCGTGATCCAACGCGCAACGTCGAAGTCGTGGATCGCTGACTCCGCGAAGATGTTGCTACGCGGCAGCGAGCCCGGCGGACCGGACGGGGCGTCGCGGTCGCGGTCCACTCCTTTGAAGAAACGCACCGCGCCGAGCTTCCCCGAGCGCACCACGGACGCGGCCTCCGCATATGCGGGGTCGTAGCGACGCATGAACCCGATCTGCAGACGCGTCTTCGACGTCGCCGCGGCGGCCAGGATGCGATCGGCCGCATCGAGCGTCGGCGCGATCGGCTTCTCAAGCAGCACGTCCTTACCCGCCGCAAAAGCCGCGAGGGCGTGCGCCTCATGCGCGTGCGCCGGTGACGCGATGACCACAGCGTCCACGCCGTCGTGCGAAAGAAGCTCGTCGACCGAATCGCGGCTCTGCGCGTCGAGCTCAGGCGCGACACGCTCGCTGACAGACGCGTTGGCGTCGTAGATAGCGAGAAGCTTCGCGCCGCCGACGCGCGCGACGTTCTCGGCATGGCGACGTCCCATGAGACCAACACCGATAACGCCGACGCCAACGTCGCCGACGCCGGTCACGCTCCGAGCACCTCGGTCAAGAACGCGCGACTGCGCTTCGCGTCGCGCAGCGGCGCCGCGATCGGGCTCACGCCCAGTCGCACGTCCTGCTCGACGATGAGCCAACCGGCGTAGCTCGCCGCACGCAGCGCGCTGAGCGTGCCGCGCAGATCGAGCGACCCGTCGCCGAGCGGCGCGAACACACCCAGGCTCACGGCGTCGCGGAAGTCGAGCTGTCGCGCGAGCACGTCGGCCCGGACCTCACGTCGCAGGTCTTTGAGGTGCACGTGCCGCACGCGCCGCGCGTGCGTGCGTGCGATCTCCGCCGGATCGCCTCCGCCGTACGCGATATGGCCGGTATCAAGGCACAACCCGACGAGCGTGGGATCGGTGTCGCGCAAGAGTCGCGCGATCTCCTCGGGCCGCTCGACGTAGCTCGCGGCGTGCGGATGGAACGCGGTGACAAGGCCACGCTCGCGCGCGTAACGCGCGACCGTGTTCACTCCGTCGCTGAACCGCCGCCACTCACCGTGACTGAAACCCGCCGACCCATCGGCGGGCACACGGCCGGCGATCGCCGCTCGTCGCTCATCCCCCGCCTCGGCGAGAACGAGGACGGGCGCACCCGCTGCCGCGAGAAGATCGATCGTCTGGCGAGCGGTCCGCAAAGACGCGGCGGCTCGATCGCGGTCGTGCAGCGTCACCGGACAGAACGCACCCACGAGCGAGAGCTTGCGCGCATCGAGCTCGCGCTTGAGCGTCGCTGGGTCGGACGGGAGATACGACCATGGGCCGAGCTCGGTGCCCTCGTATCCGCACGCGGCCATCTCGTCGAGCACCTGCGCATAGGGAAGCTGATCGCCCCAATTCGGGATCTCACATGCGCCCCAGCTGATCGGAGCGGTGCCGATGCGAATGCGCGGTGTGTTCATCGTCGGAGGTTGTACTGTACGCACTCCGCGATGAGGCTCACGATGGCGCAGGCATTGGTGCGATTCCTCGCGAGCCAGTACGTCGAACGCGATGGGATCGAGCAGCGTTTCTTCGCCGGCTGCTGGGGGATCTTCGGCCACGGCAATGTCGCCGGCATCGGCCAGGCGCTCCACGAGCGGCCCGACGATCTCCGTTACTTCCAGGCCCGCAACGAGCAGGCCATGGTGCACGCCGCATGCGGCTTCGCGAAGATGCGCGATCGGCTCGCGACGTTCGCCTGCACCACGTCGATCGGTCCGGGCGCCACCAACATGGTCACCGGCGCGGCGCTCGCGACGATCAACCGCATCCCCGTGCTCCTCCTACCTGGTGATGTGTTCTCGTCACGCGCGCCCGACCCGGTGCTGCAGCAGCTGGAGGTGCCGTGGGCCGGCGACGTCTCGGTGAACGACGTTTTCCGTCCGGTCTCGCGCTACTTCGATCGCATCATGCGTCCCGAGCAGATCGTTCCAGCGGCGCTCGCGGCGATGCGCGTGCTGACCAGTCCGGCCGAGACCGGCGCGGTCACCATTGCGCTCCCACAGGACGTGCAGGCCGAGGCGTTCGACGTCCCGGAGGATTTCCTCGTCAAGCGGACCTGGCACATCGAGCGCCGGCTTCCTGAGGCTGCGGCGATCGTGCGTGCCGCCGAGCTCATCGGCTCCGCCAAGCGGCCGCTCATCGTGGCGGGCGGCGGCGTCATCTACTCCGGCGCGACCGAGGCGCTGCGCAAGTGGGTCGACGCGACAGGTATCCCCGTCGCCGAGACGCAGGCGGGAAAGGGCGCGCTCCCATTCGATCATCCCCTCGCTCTCGGCGCGGTCGGGGTCACCGGTACGTCCGCCGCGAATCACATCGCTCGCGACGCCGACCTCGTCATCGGCATCGGCACGCGCTGGACGGACTTCACGACCGCGTCGAAGACGGCGTTCCAGGATGCGAACGTGCGCTTCATCAACGTGAACGTCGCGGAGTTCGACGCGCACAAACATGCGGGGCTCGCGCTCGTCGGCGACGCACGCGCCACGATCGACGTGCTCGCGGGATGGGCCTATACGGTCGAGCCGTCCTACCGCGAGAAAGCGGAACGCCTGGTACGTGACTGGTCGAAGGAGGTCGATCGCCTGTACTCGCTCGGACACACGCCGCTTCCCGCGCAGAGCGAGGTCATCGGCGCGGTGAACGAGGTGGCCGGCGAGCGTGACGTCGTCGTGTGCGCGGCGGGCTCGATGCCCGGCGACCTCCACAAGCTCTGGCGCACGCGTGATCCGAAGGGCTACCACGTCGAATACGGCTTCTCGACGATGGGCTACGAGATCGCCGGCGGGCTGGGCGTGAAGATGGCGGCACCGGACCGCGAGGTGTACGTACTCGTTGGGGATGGGAGCTACCTCATGCTCGCGCAGGAGCTGGTGACCGCGGTGCAGGAACGCATCAAGATCGTCGTCGTCGTCGTGGACAACCACGGCTACTCATCGATCGGCGGCCTGTCGCGATCGCTCGGCTCCCAGGGTTTCGGGACGCACTACCGTTATCGGAAGTCGGGCTCGCTCGGACTCGACCGTGAGGGACCGCAGGGCGACCCGCTTCCGATCGACTTCGCCGCGAACGCCGCCAGCCTTGGCGCGGTCTCGGAGAGAGTGCGGACGATCACGGAGCTGCGCGCCGCGCTGACCGAGGCGAGGCGAGTCGAGCGGCCGTACGTCGTCACGATCGAGACCGATCGCTACGAGAGCGTGCCCGCGTACGGATCGTGGTGGGATGTCGAGCCGGCGGAGGTCTCGGGCCTTGCGGAGGTGCGCGAGTCGCGCGAGCGCTATGAAAAGGGCCGCAAGACCGCGCGCCGGCATCTGCGCCCGCCGGAGTGACGAGTCTGCTCGTCCGCGCGCACGAGGCCGACGCGGACGGCTGTCTCATTCGGGTCACGCCGGAGAGCGCAGACTGGCGTTACGTCGGATTCGAGGTCTACCGGATCGAGGCGGGGGCGCGTCTGCGACGCGAGTTCCCCGGCCGCGAGACATGCGTCGTCGTGCTCGGGGGCAGCTGTGACATCCGCTCGGAGGCCGGCGATTGGAAGGACGTGGGAACGCGCGCGACCCCGTTCGACGGCCCACCTGCGGGCGCGTATCTGCCGCCGGGCGCTGCCTTCGAGATCGGCGCGCGGTCAGGGGCGGTCGAGGTCGCGCTTGGCCATGCGCCCGCGGAGCGTGGCGCGACGGCGCGCGTCCTGCCCCCGGGCGATGCTCGCCTCGAGATCCGCGGCAGCGGGGCGATGGAGCGGCGGATCCATCACATCCTCATGGAGGACGCGGCGGCTGAATCGCTGCTCGTGACGGAGGTCGTGACGCCGGGCGGACACTGGTCCAGCTACCCGCCCCACAAGCACGACACGAACGACCCTCCGCGCGAGACCGCGCTCGAGGAGACCTATTACCACCGGTTGCGCGACGAGCGCGGCTTCGCCCTGCAGCGTGTGTATAGCGCCGACCGGTCGCTCGACGAGAGCCTCGCGCCACGCAGCGGCGAATGTGTGCTGGTGCCGCGCGGCTACCACACGGTCTCGGCGCCGCCGGGGTACGACCTGTATTACCTCAACGTCATGGCCGGCCCGCTGCGCCAGTGGAAGGTGACGTTCGACCCCGATCATCGTCGCCTGCTGGGTTGATCCAGATTTTGGCCCGCCGCAAGGTCTAGACTTCGACCGGATCTGATGGGAGGGGAACGATGACACCACAGCTTGATCGGCGCACATTCCTGAAGGGCCTCGGCGTCGTTACAGTGGCCGCGGCCTGCGGAGGCGCGGCGACGCCATCGCCGACGGCCACCGCCAAGGCGACCCCCACCGCGACCGCAGCGCCCGTGACGGGCACGATCTCGGTGTACTCGGCGCTGAACCAGTCGACGAACGATCAGTTCTTCGCAGCGTTCAAGGCCGCCTACCCGGGCGTCACGGTCGACCTGCTGCCGCTCGCGGCGGCCGGCGAGCTGCAGACCCGCATCACCGCGGAGAAAGCGAGTCCGAAGGCCGACATCTTCATCGGTGGATCGAGCGAGTTCCACGACCCGCTCGGAAAGGCAGGGCTCCTCGAGGCCTACATCTCGCCGAACGCAAAGGACATCGCGGCGCAGTTCAAGGAGCCGACCGGACTCTGGACCGGCTGGTACACCGGCATCTTCGGCTTCATCTCCAACAACGACCGTCTCACCAAGGAGCTCGCCGGGAAGAAGCCGGCAACGTGGGACGATCTGCTCGACCCGGCATGGAAGGGCAAGCTCATCCTGCCGAGCCCGACGCTGACCGGCGGCGGCTACATCTTCATCGCAACGCAGATCTTCCGCTTCAACCGCGACGAGGCGAAGGCGATGGCGTACATGAAGAGCCTCCACGCCAACATCGCCCAGTACATCCCGACCTCACCGGGCGCGCTCACGCTCATCGATCAGGGTCAGTTCGTCGGCTGTCCGAACTGGAGCCACGACATCCTGACCGAGAAGAGCAAGGGCAACCCGGTGGACCTCACCGTCCCGACCGACACTGGCTTCGAGGTCGGCGCCATCAGCATCGTGAAGGGCACAAAGAACCTCGCTGCCGCCAAGGCGCTCGTCGACTGGTCCATCACGAAGGAGGCCGGCGACCTCAACGTGAAGCTGAGCAACCGCGGCTCGACCCGCACCGACGTGGCCGCGGCTCCGGGCTCACCGAGTCTCACGTCCGTCAAGCTCGTGAACTACGACCGTCAGTGGGCCACGGACAACAAGGCCCGCATCCTCAAGGACTGGCAGACGGCGGTCGGCCTGTAGCGATCACCGCGATCTAACGACGATGCGCAGCTTGCAGCGCGAGCCGGGTGTCCTGCTCGCGCTGCTCGCTGTCATCGCGCTCGTGGCGATCTTCATCGTCTATCCGCAGGTGCGGGTCATCCTCACACCAGGCAGCGCCTACGTGGACTTCCTCTCCGCGGGCACCTGGGTCAGGCCGCTCCTGAATTCACTTCAGGTCATGGCGCTTTCGACGACCACAGCGGTACTGATCGGCTTCGTCTTCGCGTACGCGATGGTCTACACCGACATGCGCTGGAAACCGCTCTTCCGGCTCATCGGGATCCTGCCCCTGCTGTCTCCGCCATTCGTCGTCGCAGCGTCGTACATCCTGCTGTTCGGACCTCGTGGCGTGATCACCTACGGCGTCTTCGGGCAGACGATCAGCATCTTCGGACTGGGCGGCATCTGGGGTGTGCAGACGATCGCGTTCTTCCCGTTCGCCTATCAGCTCATCGCGGACGTCCTCTCGCGCAGCGACGCGCGCATGGAGCAGGCCGCGCGCAATCTCGGTGCCGGTCCGTGGTCGGTGTTCCGGACCGTGACCCTGCCACTCTCGCGCCCGGGACTCGGCGCGGCGATCCTCACGACCGCGATCTACGTCGTCGAGGACTTCGGCAACCCCGCGTTGGTCGGCGGTCAGTTCACGGTGCTGCCAACGCAGGCGTACGGGCTCATCAGCGGGTTCGGCGACCTTCCGAGCGCGGCGGCGGTGAGCACGATCCTGCTCTCGCTGGCGCTCGTGCTGTACCTGGCGAAGATCCGCCTCGACGGAGGACAGTCGTTCGTGACCGTGAGCGGCCGCGCATCGTCGATGCCACGCCCGCCCGTGCCCGCGTGGCTGTCGTGGGCGTGCTTCGCGGTCTGCGGCGCGCTCTGCGCCATGATCCTCCTGGTCTACGGGTCGCTCGTCGTGAGCGCGTTCACGCTCACCTTCCCGGTCAACACCGCGTTCACGACGAAGCATTTCGAATATGTGTTCTCCGGAGTCAACGGCGTCGCCCTGCGGAACACGCTGGTCTACGGGCTCTCAGCGGCCGCGTTCTCGTCGCTCTTCGCGCTGCTCGCGGCCTGGCTGGTGCAGCGCGGCGCCTGGTCGGGACGCCGCGTGCTGGACTTCCTGCTGATCATGCCCGCCGCGGTACCGGGACTGTTCTTCGGCATCGGCTACGCCACGGCGTTCAACGAGCAGTGGCTGGACTGGCTCAACCGCGGCGCGCTGATCGTCATCTCGATGATCTTCTGGAACATCCCCGTTGGATATCAGGCCGCCGTCGCGGGCCTTCGACAGATCGATCGCTCCATGGACGAGGCCGCCACCAGCCTTGGCGCGTCGAGCCTGCGCGGCTTCCGCGACGTGCTCCTCCCCATGCTCGGCGGCTCGCTGCGGGTCGGATTCGTGACGACATTCGTTCGCGCGGTCACAACGCTATCGGTGGTGATCTTCCTGTTCACACCGGGCACGACCGTGGCGACGATCCGCATCTTCCAACTGGTGAACGATCTGGACTGGGGAGGCGCGACCGCCTTCACGGTCATCGACATCGGTCTCGCGATCATCGCGCTGAGCGTCCTCGCGGTGCTCGCGCGGGGACGCATCGCGCTTGGAGCGGCCCGTGCCTGACATCCACCTGCAGCTGAAGAACGTCACGAAGATGTTCGGCGGCGTGTCCGCGGTCGACGACATCTCTTTCGATGTGCCGCGCGGATCGTTCGCGACGCTGCTGGGACCGTCGGGCTGCGGAAAGACCACGACGCTGCGCATGATCGCCGGCTTCTACGACCCCGATAAGGGCGACATCGTCCTCGGTGGGAAGCGCATCAACGAGCTGCCGGCGCATCGACGCGGCACAGCGATGGTGTTCCAGGACTACGCGCTCCTCCCGCACATGACCGTGAAGGACAACGTCTCGTACGGGCTGCGCGTCGCCGGTGTCGCCGAGGCCGAACGCGAGAAGCGCGTCGGTGACACGCTCCAGTTCGTCGGTCTCGCCGGTCTCGGCGATCGTTGGCCGAACCAGCTCTCAGGCGGACAGCAGCAGCGCGTCGCGGTGGGACGAGCGCTGGTATTGCAGCCGCAGATCCTGCTGCTCGATGAGCCACTCTCGAACCTCGACGCCAAGCTGCGCGTGCAGCTGCGCTGGGAGCTGCGCTCGCTCCAGCGGAGACTCGGTATGACCTTCGTGTACGTCACCCACGATCAGGACGAGGCGCTGTCGCTGTCGGACTGGATCGCGGTGATGAACGCGGGAAAGGTCGAGCAGGCCGGCACGCCGTGGGAGATCTACTACCACCCGCGCACGTCGTTCCTGGCGGATTTCGTCGGCGCGGTGAACCTCGTCCCGGGCACGGTGCGCGAGGTGCGTGGCGACGACGTGGTCGTCGCGTTCGGCGAGCGAACGGTCACGGTGCGCAAGCCGCCGGGTCTCGCGCTGACCGCGGGACGCGAGGTGCGCCTCTGCGTGCGCCCCGAAGCGCTCGCACTTCGCCCGCCAACCGCTGACCCGGACGGCGTGCGTCTCCCCGGCGTCGTCGCGCGACGCGCATTCCTGGGCGATCTCATGCGGTACTGGGTCACCGTCGACGGACGCGAATGGATCGTCGATCAGCCGGATCCGGGCGCGGCCGACGACTTCGATGGACCGGTGACGGTCGCGGTGAAGCCCGAGCGCATCCACGTCATCGCGGAGTAAGTCGCCGAACCTCGTCACGCTCATCACGCGGCCGCTCACGCTCGCCATCCTGGCGGTCGCGATCTTCTTCTTCCTCCTACCGCTCGCGCTGCGCCTGTACGCACCCGCACGCGGCGACCGCGACCCGGCGCCCCTCGCCGAAATGGACGTCGACTTAGCGCGGGCGGATCAGCGAGCCGGGTGTGTCGCGCCCTCGGCCATCGCGATCGCGCAGTTGTTACAGCAGAAGGTCGTGCCGGCCCCCTCGACCTTGGTCGTCTCGTCCACGATCGGCATCTCGCAGTGCGCGCACCGCGGCAATCCGGGCTTGTAGCTGGTGCCGCTCGCGATCGCCACGCAGTTCCTGCAGCAATAGCTCTCGCCGTCGACGCAGCTCGCGTACGTCATGTCGGCCCTCCTTGCGCCGTAGTCGCGACGATGGCGTGCACGAGTCACCCCACGTGCGACGCGCACGAGCCGACCGCGCTGGCATGGCCGGTGCGGCTGGACGAGGAGATGCGCCTCGCACGCTTCCCACGGCCGGTCGTCCTGCTCGCGTTCACCAGCCTGTTCGCGGACATCTCGTCAGAGATGCTCTATCCGGTCCTTCCCCTCTTCCTGACAACGCGCCTTTCTGCGCCGGCAAGCGTCGTCGGCCTGGTCGAAGGCATCGCCGAGGCGACGCAGAACATCGTGCAGGGCGGCTCGGGCGCTCTAGCCGACCGACTCCGACGCAACAAGCCGCTCGCGCTCTTCGGCTACGCGCTCGCCGCCCTCGCCAAGCCCGCCATCGGGTTGGCCGCGGGGTGGCCGCAGGTCCTCGGCGGCCGGTTCGTGGACAGGCTCGGCACGCAAACTCGATCGTAGCGCGTCGCCGCGGCGCCGCCTTCGGCCTCGAGGGCGTCGGCGACAACCTGGGCGCGGTCCTCGGTCCCCTGATCGCGGCCGGTCTCCTGTATACGCTCCACATCGACCTTCGGCTCATCTTCTTGGTCGCGTTCGTGCCGGGACTGCTCGCCCTTGTGCTCGTGACGTTCGTGCAGGAGACGCCGGCGAAGACAGAACGATCGCACGCGAGCGGCGTCAGCATCCGCGGGTTTCCCAGTGGCTACTGGCGTTACCTGATCGCCGTAAGCCTGTTCGGCATCGGCAGCTCCAGCAAGGCGTTCATCATCCTGAAGGCGACCGACGTCGGCATCGCTGCGGAGCAGACGCTGCTCGTCTACGCCGGCTTCAACCTCGTCGCGGCACTCGCCTCGTATCCGGCCGGTGCTCTATCGGATCGCTGGGGCCGCAAGCGGTTGCTACTGGGCACACTTGGCGTCTTCGCCCTCGCGTACGGCGGCTTCACGGTCACATCGAGTGCGCTGCTCTTCGCCGCGCTCTTCGTTCTGTATGGGCTGCACCAGGGTGCGTTCCGCGCTGTGGGTAAAGCGCTCGCGGTCGACCTTGTCCCACCGGAGCTGCGCGCCTCGGGCGTCGGACTGTATGGGACGGCGGTCGGACTGTCCGCACTCGTCGCCAGCGTCGTTGGCGGCCTGCTATGGGATCGACTCGGTCCAGCCGCGACCTTCGGATACGGCGCGGTATGCGCCGTCATCGGCGCCGCCGTCTTCGCGCTCTTCGTGCCACCTCCATCCCGGAGGTCCTAAGACGTAGCGCCGACGGACGCGTGACGCACGAGCCAGTCCGCCGCCAGACGCACGACCTCATCGAGCGCGCCGCGCTCCTCGAAGAGATGCGTCGCGCCGGGAACGATCAGGAGATCCTTCTCGCGCGAGCCGAGCCGCTCGAGCGCCCAACGGTTCAGCTCGAGTACCTCTCGGTCTCGACCGCCGACGATCAGCAGGGTCGGCGCGCGCATGCGGGCGAGCGCTTCCGCCGCGAGATCCGGCCGTCCGCCGCGCGACACGACCGCCGCCACGGTCGGATCGCCGGCCGCCGCGATGACCGCGGCGGCGGCACCCGTGCTCGCGCCAAAGTAGCCGAGCGGCAGCCGTCCCAGGTCCGTCTGGGAACGCGCCCAACGCGTGGCGGCCTCGAGCCGGCTCGCGAGGAAGGGGATGTCGAAGCGGAGACCGGAGCTCGGTAGCTCCCCGGCCTCCTCGGTCGACGTGAGCAGGTCGAAGAGCAGCGTCGCCAGACCCCGCTCGCGCAGAGCCGCGGCGACATGCCGATTCCGCGGGCTGAGTCGCCCGCTTCCGCTGCCGTGCGCGAATACGACGAGACCTCGAACCGCCTCGGGCAGGGCGAGGTCGCCGCGAAGGACGGCGTCCTCGGCCTCGATGACGACGTCGCGTTCGGCGCCAGATGTCATCGTGGCGGCCTCGCGTGCGCTATGCCGCGTTCGTGCGCGTCGTGAAGAAGTGCGTCGACCTCGTCGTCCTGGATCTGCGCGAAGTCCTCGTAGAACTGGCCGACGGCGTGGAAGTCATACGGCCGCGTGAGGCAGACCAGCTCGTCGACCTCGCCCTCGAGCGAGGCTGCCGACTGGGGTGCGCAGGCCGGCACCGCGAAGATGATCCGCTCGGGTCGGCGCTTGCGGAGCGTGCGCGTGGCGGCGATCGCTGTCGCCCCCGTCGCCAGACCATCGTCCGCGACGATCGCAATGCGTCCTTCTACGGGCTCGGGTGGCTGGCCACCACGGAAGCGCTCCTCGTAGCGCTTGACCTCTGCCATCGCGGCCGCGGTGATGCGCTCGACTTCCCGCGGCGGGATACCCGACATCTCGATGAGCACGTGGTTGATGAACGACGCGTCGCGCGCCACGGCGCCGATCGCGAGCTCGGGCTGGAACGGTGCCCCGAGCTTGCGCGCCACGATGACATCGAGCGGCGCGTCGAGCGCGCGCGCGATCTCCGCGGCCACCGCGACACCGCCGCGCACGAGACCGAGGACGACGACATCCACGCCGCGCAGGTGCGCGAGCCGCTCCCCGAGGAGCCGGCCCGCATGCGCGCGGTCCCGGAAGATCAGCGGCTCATTCCTCCGCCCGCTGGCGCGGTGTGGTCGTGGACGTGCGCAGCGGCGCCGTGATCCTTCTTCTCGTCCGCTTCGCTGCGATCCTTGTGCGCGTGCACGAGTGCGGCGTGATCGTGCTCATGCATGTGGTAGTGGGATTGGTGTGCGAACTCGCCCATGGGACCACCGGTGTGGTGATGCGTCACGTGCCAGTGATCGTGGGTATGGACCTCGGCGGGGTGATGGTGTTCATGCTCCTTATCGCCGACGACGACTTGCTTCGACTCGATCGCCATGCCGGCACCTCCTTCGCTGTCGCACTCAGTAGCAGTCCGCGTGCGAGCGCCTAACTGCGGCGGGCATACCCACGCTCGCCAGGCCGGTCGAGCCACGGCGAAGCGTCTCGCAATGAGCACGACGCCGCCACACGGAACGCTCCTTGCAGCAAAACGAGCCTCCGGAGGTGATGACGCATGGCCGACCTTCGAGTGAAACAGCGGAAGGCGATGCCGAAGGGCGTATTCGCTTACGTCGATTCGCGCGGTGAGGGCCACCTGCCGCTGAACGACGAGACACACGTCCGCAACGCGATGGCCAGATGGAACCAGACCGCCTTCGCTTCCAAGTCGGCGAAGGAGACCGCGCGGCGCAAGATCGTGTCGGCGGCGCGCAAACACGGCATCGAGATCGACAAGGACGACAAGATCAGGCACCCGGCCAGCGGGCTCCGCGCGGCGGCGACGCGGCGCGGTCCGCGCGGCGGACGCAAGACCGTTCGTCCGAAGCGCAAGACGACGACCGCCCAGCGCCAGGCCGCGCGTCGCAACATCGTCAAAGCGCGGCGCGCGAGGCAACGGTCGACCTAGGCGCCGCGCAGAGCATGCCTGCGACGAAGACGAAGAAGCGATGGGTCGCGTCGGTGAAGACCGACGCGACGCATCCGCCCGCAGGCCTCTTCACGAAGGATGCCGCCACGATCGCGCGAACGCTCGCGTCAAAACGGGTATCACCAAAAGGACCCGCGTCCGGGATGCGCATGCTCACCTATTTCGTGAATCGCGCCGGCCGTGGTCTCACGCCGACTCGGCGCGCCGAGCTCGCACGGGCGAAGCGATTGCTGTCCGAGCGCGTGCGTAGCGCGCGTGAGCGACGGCAGCAGCAGAGCGCGCGCACGTAAGTCGACGCATCACTCGACCTCGATGATGGTCCCATCGACCGCGTACTCGAGCTCGAGCTCGCCGATCGCGCCAGCGTTTCCGCGCCGAGGTGCGTGAGCACGATCCGTTCGCATTCGAGGGCGTCGCGGTGCGACATCAGCGTCTGATACGAGATGTGCGATGGATCATCCGTGTCGAAGAAGGACGCGTCGCAGATGAAGAGATCCGCGCCTTTCGCGACCCGGTGCTCGCGCGCGGACGCATCCCCCTCGGAGCCTCGCGTGCGTAGTGCGTCCGAGAGTGGATCGTCGATCAGCCGGATCCGGGCGCGGCCGACGATTTCGATGGACCGGTGACGGTCGCGGTGAAGCCCGAGCGCATCCACGTCATCGCGGAGTAGGCTCTGCCCCTGCCGCAGTAAACAAGAAGAGGAGGAATCGATCCGAATGACAGAACCGAATCGCCGCCTGAGCCGACGACAAGCCCTCGGCATCTTCGGCGGGGCCGCGGCCACCGGCTTTCTGGCCGCGTGCGGCGCAGCGTCGCCATCGCCGAGTGCGACACAGGCGGCCACCACGGCGGGTGGGGACCCGCTGGCCGGACTCGGTCTCCCGAGTTACTACCCGGCGAGTTACAAGGACATCATCGAGGCCGCCAAGAAGGAGCCGAAGCTCCAGATCTACTCGATCATGTCGAAAGCGAACTGGACACCCGTGATGGAGGAGTTCAAGAAGAAGTACACGTTCATCGACCTGGACGCCAGCGACGACGACGCGTACGCCGTCTTCGACAAGTACTACACCGAGAGCGCCGGCAACGCGAAGACCGCGGACATGATCATGTCGAGCGCGATGGACGCCTGGCAAGCCTTCGTGAAGAAGAGCGAGCTCGACATCTACAAGTCACCAGAGCACGACAAGGTGCCGGCTTGGTCGCGACTCGGCGACGGCGTCTACACCGTGTCGAGCGACCCGATGGTCATCATCTGGAACAAGAAGCTCGTTGCGAGCCCGCCGAAGACGATGGCCGCGCTCCTCGCGCTCGCGACCCAGGACAAGGCGAAGTACACGCCCGGCAAGATCACCAGCTACATCGAGACGAACGCGACCGGATTCTCGGCGAACTGGTTCATGGCGAAGAAGGTCGGCCAGGACAAGTGGCTCCAGACCATCAGCCCCATCGGCGCGACGACCCCGAAGCTGGAGACCTCGGGCGGACGCATGGTGGACTCGACGCTCGCCGGCGAGACTCTTCTCGGCTACTTCGTGTCGGCGATCACGGTGCTTCCGAAGTTCCCCGCCGCGAACGACGTCCTGGGCTACTCGCTCATCGGCGACGGAACACCCGTCATCACGCGCGGGATGGGCATCACGAAGAAGGCGAAGGCGCCGGCATCCTCGCGGCTCCTCATGGACTTCATCCTGTCGCAGGAAGGTCAGATCGCGTGGTCCAAGGGTGGACTCACCCCGTACCGGCAGGATGTGGCGGACAAGTCGGCGATCCACCTCGACAAGTTCGCGGCCGAGGTCGGCCAGCAGAATCTCGTGCCGTTCTCGTTCGACCCGGACCTCGCGGATACGACGAAAGCCGAGGACTTCCGCGCGAAGCTGAAGAAGGCCCTCGGACGCTAGATAGCCACACGACCTGAGACACGCGAGCTCGCGGCTGGGCGGCGGTGGTCATTCGACCGCCCCGCCCAGTGGCTGCTCGCTGTGGTCCTCACCGCGCTCGTCGCCGTCCCGCTGGCGCCGATCATCTACCAGAGCGTGCTGAACGATCGCCTCTACGAGCCGGTGAAGACGTTCACGCTCGGGAACTACGCGCTCGTCCTCCGCAACGCCGAGTTCTGGACGACCGTCGCCACGACGGTCATCTTCGTGGTCGCGACCACGGCGCTGTCGGTGATCCTCGGCATCACGTTCGCGATCCTGCTCACGCGCACCGATGTCCCGGCGCGCGGTTTGCTGCACGACCTGGTGATCCTTCCCTTCTATGTCTCGCCGCTCGTCCTCGCTTTCGCGTGGGCCATCCTCTACGGGCCCTCGGGCTTCGCGACCATCGGCGTCCGGACCCTCGGGCTTCCCACCTGGCAGCTCTACACGGTCGTCGGCATCTCCGTGGTCGCCGCCGTCTACTACGTCCCGTATTCGTACCTGTATGCGACCGGCTCGCTGGCCCTCACCGATCCGCAGCTGGAGGACGCCGGCCGGATCGCAGGCGCGGGACCGTTCCGCACACTCTTCTCGATCACCCTGCCGTTGCTGCGCCCCGCCGTCGCTTACGGGACGCTGCTGACGATCGTGTCGGCGATCGAGCTGCTCTCGATCCCGCTGGTGCTCGGTCAGCCTGTGGGCGTGCAGGTGCTCTCGACGTTCCTGTACGCGACCGGGACCAAGAGCGCACCGAACGACTACGGGATCGTCGCGGCGGTGTCCGTGATGATGCTCGCGGTCATCACCCTGCTCGTCTGGCTTCAGGTGCGCGTCACCGGCCAGGAGCGTCGCTTCGTCACCGTCGGAGGCAAGGCGATCCGAGGTCGCGTCGTGGCACTCGGACGGATGGGCTGGCTCGTCGCCGGGCTGCTCTGGTTCTATATCCTCGCCGCGGTCGCTCTGCCGCTGCTCGGGATCTTCGCCCAGTCCGCGACATCGTTCCTGACTCCGCTCGTGAACCCGCTCGAGCTGCTAACGTCGGACAACTTCGCGATCATCTTCAGGCAACCCGAATACGTCGATAGCATCCGGAACTCGCTGGTGATCTCGGTGATCGGTGGGGGGATCGCCGTCTTTTTCATCGCCTTCGCGGTCCTCGTCACGACGCGATCGGACTTCCCGCTGCGGGCAGCGCTCTCGTATATCGCCCTCTACCCGCGCGCGGTCCCCGGGATCATCATCGGCATCGGCTTTCTCTGGACCCTGCTGCTTATCCCTGGCCTTGGGGAGATCCGCAACACGCTCGTCGTGCTGACGCTCGCGTTCATCGTGCGTTTCCTTCCGCTCGGCTTCGGTGCGGTGATGCCGTCGGTGCTCCGCATCTCGACGGAGCTCGACCGGGCGGCACGCGTGTCGGGCGCCTCATGGCTGACGACGATGTGGTCGATCCTCGTTCCCCTGCTGCGACCCGCGCTCGCGTCGGCGTTCGTGCTGCTTTTCGTCAGCTTCCTGAAGGAGTACGCGAGCGCGCTGTTCCTCGTCGCCCATGGATCTGAGGTGATCGGCACCACCATGATCGAGCTGTGGCGGCAGGGTAACTCCGGCCCGGTCGCGGCCCTGTCGGCGATCCAGCTCGTGCTCACCTTCGTGGCGATCGTGATCGGCCAGCGCGTCCTCGGGGCACGGCTCCGTGGCTAGCGCGGTCGCCACGCGCGACGTGGTCATCGACGATCTGGTGAAGGTATTCGAGGGCGGCGTTCGCGCCGTCGACGACGTGTCGCTGACCGTCGCCGAGGGCGAGTTCGTCACCCTTCTCGGGCCTTCGGGCTGCGGCAAGACGACGACGCTCAATTGCGTCGCGGGCTTGGAGCGCCCTGACGCCGGCCGCATAACGGTGGGGAACTCGGTGCTGACCGATGTCGCGCGCCGCGTGATCCTGCCGCCCGAACGGCGCAATCTCGGCATGGTCTTCCAGAGCTACGCGCTGTGGCCGCACATGAACGTCTCCGACAACCTCGCCTTCGCGCTCCGGCTCCACAAGGTGCCGCGCGCTGAGATAGCGACGCGCATCAAGAGCACTCTCGAGCTCGTCGAGCTCGCCGGACTCGAGAAGCGCTATCCGTATCAGCTCTCCGGCGGTCAGCAGCAGCGCGTTGCGCTGGCGCGCGCGGTCGTCGCGCAGCCGCGGGTCCTGCTACTCGACGAACCGCTCTCGAACCTCGACGCGAAGGTGCGCGAGCGCGCTCGTTTCTGGTTGCGCGACCTCCAGCGACGGCTCGGGATCACGGCGATCTACGTCACGCACGACCAGGCTGAAGCACTGGCGATCTCCGACCGCATCGCGGTGATGTCGGAAGGCCGCGTCCTTCAGTACGCTCCGCCGAGTGACATCTACGAGCGACCAACATCGCGCTTCGTCGCGGAATTCATCGGTCGCTCTTCATTCCTCCGCGGTATCGTGGTCGGCGCCTCCGAGGGCCGCGTCCAGGTGAAGCTCGCCGACAGCGGCACGGTCGTGAGCGCGACGTCAACAGGCGCGCGTCTTGCGGCCGGTGCTCCCGTCGTGCTCGCGGTGCGCTCGGAGCGGATCGACGTGCGTGGAGAGAATGCCAGCGAGAACGTGGTCAACGCCCGGATCAAGTCTTTCGTCTATGCGGGCGCGGAATACGAGTACATCCTTGATACCCCCGAGGGCGAGCTCCGCGCCTCTTCCCAGCGCCCGGTGACGGGCCCGCACCTCAAGCTGCACTTGCCGGCCGAGGCGATCGTCGTCCTCCCGGACGAGGCGCCGAAGACCGTCTAAGCGGCCGTCTCTACTCCGCGACCCGTGCGCTGCGGAGCGGGCGCGTGAGCTCTCGGACGTCACCGAGCTCCTCGATTAGCCAGATCAGGCCGGCGACACTACTGGCGTCCTGCTCCGTGAGCCCGCCCCATGCCGCGCAGTCGCGGAACTTGGCCTCGAGCTCGGCGTCGCTCATCGGATCGGCCGGGCTTCCCTTGCCGAAGTCCGCGCGTCCGCGCAGGGCACGACCGTCGACGAGCTCGACCTCGACGATCGTCGTCATCTTCTCGTACCCCGCGGCCTCGGCCTCGGGGTCTACGTCGAAGTCGATCCGCTCGATGAGCCGTTGCACGTCGTCGCGCGCGACGATGTCATCCGTGAACTGAGCGAGACCCGCCTTCCGCTCGAGGAGAAGGATGGCCATGCAGAACTCCATGCTGAATTTCGCGTTGAGCTCGGTGCGCGGCCGGTGATGGATGAGCGCGTTCGGCATGTTGCGATTGGTGCCGACGCGGACGCGGCGGACCTGTTCGGGCTTGATGTCGTGCTCCTCGATCAGCCGAAGCATCACGCGCATACCGGGATGCGTGAGCGAGCCGGAGGGGTGCGGTTTGATCGAGACGCCCGGCGAGTCGAACGACCACGGACGCCCGAGGGCACCCTCGATCGATGCGGCGTCGTAACCGCCGCCAGCCGCGCGGAAGAACCCGCGCCTCGCCTCGAGAATGTTCTCGGCCGCGGTCCAGCCGCGCACGGCGAGGTCGACTGCGACGACGCCGCTCTCGGCCGCGCGGCCCGCGTGGAACGGCTTGGTCATCGTGCCGAAGCTCTCGCGTAGTCCGGCGGACTGGCTGGCCGCGATCCCGAGCGCGCGCTGGGTCGTCGTCTCATCCGCCCGCCGCAGTCTCGCCAGCGCGGCGGCCGCGCCGATCGCCCCGATCGTCCCGGTGCTGTGGAAGCCGTCGCGGTAGTGCCGCGGATCGATGGCCTCGGCGACCTTCATCTCGACCTCCGTTCCCACGATGTACGCGTCAAGGAGATCGGCACCGCCGGAAGCCGCCGCCTCCGCGACGGCGAGGACCGCGGGCAGGACGGGGGCCGTCGGATGCGTGAGCAGACCGTAAACACGGTCAGGCTTGACGGCGAGCTGCGTGTCGTCGTAATCGTCGGCGTGGATCGCGATGCCGTTCGCGAACGCGGCAAACCGCGGAGGCATCGTCTCATCCCAACCGATCACCGTGGCCGGGCCGCCACAGCCGAGATCGGCGAGGTAGCGACGAACGATGGCGCCGGTCGCGGCCGCGTTGCCGGCCAGTGCGAGTCCGATACCGTCGAGGATCGAGCGTGTCGCCAGCTTGCGCACCGAGGGTGGGATCGAAGTGCGGGGCGTGCCGCAGATGAAAGCTGCGACCGACCGCGTCAATGACACGGACGAATGATGCCTGACCACGGTCGGCCCGCGCATGCCCATGCGCCCGAGCACCGCCGCGCTCTCAGACGTCGACGACAGTCCCGTCCACGGCGTGCTCAAGCTCGAGCTCACCGATGCGCGCGAGTGTTTCCGCGCCGAGGTGCGTGAGCACGATCCGTTCGCATTCGAGGGCGTCGCGGTGCGACATCAGCGTGCGATACGAGATGTGCGATGGATCATCCGTGTCGAAGAAGGACGCGTCGCAGATGAAGAGATCCGCGCCTTTCGCGACCCGCGCGAGCTCATCGCTCCAGATCGCGTCTCCTGAATAGGCGACGACCTTGTCGCCGATCCGGACGCGCAGGCCGTGGGGATCGGACTCCGCCACGTGTTTGACCGGCAACGCGCTCACGGCGGCGCCCCCGAGCTCGGTCTCGCTCGCGCCCAGCACCATCTCTCGGATCGGGAACCCGATCTTGGTCTTGCGGAAGAAGTCCGGATAGAGCGCGGCCTCGGCGGCGCGCAACCGTTCCGCGAGCGCGCGCGGACCGCCGACCGCGAGCGGCGCGGTCCGCCCCGCGAAGTGCTGCTCGATGACGAGGTACGGGATGCCGCCGAAATGGTCTCCATGCAGATGGCTGACCGCGATCGCGTCGATGGCCTCCGCATCGACCTCGCGTTTGATCCCGGGCAACGACGAGCCTCCGCAGTCCAGCAGCAAAGAGACGCCCGGAGCGCTCACATGTATGCAGGCATGCGAGCGGCCGCCGTCAGCGAAGGCATTGCCGCTCCCGATGAACGTGACGCGGAGGGTCACGTGATCTCGGCGACCGTCACGGTCCGCCGCTCGCGGTACGAGCGGCTCGCGGCCTCAGCGATGCGCAGCGCCTCGAGCGCGTCGGCCGCCGTGCACGCGTTCTCGGTCTCGCCGCGCGCGAAGCGAAGGAAGTGCGCGAGCTCCGCGCGATACGCGCCGTCGAAGCGGACGAAGAAGGACGGGTACGGCGGCCCGGCAAACGATGGCGCATCCGTCTCGACCGAGCGCCACGGCGTGCGTGGGTCGACGCCGATCGCGAGCGTGTCCTTCGCGCCGTGGATCTCGACATGGATGTCATATCCGGCTTCGTTGTGCCGCAGCCCGGTGATGAGACCGAGCGAGCCGCCGGAGAGGCGAAGGAGAACGGCGGACGTGCCAACGTCTCCCATCGCCTCGTACTGGGGGAAACCGAGCGTCGATCCAGTCGCAGTCACCTCGACGGCTTCCTGCGCGAACAGCCAGCGCGTGATATCGAAGTCATGGATGAGCTGGTCCTTGAACTGCCCACCCGACGTCGCGACGTAGGCGTCGGGCGGCGGCAGCCGGTCGCAGCTCACCATCAGGAACGAGAAGACATCGCCGATCTTGCCGGCGCGGATGGCATCGCGCGCGGTTCGGTAGCCGGCGTCGAAGCGGCGCTGGAAGCCGATCTGAAGCCGTCCCTTCGCACGCTCCACGTGCGCGACGATGTCCTGCGTCTCGGGGATGCCGATCGCGATCGGCTTCTCGCAGAACGTCGCGATGCGCGCGTCGAGGCACTTCTTGATGAGCGGCGCGTGCGTATCGGTCGGCGTGACGATGACCGCGGTGTCCACACCCTTCAGGGCCTCGTCGACGCTGTCGGCCGCCTGCGCTTTCAGCGGGGCGGCGACCTCCTTCGCGCGGGCGGGATCGGCGTCGTACACGCGCAGCTCGTCCACGTCCTTCGTCTCGCTGAGGACCTTGGCGTGGAACGCGCC
>WNGF01003768.1_pt1 | contig 22301 bp, 18 predicted proteins | sample 5400641 | NCBI WGS metagenome assembly WNGF01 (sample SAMN13153371, study PRJNA577476) | soil metagenome | isolation source: 80 cm soil or saprolite under grassland replicate 2 | place: USA:California | collected 2016-06-15 | reverse complement strand
CTCGATTTCATCCTTTTCCATAGCGGCATCCTCCGCCCCACAGGGGCTCACAATCTCTATGATTGCGGAGAATGCCATAACTGAGGTACGTATGTCAACAAGAACAATGACTTACGTACTTTAAATGTCCAAACTCCAGGCTTCCGGTCCGAAGGACCGGAAGTTAGTAGCCCCGTCCGTGAGGACGGGGACTCCATCTTCTATAGCCCGAAAGGCCCGAAGGGCCGGCACAAATCGTGGCGCACCTTCGGTGCTCAGTAACTAACGGTCACATCTCCCCGCCCTCACGGGCGGGGGCTACTAACTTCCGCTCCTTCGGACCGAAGAGTTCATCCGGTTCTGCACAAAAAGTTAGTGGCAGTTCAGTCGCGAAGCGGACGAATGACAATAGCCCAGCAGTTTACTGCTGGGGAATAAGTGCAGAACATAGATTTAGTCCGCAAAGCGGACGGCTGAAAGTAACGAAACTGAGCTCAGTCGTCCGTTTCACGGACTCACGGTACGGGTGACGCGACATCCCCACCGATAAATCGGTGGGCTACTTTCATTCGTCCGCTTCTGCGGACTGATTGAAATACTTTTTGTGCAAATGCCCTTCACCCTACTTCGGCATTTCCGCCGGCATAATGCTCAACTCAGGCACAAGCCGCATAATTGTTCGCTCCATGTGAGTGATCGTGCCTGCCGGTAGCTTTGCAAATAGCTTTTTTGCTCCTTCGTCTCCCAGCACCTGTGTTGGAATCGGTCCCTTGTCGATATCCGTAAAGCTGTCGCGCAATGCGAGCGTGACGTATTCATTCGCGTCGCCGCCAAAGATGGTCTGCGACACCAGGTAGTTATATCCAGCCTTGGCGTACACCGGCGCGAAATCATTCTTTACATAGTTCTCAAACTCCTGGTTCCGCCCGTTGGCCACGCGCACAGACGAGACGACCGCAAGCTTTGGCGCATATGGCTTACTCATAGGACTTAGATCGGGTCGGGTGCGAACAATATAGCGGTGGACGCTTTTGACCAGGCTGCCCGCTTTGGCCTGCCAGTCAGCGAAGCCCTGGGCGCCGAGAGCCTTCTCGAGCGGACCGGCGGCATCAAAGTCGGCGAACTTGTCGAACGGCGCCACGAGCACAAACTCGAAGGCGTCGCCGGCAAAGTTAGTGCTTTGCCAGACCTCGCGCCACTTGACTCCCCCTTTTTTTAATGCGGGGTTGGTAGTGTTTTTCATGAAGTTTTGAAACTCGGCCATCATCTCCGGCTTCACACTGATTTGCGTAATGACCAGCCACTGAGAAGGCGGCGCTGCTTGCGGCGTGGGAGTAGGGGTTTGGGCCAGGCTCGGGTTTGACTGGGCAGCGCCGAGCAGGAGAGCAGTAACGCAGAGTGCGTGCATCACTAGGGCGGTGATTTGTTTCATTTTTCTTTTCCTTTCTGAAAAGGGTCTTGGGGAAGAGCGATTAACAAAGACTGGGCACAGAACGACTAGCAAAGGATCTGGACAACACGATCATGGAACCAATCGGAGCGACGCCTTGAGATGCTCCGGACATAGCGAGAAGTTGAAGCTTGTCGGCTGTTAACGACGTGGATGCTCTGGACTTAGCACGGCGTTCGCCCTTTGAAAACTCGGTGTCGCGGATGCTATTACAGATCGTACCCGGAAGCAAGACATGACTGCTCGGGTACTGATGCAGTTTGAAACGTGCCTCTCTTTGGAGTGCGGTGACCTGTCACCGCTTTAGCCTGCGGCGGCTTGACGCCGCTTCCTGCAGTGAATTCAGTGCACAAAGGCTGCGACAGGTCGCAACCGACCAAAGCGGTGACAGGTCACCGCACTCCAAGGAGTTGAGCTGCTTTGTCCGTGTAGGACGCAATCTTTCCCGTGGCAGACTCGATCGTCGGCGCGGCAGACTCGATCGTCGGCGCGGCAGACTCGATCGTCGGCGCGGCAGACTCGATCGTCGGCGCGGCAACTCGATCGTCGGCGCGGCAGACTCGATCGTCGGCGCGGCAGACTCGATCGTCGGCGCGGCAGACTCGATCGTCGGCGCGGCAGACTCGATCGTCGGCGCGGCAGACGGCTTCGTTGGCATGGCAGACTCGATCGTTGGCGTGGCAGATGCGATCTTTTTCGCAAAAGTGCAGGCCTCTTGCCTGCCAAACCGTTCCTTTGAGTCGAAAAGCCCCATCCTTACCAGCGAGACTGCGCATCGTGGCGGCAAATATGATGTTTTCGGCTGCCAGGCCGTTCCAACGTGCTGATATCCCCGCCGCTTGCGGAAAGCGACACATACCGGAATGGTGGGTCAGTTTGAAATTCTCATTAACAAAGCACTTCAGTCTGACCCATTACCCTTTTCTCCTGTTTCCCTCCATTCCGTTGCGCTGCCCCGCGGCCGAGATCCGGCTACTGCTTGTCGTAAACCGCAGTGCTTTTGAACTTCTTACCCTGAGGATCGGTTCCTCTCGTAGTGACGGTGCGGCTTTTGCCATCGGCCGACGTGACAATTCGGCCAGTAACTGTAACCTTTCCGCCTTTCTTCACGGTTAACGCCAACGTGCGCTTACCAAGCTGCTTGTAGGACCGTGCGTCTGAAGTGGGATCGCCGGTGACGGGGTAGTCTTTCCCGTCAAACTTTCCCGTCCACTCGTTGTGCGTGGCCTTACCGTCGCGGTCGGTGCCATCCACCGTGACTTTCACGTTGTCACCTGCGGCCTCGTAGGCAACTGTGTGGTTCTTCGTCACACCAGCGGCGAGCTTTGATTTGGCTTCATTCAGCTTCCAGGTGCCCATCTGTACGTCCTGGGCGTAGCACACTGCCGCTGCGCAAAAGTACAGCGCCAGAGTCAATACAATCGTTTTTGCTTTCATGTCTCCTCCACTGAAGGACAAACTCTTGGAATTGATTTTCGCCGACATTCTAGTGCTGGGTGGCGCACTCTGCAACTCGCAATCCTCACCAATTCGAGAACCGAAACCCGAAACTCGAAACTCAAAACCCGAAACTTCTCAGTACTCATCACTCATCACTCATCACTCAGTACTACTCATCACTCTTTCGCTTCCCCTTTATCCCTTCCCCTTTCCCCCTTCCCCTTTCCCCCTTCCCCTTTCCCCCTTCCCCTTTCCCCCTTCCCCTTTCCCCTTTCCCCTTTTCCTCATTCCTTCCATCGTTCGTTTTACTGCTCACCGTTTCGTCGTGTATAAGTCTCAGGAAGAGAGGCCGGTACCATGACCAAACTCAGCAGAAATGATCCATGCCCCTGCGGTAGTGGAAAAAAGTATAAGAAGTGTTGTTTAGTTTCTATCGAGGGCGCGGATTTTCAATATCGCCGGCTGCGGCAGATCGAGGCGGGCTTGATTCCACGTCTGTTAGAGCATGCCTTCGAAACGTTCGGCGACGGGTGCATAGTTGACGCCTGGGACGAGTTCAACGACGCCGGATCTGTCGACGAGTATGATCCTGAGTCAGACGACAACTTTTATGAGGAGCATGATCCTGCGTCGCCGATGAACATGGTCTTCATGCCCTGGTTCCTTTTCAATTGGACAACTTTCGCGACGACCGATGCTGGCGGGTCGATGCCTTTCGAAACGACTATCGCCGAGTCGTTTATGCAAACTCATAGAAGCCGTCTGTCAATGGATGAAGTGATTCTGCTTTCGGGCTCAAACCGGTGTCCTTTTACCTTTTGTGAAGTGGTTGAGGCCAGGCCCGGAGTGGGAATGAAGCAATTTGATCTACTGCGCCGGTTGGAATACGAGGTGATTGAACATACCGCATCCCAAACACTAAAGCGTGGTGACATTATCTATTGCGCCACCACACGCATAGGAGAAGTTACCTCCAACATAGCGACCGGTCCCTATGCGCTGCGGCCCACGGCCAAAAGGGATGTCCTCGAGCTGCGCAAGTGGATGTTGGCTGACAGTAAGTCGGACGAGATTACGAATCTGCTTCTCGAATTCTACGAGGCGGATATTCGTGATTTGTATCTGGACTATGCCAGGCAGATGCTGAATCCACATCCGCGGATACGCAACACTGATAACGATCCGATGCTGCCGCAGAAAGTCTACTTCGACATAGAATCATCGGAACAGGCGTTCCACGCGTTGAAAGATTTGGCGGAAGGCGTTGAGGAAAGCGAGCTGCTCGCAGATGCTGAGATTGAGGAAGGGCGCATGCTAAGCGCTGAGATTCCGTGGCTTGGCGGCAGTTCAGAAGCGAGAAAACGCCTTGGCGGTGCCGTGTTGCTCGGCAATATCAAGATCGACAACCGGCGAATTATTGTGGATGTCAATTCAAACGAACGCGCCGAACTGATCCGTCTGAAGATCGAAAAGCGGCTCGGCGGTGCTGCGACTTACAGGACGACTCTGATCGAGCCGCTTGATCTTGTTGGTGCGCAGCGTGCGGCTGCGGCCGCGGCAGGTCACGCAAATTCGCCAGGCATTGAAGACCAGGGCAGGGAAGCGTTCGGTAATGAAGACTCCTACAACAGCAGTGCTTTCTCTCTTAGTGATGCGCCGCCTGAACTGCTTGCGAGAGTTGAGGAGATGAACCGGGAACATTGGAACGCCTGGTTTGATCTGCCAATTCCGGCACTCAATGACCTGTCTCCACGCGAAGCCTCTGAGACGGAGGAGGGACGCGACCTGCTGGACAGTCTACTGCTCGAATACGAGCGCTATCAGAATGATTCGCCGGAAAACATCATCAAGCCAGACATCGCCGCGCTGCGCCGCAAGTCAAAGTTAAAGTGAGTAAGCCAACTCTTGTCAGTACCACCTGCGGTAGCGGGTGGGTAATCGGAGCAACGGCCCTTGTCAGTACCACCTGCGGTAGCGGGTGGGTGATCGGAGCAAATGCGCTCTTGTCAGTACCACCTGCGGTAGCGGGTGGGTGATCGGAGCAACGCGCTCTTGTCAGTACCACCTGCGGTAGCGGGTGGGTAATTTTACCGGCTTCTGACCCCTGACTTCTGTCTTCTGACTCCTGTTTCCTGTCTACTCAGAGCCGCCTGCGACAGCGGGCAATTCCCCGTTCCCCTTTCCCCTTTCCCCCCTTTCCCCCTTTTCCCCTATCTCTTATTTGAAGGTTCACCATTGAATCTTTAGTGCGTTAGGTATATAAGCTTCTCGAACTCTGTACCCTCTCATAGAGTCTAGTCCTCAAGGAGGCTCACGATAATGAAAAAGTCCCATAACTCCTCGATCCCTCAGCTAAGTTCAGAGCACGGAAGAAGAGATTTCCTTTCGCTGTCCTTGCTGGCTGGCAGCACTCTTGTGCTTTCGACTGAAAGGCATGGATACGCTCAAGCAAACAAAAACGATGATGTCGCAATTATGAACGAGGTAAGTGCAGGAGATTCCGTTGCGATATACACAAATTTGCTTGATGAGGTCAGACGTTTGGTTTTGCGCAAGGATGCCGAAACGATACTAGTTTCTAAGATACAAGCTACGGATTGGTTGGATAGGGTCATGTCTCAGGCAGATAGATTGCGGTCAACTCTTCCGGAAGGTGCAACTGTTACTACCGAAAACAAAGTGGACCTTCGTAATTTGTTGTCTGAGGTGGTTAATGGAGGGAGAGACATACGCGAGGCCTTAATCCGGATGAGGCAACAACCGCTCGACGAGATTAAGAGACTTGATACTGATTTCGACAACATAAGAGCGGATTTGTTAACCGCCAGCAATGCAATTAAGAATCACAAACCAGAAATCGCACAAGCAGGTATCTCTTCAGCCATAAATAAACTTGGGAGATACACGACGGCTGGAATCGAGCAGTTGAGCAAAGTCCTGGAGGAAGAGTATCAAACCAGGTTGATTACGCCCTTAAGACTTCAGGCACTTTTGCAAACAGTTCGTGATTCACTTGTTACCGGCCCATCTCCGCGCCCAGCAGATCTAAATCATTCGAGAGCCTCTTCGAGAGGAGTTAACTACAGCAACTCGCTAAAAGTTGAACCAGCTTTGCAGAGAACAATTACCGCGGTTCTTAGGGCAAGACTCAACCCTTCATCCTGGCTTCAACGAGGAATCGGTTATGCTGTCAGCTTTCCCATCTTGCTGCGTGTGACTAACAGGGATGACCGAGTAAAGCTTTTGAACGACGCTTTAAGATTGGTACCGCCGGGACTAAGAAATCCGTTGCTAGCGGAGTTGGCCAGTGACCTCGCAAATTTGTAAATGAGCATTTCTTGAATCGTACCAAGCGAAAAGACGCGGCAGCGGACCGCATGTGCTCGAATCTCATACGAGCCCAATATCAATTCTGCCGATGTCCCCTCAACGCCTAAAAAACACTTTCTCGGATTGGCTTCACCTGCTTGACGGCCCGCGAAATAAAGTTTTCTCCGAAATAGTTGGAAAGGAAGATTGGGGACGTTTGTTCAGGCTATTAATGCTGGTCTTAGTACTCTCCGGCGCCTTTCTCGGGGCAAAGATCACACTACAGGTGTTGCAGAAAACTGCGATCAATTCTGTCTTAGAAAGCCCGTTGGCCATGGCTTTCTTGATCGTTGGTGCAATGTTAGGCGTCGCCTATAACGGCATTGCCCTATTGTTTGGAATCAAGCTTTCTCTACGCAAATCTTTCTTTATCATTCTGTCGCTGGGCTTGCCCTGGGTCCCGATATTTACCTTCATAGACACAATTCCTTCATTACCGCCCTTCAAGCTCATAGGCGTCATCTTTATTCTGTCGCATCTGGTTCTAATCAAACCTGTATTTAACTTCTATCAAGGTGTCTTGATAATTACTCACTGCGCCAAGTGGCGGGCTCTGACGTCGATTCTCACACCAATAGTTATCTTTACTCTTCTCGTGCTTTACATGTTTGGGTGATTGAAAAGCATCGGATCTGAAACAGGGGCGACGACCCCCCGATTGCTGACTGCTGATTACTGAGTGCTGAGTGCTGAGTGCTGAGTGGACTGACTCCTGACTGTTAACTGTTGACTGTTAACTATTGGACTGTCGACTGTTAACTGTTGGACTGTTGAATGTTAACTGTTGACTGTCGACTGTTGACTGTCGACTCTTGACTGTTATTCACTGTTCTTCCACCCATGCGAAACACAACCGCCATCTTCTGGGTGTTAACTGTCGCCGCCTTGCTCAGTTCAATCGCTTGTGCGGGGCGTCCCGCTACGCAGAAGTTGCAGAATTCACAGAGCATCGTGCGGCCGGACATCCCGCGTGTGTGGGATGATGCTGCGCTTGCCTCATTAGAGGTGCCGCTGGCAAACGCGCGCTACTCGCCCGTGCATGTTCCATCCGATTACTACTACCGTATCCCTGTCCGCACCATCTATCGAACTTACCCAGTCTATGCTCCGGGCCAGGAGCACAGGGGTTACATCGACGAGCTCAAACAAAAAGAACCTGAGATAGTCTTTGACTCTTCCACTCTGAAGACAGAAGCAGATTGGATCAAAGCCGGCGAAGCCGTGTTTGATACACCAATCGGTGTTGGCAGATTGGGTCCGGGTAATTCGAGCGTGCTCTACGTGAGAGATCCTACTTGGTTCGCACAAACTCGTCCGCCGATTGCCAGAGACGGCACCATACCTTTTTATCGTTATGTGGTGACAGAGAAGGGAAAGGTCGAGATCGGCATTCTTTCCTGCGCCATGTGTCACACGCGCGTGATGCCTGACGGCACGATCATTAAAGGTGCACAGGGCAACTTCCCATTTGATCGCGAAATTGCTTACGACTACAGCTCAAGGCCCGACGAGATTGAACCTGCTCGCGGCCTCGAACGTCATCTCTTTACCGTCCCCTGGCTGAGCGCTCATTTTCAGCAGCAGTTTGCTCAACGGTCGATTCCTGAAATGGCCGCCGCGCACGCAGCGATTCCGGCGGGCGCATTGGCTCGCCATCGCGCAACTCCTTACTACCCGGTGCAAGTTCCCGATCTGATTGGCGTGAAAGACAGGCACTACCTTGATCGCACTGGCCTGCAACTCCATCGCTCGATTGCTGACCTGATGCGTTATGCGGCGCTTAATCAGGGCGGCGACGACCTTGCTCACTTCGGCGACCTTGTTCCGGCGGCTGATGACTTCCGTACCTTGCCGGACCCGTCTACTCAAATGCGTTATAGCGATGAGCAACTCTATGCGCTGGCTCTTTACGTCTATTCGCTACAACCGCCGGCGAACCCAAATAAGTTTGATGAAACAGCGGAGCGCGGGCAGGAGATTTTCAAGCGGGAGAAGTGTGTGATGTGTCACACGCCGCCGCTTTACACCAACAACCAGCTGACACCGGTGAAAGGCTTCAAAGTGCCGGAAGAGCATCGAACGAAATACGATGTCTTCCCGATCTCGGTAGGCACCGATCCAAGTCTCTCTCTTCAGACTCGCAGGGGAACCGGTTACTACAAAGTACCTTCGTTGCGGGGTGTGTGGTATCGCGGCCCATTTGAGCACAGCGGTTCAGTGGCAACGCTGGAAGACTGGTTTGACCCGCGACGCCACCGCAATGACTACGTACCCACCGGATTTATTGGCGTTGGGCCAAACGGGGTGGTACTAAAGAACCGAGCAGTGATCGGACACCCCTTCGGCCTCCGACTCCCACCTGCAGACCGCCGAGCCCTCATCGCATTTCTGCGAACGCTTTAAGCGGGCTGGACTCAGTACTCAGCACTCAGTACTCAGCACTCAGTACTCAGCATTTGTTCCCCTTTACCCGTTCCCCTTTTCCCCACTCCTACCTTCTTTCTTCGCCTTTCCCCTTTACCCGTTCCCCTTTTCCCCTGTTCCTCTGTTCCACCGTTCCCCTGTTCCCCCGTTTCCCTGTTCCCCCGTTTCGTCGCCGCTCGCTTCTATTCATGATTTACGATTCACGATTTACTAGTCCCGTCCCTTACTAGAATTCTTGCATGAACTAGTGCAGAATATGCCTTCCGCAGACGGCCGCCGCATTTTTAAGTGCGCTTCAAACCACGGCCTTCGCACAATCCAGCTCGGCACGTTAGGGTGATTTCCCTAATAGTTATCGGCTCAACTTTTCGGGTTACAAATATAGACTTATGTCTCCAATAAAACCGAGCACTGCTCCCCTGGAGGACTTGAAGAAGCCTAAGAAGGCCAGGACAGCGAAAACCGCCGCGCCGCAGAAGCTTGAAACGACCCTCTGGTCGGCAGCGGATAAGCTGCGCGGGCACATGGACGCGGCGGAGTATAAGCACGTCGTGCTTGGGCTGATCTTTCTGAAGTACATCTCGGACGCCTTCGAAGAACACCAGAGCAAGTTAAGGGAAGACATCGCGAATCCTGAGAGTGAACTTTATCTGGACAAACTGGAAGAGCGTGAAGCAGCGCTCGAAGATCGCGACGAATACATCGCCGCGAACATTTTTTGGGTGCCGCAGGAAGCGCGCTGGGAGCACCTACGCGCGAACGCCAAGCAGCCTACCATCGGCAAAACGCTCGACGATGCGATGATCGCCATCGAGCGCGACAATCCTTCACTCAAAGGCGTACTGCCGAAAGACTACGCGCGGCCCGCGCTGGATAAGCAGCGGCTTGGAGAATTGATCGACATGATTGGAAGTATTGCCTTTCTCCCCTCTTCCAGCGGGAGAGGGGCGGGGGGAGAGGGCGCGCAGCCTGAGGGCGCGAAAGATAAGAACCATGTTTCTTCTCAGGGCGACATTCTCGGTCGGGTCTATGAATATTTCCTGGGTCAGTTCGCCAGCGCTGAAGGGAAGAAGGGCGGACAGTTCTACACGGCGCGTTGCGTGGTTCAGCTTCTGGTCGAGATGCTGGCTCCATACAAAGGCCGCATCTTCGATCCATGCTGTGGCTCCGGCGGGATGTTCGTGCAGAGCGAGAAGTTTGTCGAAGCGCATGGCGGACGTATCGGCGACATCAGCGTCTTCGGTCAGGAATCAAACCCCACCACCTGGAAACTCGCGAAGATGAATCTTGCGATTCGAGGCATCGAGAACAATCTGGGACCGGAAAACGCCGACAGCTTTCATCGCGATCTGCACAAAGACTTAAAGGCCGATTACATCCTTGCGAATCCACCGTTCAATGACAGCGACTGGGGAGGTGAGCGCCTGCGCGAAGACGTGCGTTGGAAATACGGAGTGCCGCCGAGCGGCAACGCAAACTTCGCCTGGGTGCAGCACTTCATTCATCATCTCGCGCCAACCGGTCTGGCCGGTTTCGTGCTCGCCAACGGCAGCATGTCATCGAATCAATCAGGCGAAGGTGAAATTCGCAAGGCAATCATCGAAGCCGATCTGGTTGATTGCATGGTTGCGTTACCGGGTCAGCTTTTCTACAACACACAGATTCCCGTCTGCCTTTGGTTTATTGCTCGCGACAAACGCAATCATCGCTTTCGTGATCGTCGCGGGGAGACGCTCTTCATAGACGCGCGAAAGATGGGAAGCATGATTGATCGAGTCCATCGCGAGTTGGCTGCTGAAGATATTCACAAAATCGCGAATACGTATCACGGATGGCGCGGTGATGCCGGCGCAAGCGAGTACTTGGATGTCGCAGGATTCTGCAAGGCAGCGACGCTGGATGAAATTCGAGCACACGGGCAGATTCTTACTCCAGGTCGATATGTCGGAGCCGAAGAAGCGGAAGACGATGGCCAACCACTCGCAGCCAAGATGCAACAGCTAACAGCCACACTCGACGCGCAATTCGCGGAATCGGCGAAGTTGGAGGAAATGATCCGAAGGAATCTTGAGACGTTAAAATATGGAAGCTGACGGCTGGGCACAATACATAGTTGCTGACATTGCTGCGCCGACACGAAACGCTTTGGTTGGGGGACCGTTTGGCTCAAACCTCGTGCAACGTGATTACACCGCTACTGGCGTCCCGGTAATTCGCGGCCAAAATATGGGAGTTGGACGATGGGTCGGAGGCGACTTCGTCTTTGTTTCAGAGGAAAAGGCTCAACAACTGTCGCCAAATACTGCGCGGCCGCGCGACTTAGTTTTTACGCAGCGCGGCACGATTGGACAGGTTGCTCTTGTTCCCTCGGATCGGTTTGAGCGTTACATCATCTCGCAAAGTCAAATGAAGCTTACCGTCGATACGAGTAAGGCTGATCCCATTTTTCTGTACTACGTGTTCACCAGTCGAGAGCATCAGGACTACATAGGACAAAACGCAATTCAAACTGGTGTGCCTCACACGAATCTAGAACACTTACGTACTACACCTCTGAGATTGCCTTCGCTTGATGAGCAACGTGCAATCGCGCACGTGCTCGGCACGCTGGACGACAAGATTGAATTGAACCGCCGAATGAACGAGACCCTGGAAGCGATTGCCCAAGCGCTCTTCAAATCCTTGTTCGCCGATGCAGTTAAGAACGGGTTGCCCGAAGGTTGGTACCAGTCGACCATCGGCGAAGAAGTAAGCGTCGTCGGAGGTAGCACGCCAAGCACTAAGGAAGCGGAGTTTTGGGAGTACGGAACAATTCACTGGGCAACACCAAAAGACCTCTCCAGCCTCGATAGTCCAGTTCTACTGGACACCGAGCGACGAATTACGGACGCGGGGCTATCGCAAATCAGTTCGGGTTTGCTTCCAAGTGGTACTGTCTTACTTTCCTCACGTGCGCCGATTGGCTATCTGGTCATCAGTGAAGTTCCAGTTGCGGTGAATCAAGGTTTTATCGCGATGGTCTGCGACAAGGAACTCCCAAACTATTACGTTCGCTTGTGGGCACGATCGAATATGGACTTAATCAAAGCGAACGCCAACGGGACGACATTCTTGGAGATTAGCAAGACGAACTTTCGACCGCTGCCAGTTGTCGTGCCGTCAAAATCCGTGCTTGATGACTTCATTCGCGTAGTCGAACCACTTCATCGGAAGGTAGTCACGAATCTTCGTGAATCGCTTACTCTGGGCGCACTGCGCGATGCGTTACTGCCGAAACTAATATCAGGCACACTTCGAGTGGGGTCCCTCAATTGACTATGGCTTTAAGGTCCCTCAAAGATCTCTGGCGGGGCGTAACCTGTCATCCCTGGAAGGCAGCGGGGTATGTGTTCACCGCCTTCAGTGTTCTCTTTACGATTGTGCGAGGAGTTACTCATTTCATTCCTGGAGTGAAGATTGAGGGGACAATTCCTCTTTTAACCGTGGTCGCTGTGAGTGTCGCCTATGGATTGCGAAAGATATGGAAGCCTTCAAAGGTTGAAATTACAGTTGCACATACTAACACCACCATCGAGGTGTTGTTTGGCGATTTGTTTGCACAAAAGGGAATGCGCGCAATCGCCGTGAGCGAATTCTTTGACAGTAAATTGGGAAAGCCAGTCTCGGAGCGAAGCCTTCACGGAATCTTTCTAAAGAGATGCTTTGGCGGTCACCCAGAATCCTTTGACAAACTACTCGAGGAGCAGCTTCGCGGGATTGAGGGAGAGGAAGTTTCAAAGGTCGAAGGTAAAACGAAGTGTTACCCGATTGGGACCACTGCGTTAGTGACGGTCGACGAAGACCGGTATTTACTCTTTTCGTTGACGAAGGCAGATCCAGAAACCTGCAAGGCCTATACAGACGTGACCATGATGTGGGTGGCGCTAAGTCGTCTTTGGGAACGTGCGCGAATCGAGTGCGGAGGAGAACCTCTGAATGTCCCTTTAGTCGGCAGTGGTTTATCTGGGCTCGGGCTCCCTAGTCGCGATTTGCTCAACCTAATCATTCTTTCCGCAATCACGGAAACTAAAGCGAAGCAGGTAACGGCAAGAATACGTATCGTTCTCCACCGCGAAAGATTCGAAGAGCTGGATCTGAGAGAAGTGAAGGGTCATTGGGAGGAGGAGTAACCATGCCATACAGAAACGGAACTTATATTGCCTTCCATGCAGATGGAACCAATGTTCCCGGGAGGTCGGACATCAAATACTACAATCTGATGAAGGCGTGGACTGCAAAGGGCGACGATGATTTCACGATGATTAACAGCCACGACAAAGCGTGTGCAGTTCGAGATACCAGCAAAAGAGAAACTCTGAGAACATCGCTTCTGCAACGTCTGAGAAACTCGAAAAATATGGTACTGATCGTCGGGGATACGACGCGGTTCGCTAGGGACTGGGTTCCTCTCGAAATCAAACAGGCGGTAGACAAATACGAACTCCCAATAATTGCAGCGTACACGGGTTACGAGTGCATCACGGCCCCGGCTGAACTAAGAGGGCTTTGGCCTGAGGCTTTGGAGAGTCGAATCTATGATGAGACTGCGAGAGTGATTCACATACCGTTTAAGAAGGAGCCGCTGAAGGCCGCAATAGATCAATTTGATCTGAGTAATCCGCCGACCGGAGCTTTGAATTACTACATCCGCGACGCCTACGTGAGATGGGGTTTGATTGAGCGATAATGAGCGTCGGCTTCACTGAATCAGTTGTCGAAGAAGCTGCGCTCGAATGGTTCGCTGAGCTTGGCTACTCGACTCTCGCCGGCCCAGAGATCGCGCCGGGCGAATTGCTCGCTGAGCGCGATAGCTTCGCGGACGTAGTTCTCGTAAAGCGGCTGCTAGGCGCGCTTTATTCACTCAATCCTAATCTTCCGACCGAAGCGATTGATGACGCGCTACGAAAGATAACTCGTTCCGAAGCGCCTTCACTCATCGCAAACAATCGCGCGCTCCACCGAATGCGGGTTGACGGGATTGAGGTGGAATATCGACGAGTGGACGGGAGCATCGCGGGTGATCGGGTTCTCTTAATTGATTCCGAAGCAAATGACTGGCTGGCAGTCAATCAGTTTACGGTTATTGAAGGACAACACAATCGACGGCCTGACGTGATTGTGTTTCTCAATGGTTTGCCGATAGCGACAGTCGAGTTGAAGAATGCGGCCGGTGAAGACGCCACCGCATACAACGCATTCAAGGATATAGAGACCTACAAGCTTCAAATTCCGTCACTGTTCCTAAACAACGAAGTACTCATCGTCTCGGATGGATTGGAGGCGCGAGCGGGAACGATCAGTGCGGATTGGGAGCGTTTCATGCCGTGGCGCACCATTGAAGGTGAGGAACTCGCTTCGCCGGTTATGCCACAATTAGAAGTTCTACTGCGCGGAATGTTTGAGAAGCGGCGCTTTCTCGATTTGCTTCGTTACTTCATCGTCTTTGAAGAGGATGAAAGCGGCGAAGTGATCAAGAAGATGGCGGGCTATCACCAATTTCACGCAGTCAACAAGGCGGTGGAAGCAACGTTAAGAGCGGTGCTCGGGGATCGAGATGAAGCTGCGCACCCTCAAGCTGCGCACCCTCAAGCTACGCACCCTCAAGCTACGCACCCTCTCCCCAGCCCTCTCCCAAAGGGAGAGGGAGCAAAACGGAAATCAAGGCAGTATCGCGGTGGGTACCAATTCGCCGGCTTGGTGGAACGTGCACGTGAATTGCGGAAGAAGCAGACGCCGGCAGAAGCTTTCTTGTGGGAGCTTCTCAGAAACAGACAACTCCTCGGTTTTAAATTCAGACGACAGCATCAGTTCGGCGACTACATTGCGGACTTCTATTGCCACGAAGCACAACTTGTCATCGAGTGTGATGGATCCGCACACAATCCAAATGAAGCCTGGCATCACGACCAGGAACGCGATGCCTACATGATTGCCCAGGGGTTGCGAGTACTGCGATTCAGCAATGAACGAATCCTCACCGATACCGAAAATGTTCTGGATGAAATCGCTTCCTATCTCCCTCTCCCATTGGGAGAGGGTCGGGGAGAGGGCCTACAGACGGGTCCCGAACCAATTAACGATCTTCCCCCCTCCACCTTTGGGGGAGGGGTTGGGGGTGGGGGTGCGGAGCATGAGGGTGTTGAGCTTCCGAAACATAGCGGTCAGATCGGAGTCATCTGGCACACACAAGGCTCAGGCAAGAGTCTCACAATGGCGTTCTATGCTGGGCGAATCGTGCTTCATCCTGCAATGCAGAATCCGACCATCGTCGTGATAACCGACCGAAACGATCTCGATGATCAGTTATTCGGAACATTCTCGCGTTGTCATGAGCTTTTACGGCAACGGCCCGTGCAGGCGGAAAGCCGCGATGACTTGCAGCGAAAGCTACAGGTTGCCTCGGGTGGAATCGTCTTCACCACCGTGCAGAAGTTTTTCCCTGAGCAGAAGGGTTTGGTTTATCCGACGCTTTCCGAACGCCGAAACATCGTGGTCATCGCCGACGAAGCGCACCGCACGCAGTATGACTTTGTTGATGGCTTTGCCCGACACATGCGCGACGCTCTGCCGAATGCTTCCTTCATCGGCTTTACCGGTACGCCCATCGAATTGAAGGATGCGAACACGCGCGCGGTGTTTGGCGACTACATCAGCGTCTATGACATCCAGCGCGCGGTTGAAGATAAGGCGACGGTGCCAATCTTTTACGAGAGCCGTCTGGCAAAGCCGGCGCTGGACGCGAACGAGAAGCCGCATCTGGACGAAGACTTTGAAGAAGCGACCGAAGGCGAAGAGGTTGAGCAAAAGGAAAGGCTCAAAGGCAAATGGGCGGCGCTGGAAGCCGTGGTCGGAACCGATAAGCGAGTGGCGTTGATTGCCGACGACCTGGTGCGGCATTGGGAGGCGCGGCTGGAAGCGATCGATGGCAAAGCAATGATCGTTTGCATGAGCCGGCGAATCTGCTTTGATCTGTACGAAGCAATCCGCAAGCTGCGTCCCAATTGGCACGATGACGACGACACCAAAGGCGTGATGAAGATTGTCATGACAGGAGCGAAGTCTGACCCGCTTGAATGGCAGGCGCACATTCGCGGTAAGAAGAAGCGCAGGGACCTTGCGGATAGGTTCAAGGACCCCGCTGATCCATTCAAGATCGTAATAGTGCGTGACATGTGGCTAACGGGCTTTGATGTTCCGTGTCTGCACACAATGTACGCCAACAAGCCAATGCGCGGGCATGGACTGATGCAGGCAATCGCCCGCGTCAATCGAGTCTTTAAGGACAAGCTGGGCGGACTTGTAGTTGATTACCTGGGCCTCCCACATGAATTGAAGAAGGCGCTGGCGAATTACACAGAGAGCGGAGGAAAAGGCCAGACAGCAATCGACCAGGAGGAAGCGGTCGAGGTGATGCTTACGAAATACGAAATTTGCCGCGATCTGTTTTATGGGTTTGATTGGTCTGTTTGGATTAGCGGCACACCGGCACAGAAGCTCAGCCTGTTGCCGCCTGCGCAGGAACACATTCTCAAACAAGAAGAAGGCAAAGAACGTCTATTGCGGTCGGTGACGGAATTAACTCAAGCCTTTGCGTTGGCCGTGCCGCACTCGGAAGCAATTAGAATTCGCGATGATGTTGGATTCTTTCAGGCGGTGCGTGCGGCAATTGCCAAGACACCCTCTGACCGACAGAAGAAAGTGGAGGACGTTAACTTCGCACTGCGGCAGATTCTTTCACGGGCAGTTGCTTCGGATGAGGTACTGGACATTTTTGCTGCCGCTGGCTTGAAGAAGCCCGACATCTCGATTCTGTCCGAGGAGTTTCTGGCTGAAGTGCGCGAGATGCCGCAGAAGAATCTCGCGGTTGAATTATTACGCAAGTTACTGAACAACGAGCTCAAGCTGCGTACGAAAAAGAACTTGGTGCAATCGCGCTTGTTCTCCGAAATGCTTGAGAAGGCGATTATCAAATATCAGAACCGCGCGATTGAGACAGCAGCTGTAATTCAAGAACTAATTGATCTTGCGCGCGACATGCGCGAAGCGGAGAAACGCGGTGAAGAACTAGGACTGAACGAAGATGAGAAGGCGTTTTATGACGCGCTTGGCGTCAACGATAGTGCCGTGCGGGTGCTCGGCGATGAAACCCTGACGACGATAGCGCGCGAGTTGGTAGAGATGGTGCGACGAAACGCTACGATTGACTGGACGGTAAAAGAGTCTGTGCGCGCGAGGCTACGCATTATGGTGAAGAGAATTCTACGCAAATACGGTTATCCGCCGGATAAGCAAGAGAGCGCGACGCAGACGGTGCTGGAGCAAGCGGAATTGCTTTGCGGGGAGTGGGCGGCGTAGCGATGCAGTTGAAAGCAAAGGAGAAGACAAGATATGGCTAATATGAATGGGATCTTTTCCTAAAGCTGCGTTGCCGCGAAAGAGGAGCTTTGTCAAACTCAATGTTTCTCATTAACACCTCGCTTCAGCGAGGTGAAGAAGGCCTGGGAAAGAATCTTGAAAGCCGTTTTAACGGCTTCTGGTCAAAAACCGTTAAAACGGTTGCCTGATCATACACGGCCCGTGATCACCTCGCTGAAGCGAGGTGTTAATTAGATGTCACTGATTCAGAGCTAACGCTGCGGCTCCTTGAACTCTTTGATGTAGTAGAAAACGGTTTCCCAGTCTTCTGTCTCGCGACTGGTCACCGGGCTAAAGCCACGGTGCTAATGAGAGCGAAGCTCATTCAAACTGCATCGTACCTGACACGCCGGTGGGTAGTAATGGCTGTGCGTCGTGGTTAAATCCGACGATGACGACGCATTCGTTATTACGGCCTATCTATAACAAATCAACCGAAGGCAGGCGAAGACTTATGGCCGACAAAGTAACAGTTTGGTTTGACGCAGAAGCCGATTATTTGGAGGTGCAGTTTAAGTACGCCCCCGGTTACATGAAAGAGACCGCGCACGATGCCTTAATGGAGCGTGTAGATGCTGAAGGCAATCTTATTGGGTTTAGTGTTCTCGGCGTCAGTCGCTTCACAAAAGAAAAACCTCTACAAGCCGAACTCACGGCCGCGTAAACAGTAGACAGTAAACAGCAAACAGTGCTGAGGACCGAAGACTGTGACGGGGAAGCGGTTACTTGCACAGACTGTCGACGGCCGGAGTGCAAGAATTTAAGCACTGGCTAAGTACAGGACACTTCCGCGCCGCAAGAGCGGGAAGAGCAGGAGTTCGAATAGACTTAGGGGAAGAGATTGCCCGTGGTGTTCTTAAGAGGTACCGTGAATGATGAGCGAATCGATGCCGATGAGTTAAGCCTATGGGCGAAGACTTTGAAGTCATCGGCACGATTGAGGATATCCAAACGATCGCGATTGGTAACCGGATACGCGAGATAGCTCGATTGCGGAAGGCTTTCGGCGCCGGTAGGTGGCGTAAACGGAAGGGTATTGCGATTGTCCGCTTTGAAGATGGTACAATTCACCGCGTCGAGCTTCACTGGTACGAGGCGCATGGTATCGGGCGAAAGAAATTGAAGATTAAAGAATATCTTGACTAGTGGTTATGGCAGCAGAACACCCAATAGATTCATACGTTTTGTGCATTGAAAACGGAGGCTACCCAGAATCTCTGGAAGTTCGCAAAGTCTACGCCGTATTGCCAGACGAACGTGCTGAGGCTCGACAATATCTTCGCGTTATTGATGAGACGGGTGAGGATTATCTTTATCCGTCGAAGTATTTTGTTCCCATCCAATTGCCGCCCGAAGCAGCAAGAGTTCCCCCCGCCGGAAATCCTCCACGTAACGGTCGCGGACGGTAAAAATCAGAAATCAGTAATCAGTAATCAGCGACCCATCGAGAACCGGCGAATTGTTGAAGAGTGCTGTTAACCCAGGGCCTTGCCCCTGGGCCATAAATATCTCGCGCCTACGGCGCTTCGAGTTGTACGCGCTGGGCGCGGACGGACTTGATTCGGCAGTTAATAAGAACGCCGACCCCATCGAGGGTCGGCGAATTGTTGAAGGGTCCTGTTAACCCAGGGCGTTGCCGCGCGGCCAGGGGAATCCAGATTGGAAATTTAAAATCTCAAACAATAGGGTGTACGTGAACGGCGCTTCGACTCGACGCGCTACGCGCGGCCCGTCTGATTCGGCAGCGAATAAAAGAAGTGATGAGTGCTGAGTGATGGGTGAGAGGTACGAAGTCCGGAGTTCGATCTGCTTAGTGTTCAGCTCTGGCCATAGTGCCAGCGTGCCAATGCAAGAATTTAGGCATTGGACGGGAACAGGAAACTTTCGTCCCGCAAGAGGCGCAGAGCAAGGGGTCGAGTAAGCTTTAGCACCTGGCTTTAGCCGGGTGATCGCGGTATTCACCAAATCCCAAAAACCGTTTCAACGGTTTCAGTAGTAATGCAGATTCCAAGCGCAGGGTTTTAGGTGAGAAATCTTGCGAGGAGGAAACCGTTGAAACGGCAATAATATACTTGACTCAGCAGACATTCTCATGTATAGTCCTTCCCATGAGACACGAAACCGAACCAAAGACCCTGCAAAGCGCGATTGTTTACTTCGCGAATCCTGACAACTGCCTTAACTATTTGATTGAGCGCCGCTGGCCGGAAGGTGTTACCTGTCCGCGTTGCGGCTCTGACAACATCAAGTTCATGGCTTCGCGCCGTGTCTGGCAGTGCAATGCGCGCCACGCTCAGGCTCAATTCTCGATCAAGGTTGGAACCATTTTTGAGGATTCGCCTATTGGCTTGGACAAGTGGCTTTGCGCGATGTGGATGCTTGCCAACTGTAAGAACGGTGTTAGCTCTTGGGAGATTCATCGGACGGTTGGCGTCACGCAGAAGTCCGCGTGGTTCATGCTGCAACGGTTGCGCCTCGCATTGCAGGGCGAAAACTCTGGCAAGCTTTCGGGCAACGTCGAAGTAGATGAAACCTACATCGGCGGCAAGGCGCGGAACATGCACCGTTCGGCATTGGCTCGACGTGTGGCTGAATTTGCGACTCCGCGCACCGGACGCAATCAGACTACTGGAAAGGTTGCTGTCATGGGCTTGCTTGAGCGTCACGGCGAAGTACGAACTATGGTTGTTGGCGGAACTAAGCGCAGCCACCTTCAGCGCGAAGTCTACAACCATATCGAACAAGGCTCGACCGTTTATACCGATGCTCTGCGCTCCTACAACGCCCTTGAAAACGACTTTACTCACAAGGTTATCAACCATGCTGAGCGATATGTTGATGGGCAAGTTCACACGAACGGAGTTGAAAATTTTTGGTCGCTCTTGAAGCGCGGAATCAACGGGACTTATGTTTCGGTTGAGCCGTTCCATTTGTTTCGCTATCTCGATGAGCAGTCGTTCCGCTTTAACAATCGCAAAGCGAATGATGCCTATCGATTCGATCTCGCCGTTTCTCAAATTGTCGGCAAGCGCCTTACCTACTCTCAACTAACTGGCAAGAGCGATGCCGACCGTAAAAAACCGTGCTAAGCAACGCGCTTCTTACGGACGGAGACAGCGCGGGAAGAAGCCGAAGAGGTCTTAGGTTTCGGCCCGCGCTTTCGTGGATTGCCGTTTGCTTTTTTGCGGTGTTCTTCGACGCGTTTCTGAATCACTGAATGCGGAACCGCCAGCACGCGATCAACCAGCTTATTGAAGTTGTCGTATTCGTTTGAATGTTTCATGCGATTCACCAAATTAGTTCTTGAGACTATTACAGTAGGGGTGAGTCAATTGTCCGTTGTCCACACTTCCAGCCCCTCCGTCGCGCTTGCGTTCAACATGATCGATGTTAATTGACCGGACATGAACCCTTGCATGGCACAGTCCGCACCGCAACGAGTTTTCAATCGCTCGCCTTAGGTATACGGCAGACTTTCTTTCACTGGTGAAGTCTTTCTTGGTTCCCTTGTCGGCGTCTACGATTGGCTCTAAGAATGCTAACCGCTCATCCTCAATCAACTTTGGAACTAGCTTAGTTTCCTCAGTGCCAGCTACAGCTCCCTCGTAGAGATACCGAAAGAGACGCGTTAACGCCACCAGTCCGCGAGTACCGCTGCCATAGTGTTTTACGATCTGATTGATGAAATATTTGTACTTCAAGAGCAGTTCTTCAAAATCGTGGCGACTCTTGACAAACTGCGGCAACTCATTCTTTGCCTCCAACTCCTGAACGAAACCGATAGCAGCCAAGAAGGCGGTTGGCTGATAGGCACCCGTCGCGCTGTAAAAGTACACCGCGGGATGCAATCCCAACGATTCGGGGCGTGGGCCAGCTATGCGCGACAATACTCGCCGGGCCTTAGACAGAAACTCAACTGTTGCGGTTCCATCAGTATCAACGGGCATTGTTGGGGATAAAATATCGACATCTGAACCGCTTTTGCGCCGCTTTTTTGCGCCATTGGTAGACGGCTTTTTGTTGATGAATTCAATCGTATCTAAGATTAGCTTCAGGCTGTCCGATGAGTAGCTACGACCCGCAACCGGCAAGTCCAATGTTTTGATTGGCGTTTCTAGTGGAGGGACAAACAAATCATCATAAATTTCTTTTGCCAGCGTCTTAACGCGTTGCGTTGTGGCGGCCGGAAACGTCGAAGGATAATACTGGCCGGTGCCGGCTTGAACGAGTGCCCTAGCGGCAATGGCGTTCGGAGCACGTCGATCACGTATCAGGCGAACTTCCAGATCGCCAATCGGGGTTTGCGCAGTGTTAATTGTGTGGAACGACCTTTCCGCGCTGGATGCATCGCCACGAACCCATTGCAGCGTCACGCCACCGGCAGCTAGATTCGTGGAAAACCGCAGTCGCTCTGGAGATGGATTTGTTGAGTGTTTAATTTCTACGTAAGAGCCGACAGACCCGGCGACGATCTTCCGCGTTTCATCAGCCGCTTCCTTTTGCTCACTCGGTATGTTCCCTTCAAAAAACGGCAACGATAACGCCCTATCGCCATAATCGTCATGAACCCAAGCGATAAGCGCGCTTAAACGGTGTGCGCCATCAATCACAAAAATGCTTCCGCTTTCAGTCGATTGCCATAAAATCAATGCAGGGATTAGGTCGCCAGCAACAAAGCTTTTGATAAACGCCGCAACCTTGGTGGGCGGCCAATGCGCCGTTGTTCGCTGGAAGTCGGGCTTACGAAGCGCCCGATACATGAAGCTATCAGCTTCCAGCTCTACGATCTTCAACTTGGGCGCCTCCTCTACTTTCTGAACCCTTTGCGGCTCGATAGAAACAGCAAAGTCCTCCCGCCGAATAATGGCGTCGAGATTCACAGGATGCGTAGGCAATGGAGACTCCTTTGACCAAGAATGAGGCTTGATCATACACTAGGCTCCTTGCTGAGCCAAGTATATTGATGCCGTTGAAACGGTTTACCAGTATGGATCGATGGCTAACACCTGGCTTAAGAGACTGTGTGGAAACGCGGTTTGCGGCTGCGCCGCCCGATGTGCGGAAGGGCTGTGCCCAGTGCTGTCCAAGATAATCAGTAAAGCGGACTTGGACAGGTTAGTTACTAAGCTTTCGGACATCACTTATTCAGGCGCAGATCCGAGCCCCTCCGGTTAAGCCAGGGTCA
>WNGF01003243.1_pt1 | contig 22309 bp, 20 predicted proteins | sample 5400641 | NCBI WGS metagenome assembly WNGF01 (sample SAMN13153371, study PRJNA577476) | soil metagenome | isolation source: 80 cm soil or saprolite under grassland replicate 2 | place: USA:California | collected 2016-06-15 | reverse complement strand
CGCGGACCTCGTGATCAGCGCCGGAGGCACCATGAATCGCGAGGCGGTGGCGCTAGGCACGCCGGTCTACACGATCTTCAGCGGCCGAATGGGGGCGGTGGACGAGTCGCTGATCGCGGCGGGAAGACTGCGCCCGCTTCGCGATGCCGCGGAGCTCGAGCTTCGCCGGCGGGACGGCGAGCCGGGCATCCAGAGCCCACGCGATCCCGAGCTCCTCGTCCAGGGAGTCCTCCAGGCGGTTCAGTAGTCTCGCCGCCGGGAGCGGCATGCTCGTCAACGGAAGACCGTCCGAGATCTACGCGCTGTTCGCTTTCGCGGTGGCCGTGCTCCTCGCCTGGCTGCTGGTTCCCCTGACGGAGCGGCTGGCGCGCCAAATCGGCGCCATCGACGTTCCAAACGAGCGCAGCCTGCACCAGGTCGCCACTCCCAAGCTGGGGGGGCTCGCGATGCTCGCCGGGGCGCTGGCTGCTGGCGCTCTCTTCCTTCCCTGGGTCTCCCAGACCAGGGCGATCCTCGGGGGCGCCGCGGCGATCGCCGCGGTCGGCGTCGTGGACGACGTCTTCGACCTGCCCGCGGGGCCGAAGCTACTGGGCCAGATCGTCGCCGCGATGATCCCGGTGTTCAACGGCGTGAAGGTCACGACCTTCACGCTTCCCTTCGTCGGCGGCGTCGACCTCACTCACGTCTTCGTCCACGACGTACCGGTGCTGGGGAATGTCACGCTGAGCAAGGTGCTCACCGTCCTCGGGTTCGTCGCGGTCATGAACGTGATCAACTTCATCGACGGCGTGGACGGGCTCGCCGCCGGCGTGTGCGTGATCTCGGCCGCCACGCTGACGATCATCGCGCTGTCGCTCGACCGCACGGGCGCCGCCGTCCTCTCCGCGCTGATCGCCGGCGCCTCTCTGGGCTTCCTGCGGCATGGCTTCCCGCCCGCCTCCAGCTTCATGGGCGATACCGGGTCCAACCTGCTGGGCTACCTGCTGGCGGCGGTCTCGGTGCTCGGCTCGCTGAAGACGAACGCCGTCGTCGCCCTGTTCTTCCCGTTGATCGTGCTCGCGGTCCCGATCCTCGACTCGGGGTTCGTGATCGCGAAGCGGATCAAGTACCGCCGCCCGATCTACGAGGCGGACCGGTGGCACCTCCATCATCGAATGGCGAACATCGGCTTCTCCCAGCAACGGACGCTCGTCTACCTGTACAGCTGGGCGATCGTGCTCGCGGGACTGGCCTTGGCGCTGCGCTTCGTCCCCTACAGCGACAACCACGGCCACTTCGACGCCGCCTGGACCGCGGTGATGGTCGCCTTCGGGCTCGCCGCCTTGGCGGCCAGCGTCTATCTGCTCGTGGCCGTCGAGGTCCTCAAGCTGCGGGTGTTTCGCCGCCGGGACCTCCTGCGCCGGGGCGTCCCGGTGACGGAGCCGGAGGAGATCGACCGAGGCGTGGCGCGCGAGCTCGAGACCGGGAGCTTCCCGGTCGTCGACCCGGAAACCGGCGAGTTCGAGGCGCTGGGCTCAGGCACGGAGCCCCGGGACTGACCTGGCCGGCCTCGGGGCCGGCCGTTTCGGATATATTCGGCTCGCCGCCTGGAGCCGGCGTGGAGCCGGACCTGCGCGGCTATCTGTCCCTTTGGAGCCAGATTCGATTGTTTCGTCTTGTCCACGCTCGCCCTAGAAGGCTCTAGCGGGCCCCGCGCGGGGGCGCGAGGCACGCTCGTCCTGCGCTACGCGGACCTGGGGCTCCTGTTCCTGGCGCTGCCCGTCTTCGTGATCGCGGGGTGGCCGCTGCTGGGCTACTCGGTCGCCGCGGGTGCCTGGCTCGTCCAGCACGCCATCCTGCTCGCTGGCGAGCGGCGCGCCTCGCGGGCGCTGGGCCGAGGGGACCGTAGAACCGCGCTCGGAGTGATGGCCGCCGCCACGCTCGGGCGGGTGTGGCTCGTGGCGCTGGCCATCCTCCTGGTCGGGCTCTCGGAGCGCGAAGCGGGACTGGCGGCCGCCGTGCTCACGGTCGGGCTCGTGACCTTGCACCTCGGAGGGCTGTTCGTCGGCAGGGCACTCGGCCCGGAGGACGAGGGAGGCAGGTGAAGACCCGCACTAAGGTCCTGCTCGGGGTGGGAGGCTACCTCGCGCTAACCATCCTGCTCGGCGTCGTCTTCGGCAACGCCGGCAAGAACAACGAGTTCAAGCCGCAGAACGAGTTCAAGCTCGACCCGTGGATCAACCTGAAGGTCGGCGGCGTCGACCTGAGCGTCAACAAGGCCGTGCTGTATCTCGTCCTGGCGAGCGTGCTGACCATGGCGACGATGACCTGGATCGCGCGGCGGATGCAGCAGAAGCCGAACCGCATCCAGATGATGGTCGAGGTCGCCTACGACCTGACGCGCAACAACATCACCGGGAGCAACCTCGAGGGCGAGATGGCCGCCAGGTGGTTCCCGTTCCTCGGCGGCCTGTTCTTCTTCATCTGGTTCTCGAACATGATCGGTTTCATACCGCTGCCGGTCAACACCGAGAACGAGATCGACGTCTTCGGCCTCGCCGTGCCCTCCCTAGCGATCTATGCCGCGACCGCGAACCTGTCGATCCCGCTCGTCCTCACCCTCGTCGTGTGGTTCTCCTACCACGTCGAGGGCATCCGGTCAAAGGGATTTGTCGGCTACCTCCGGAGCTGGCTCCCTCCCGGCCTCGAGGACATGAACCCGATCGGGAAGGGCTTCATCTTCGTGATCGAGGCGATCTCGCAGTTCGCGCGGCTGATCTCGCTCTCGGTGCGACTGTTCGCGAACATCCTCGCGGGGCACCTGCTGCTCTTGTTCATGGGTGGCGGCTTGGCGGTCCTCCTCGGGCTTGCCGCCCTGGGAGCGATCACGTTCCCGCTCGCGTTCTTCTTCTTCGTGCTCGAGATGGGCCTGATCGCCACACTTCAGGCGTTCATCTTCGCGACCCTCACCGCAATCTACCTCGGCGGCGCGACCGCCGCGAGTCATTGAGATGAATCTAGAAAAGGAGTTGTCCCATGATTGACCTGTTGGCCGCAAGCAACGGCATTACCGATACCGGCATCTCGAACGCCGGCAAGGCGATCGCCCTCGGCGTCGGGGCCGGCCTCGGCTCGATCGGAGCCGGGATCGGCATCGGGATCATCTTCGGGAAGGAGATCGAGTCCGTGGCGCGCCAGCCGGAGATGAAGGACGATCTGCAGGCGATTCGCTGGCTCGGCTTCGCGCTGACCGAGGCGGTCGCCTTCTACACGTTCATCTTCGGGCTGATCGCCTTCTTCCTCACACCTTCGGGTTGATCCCGGTCGCGAACATCGCCGCGCTTCCGCTCGCCGCCGAGGGTGGTGGGGGCGGCAGCTTCCTGGTCTCCCCGGGCCTCGGCCTGATGATCTGGACGCTGGTGCTGTTCCTGTTCACGATGTACGTGCTCAGCAAGGTCGCCTTCCCGCGGATCGCGGAGGCGCTTGACCGGCGCCAGAAGGCCATCGCGGAGTCGATCGACGCGGCCGAGAGGACTCGCATGGAGGCGGATCAGCTCCTGAGCGAGTACCGGGAGAGGCTGAAGGAGGCGCGTGAGCAGGCGGATGACATCGTGGCTCGCGCCCGCCGGGCGGCGGAGGCCGTGCAGAGCGAGGCGACGTCGGCAGGCAAGGAGAAGCGCGAGGAGCTGGTGGCCGCGGCGCGCCGCGACATCGAGACCGAGACGCGGCGCTCGCTAGAGCGGATCCGCAAGGAGGTCGCCGACCTCACCGTGCTCGCGACCGAGAAGCTGACCCGCAAGACCCTCGACGACGAGGACCACAAGCGGCTGATCGACGAGGCCCTGCGCGAGGTGGATTTCTCGGCTTTGGCGGGGCAGGCGACCAACGGAGAAGAGCAGTAATGGAGGCGATTGCCCGCGTCTACGCCGAGGCGCTGTTCGAGGTCGCCAAGGACAAGGGGATGCTCGACGAGATCCGCGACCAGCTCGGTCAGTTCGCCGACGCGGTCGCCGGGAGCCGCGAGCTCCAGCTGTTCCTCTTCAGCCCCTACTTCTCCTCGGAGGAGAAGCGCGATGGCATCGGACGCGCCCTGTCCGGCGCCGAGTCCGAGCTGGTGAACTTCCTCGAGCTGCTTGCGGAGAAGCACCGCATGCCGGCGATCTTCCGCATCCGCCAGCGCTTCGACGATCTATGGGCCAAGGAGAACAAGCAGCTCGAGGTCACACTGACGAGCGCCGTCGAGCTCGACCCGGACGTCGTCAAGCGCGTCGGCCAGGAGATCGAGCGCCAGACCGACCGGACGATCGAGCTGTCGGCGGACGTCGACGAGCGACTGATCGGCGGTCTCGTGCTGCAAGTAGGCAACATGGTGCTTGACGCCAGCGTGCGCTCGAAGCTCGAGAGACTGAGAAAGGAAGTCGCCCAGGCGGCATAGATGGTGGTGAGGGGCTTTAGCCCCGAAAGCGGCATGTAAGGCCGCCGCAGGCGGCCGCAAGAGATTCAAGGAGCTAACTAAACGTGGAAATCAAGCCGGACGAGATAGCCAAGATCCTTCGGGAGCGGATCGAGGGCCTGGACACCGAGGGGGCCGACCTGGCCGAGGTCGGAACCGTCCTCTCGGTCGCCGACGGGATCGCCCGCGTGCACGGCCTGGACAACTGCATGGCGCTCGAGATGCTCGAGCTGCCCCATGACGTCACCGGGCTCGCCCTGAACCTCGAGCAGGACAACGTCGGAGCGGTGCTGTTCGGCGAGTGGGACAAGGTCGTCGAGGGCGATACGGTGAAGCGCACCAGCAAGCTGCTCGAGATCCCCGTGGGCGAGGCGCTGCTGGGCCGGATGGTCGACCCGCTCGGCCGTCCGCTCGACGACAAGGGCGAGATCCATACGGACGAGACGCGGCCCGCCGAGTTCAAGGCCCCGGGCGTCGTCCAGCGCCAGCCGGTGAACACCCCCGTGCAGAGCGGGCTGAAGGCGATCGACGGGATGATCCCGATCGGCCGCGGTCAGCGCGAGCTGATCATCGGCGATCGGCAGACCGGGAAGACCTCCGTCGCCATCGACACGATCATCAACAACCGCGACAAGGACCTGGTCTGCATCTACGTCGCGATCGGGCAGCGGATGTCGACCGTCGTGCAGGTGATGGAGATGCTCGAGGAGCACGGCGCGATGGAGAACACCATCATCGTCGCCGCCCCCGCCGACGAGGCCGCGCCGATCAAGTTCATGGCCCCCTACGCCGGCTGCGCGATGGGCGAGCACTTCCTCTACGACGGCAAGGACGCGCTGTGCGTCTATGACGACCTGACCAAGCACGCTTTCGCCTACCGGCAGATGTCGCTGCTCCTGCGACGCCCCCCGGGCCGCGAGGCCTACCCGGGCGACGTCTTCTACCTGCACTCCCGGCTCCTGGAGCGCGCCGTGCGGCTGAACGACGACCTCGGCGGCGGCTCGCTCACGGCCCTGCCGATCATCGAGACGCAGGCCAACGACGTCTCGGCCTACATCCCGACGAACGTGATCTCGATCACGGACGGCCAGATCTTCCTGGAGGCGGACCTCTTCTACAAGGGCACCCGTCCGGCGATCAACGTCGGCATCTCCGTGTCGCGCGTGGGCGGCAACGCCCAGACGAAGGCCATGAAGAAGGTCGCTGGAAAGCTCCGCCTCGACCTCTCGCAGTACCGCGACCTCGAGGCGTTTGCCCAATTCGGCTCCGAGCTCGACCCGGAGACCCAGAAGGCGCTCTCGCGCGGCGAGCGGCTGGTCGAGATGCTGAACCAAAAGGAGCGCCGGCCGCTTTCGGTCTCCGACCAGGTGGCCTCGGTCTACTCCGGAACGGGTGGCTACCTGGATCGGATCAAGACCGATCGGGTGCCCGACTTCCTGGAGGACCTGCTCTCGCGCCTGCACTCGGAGAATGGCGATCTGATGAAGCGGATCACCGAAGAGGGCCAGCTCTCCGACGAGGACGAGAAGGAGCTGGGCGACGCCATCGGCGAGATGGTGGACGACTTCGGGCCGGACTTCGACGCCGAGGGGAACCCGCTCGAGGAAGGCGAGTCGGAGCGGGTGCGAACCGGGGGCGAGCGCGCCCGCGACGAGGAGGAATCCGGGGAGGGCGAAGAGGAGCCGAAGGGCGAGGGCGAGGCGGAGGAGGAGACGGCTGAGGAGGAGCCCGAGAAGGAGGAGGTTCCGGCATAGCCACCCGCAAGGAAGTCAAGAACCGCATCAGCTCCGTCAAGAACATCCACAAGATCACCCGTGCGATGGAGATGGTCGCGGCGGCACGGCTGCGCCGGGCCGAGCAGCGGATCGCGGCCATGCGCCCCTACGCTCAGGCGATCCGCAAGATGACTCGCCAGGCCGCCGAGGCCGCCGAGGGCGCGGTTGCCCGGATCCCGTTGCTGAAGAAGCGCGAGCAAACGGACAGGGTGGGAATCCTCCTGGTGACCGGAGACCGCGGTCTGGCCGGAGCCTTCAACACCCAGATCATCCGCGAGGGCCTGCGCCTGAAGCGCGAATTCGAATCGGAGGGGCCCAGCGTGGTCTTCTCCGTCGTCGGCCGGCGTGGCAACTCGACCATGCAGTTCCGTGGCGAGGAGGTCGCCAACTCCTACGTCGGCTTCACCGACCGCCCCGCCTACGCGAACGCGCGCCAGATCTCCCACGACCTGATCGAGGCCTACATCGACGGGGAGCTGGATCACGTCGATCTCGTCTACAACCGCTATGTCTCGCCGCTGACCCAGTACGTGCGCCGGCAGACCCTGCTGCCGATCCAGGAGGCCGAGGTCTTCGGGGAGGGCCTGCCGGAGCCCGAGAAGCCTGCGGACGAGGAGCTAGCCGAGGCCCATATGCGGGCGTTTTGGTTCTACGAGCCGGAGCCGGAGGAGCTCTTGCCGATGCTGTTCGCCGAGTACGTCGACCTTTCGGTGTACCGGGCCCTGCTCGAGTCGGCGGCCTCGGAGCACGGCGCGCGGATGACCGCGATGCGAAACGCCGCCGAGAACGCGAACGAGATGATCGACGACCTGACCCTGGAGATGAACCGGGTGCGTCAGTCCGAGATCACGCAGGAGATTCTGGAGGTAGTCGCCGGTGCCGAGGCGCTCGGATAAGGAGACCAATGGCTGAAGAGAATGGAAACGTCGGACATGTCGAGCAGGTGATGGGCGTCGTCGTCGACGTCGCCTTCCCCGGCGACCTACCCGAGATCTACCACGCCCTCAAGATCGAGGTGCCGGAGGGCGACGGGCGAAAGGCGATGGACCTCGTGCTGGAGGTCCAGCAGCATCTCGGCGACGACCGCGTCAAGACGGTGGCCATGGACGCGACCGATGGGCTGCAGCGAGGCGACCGGGTGATCGACACCGGCGGGCCGATCACGGTGCCCGTGGGGGACGAGACGCTGGGGCGGCTCTTCAACCTGCTCGGCGAGCCCATCGACCATGGAGAAGCGATCGAGGGCGAGGAGCGATGGCCCATCCACCGACCGGCCCCCGAGGTCGAGGACCTGACCCCCACGCAGGAGATCCTGGAGACGGGGATCAAGGTTGTGGACCTGCTCGCTCCCTACGCCAAGGGCGGGAAGGTCGGCTTGTTCGGCGGCGCCGGCGTAGGCAAGACCGTGTTGATCCAGGAGCTGATCCGAAACATCGCGGAGGAGCACGAGGGACGATCGGCCTTCTGCGGCGTTGGAGAGCGCTCGCGGGAGGGCAACGACCTGTGGCTCGAGATGAAGGAGTCCGGGGTCCTCGAGCGGACATTGCTGGTGTTCGGCCAGATGAACGAGCCCCCGGGAGCGCGACTGCGGGTCGCTCTCTCCGGGTTGACGATGGCCGAGTACTTTCGCGAGGAGGGCGGCCAGGACGTGCTGCTGTTCATCGACAACATCTTCCGGTTCGTGCAGGCGGGCTCGGAGGTCTCGGCGCTGCTTGGCCGGATGCCGTCCGCGGTGGGCTACCAGCCCACGCTGGAGACCGAGATGGGCGAGCTCCAGGAGCGGATCACGTCCACCCGGAAGGGCTCGGTCACGTCGGTGCAGGCGATCTACGTGCCCGCCGACGACCTCACCGACCCCGCGCCCGCCTCGGTGTTCGCGCACCTGAACGCGACCACGGTTCTCTCGCGGGCGATCTCGGAGAAGGGCATCTACCCGGCGGTCGATCCGCTTGACTCGACCTCCACGATCCTCAAGCCCGAGATCCTCGGGGAGGACCACTACCGGACGGCCACCGAGGTCCAGGAGGTGCTCCAGCGCTACAAGGAGCTTCAGGACATCATCGCCATCCTGGGCATCGACGAGCTTTCCGACGAGGACAAGGTCACGGTTGCGAGGGCACGGAAGATCGAGCGCTTCCTGTCCCAGCCGTTCTTCGTGGCCGAGGCGTTCACCGGGCGCGACGGCGTGTTCGTGCCGGTGGATGAGACGGTGCGCGGCTTCCGCGAGATCCTCGACGGCGAGCACGACGACCTCACCGAGGGCGCGTTCTACATGAAGGGCACCATCGACCAGGTCGTCGAGGAGGCGCGCGGCTCCGGCAACGGCGCCGGCGGCGCGAAGGACGAGTCCGGCGAGTCGTCCGACGAGAGCTCAGAGGAGAGGGGCTCTGAGGGCGAGGGCGCGGAGGAGGAGGGCTCGGAGGAAGAGGGCTCGGAGGAAGAGGGCTCGGAGGAGTAGATCCGAGTGGCCGGTGAGCACATGCTCGAGGCGGAGGTCCTAACGCCCGAGGGCCCCGTGTTCAAGGGAGAGCTGTTCCAGCTCTCCACTCGCACCGCGGTCGGCGAGGTGGGGATCCGGGCCCGCCACGCTCCGATCCTCGCGCGGCTCGTGCCGGCGGAATTGCGACTTCACCCCTCGGAGGGCGGCGAGGTCGAGCGCTACGCCCAGGGAGAGGGTTGGCTTGAGGTGTTCGCCAACCGGGCGCGCGTGCTGATCGCGGAGGCAATTCCGCCCGACGACCTGGATTCCGGCGAGCTTCGCGAACGCCTCGAGGAGGCGAACCGTCGACTTGAGGAGGCCGAGGAGGGCACCGCGGCCCGCGAGCGGGCCGAGCGTGAGAAGCGTCGGTTCGAGGCGTTCCTCCAGATCGCAGAAGGAACTTAGTACACGCGTCCGCGAATACTCGGTCCCGGATAATCTGGGCCAGCAGCCGGCAGCCCGCAGAACAGCAGGGTCTGAGTCCAAAGCCTGCGATCTGCCGACCGCGGCTGCTGTCCAATGGAAGAGCGCGCGCTGACGGAGGAGCTGATCCGGTACGACACCTCCCGTGAGGAGGGGATCAAGCTCTGCGCCGGGTTCGTAAAGGGTTGGCTCGAGGCGCGCGACATCGAGGCGCGGCAGGTCGGCGTCCAGAGCCTGCCCATGACGATGGCGGAGATCGGGCCGCCCGATTCGGACCTGACGCTGCTCCTTCATGGGCACATCGACGTCGTGCCCGGTCTGCCGGGGCAGTTCGAGCCCCGCGTCGAGGGAGAGCGACTGTACGGCCGTGGCGCCTACGACATGAAGGGCGCGCTGGCGTCGATGCTGCTGGCGTTCGCCGAGCTGGCGCGCAGGACCGTCGGGATTCGAGTGCGGCTTGGGATCGTGCCCGACGAGGAATCCGAGGAGGAGGAGGACGAGAGGGGGGCCGCGCAGCTCGTATCGACGGGCTTCGTGGGCGATTTCGCGATCACCGGCGAGCCGACGGACATGCAGGTCGGGGTTGCGGCCAAGGGCGTGCTCGCGATGCGACTCGCCGTTTCGGGCCGCGCCGCCCACGGCGCCACTCCGTGGCTGGGAGAAAACGCGATCTTGCGTGCCTACGACGTATTCCGCCAACTCGAGTCGTTACCTTTTGCGAGCGAGAGCTCGGCGCTCTTCGACCGGCCGTCGATAAACCTCGGCCGGATCCTCGGCGGTGACGCCCTGAACAAGGTTCCCGACGCCTGTGTCATAGACGTGGACGTGCGCTATCTGCCCGAACAAGACCCCGAGGCGATCCTCGCAGAGGTTCGCAAGCTGCCTAGCGTGGAGGTCGTCTCGACGTTCTCGCGCTCGCCGGTCCTGGTGGACCCGGACTCGCCGTTCGTGCGCGCACTTCGTTCCGCAGCGGCACCGCACAGCGACGGCCGGGTTAGGGATGTGGTCGGGCGCGACGGCGCATCGGACGCCGCCACCCTCCTGCGCGCCGGCGTCGCAACCGTGGAGTTCGGCCCGCACGGCGGCGGGCACCACGGTCCCGAGGAATGGGTATCCATTCCGTCGCTGGCCGGCTACAGGCGATCGATCGTGGACTACGTCCGGAGCCTTCCGGGCGCCCTCGACATCGAGATCGGCAAGGCGGAGGCAAGGGAAAGCTGACCGATCGGGATCCGGAGAACCCGCGCGAGGACGAGCGCACCGAGGAGCCCTCCGTCGAGGAGCCGGCGGAGAGCACGGACGACGGCGGCGGGGATCGCGAGGAGGCGCCTGAGGGCACTGGCGGCGACGGTGCCGGCCTCGAGGGGACGCCCGGAGCACCGTCACCGTCGACATGGGCCGGCCGGAAGCGGCGGTCCGAGGCGGACGAGGACGTCGAGGAAGACGCCGAGGACGTCGACGAGGGCGCGGATGGCTTCGACGAGGATGGCGACGACTTGATCGACGACACGGTCGAGGCGGACACGCTGGCGCTCGCCGATCGCGAGGCGGCGCGCGAGGCCGCCCTGGCGGGAGTCCGGGCACGCGCGGCGGAGCATGCCGCGAAGCACGGAACGGGCGAGCTTGCCGTGGAAGAGGCCGCGGCTGCGGCCGCAGAGCCGGAGCCCACCGCGGAGACGGAGGCTCCTGAGGCCGAGCAGGCTTCGGAAGCCGAGGAGGCTCCTGAGGCTGAGGAGGCTCCTGAGGCCGAGGAGGCTCCTGAGGCCGAGGAAGCACCACCCCCGGGGACCGTTGCGCCTCCCGCGGCGCCCGAGATCGACGAGGCGCCGCGGCGGGGCCTGTGGCCTCGCTTCGTGGCCGGGTCGCTGCTCATCCTGGTCTCCATGGCGACGGCTACGGCCGTCAGCCTCCTCGTCTACCTCACCGACCTCGCACGGGGGCTCGGCGGTCTGCCCTCCGTTCGCAACCAGCTCGTGGTCGCCGACCCCGGCAACCCGCAGACGATCTTGATCCTGGGCTCCGACAAGCGGCCGAACGGACAGGAGATCGGCGCCCGCTCGGACACCACGATCCTGATGCGCGTCGCGCCCACCCAGATCACCGTGATGTCGATCCCGCGCGACCTGAGGGTGAACATCCCGTTCCCGGGTCACGGCATCGACAAGTTCAACGCCGCCTACTCGTACGGGGGGCCGAAGCTGACCCTGAGGGTCGTCAAGCAGCTCACGGGGATCGACGACATCAACCATGTCGTGAACGTGGACTTCAACGGCTTCGCGGATGCCGTGGACGCGATCGGCTGCGTCTATGTCGACGTCGATCGGCACTACTACCACTCGAACATCGGGCTGGCGGCGGAGGCGCAATATGCCGAGATCGACATCCCCGCGGGCTACCAGCGGATGTGCGGCTTCAAGGCGCTTCAGTACGTCCGCTACCGCCACGAGGACAACGACCTGGTGCGCGCCGCGCGCCAGCAGGAGTTCCTGCGAGAGACGCGGCAGGAGCTGCCCCCATCGAAGTTGCTCTCCGATCGGGACAAGCTCATCGACATCCTGAAGAGGTACGTGACCTCCGACATCGACTCGCCTCCGAAGATCCTCGAGCTCGGAAAGCTGTTCCTGGCCGCGCGCAACGCGCCGGTGGTCCAGGTGCATTTCCCGGCCAACCTCGGCGGGGCAAATGCCGTCTATGTGACCGCCAGCCGCGCGTCGATCAAGGCGGCGGTGGCGAAGTTCGAGGGCGAGGCCCCGGCGCCCCCCACCGAGCCGGCAACGGGTGGAGGAGCGGAAACGAAGGGAGGGGAGCCGAACAAGGAGCCCGCCCCGCCGCCGCTGATCGACTCGTCTTCCTCGGGGCAGCAGTACGCCGCAGCCGTCGCGGCCACCAAGACCAAGAGCGGCGAGCCGATGCTGAACTTCCCCGTGTACTACCCGACGAAGGTCGCCCCGGACTCCACTCTCACCGACGACTCACGGGCCTTCCCCATCGACGGGCCCGGCGACGAGGTGTTCTACGGCTACAAGATCGTCGCCTCGATTCCCACCGACGGCTACACGGCGTACTACGGATTCTCCGGCACCGACTGGAAGGACCCGCCGATCCTCGCCAACCCCGATGAGACACAGACGATCGACGGACGCGACTACCTACTGTCGTGGGATGGAGGCGAGCTGCGCCTGGTGGGATGGAAGACCAAGCAAGGCTCCTACTGGATCGACAACACGCTGCTCAACGTCCTCACTCCGGGACAGATGCTGGGGATGGCGCAGGCGATGAGTCGCTATACGGGCTGAGGCAGCCTGGCCGCGCCGGCAAAGCTGACCCGCGATCATTTGCCTGAGATGAGTGAAGAGCGACCGATCGGTGTCATCGGCGTGGGGTGGGTGGGCCTCGTGACGGCGGCCTGCTTCGCGGAGCTCGGGCGGCGCGTGATCGGGATGGACATCGACGACGACAAGGTCAAGGCCCTGAACCGCGGCCGGGTGCCCATCCACGAGCCTGGCCTGGAGGAGCTCCTGAGGCGAAACCGCGAGCGCCTCGAGTTCACGACGGACATGGACGACGTCCTGGATTCGGGGCGGCTCCTGTTCTGCTGCGTGGATACCCCGCCGACTTACTCCGGGGACGCCGACCTGTCGCAGATCCAGTCCGTGCTGTCGCAGCTCAAAGACGGCGGAGACCACGCCCTGGTCATGAAGAGCACCGTCCCATCCGGCACGGGGAGGGCGATCCGCCGAGGCGCGCCCGGGCTCGCCTACGTGTCCTGTCCAGAGTTCCTGAGGGAGGGCTCGGCGGTAGACGATTTCCTCCACCCGGACCGGGTCGTCATCGGCGCCGACCCGGGGGATGAGTGGGCGGCGGATGCCGTGGAGGAGATCTATCGCCCGGTCGGCGGCGAGATCGTTCGCACGGACGTCGCCTCGGCGGAGATGATCAAGCTCGCGGCGAACGCCTTCCTCGCGACGAAGATCTCGTTCATCAACGAGATCGCCAACGTCTGCGAGGAGGTGGGCGCCGACGTCACGGAGGTCGCCCGCGGCATGGGGCTCGACAAGCGCATCGGCCCGTCGTTCCTGCGACCGGGGGTGGGTTACGGGGGCTCGTGTTTTCCCAAAGATGTAAGCGCGCTCAAAATGCTCGCCGGTAACACCGGCTACCACTTCCAGCTCCTGACCGCGGTGATCGAGGTGAACGAGCTCCAGAAGCGGCGGGTGATCGCGAAGCTCGAGAAGCACCTTGGAACGCTCGCCGGCAAGAAGGTGGCGCTGCTCGGGCTTGCGTTCAAGCCGGAGACGGACGACATGCGGGAGGCCTCGAGCCTCGTGCTCGCGTCGCGCCTTCAGGGCGAGGGCGCAGAGGTGCGTGCCTACGACCCGGTCGCCGAGGATCGAGCGGGCCAGCTGCTCCCGACGGTGGAGATGTGCGCTTCGGTCGAGGAGGCCCTCGAGGGCGCCGACGCCGCGGTGCTCGTCACCGAGTGGCCCGAGTTCGCCGACCTCGATTGGGACTCGCTGCGAGGGCGCATGTCCCGCCCGCTCGTGGTCGACGGGCGCAACTTCCTGGATGCGGAGCGCCTGCGAAAGGCGGGCTTCGCCTACGAGGGGATCGGGCGCCCAAGCGGAAACGGTGCCCAGGCCCAGGCAGCGGCGACCGAGTCCTCCACTGCTTCGAGCGGCGTGGAATCGCGGCCGGACTGATGCAGGCCCTCATCCTGGCGGGGGGCGAGGGCACCCGCCTGCGCCCGCTGACCCTGACGCAGCCAAAGCCGGCGATCCAGCTGGTCGATCGGCCCTTCATCCGCCACACGATCGACTGGATCGCCCGCCACGGGATCGAGGAGGTGGTGATCGCCTCCGGCTTCGGCTCCGACACGCTGCGACAGGCGATTGGTGGGGACGCCTCGGGCATACGCGTCGCCTACGTGGATGAGCGTGACCCGCTGGGAACGGCGGGGCCGCTGCGACTTGCCGCAGACGAGGGCTTGCTGGGGGAGCGCTTCCTCGTTCTGAACGGCGACGTCCTCGCGGACCTGGACCTAAGCGCCCTGATGCGGGCCCACGAGGAGCGCGGCGCGGTCGCGACGCTGGCCCTCTATCCGTTCGATGACCCGAGCGCCTACGGGTTGGTCCGCCGCTCGGGGGGCCCGGTGTCCCCCGGTGCGAGTCCGGCGACGCCCGACGGTGCGGTCGCGGCGTTCCTCGAGAAGCCCGAGCCGGACGAGATCGACACGGATGAGATCTCAGCCGGCGCCTACGTGCTGGATCGCAATGTGATCGACCTGATCCCGCGGGAGCGCATGGTCTCGATCGAGCGCGAGATCTTCCCGCGCCTGGTCGGTCAGGGACTGTACGGTCACAGGCTGGAGGGCTACTGGATGGACATCGGCACCCCCGAGCGCTACCTCCAGGCCAGCTGGGACATCCTCGAGGGCCGCGTACGCAGCCAGATTGCGGAGCGGCTCGATCGCAACGGGCTCTTCGTGGGGGACGGAGCCCGCATCGATCCCACGGCCAGGGTCCGGCCGCCCGCATTGCTCGAGCCCGAGACGGCGGTCGCCGCCGGCGCGACGATCGGAGCCCGCGCGGTGATCGGCCGCGGCACCGAGATCGGCGAGAGGGCGGCGGTGTCGAGCTCCGTGCTGATGAGCGGCTGCCGGATCGGCCCGCAGGCGCGGATTCACGAGGCGATCCTGGCATCGAGCGTGGAGGTCGGCGAGGGAGCCCGTGTCGGCGCGGCCTCGGTGGTGGGCGAATCGGCCCGAGTCGAGGCGGGTGCCCGGATCGGCGAGGGGGCCCGAATTGCGCCCGGCGAGGTCGCCTCGTGAGCGCCGTCTCGGACATCCGGCAGAACGATCGCTCGAATCTTCTCGACGACGTGCTGGCGCTCCCCGACCACCTGAGCGATGCGCTGTGGCGGGTGGAGTCCGCGAAGCTTCAGCCGTTCGACGCCCCCGGCGGGCTGGTCGTGTGCGGCATGGGAGGGTCGGCGATCGGCGGGGACCTGGCGGCGATGGCATTCGGCAACCGCCTCACGCGCCCGATTACGACGGAGCGCGGCTACGAGCTTCCTTCCTGCATGCTTCCCGACCGCGCCGTGCTCTGCTCCAGCTACTCGGGAGACACGGAGGAGACGATCGCCTCCTACGAGGCGGCCGAGGCCCTGGGGGCACGGCGAATCGTGGCCACCACGGGGGGACAGCTCGCGCAGGCCGCCCGCCGCGATGGCGTGCCCGTGGTCGGACTGCCGGCCGGGCTCCAGCCACGCGCCGCCGTGGGATACCTGTTCACCGTCGCCGCGGAGGTCGCGGCGCTGGTGGGGGCGGCCCCGGGGATCCGGACGGAGATCGACAGCTCCGCAGCGCACCTTCGCGATGCGGCACCGGCGCTCGGCGAGCGAGCGGCCGCGCTCGCCGACCAGCTGGAGGGGTCGATCCCGGTCATCTACGGAGCGGATCTGACCGTGCCCGTCGCGGCTCGCTGGAAGACGCAGATCAACGAGAACGCGAAGCTGCCTGCGTTTACCGCGGCGCTGCCGGAGGCGGATCACAACGAGATTGCCGGCTGGGCGGGCGCCGGGGATGCCGGGCGCATGAGCCTCGTCATGCTCGAGGATCGCGACCAGCACCCCCGAGTCAGGCAGCGCTTCGAGCTCACCGCGAAGCTGATCGAGCCATACGCGGAGACCGTGGCCCGCGTGGAGACGGAGGGCGAGAGCCGCACGGGGCGCCTCCTGTGGGCGGTGATGCTCGGCGACCTGCTCTCGCTTCACCTCGCGGCTCGCCGCGGCGTCGACCCATCCCCCGTCGAGATGCTCGACCGGCTCAAGGACGAGCTCGGTCGACCGTGACGGACGCGGCGCTCCAGACGCGCGACCTCACCAAGGTGTACGGCGAGGGGGAGACCGCGGTCAGGGCGCTGGACGGAGTGAGCCTTGGCGTGGAGCGAGGCGACATGGTCGCGATCATGGGCCCCTCGGGCTCGGGGAAGAGCACGCTGCTTCACCTGCTGGGCGCGCTGGACACCCCGACCTCCGGCGAGATCCTGCTTGCCGGCCGGCGCTACGACGGGTTGGGCGAGGGTGAGCTGACTCGACTCCGCCGCGAGCGGATCGGCTTCGTGTTCCAGTTCTTCAACCTGCTCCCCGCCCTGTCCGCCGAGGAGAACGTGCTGCTTCCGGCGCTGATCGCCGGACGTCGCGACGACGCGATCCGGGAGCGCGCAGGCGAGCTCCTGGGACGGGTGGGGCTCACCGATCGCGCCCAGCACCTGCCGCCAGAGCTCTCCGGCGGGGAGCAGCAGCGGGTCTCGATTGCCCGCGCGCTGCTCACCGAGCCGGAGATCGTCCTGGCGGACGAGCCCACCGGCAACCTCGACACCCGCTCGAGCACGGGCGTGCTCGACCTCCTCCGCGAGCTGAACGAGGCCGAGGGCCAGACGCTGGTGATCGTCACTCACGATCCCGCCGCCGCGTCGACGGCTCGTAGGGTCGTCTTCCTTCGCGACGGCAAGGTCGCGGGCGAGGCGCCCGGAGGATCGACCGCTCAGGTGATCGAGGCACAGTCCCGGTTCGAGGCGGCCGACTGAGGGTGCGCTCCTTCGACTCACTGGCGCTGCGGCAGGTGCGCGCGCGACGCCTGCGCTCGCTGCTGACCGCGGCGGGGATCGTGCTCGGCGTGGGCATGATCCTGGGGGTCCTGCTGCTCACGGTGACGATTCACAGGACGTTCACGGATCTCTTCGACTCGGTGTATGGGCGCACGGACTTGATCGTCTCCGGCGTCGGCGGCGACGCGGTCGCCGACTCGACCCTGGCGAGGGTGCGCCGCACCGCCGACGTGGAGGAAGCGCAGGGGATTCTCACGGGCGTATTCACGCTGGTCGATCGCTCGGGCTCAGCCTCGAGCGACGCGAGCTCGAGGCTCAACGTGGCCGGCGAGAAGGCCGCCGCCGCCGGTCTCTCGGACTCGCAGCTCGTCGCCGGGCGCCAGGCTCGCCGGGGGTTGGAGATCAGCCTTCAGAGAAGCTGGGCGGACGCGAACGACATCGAGCTCGACGACCAGGTACCCCTGGCCACTCCCGCGGGCGTGAGGCGGCTACGGGTCGTCGGCCTGTTCCAGTTCAGCTCCGGCCTCGACTTCGGGGGCCAGGGTTTCGCGCGGATGCCGCTTGCCCCCGCCCGCAAGCTGATGGACAAGCGCGATGTCTTCGACGAGATCGATGTGGTCGTCGACGGGGGAGACGAGACGATCTCGAGTGTCCAGCGCAACCTGCGGCGCGAGCTGCCAAGTGGGGTGGACGTGAAGACGCCGGAGAACAAGAGCGCCGACGTCGAGCAGCAGCTCCAAGCCTTCAACGTGATCCTCTACTTCTTCGCGGCGATGGCCCTGTTCGTCGGGGGCTTCCTGATCTTCAACTCGTTCAACATGACGGTCTTCCAGCGCACGCGGGAGATCGGCATGCTCCGAGCGCTTGGCGCCGGCCGGTGGGCGATCACCCGGTCCGTCCTCATCGAGGCCGTCGCGCTCGGGCTGCTGGGGGCGGTCCTGGGTCTCGGCCTGGGCGCCGCGCTGGCCCTTGGCCTCATCCAGCTGATGCGGACCTTCGACTTCCCCGTGGGGGACCTCGCGTTCTCGACCTTTGCGCCGGTCGCGGCGGTGATCACCGGCCTCGTCACCGCTGTCCTCGGGGCTCTCCGTCCCGCGCAGCGAGCCGGACGCACGCCGCCGATCAGGGCTGTGCTCGGCACCGAGGGGCTGCGCGCGAGGCCGCGCCCGCGCCGTGCCGTGGTCGGAGCGATCCTGATCGTGCTCGGACTGGGGGGCGCGTTCTGGCTGGGTGCCGCCGACGAGACGACGACCATCGTCGCCGCGGCGGGGATGCTGGGGACGATCGCGATCTTCTTCGGCATCGCCCTGTGCGCGCCGTTCGTGATCCGTCCACTCGTGCGGACGCTCTCGTGGCCCCTTCGTCGTGCCTTCCCCGTCGAGGGGCGCCTGGCGGCGGACGCGGCACGCTCCGACCCCGGACGCACCGCGGCGACGGCGACGGCGCTGATGATCGGGCTCGCCCTGGTCGTCGCCGTGAACAGCCTGGGAGCGAGCTTCCTGAAGTCGATCGACGAGGAGTTCGATCGCGACTTCGCCCGGGACCTCACCGTCCAGCCGCGGGGGCTCAGCCCCGGCGCCGGCCCCCAGCAGACGATCGCCAAGGGCCTGCGCTCGCGCCTCGCGCACATCCCGCAGGCGGCGGTGGTTGCAAACGAGCGCTTCCTATACACGCCGCACCTTCCGGGGCCGAAGGGGGACAAGGGCGATGGCCTCCTGCTCGGCTTCGACCCGCCCACCTACGAGCAGGTGGACGAGACCGAGATCGAGGGAGCCCCGCGCTCCGAGGCCTTCCACCGGCTCGATCGCGGCTGGGTCACGATCGGCCGGGGGTGGGCGGACGAGACCGGCCTGGAGGTCGGCGACCCGATCACGCTCCGCGGGCCGGCTGGGACGACCCGAACCCGGGTAGCCGGGATCGTCAACACGGTCGTCTTCGGTGGCCAGACGGTTGGCATGTCGCTGCCGACGATGCGACGCACGTACGGGGTGACGGCCGACACCGAGCTGGCGCTGAAGGCGACGTCGGCGGCTGCACGGCCCGTCCTGCGCCGCAAGGTGGACCGGGTGGTCCGGAGGAACTATCCCAACCTGGCCGTCCTGTCGAACGAGGAGCTCAAGTCGAACGTCGAGGACCAGGTGAACCAGCAGTTCGGGATCTTCTACGCGATCGTCGGGGTGGCGATCTTCGCCAGCCTCTTCGGCATCGTGAACACGCTGACCATGTCCGTGATCGAGCGAACGCGCGAGATCGGCGTCCTCCGAGCCCTCGGGGCATCGCGCTGGCAGGTCCGCCGCTCGATCGCCGACGAGAGCCTCGTGATCGGCCTGATCGGCGCCCTGCTGGGCATCGTGGTGGGCGCCGGGCTCGGCTACGCCCTTCTCCAGGGGCTCTCCTCCGGCATCCCCGGCGTCGTCTACCGGCCGCCCGTTGGAACGATCCTGCCCGTCGGCCTCGCGGGCCTCGTGCTCGGGCTCGTGGCATCGATCCTCCCCGCCCGCCGCGCCGCCCGTCTGGACGTGATCCGGGCGATCAGCTACGAGTGACGGTCTCCCACCCGTCAGCGGCTCCTCCGATTGGCGCTTTAGTGGCGGTATACACCCCATAAAGCGCCAATGGCGGATCGATCGGGCCGGTCGGCGGGTGCCGGGATGCTCCGGCGACGTCAGTCCTCCAGGGCAGGAGGACGCCTCGCGCGCTTTTGCTCCGAGCGGCGGCGCTTGTCCTCGAGGCGTCGCTCCTTCGCAGTGCGTGAGGGCTTGCTGGGGCGGCGCTTCTTTGGCACGGCAAGGCCTGCGACCAGCTTCTCCTGCAGGCGCTCCAGCGCGAGCTCCCGGTTTCGCGCCTGGCTGCGCGCGTCCTGGGCGACGGCGGTGACGCGCTCGCCGTGGCGGGCGGCGAGGCGGCGCTTCTGCTCCTCGCTCAAGACCGCCGACGATGCGATCTCGAACACGGCCTCCACGCGGGACGCGGTGACGTTGGCGTGCTGGCCGCCGGGCCCTGACGACCGGCTCGTGCGCAACTCGATCTCGGCGAGCGGCACAGCCACCTCGGGGGTCACGACCAGCGGATCGTCCACCCGCCCAAGGTAGCCGCCAGGACGGCTGGCCTGCCCCTATCCTTCCCCCCTCATCCCGACGGAAAGGACTGATTTGGCAACCGCCGAGAAGACCTACGACATCGCCGACATCGCCCTCGCCGACGACGGCCAGCGGCGCATCGAGTGGGCAGATCGCCAGATGCCGGTGCTGCGCACGATTCGCGAGCGCTTCGAGAAGGAGCGGCCCCTCGATGGCATCACCCTCGGCTGTTGCCTGCACGTCACGACGGAGACCGCGAACCTCGTCCGCACGCTGCTCGCGGGCGGTGCCGACGTGGCCCTGTGCGCCTCCAATCCCCTCTCCACGCAGGACGACGTGGCCGCGGCGCTCGTGGATCGCTACGGGGCGGAGGTCTACGCGATCAACGCCGAGGACAACGACAGCTACTACCGGCACATCCACACCGTGGTGGATCGCGGCCCCCAGATCACGATGGACGACGGCGCCGACGTCGTCGGCGTCCTTCACGGCGAGCGGACGGACCAACTTCAGAACGTGCTCGGCGGCACCGAGGAGACGACGACCGGCGTCATCCGCCTGAAGGCGCTGGAGCGCCAGGGCAAGCTGGGCTATCCGATCATTGCCGTGAACGACGCGAAGACGAAGCACCTCTTCGACAACCGCTACGGCACCGGCCAGTCCACGCTGGACGGGGTGATCCGGGCCACGAACGTCCTGATCGCGGGGCTGCGAGTCGTCGTGATCGGCTACGGATGGTGCGGGCGCGGCGTCGCCATGCGCGCCAAGGGCCACGGCGCCCACGTGATCGTCTGCGAGATCGACCCGCTGCGCGCGCTGGAGGCGCTGATGGACGGCTTCGAGGTGATGCAGGGCCTGGAGGCGGCCAGGGTGGGCGACGTGTTCATCTCCGTGACCGGCAACCGGGACGCGATCGCCGGCGAGATGTTCGACGTCATGAAGTCGGGCGCGATCGTGTGCAACTCGGGCCACTTCGACGTGGAGGTCAACAAGGGCGATCTCGACGCGATCACCGAGGAGAAGTTCCAGGCGCGGCCGTTCGTTGAGGGCCATCGGACCAAGGACGGCAGGGAGATCTTCCTGCTCGCGGAGGGCAGGCTGGTGAACCTGGCCGCGGCCGAGGGCCACCCCGCCGCCGTCATGGACATGAGCTTCGCCAACCAGGCGCTGGCGGCCGAGCACGTGGTCAAGGATCACTCCTACCTGGAGAAGCGCGTCTATCCGGTGCCGGAGGAGATAGACCGCGAGATCGCCCGCCTGAAGCTCGCCTCGCGGGGGGTCGAGATCGACACGCTGACGGACGTCCAGCAGCAGTACCTGGCGAGCTGGGACCAGGGCACCTGATCCGTCGCCCTAGATCTCGGAAAGGATCTCCGCCTTTTTCGACTCGTAGTCCTGCGCGGTGATCGCGCCGTCGTCCCGCAGGCGCTTCAGCTCCTCGAGGCGCTCGGACGGGTCTCGGGAGCGCTGCGTCCCCGGTTCCGTCGTGGGGGCGGCCGGGGCGCCCCAGTCGATCGCGATCTCGTTGCGATCGTTGGGATCGAGGTGGACGGGTAGGGCGTTTCCGATCCCGAGCTGACCGAGCGCGATCTGCGGGACCACGAGCCGCTTCTTGAGCTCATAGGCGGGCAGCCCCTCTGGCTGGACCTCGAAGTCGAGCTTGACGAGCGGTTGCTGGTTGACGTAGGTGCCGGTCTGCACCATCGACTTGATCACGGCTCTCCCGGGGATGCCGCTTCGGCGCAGCGCGTCCGCGCGATTTGCCCGGCGCAGCATCGAGGCGTAGAGGATGAGCAGGAAGGCGGCCACGCCGATGAAGATCAGCCCCAGGATGCGTCCGTCGGAGTCCGACGAGAACAAGGCGAACGCGGCGCCCAGGATCAGGAAGAAGAGGGCGATTCCCCAGCCGACAGGGTTCGGGCGCATAACGGGGGCAAGCCTAAGCCCTCGCGGCTTGCCGCGCGCGAAAGGTAGCCTGCCGATCATGCGGGCCATGGTCATGGCGGCGGGCCTCGGCACGAGGTTGCGGCCGCTCACCTACGACGTGCCGAAGCCCCTGGTCTCGGTCGTCAACCGGCCGATCATGGAGCACGTCCTGGAGCTCCTGTCGAAGCACGGCTTCCGCGAGGTGATCGCGAACCTGCACTGGTTCGGCGATCTCGTTCGCGACCGCCTCCAAGACGGCTCACACGCCGGCGTGGAGCTCACCTACAGCTACGAGGAGGAGCTCCTGGGAACCGCGGGAGGCGTAAGGAACGTCGCGGATTTCTTCGGCTCGGATCCGTTCCTGGTCCTGGCGGCCGATGCGCTCACCGACATCGACCTGGCCGCGCTCGCGGCGGCACACGAGGAAAACGATGGGATCGCGACCCTCGCGGTCAAGCGCGTTGCGAACGTGAGCGAGTTCGGCGTCGTGATCGCCGGAAGCGACGGCCGGATACAGGGCTTCCAGGAGAAGCCGGATCCCGCCGAGGCGCTCTCCAACCTGGCCAGCTGCATGATCTACGTCCTGG
>WNGF01003240.1_pt1 | contig 22319 bp, 16 predicted proteins | sample 5400641 | NCBI WGS metagenome assembly WNGF01 (sample SAMN13153371, study PRJNA577476) | soil metagenome | isolation source: 80 cm soil or saprolite under grassland replicate 2 | place: USA:California | collected 2016-06-15 | reverse complement strand
CCCTGAAATCGTATCGGGCCGACCGGATCCGGGCCCTGGCGCTCAAGGCCTGGCTTTACCGCATCACGCTGAATCTCGCCCGCAATCGCCTGCGCGGCAAGCGCCACCGGTTCGTTCCGATCGAGACGTGGCCAGCGGAGGACGATCCGCGCTCGCGCCCCGACGAGCGGTTCGCGCGGCGGCGCGACCGGGCGGACCTCGCCACGTTGGTCGGCGGTCTGCCCGAGCGGTACCGCAACGCGATCGTCCTGCGGTATGTCGAAGGCCTGCGCCTCGAGGAGGTCGCCACGATCCTGAGGCAACCCCTCGGCACCACAAAGTCCAATCTGCACCGCGCGGTCAACGCGCTGCGCGCCGCGATCACCGAGTCGCGCCGCGCCGGGAGGTAACCCCATGACGAAGACGACGACGCCCCTGACCGACCGGCTGTCTCTGACGCGGGGGCTTTACGCGCCCGCGGCCTTTCAGGCTCCGGAGACGCTCCTGCCGGCCGTCCTGCGGCGTGTCGGCCTCGCCGACACCTACTGGCGGCTCGAGTCGCCGATTGGGCCCGTCTACATCGCGCACAGCCGGGCCGGCATCTCGATGGTCACGCGGGCCGCCTCGCCCGCGGACTTCGAGCGGGCCTTCCGGCGCCGCTACGGGCGGCCCGTCGCGCGCGAGCACTCGGTGGCGCCGGCTCGCGTCGCAGCCCTGGTGCGCGATCTGAAGAGCTCGGAGCGCCGCAAGCTGCGCTACGACCTGCGCGGCCTCTCGGAGTTCGAGCAGGCAGTCCTTCAGAAGGCGCTTGAGATCCCGGACGGTGAAGTGCGCCCGTACAGCTGGATCGCCAAGGAGATCGGCCATCCGGACGCCGTGCGCGCCGTCGGCACGGCCCTGGGCAAGAATCCGGTTCCGCTGCTGATCCCCTGCCACCGTGTGGTCAGAAGCGACGGCACGATCGGACGCTACTCGATGGGCGGGGCGCGCGCCAAGCGAACCCTGCTGACAGTCGAAGGCGTGCACCCCGAGACCATCGAGCAACTCGCCGCCCACGGCATTCGCTATCTCGGCAACGAGAAGAGCCGCGCCTACTGCTACCCGACCTGCGGCGGCATCGAGACCCTCGTCCTCTCGAACAAGGTGCCGTTCCACAACGAGCGCGAGGCGCATGCGGCCGGCTACCGCCCCTGCGAGGACTGCCGCCCGCTCGCCCTGGCGTCCTGAGGCGGGCTCCCCGGCAGATGCCGGCATGACTTCTCGCCTTGCCGGCCTGCGCGCCCTCCTGATCGACCTCGAAGGCACGGTCTACCAGGCCGGGCGCCCGATCCCCGGAGCGGTCGAAGCGATCGGAGCTCTGGCCGCTCGAGGCGTCGCCTTCGCGTTCGTGACCAACACGACAAGCCGGCCGCGCCGGGCCATCGTGGAAGAGCTCTCGGCGATGGGCCTGGGCGTGACACCCGACTTGATCTTCACGGCGCCCCGAGCGGCGCGCGCGTACCTCGCCGCCCGGAATTTCCTTCGCTGCCACTTTCTCTTGAATCCCGCCGTTCTCGAGGACATCGCCGGCATCGATCCGGTCAACGAGCGGCCGGATGCCGTCGTGCTCGGCGACATCGGCGAGGAGTTTTCCTTCAGCCGCTTGAACCGCGCCTTCCGCTTCGCTTTGGAAGGCGCCGAGCTCGTCACGCTCGCCCGCAACCGGTACTACAGCGGCGAGGACGGCCTTCTTCTCGACGTGGGCCCCTTCACTGCGGCGCTCGAGTACGCCGCGGGACGTCCCGCCACCCTCGTCGGGAAGCCCTCCCCGGTGTTTTTCTCCGGCGCCCTCGCCGCGCTGGACGCCGACCCCTCCGGCTCGGCCGTCGTGGGCGACGACCTCGAGGGCGACGTCGCCGGCGGCCAGAACGCGGGCCTGACGGGCATCCTGGTGCGGACCGGCAAGTTCCGCGAAGGCGACCTCGAGAGGTCGAGCGTCCAGCCCGACTTCGTGATCGGCTCGCTCGCCGATCTGCCGGGCCTCCTCTGATAATCTGATCGCGATGGCCGAGCGCGAGAGACCCGACGAGCACACGACCCGCGTCCGCGAGACGTTCGAGTCGCTCAAGGACAAGCTCGGTGAGAAGCTCGACGAGCAAGCCAGTGAGGCGATCGAGAAGCTGCGCACCGCCGCCGCCGAGAAAGACGGCGCCGCGCTGCGCAAGCAACTGACGGAGGTCCGGGAAAGCCACGGCTGGCTCTACCGGGAGCTCGTCGCGCATCCGCGCCTGGCAACGCTCTTGGACGAGCTCGCCCTCCTCGGCCTCTGAAGCTGCCGGCGACGCCCTGTGATCGCCTCGCTTCTGCTCGACCTCTCGCTCGCCGCCGCCGTCGTCGGGGCCGTCTGCCTTATCAGGCCCCTGGCCTTCCTCGGCGTGCGCAGCCGCCGCGCGGCCGCTCTTCCGCTCGCCGTCGGCCTCCTCTTCGCCATCGCCGTCGCCCTCTGGCCGCCGCCCGTTCGGCGATCGGCCGGCCGTGCGGCGATCGACCGCTTCCTCCCCGAGTACACCTTCGCCGAGTTTCACGAGACGCGCGTTCACGCGGCGCCCGAGGCCGTCTACCGCGCCACGCTCGACGTGACGCCGGACGAGATCCGGTACTTGAAGCCGCTCATGGCGATCCGCTCGTTTCCGGCCTCCCTGTTGGGAAGGCGTTCCCTTTCACCGAAGACAGCGCTGCCGATTCTCGAGCTGGCCACGCGGAGCACCTTTTTCTACCTCGCGCAGGAACCTCCCCGGGAGCTCGTGGTCGGAACCGTCGGCCAGTTCTGGAAGTTAGACGGCGGTCGCCTGCCGGGGACCCGCAGCGCCGAGGAGTTCCTCGCGTTTGAGGACCCGGGCTTTGCGAGAGCCGTCGTGAACTTCGCCGTCGAAGACGCCGGCGGCGGCTGGTCGAGGCTTACGACCGAGACGCGGATCTTCGCCCCGAAGGGTCAGGCGCGCCGACGCCTCGGGGCCTACTGGCGACTGATCTACCCGGGCAGCTCGTTGATCCGCATCGGCTGGCTCGAAGGGATCAGGCGCCGCGCCGAAGCCCCCTCAAGAACCCCTTAAGACAACCGCCTCGACTCATCCGGAGCCGGATCGCCGGTGTATCCCCCTCCGAAGCGGCTGAGACCCGCTTCGAAGGAGCACCGATGAAAGATTCGTTCGACCGGCGCAAGTTCCTGAAAATCGCCGGAGCCTCGATTGGAGCGGGCGCCCTGTTTCAGGTGGCTCCGATGCTGGGCGCCAGCGGCGAGGGACGGCGGCTGGCCACCCTGCTCGGCAAGAGGAACGGCGAGGCCCCGGCGCCGTTCTCGTTCGCCCAGCTTTCCGACACGCACGTCGGCTTCTCCGGGCCGCCCAACCCGACAGGCACCACGGCCTTCGAGAGGGCGGTTGAGATGATCAACGGCCTGCCGCGGCAGCCGGACCTCGTCCTCTTCACGGGCGACCTGACCCACGATAGCGAGAAGCCGGGCGAGCACGCCGACCGCATGCGCCTCTTTAAGAAGATCGCCGGCCGCCTGAAGGCGCCGCTCGTCCGATACGTTCCGGGCGAGCACGACGCCGGCCTGGATGGCGGCGCTCTCTTCCGCGACGCCTTCGGCGAAAGCCATTATTCCTTCGACCACAAGGGAGTCCATTTCATCGCTATCGACAACGTGTCGCTGGGGCGGCCCCGTGTCGGCCCCGAGCAGCTCGCGTGGCTGAAGAAAGATCTCGCCCGCTTTCCGGCGACGGCTCCCATCGTCGTCTTCACGCACCGCCCGCTCTTCGACCTGCGGCCCGACTGGGAGTGGTTCACCGGCGACGGCGACGAGGTCATGAACCTGCTCGCGCCTTACGAGAACGTCACGGTTCTCTACGGCCACATTCACCGCCACCACGAGCACACCGAAGGGCATGCGACGCACATCGCCGCGCGGTCGCTAATCTTCGCCTTCCCCGATCCGGAAACCGGTGCTCAAAAAAAGCCGATGCCCTTCGACCCACAGCAGCCCTTCGCGAACCTGGGGCTGCGCCTGCTCGACGAGGATCCACGAAAGAACGGCCCGAAGGCGCGGCCCAAAGTCGAGGAAGTCGAGCTGACCGTGCGGGAGTACGCCGGAACGGTCGGCATCCAGCAGTTTCTGAAAGAAGGAGTCGCCCTGTGAAGAAGACCCTCGCTCTCGCCCTGGCTCTCGCTCTGCCTGCTCTGCTCGGAGCCGACGACGCGACGCGCACCGTGGACATCATGGCCAAGCGCTTCGAGTTTGCGCCCGCGACCTTGACCTTGAAGAAGGGCGAGACCGTGCGCCTGCGCGTCACGAGCGAAGACGTCACGCACGGCCTCTTCCTCCGCCCCCTGAAGATCGACACCGACATCGTGCCGGGCGAAGTGCGTGAGCTGACGGTGACGCCGCAGACGGCCGGCACCTTCACCGCCATCTGCCATCACTTCTGCGGAGCGCAGCACGGCAACATGAAGCTGACGGTCATCGTCGAGTAATCGGGTGAAAACTCTCGGCAAGCTGCTGCTCGTGCCAGCGCTCGTGGCCCTCTTCGCGGGCGTTGTGCTGGCAACGGGCCTGGTCGACTTTTCCGCCTCGGCCCCGCCCGGCCGGCTCGAGGAGCGGCTTGCCACGTTCGCCTTGAACCGGTCGATCGCCCGCCACGCCCCGAAGACGAGAAGTCCGCTGGTCGACTCACCCGATGCCGCGGTGGCCGGCGTCGCTCTCTTCCGCGCTCACTGTATCGACTGCCACGGAGCACCCGGCACCGACCCGACCGACGGAGGCGCAAGCTTGAATCCGGCCGCACCGGGCCTGACGCTACCCCGCGTCCAGGCCCGGCCTGACGGAGAGCTCTTCTGGATCGTCTCGCACGGCATCCGCATGACCGGGATGCCGGCCTTCGGCCCGTCGCGCAGCGAAACGGAGATCTGGCAGCTCGTCGCGGCGCTGCGGCGGTTGCCGCACTTGACGGACCAGGACCGAAGCGCGCTTCGCGCGGAGCGGTAGGATGCGCAGCGTCGCCGCCGCCATGGATCCATCCGACGAAGAGCTGATGCGGGCGCTCGCGTCCGGGCGCGAAGACGCGATCGGACCGATCTACTCCCGCTACGCTCCGGTCGTCTTCGGCATGGCTGTCCAGGCCCTCGATCGGCCCACGGCCGAGGAGATCGTCCAGGATGTGTTCGTCGCCGTCTGGAAAAGCGCATCGACGTACGACCCCGAGCGCGGACCCGTCCGGCCGTGGCTCCTCCAGATCGCCCACTATCGGATCGCCAACGAGCTGCGCACGCGCAGCCGGCGCCCGCGGACCGAAGCGGATCCCGACGGCGAACAGCTCGGTCGCCTGCCCGACCCGTCGCCCGACCAGACCGAGCTAGCGTGGAACGAGTATCGCCGCGCCGCGCTGCGCCGGGCCCTCGAGGAGCTCCCGCCGCCGCAGCGCCAGGCACTCGGCCTCGCCTTCTTCCAGGACCTCTCGCACGGCGAGATCGCTTCGGTGTTGAAGCTCCCGCTCGTCACCGCGAAGTCTCGCGTCCGCGCCGGCCTTCTGGCGCTGCGCAGCAAGCTCGCGCCGCTCGTGGCGATGCTCGCGGTTCTCGCCCTGCTCGCCGGCGTCGCCTACGAGCTCCAGAATCGCCGCCGCGCGCTCGCGAAGGACGAGCGCGCTCTGGCCATGCTGACCTCGAGCGACGCTCAGGCCCTGCGGCTCACGGCGGCTCCCGGCGTCGCCGAGGCGACGCACGGCGTCTACCGCTTCCGCCGAGGCGCGACGACCGCCGTGATCACGTTCTCGAACTTCCCGCCCGTCCTCGCCGGCCGCGCGTATCAAGCCTGGGCGCTGCATGGCGGCCGCTGGACCTCGCTGGGTCTGGCGCATCCCGACGCCGCCGGCAGAGCGCGCTTGATCGCTGAAGGCCCGGCTTTCGTGGCCCGGCCCGAGGCCCTCGAAGTCACGCTCGAGCCGGAAGCCGGTAGCGTCTCGCCCACCGGTCCCGTCGTCATCGCCTGGCGCACGCCGTAGCCGCCCTGCGATAGGCCGTCCGGGGCATTTCACCGGCTTGCCACTACAAGTGTCCGCAATTTCGGCCGGTTTCCGGAAACTTTATGGGTAGGAGAGGGTCTGCTTGGACGGAGGCTGGCGGAGTACGATGGCGCGGAGACCGTTTTCCAACTGAAGGGGAGCCCTGGGCATGGCCAAGAAGAAAGAGACTGGCGCGCCGCTCGGCTACGAGGCTGAGCTATGGCAGATGGCGGATGCGCTGCGGGGGTCGATGGATGCGGCGGAGTACAAGCACGTTGTCCTCGGGCTGATTTTTCTGAAGTACATCTCCGATGCCTTCGAGGAGCAACACTTGAAGCTCCTAAAGGAGAAGGCTCAGGGGGCCGACGCGGAAGATCCCGACGAGTACCGGGCGGTCGGCGTGTTCTGGGTTCCGCCGGAGGCGCGCTGGTCGCATCTGAAAAATCAGGCTAAGCAGCCGACGATCGGTCAGCTCGTGGATGACGCGATGGCCGGAATCGAGCGCGACAACCCGCAGCTCAAGAGTGTGCTGCCGAAGGATTACGCGCGACCGAATCTCGACAAGCAGCGGCTCGGCCAGTTGATCGACCTCATGAGCAACATCAAGGTCGGGGACCGAGAGAGCCGCTCGAAGGATGTCCTCGGCAGAGTCTACGAGTACTTCCTCTCGCAATTCGCCAGCGCCGAGGGCAAGAAGGGCGGCGAGTTTTACACGCCGCGGTGCGTGGTCAAGCTGCTGGTCGAAATGCTTGAGCCCTACAAAGGCCGGGTCTATGACCCTTGCTGCGGCTCTTCAGGGATGTTCGTTCAGTCAGAAGAGTTCATCGCCGCCCACGGCGGCAAGCTTGGCGACATCAGCATATACGGCCAGGAGTCGAACTACACGACGTGGCGGCTCGCGAAGATGAATCTAGCGATCCGCGGCATCGACGGCCAGATAGCACACGGCGACAGCTTCCACAACGACTGCCACGCCGACCTGAAAGCCGACTTCATCCTGGCCAATCCGCCCTTCAACGTCTCCGATTGGGGTGGCGAGCGCCTGCGTGAGGACAAGCGCTGGAAATACGGTGTACCGCCTGCCGGCAATGCCAACTTCGCCTGGGTCGAACACATCGTCCATCACCTAGCGCCTTCAGGCATTGCCGGCTTCGTCCTCGCCAACGGCTCGATGTCCTCCAACCAGTCCGGCGAGGGCGAGATCCGCAAGAACCTGATCGAGGCCGACCTCGTGGACTGTATGGTTGCTCTGCCGGGCCAGCTCTTCTACTCGACGCAGATCCCCGCGTGTCTGTGGTTCCTCGCGCGGGATCGGAAGGACGGCAAGTTCCGCGACCGTCGCGGCCACCTGCTCTTCATCGACGCCCGCAAGCTCGGCCGCATGGTCGACCGCACCCACCGCGAGCTGACCGATGAGGACATCGACCGCATCGCCGACACTTACCACGCCTGGCGCGGCGAAAAGGATGCGGGTGTGTACGCCGACGTCCCCGGCTTCTGCAAGAGCGCGCCACTGGATGAAATCCGCAAGCACGGCTTCGTCCTCACCCCAGGCCGCTACGTCGGGTCCGAAGCACAGGAGGACGACGGCGAGTCGTTCGAGAAGAAAATGAAGCGACTCACCGCGACGTTGCGCGAGCAGCAGGGCGAGGCCGCGAAGCTCGATGCCGCGATCGCCGCCAATCTAAGGGAGCTGGGTATGGCGGGTGAATCGTGGCTTCCCTCTCAGGCCGATGTTTGCCGGCGGGTCGTCGCGGCCATCTGCAGGCTCGACCAGCACGACCGGGGGTTGCTCGCCCGCGACGCCAACGAGCGATCGATCACCCACAAGCTGGCCGAGCACCTTCAGCGCGAGTTTCCTGACTGGCACGTCGACTGCGAGTACAACCGCCGCGGTGAAAGTCCCAAACGACTCAATCTGCCGCTTGAGGGCCTGAAAGTAGACGCCGGAGCTACCGAGGCGCGAACCGTCTTTCCCGACGTCATCATCCACCGCCGTGGGACGGACAGAAATCTGGTCGTGATCGAAGTTAAGAAGCGCTCTGGCATCGAAGACACCAAGGACAGGGAAAAGATCGAGGCCTTCTCTCGGTCGCCGGAGTATCACTATGAGTATGGTCTTGTGCTCAAGCTCGGCGTGGATGGAGCCGCCGATCTGAAACGCTATTGTGCGGAATCCAATTCATGGGAGGACTGGTCGGACGAGCTGCAATGCGCCCTGAGGGAACTTGGGCATGAAGGGTGAGTGGCGCACGATGACCCTTCGAGAGGCAAGGGTCACACTGATCGACTGCGATCATCGAACGCCACCGGCCGCTGACGCCGGTTACCCGTACGTCGCAATCCCGCAGCTCCGAGCCGGGCGCCTTGACCTAAGTGATGTCCGCCGGATCTCGCGCGAGCACTACGTTGAGTGGACGCGAAAGGCAAATCCGCGCGCGAACGATGTGGTTCTGTCTCGACGATGCAACCCCGGGGAGACTGCAGTCGCGCCAGCAGATCTTGAGTTCGCGCTCGGTCAGAATCTTGTGCTGCTTCGCGCTGACGGCACCGAGGTGTACCCGCCGTTCCTTCGCTGGCTCGTTCGAGGGCCCGAATGGTGGAAGCAGATCGGTAAGTTCATCAATGTAGGCGCAGTCTTCGACAGTCTAAGATGCGCGGACGTCCCCAATTTCGAACTGCGCATCCCCCCGATCCCTCAGCAACGCGAGATAGCACACATCCTCGGCACGCTGGACGACAAGATGGAGCTGAATCGGCGGGTGAGCGAGACACTGGAGGCGATGGCGCGGGCGCTCTTCAAGTCGTGGTTCGTGGACTTCGATCCCGTCCGCGCCAAGGCCGAAGGCCGCGACTCCGGCCTCCCCAAGCCCCTCGCCGACCTCTTCCCCGCCCGCCTCGTCGACTCCGAACTCGGCGACATTCCGGAGGGGTGGGCCGGGGGCAGGCTAGGCGACCTTGTGTGCCAGCGCACAGAGCGCTGCCTGCCATCCGGTGAAACAGCAGCACTGCCTTATGTTCCGATCGACTGCATATCTCCGAAGTCTCTGTTCTTGACGGAGAGTAAATCCGGCGACGAAGCACAGAGTAGTCTCACGAAGTTCTACAAGGGCGATCTGCTCTTCGGTGCCATGCGCCCTTACTTTCACAAGGTCTGCATCGCCCCATTTGACGGCACGACTCGCACTACAGCATTCGTGCTCTATCCAGGGCAGCGTGCCGACTTCGCGTTCACGGCGTTGTTGTTGCACCATCCCGACACCATCGACTTCGCGACCAGGCATTCCACGGGGAGCACGATTCCGTACGCAGTGTGGCGAGACTCGCTGGAGAACATGCCGGTGATTCTCCCGCCTTCAGACGTTCGTGAGGTGTTCGACAAGGTAGTCGGACCCCTTCTGATGCGGATTCCTGCGCCATACTTCGAGAACCGCACCCTCGCTGCATTACGGAACACCTTGCTGCCCAAGCTCATCTCCGGTGAACTACGGATCCCGACATCGCCCGCTCTCTGGCGTCAAGGTGCGGCAGGCGAGACGCTCAGCCGATGATCCTCAAGGCCCTGGACATCGAAAACTTCCGCGGCATCGCCAAGCTCACTATTGAGCTTGACCGCACCACGGTTTTGATCGGAGAGAACAATTCCGGAAAGACGAGCGTTTTGGAGGCGCTCCATACCTGTATGAGCCGGGGTCTCAGCCGCCGCGCCACGCCCTTTTCGGAGTACGACTTCCACCTGGCGAACGAGGACGCCGAACCCGACGCCGCGCCTCCTTTGGTAGTCACCCTAACCTTCGAAGAGTTGAAGAAGGACGAGTGGCCTGCCGAGATCACGCAGGCCTTTCCCAACGCGATCCAGACGCTTGACGACGACCGCCAGCGACTCAGTTTCCGAGTGACCGCCGGGTACGACAAGACGACCCGTGATTTCGCCGTTGAGTGGTTCTTCCTCGACAAGGCTGGCAACCCCTTGCCGACGGCCAAGCAGCCGAAGCTCGTCACCGAGCTACAGCAACTCGCACCCGTGTTCCTCTTGACAGCCGTGCGGGACGCATCGCAGCACTTCCACTCCAAGTCGTCGCTATGGGGACCGTTCACCAAGAACCCGCAGATCAGCGACGAGAAACAAGAGGAGATCGAAAAACAGATCGAGCAGATTAACCAGTCTATCCTCGACAGCCACAAGCCCTTCGAGGTCATCAAGGAGCGCATCGCCCAGACCGGCAAGTTCCTTCCGCTCGCCGAGAAGGATCTCGTGAGCGTCGAAGCCATACCCGCTCGCATCTTCGACATGTTGGCACGAACGCAGGTCAAACTCGGATCTCGCACGGGCGCTCGTCTGCCCATCGCTCAGCACGGGGCCGGAACGCAAAGTCTATCGGTTCTCTTCCTTTTCGAAGCGTTCCTCCAGTCTCGCCTCGCCGAGGCGTACGACAAGCATTCCGAGCCTATTCTGGCGCTCGAGGAACCCGAGTCGCATCTCCACCCCTCGGCGATTCGAGCTCTCTGGTCAACTCTCGACAAGCTCGCCGGCCAAAAGATCATCGCAACCCACTCGGGCGAGCTGCTCGCCACCGTACCCCTCATGGCGATCCGGCGACTGGCGAGGAGGGCCGGCAAGGTTGAGGTCTTCAGAGTGAACAAGGCGACCCTCGATTCGCGGGAACTGGAGAAGGTGATGTACCACGTCAGAGCGAAACGCGGTGCTCTGCTCTTCGCTCGCTGCTGGCTGCTGGTCGAGGGCGAGACCGAGTTCACGATGCTGCCCGAGTTTGCGCGCTTGCTCGGTCATGATCTTGATCTCGCAGGGGTCTGCTGCGTCGAGTTCGCTCAATGTGGACCGAAGCCGCTGATCAAGGTTGCAAAAGATCTCGGAATCGAATGGCACCTGCTTACGGACGGAGATGCGGCCGGCAAGGATTATGCGAAGATTGCCGACGGGCTCCGCGGTGCGGATCCCGCAACGGACCGAATCACCACAATCGCGGAGCCCGACATCGAGCACTGTCTCTGGCATGGTGGCTACAAGGCCGTGTTCGAGAATGCGGTTGACGCCAAACACAGGCCGATGATCACGTGTGCTCCAGGCGCCGCTCAACATCCGACCGAAACGATCAACGCAGCGATAAAGTCAACTTCGAAGCCCAACCTCAGCTACGCGATCATCTCCGCGGTAGCCAAAACGAGCTCCCCTGGCGTACCCGCGACCCTAAAGACTGGGATCGAGGTGGCGATCAAACTCGCGGGAAGGTCGGCGTGACTATTGACCTATCCACGCTGAACGATAGCCAGCGCGACGCCGTCAAGTGGCAGGACGGGCCCCTCCTCGTCCTGGCTGGACCGGGCTCTGGAAAGACGCGCGTCCTAACCTATCGTGTCGCTCGACTCATCCAGGAATCACCTAATGCCCGCTTCCGCGTGCTGGGAGTCACGTTCACGAACAAGGCAGCGTCGGAGATGCGGAATCGCATAGACGGGCTGCTTTCTGAGGGTCGCGATCGCGCGACCCTGACGACGTTCCATTCATTCGCGGCAGAGATTCTCCGGCAGCACGGAAGCCATGTCGGGCTCCGGCCCGACTTCGGGATTCTGTCCGAACCGGCGGATCGAGAGGCGATACTCGCGGACGCGATCAAGGCTCTACCGCGAGAGGAGGACAACTTCGAGCCAAAGGCAGCGCAATTGATCCCGGCTGTGAACCGGCTGCTCGACGAGTGCGTCCTACCTCAGGAAGCCCAGAAGTGGCTAGGTGCCCAGCCGCACGCCAGGGAAGTGGCGGCGATCTACGCTGAGTATCGATCCCGCCTCATCAGGGCCAATCAGATGGACTTCGGGTCGCTGCTTGCAATCGCTGTTGACCTGCTGGAGAAGAAGCCAGCGATCGCCAGACAGCTCCGCCGTGTCTACCCCTACGTCTGTATCGATGAGTGCCAGGACACCAACTCGGCCCAGTACCGGCTCCTGGTTCAGCTTGCGCCGGAGACGAACCCGAATCTGTTTGTCGTGGCGGACGACGACCAGATGATCTACCAGTGGAACGGTGCAAGCCCTGCCCGCCTACAGGACCTTCGAAGGCGGTTCGGGATGGACGTGATCCAGCTTCCCGAGAACTTCCGCTGTCCGCCGGAGGTTATTGCCCTCGCGAACAACCTGATCCGCCACAACTCGGATCGAGCAACGGACAAGAAGCCGCTCTCCGCCCACAAAACGAAAAATGGGAGAAGCCGTGTCACGGTCGAACGGCTGACGGACTTTGAAGGCGAGAGGCAGTGGGTTGCCGAGCGATTAGGCGAACTACCCGGGGACGAGCGTCCGCATTGCGTCGTCCTGGCGAGGCGGAAAAAGCTACTTGAAGAAACGGTCGCGACGCTCACGAGCAAGTCGATCCCCGCGTACATCGCGATCAGAAGGAACGAGTTTCAGTCAGCCCCCTATCGCTGGCTGCACGCGACGCTCCGTCTCGCTAACGCGCCACAGGATCGCGAGCAGCTCCGGCGTATGACGAAGGCGTTCTTCCAGTTGGAGGGGATTAACATCGAGCCTGAGGACGTCCTGGCGAGAGCAGCGGTGGATCAAACTGGCTTCCTGCGCGCATGTCTCGACATTGCCGGAGCACGAACTGGAGTCGAGCCCGACACGAAGGGGATGCTCACCGCGACTACTGCATCACTTGCGGATCGCTTGGACTACTGGGCATTCGTCAAGATAGCCCATGATTGGTTCGCGGTGGTCCGGACCCGCCAAGCATCACTTCCGGAGTCCGCGTTCGACGAGTTTGATGAGGAGAAGGAAATCTGGGACGCGCTGAAGTCTGAGATAGCTGGGCACTACAACCTCGCTGAGCTGAGCTTGCACAATTACCTGCAAGAGCTTGACCTCCATGCGAAGGAGAAGCCGCCACCAAAGGACGCTGTTCGGTGTCTAACCATCGCTGCTTCCAAGGGCATGGAGTTTCGGCATGTTTTCCTTATCGGGCTCGTAGAGGATGAGCTTCCCGGCTACTACGCCAGGAAGAAAGGGGATGCCACCGACGATATGCGTGAAGAACGGCGCAATTGCTTTGTGGCGATCACCCGAGCTGAGGAGACTCTGACGCTTACCTATGCTGACCAGTACTTCGGCTATGAGAAGGCGCCATCGCGTTTTCTGAGTGAGATGGGCGTTGTCGGAGGGTGAGAACCCTAGGGCGTACCGAATTTCGTGATCGACCGGTCGGAGAATTGTTGCGCTGCTCGGTTGGTTGAGTAAAAAGACTCAACGTAGTGAGCAAATCGCAAGCCCCCTTTCGGCGCGCACAGGCGGGGGAACTGACCCGGAGGTTTTGCGGAGCCGCGGATATTCATCCAGGTTGCGGCCGGCGCGCGGCAGGTCGGGAGGACGACGCTCGTCCAGCCGGTCACTGAGTCCGCGGGGCTGCCGCTTCGATCGCCAGGGCCGACGAACCCACGCTTCGCGGCGGCGAGTGGATTGCGCAGCAGTGGGAGGCGGCGCGAATGGCCGCGCAGGGGCTGGGTATCGAGCCGCGGCTCTGCCGCCTGACAGACTGTTTTCGCAAACTAGCGAATAGCCGACATACGAACTAGCGTTCAGCCGACCCTAAAACTTGCATTCAGCCGCCGAGCGCATCTACCATCGGGTGTGCCCAGAACCGCAAAACTCATCCCCCGATACCTCGCTCCCCGCATCCGCGAGGCGCTCCGTGATACCCCGGCAGTTCTGATTCACGGCCCGCGACAGAGCGGCAAGACAACCCTGGCTCGCACCGTCGGCGAACCTCGTGGTTACCGGTTCGTGTCGTTCGACGACGAAGCGGTGAGCAGCGCGGCAAGGAACGACCCGGTCGGCTTCGTGAGTAGCCTCCCGGCAAAGTGCATCCTCGACGAGGTGCAGCGAGTCCCGGAAATCTTCACCTCCCTCAAGGCTGCCATCGACCAGCGTAGAAGCCCGGGCCGCTTCATCCTCACGGGCTCCGCGAACGTCCTGTTCGTTCCCAGGCTCGCCGACTCGCTCGCCGGTCGCATGGGTATCCTGCGGCTTCACGCGCTCGCGCAGTGTGAGATCGAAAACAGGCGGCCCCGCTTCATCGACAGGCTGTTTCATGGAGGATTCAAGACCGGAATTGCGGAGAGACTGGGCATCGGCCTTGCGGAGCGCATCGTGGCCGGCGGCTATCCAGCCGCGCTGGCTCGGCGAGCGTCCGCGCGGCGCCGCGCTTGGTATCGCGACTACGTCGAGACGCAGGTGCAGCGCGATGTCCGCGATCTGATGCGCATCAGGTCGCTCGACGCGCTGCCGAAGCTTCTCGCCCTGGCCGCGGCCCAGACGGCGCGCCTCGTGAACGTCGCGGACTTGTCGGCGCCCTTCGAGTTGACCCGCCAGACGATCCATGAGTACGTGACGGTACTCGAGCGCGTGTTCCTGCTCGAACGGCTGCCGTCGTGGCACTCGAACCGGATGAGCCGCCTGGTGAAAAGCCCGAAGCTTCACATGGGTGACACTGGGGTTGCCTGCTCGCTGCTGGGGATCGACGCCGCGGGACTGGACAGGGATCGGGAGCTGATGGGCGCGATGCTCGAGACCTTCGTCGTGCAGGAGCTGCGACGTCAAGCAAGCTGGCGTCCAACGCCCGTCGAGTTCTTTCACTTTCGCGATCGTGATGACTTTGAGGTGGACATCGTGTTGGAACAGGGGCACGCCGCGGTCGCAGGTGTGGAGGTGAAGGCCGCCGCAACCGTCGGTGAGAGCGACTTCCGGGGCCTGCGCAAACTCCGGGACGCGGCCGGGAGGCGCTTCACAGGGGGCGTCGTTCTTTATGACGGCGGCGCAGCGGTCCGCTTCGGCGACGGGCTTTTCGCTGTTCCCGTCCGAAGGCTCTGGGAGGCGGCATGACGGCGGCATTCACCGAATCTGTCGTCGAAGACGCCGCTCTCACGTGGCTCGAGGGCCTCGGCTGGACGGTTAAGCACGGCCCAGAGATCGCTCCGGGCGAGCTGTTCTCGGAGCGCCGGGATTACGGCCAGGTCCTTCTGGAAGGCCGGCTGCGAGAAGCGCTGGCGCGCCTCAACCCCGCGCTCCCGCCCGAGGCCCTGGAGGACGCGTTTCGCCGATTGACGCGGGCGGAGGGCGCGGAGCTGACCTCGCGCAACAAAGCCCTCCACAGGCTTCTCGTGGACGGCGTGACGGTGGAGTACCGGCGCGCGGATGGCTCGATCGCGGGCGCTCAGGCGCGGGTCCTCGATTTCGATACGCCCGAGAACAATGACTGGCTGGCGGTCAACCAGTTCACGGTGATTGAGAACAAACACAACCGACGGCCGGACGTGGTTCTCTTCGTCAACGGCTTGCCGCTCGGTGTGCTGGAGCTCAAGAACCCGGCGGACGAGAACGCGACCATCTGGTCGGCGTTTCAGCAGCTCCAGACCTATCAGCAGGAGCTCCCGACGTTTCTGGCGTACAACGCCGTCTTGGTCGCGTCGGATGGAGTCGAATCTCGGGTTGGCACGTTGGGGGCCGGGCGGGAATGGTTCAAGCCCTGGCGGACGATCTCGGGCGAAGCGCTGGCCGACACCAAGATGGCTGAGCTTCAAGTGATGATCGAAGGCGTATTCGAGAAGCGGCGATTCCTCGATCTTTTGCGCCACTTCATTGTGTTCGAAGACTCGGGAGGCGGGCGGCTCGTTAAGAAGATGGCCGGTTATCACCAGTTCCATGCCGTCAACGTCGCGCTACACGAGACTCTCCGGGCAGCAGAGCTTCGGAAGCCTGCCGGCGAGATGGCCGAGACGGGCCGGTACGAAGCCGGCGCGCGGCCCGGCGGCGAGCCCGGCGACCGGCGGATCGGCGTGGTGTGGCACACGCAGGGATCGGGCAAGAGCCTGACCATGGCCTTCTACGCCGGGCGCGTCATCCGGGAGCCGCGGATGGAAAATCCGACGATCGTCGTGCTCACCGACCGCAACGACCTGGACGACCAGCTCTTCGGGACATTCGCGCGCTGCCAGGACCTGCTACGCCAGCCGCCGGTGCAGGCCGAGAGCCGCACGGATCTGCGGGAGAAGCTGCAGGTCGAGGCCGGCGGAGTGGTCTTCACGACGATTCAGAAGTTTATGCCGCCTTCGGCGGCACCCTCACCCCAGCCCTCTCCCAGTGGGAGAGGGCGTCATTACCGCGGGGGGTACGAGTTCGCCGGTTTGGTGGAGCGCGCCCGACAACTCCGGGAACAGCAGACGCCGACTGAAGATCTTATGTGGGGTCTGCTCCGCCACCAACAGTTCATGGGGCTGAAATTCCGCCGCCAGCATCAGATCGGTGATTACATAGTCGACTTCTATTGTCACGATGCGAAGCTGGTTGTGGAATTGGATGGCGCCGTCCACAACTCTGACGAGCGGTCAAAGATCGACCTGCGTCGAGACGCCTTTCTGCAAGGTCTTGGATTCTCCGTGCTTCGAATCCGCAACGAGCACCTATTGGATGACCCTGCTTCGGTGCTTACAGAGATCGCTGAAGCTCTCCCCTCTCCCGGTGGGAGAGGGGAAGGGGGTGAGGGTCCGCTATCACTACGACGAAACATCGTAGTGATAGCGGATGAGGCCCATCGAAGCCAGTACGACTTCATCGACGGCTTCGCCCGCCACATGCGCGACGCGTTGCCGAGCGCCTCGTTCGTGGGCTTCACCGGAACGCCGATCGAGCTGACCGACAAGAACACTCGAGCGGTCTTCGGCGACTACATCAGCGTCTATGACATCCAGCGCGCCGTGGAAGACAAGGCGACTGTGCCGATCTACTACGAGAGCAGGCTCGCCAAGCTGGCCCTCGAGGAGTCGGAAAAGCCGAGGATCGACCCGGAGTTCGAGGACGTGACCGAAGGCGAGGAAGTCGAGCGCAAGGACAGGCTCAGGTCGAAGTGGGCTCGGCTGGAGGCGGTCGTCGGGGCCGAAAAACGCGTGAAGCTGGTTGCCAAAGACATCGTCGAGCACTTCGAGAAGCGCCTCGAGGCGATCGACGGCAAGGCGATGGTGGTGTGCATGAGCCGCCGGATCTGCGTGGATCTGTACAAGGAGATCGTGCGGCTGCGTCCGGGCTGGCACACCGATGAGGACGATCTGGGCTCCATCAAGGTCATCATGACCGGCTCCGCCTCCGACCCCCTCGATTGGCAGCCGCACATCCGCAACAAGGCCCGGCGCGAGGCGCTGGCGAATCGGTTTCGCGAGCCCAGGGACTCGTTCAAGGTCGTCCTCGTGCGCGACATGTGGCTTACGGGCCTTGACGCGCCGAGCCTCCACACGATGTACGTGGACAAGCCGATGCGCGGGCACGGACTGATGCAGACGATCGCGCGAGTCAATCGCGTCTTCAGCGACAAGCCTGGCGGACTGATCGTGGACTACCTTGGCCTCGCTCACGAGCTCAAGAAGGCTCTCGCCACCTATACCGAGAGCGGTGGGACCGGGAAGACGGCGACCCCGCAGGACGAGGCGGTGGCCCTAATGCTGGAGAAGCACGAAGTCTGCTGTGGGCTGCTGCACGCCTTCGACTGGTCGCGATGGGTGGTCGGGAAGCCGGCGGAACGTCTGGGCCTTCTGCCTCCCGCCCAAGAGCACATCCTGGCGCAGGAGAACGGCAAGGAGCGATTCCTCCCGGCCGTGCGAGAGCTCTCGCAGGCGTTCGCGTTGGCAGTGCCCCATCCAGAGTCATTGCGCATCAGAGACGACGTGGCGTTCTTCCAGGCGGTGCGAGCTGTGCTGGCCAAGCGAGCCCCGGGCGAAGCCAAGACCGACGAAGAGCTGGACCTGGCGGTGCGCCAGATCGTCTCCCGCGCCGTGGCATCCGAGGGAGTCGTCGACATCTTCGCCGCGGCCGGCCTGAAGAAGCCGGACTTCTCGATCCTGTCGGATGAGTTCCTTGCCGAAGTCCGCGGTATGCCGCAACGCAACCTCGCGGCCGAGCTGCTCCGAAAGCTGCTCTCGGGCGAGATCCAGGCCCTCCGCAAGAAGAACGTCGTTCAGGCTAAATCCTTCGCGGACATGCTGGAGCACTCTATCCGCCGCTACCAGAACCGCGCGATCGAGGCCGCGGCGGTCATCGAGGAGCTCATCGGGCTCGCCAGGGACATGCGCGAAGCCAACGCCCGTGGCGAAGCCCTCGGCCTCACGGAGGACGAGCTGGCCTTCTACGACGCCCTGGAGACTAACGACAGCGCCGTCAAGATCCTGGGAGACGAGACGCTCCGGGCCATCGCCCGCGAGCTCGTCGAGACGGTCAAGAAGAACGTAACGATCGACTGGACGATCCGCGAGAACGTCCGCGCCCAGCTCCGCGTCCTCGTCAAGCGCATCCTCCGTAAGCACGGCTACCCGCCCGACAAGCAGGAGAAGGCGACGCAGACGGTCCTGGAGCAGGCGGAGGTGCTGTCGGAATTTTGGGCAGCGTAGCGCGGACCCGCCGCGCGGGGGCTCTCCGAGATGCTGTAGGCTACGGCCGCTCCTCCGATGCATCTGACGTCACTCGACTGGACGATTGTCACGGCATCGATCGTCATCTCGTTTCTGCCCGCGATTTTCTTTGCACGGAGGGCGAGCAAGAACACCACGGAGTTCTTCACCTCCGGCCGAGCCGCGCCCTGGTGGCTCGTCGGCGTCTCGATGGTCGCGACCACCTTCTCGACCGACACACCGAATCTCGTAACCAACATGGTCCGCGAGAAGGGCGTCTCGGACAACTGGCTCTGGTGGTCTTTCCTGCTGACCGGGATGCTGACGGTCTTCTTCTACGCGCGCCTGTGGCGCCGCTCGGGCGTCCTGACGGACCTCGAGTTCTACGAGCTGCGGTACTCGGGCGAAGCCGCGAGCTTCGTGCGCGGATTCCGCGCCGTCTATCTCGGCCTCTTCTTCAACTGCGTGATCATGGCCACCGTGAATCTCGCCGCGGCCAAAATCGGCAACATCGTGCTCGGGTGGTCGATGGGGCGCACGCTTCTGCTCTGCGCGGTTGTCACGATCTTCTTCGCGTCGGTCTCCGGCCTCTGGGGCGTGCTCGTCACCGACTCCGTGCAGTTCTCCATCACGATGACCGGCACGTTCGCCATGGCCTACTTCGCCGTCAAGCAGCCGCAGGTTGGGGGCCTCGCCGGGCTGGTCGCCCGCACGGACCCGAAGACGTTGAACCTCTTGCCCGACTTTTCCGACTGGCCGACGGCGCTCTCCGTCCTCGTCATTCCGATCACGATCCAGTGGTGGTCCGTCTGGTATCCGGGCGCGGAGCCGGGCGGCGGAAGCTACATCGCCCAGCGCATGCTCGCGTCCAAGAGCGAGAAGGACGCTCTGACCGGCACGCTCCTCTTCAACGCCATGCACTACGCCCTGCGCCCGTGGCCCTGGATCATCGTCGCGCTTTCGTCGATCTTGATCTATCCGTCGCTCCCCGACATCCAGAAGGCATTCCCGTACCTGGACCCCAAGCTGATCGGAAACGACATGGCTTACCCCGCCATGCTGCAGTTCTTGCCTGCGGGCTTTCTCGGCCTCATGGTCGCCGGCATGCTCGCGGCCTATCGCTCCACGATCGAGACACATTTGAACTGGGGAACCTCCTACCTCGTGCACGACTTCTACCGCCGGTTCCTGAGGCCGGACGCCTCCGAGAAGCACTACGTCTTCATGGGCCGTGTCGTGACGGCTCTCTTGATGGTCTGCGCGGCTCTCTTGACCTTCGCTCTGGACACCGCCAAGGAGAGCTTCGACCTCATCCTCTCGGTCGGCGCGGGCACGGGGCTGATTTATCTGCTCCGGTGGTTCTGGTGGCGGATCAACGCCTGGAGCGAAGTCGCGGCGATGGTGAGCTCCTTTGTCGTCGCGGTGGGGTTTTTCGTGGCGGGCAAGGCGGGCATCAAAGTCGCCTCGCACGTGTCGCTTCTCGTCACGGTGGCCACCACGACCGTGGTCTGGGTCACGGTGACGTATCGGACGAAGCCCGCGCACACGGACACTCTCGTGCGCTTTTACAGGCTCGTTCGGCCGGCCGGGCCCGGGTGGGGCCCGATCCGCGCGCAAGCCGGCGTCGGCCCCTCGCCGGACAGCCTGCCGCAAAACCTGCTGGGCTGGATGCTCGGCTGTCTCGTCGTCTACTCCGCCCTCTTCGGCACGGGCAGCTTCCTCTACGGCAAGACTGGCCTCGGCATCGCTTGGCTCGCGGTCTTCGTCGCGACCGGCGCCGGCCTCGCGTATCTCGTCCCGCGGCTCTGGCGTGACCCGGCCTCCGCTCCATAAGGCGGTTGTCCTGGCTCGCGGCTTGGGATCGCGCATGCGGCGGAATGACGCCGATGCCGCGCTCGACGCCGGTCAGGCCGCCGCGGCGGACGCCGGCGTCAAGGCCATGATCCCGTTCGGCCGGCCGTTTCTCGACTACTTGCTCTCGGCGCTGGCCGACGCCGGCCTGACCGAGATCTGTCTCGTCATCGGGCCGGAGCACCGCGCGATCCGCGACCACTACACGAAGACGGTCTCGCCCGAGCGCCTCCGCGTGTCCTTCGCTGTGCAGGAGCGGCCCCTCGGAACGGCCGACGCCGTGCTCGCCGCCGAGACGTTCGCCGGGAGCGATCCTTTCCTCGTTCTGAACTCGGACAACCACTACCCCGTTGCGGCCTACCGTTCGCTGACCTTCCTTGCGGGGTCGGGCCTGCCGGTTTTTCGGCGCCGGACACTCGTCTCACTCGGCAACATCCCCGCCGAGCGTCTCCGCCGCTTCGCTGTGGCGGTGGTCGATTCCGACGGGTTCCTCGAGCGCATCCTGGAGAAACCAGACGAGACCGCGTTCGAGTCTCTGGGGGAAAACGCCTGGATCAGCATGAACTGCTGGCGGTTCTCGCCGGCGATCTTCCAGGCGTGCCGGGAAGTCGAGCCCTCGCCGCGTGGCGAGCTCGAGCTGCCCCGGGCGGTGGACTACGCGGTCGTCGCCTTGGGCCAGCGCTTCCGCGCCGTCCCGTGCGGCGAGGGCGTGCTCGATCTCTCGACGCGTGCCGACATCGCCGCCGTCGCCGAGCGCTTGCGCGGGATCGAGGTGCGCCTCTGAGCCTCGACGAACGCCTCGTGGAAGCCGGCCTCTCGGCGCCGGAAGCCGCCCGCAAGACCGCGCTCTTCAAGCAAATCGGTGCCGGGCAGCGGCGGTTCTTCGTGCCGGGCCGCATCGAGGTGCTCGGCAAGCACACCGACTACGCCCGGGGGGCGCAGTCTCCTCTGCACGGTCGAGCGCGGCTTCTGCCTCTCCGCCTCGGCGCGCTCGGACCGCCGCGTGCGTGTCTTCGACGCCGGGCACGGTCAGGAGGCCGAAGTCGGGCTCGACCCGATGGGGGCTCCGGAGGCCCGCGGCTGGATCGTCTACGCCGCGACCGTCGCTCAGCGCCTCGCGCAGAACTTTCCGGGAGACCTGCGCGGCGCTGACATCACCTTCGCCTCGGACTTGCCGCCCGCCTCGGGGCTCTCGTCCTCGAGCTCTCTTGTCGTGGCGCTCTTTTCCGCTCTTTCCGACATCAACGAGCTCTCAGCCCGCGACGCTTATCGCGCCAACATCACGAGCCTCGAAGACCTGTCCGGCTACCTCGGCTGCCTCGAGAACGGACAGAACTTCAAGGCCCTTCCCGGCGATCGAGGCGTCGGGACCCTGGGCGGAAGCGAGGACCATGCGGCGATTCTCTGCTGCAGAAAGGCCGAGCTGGCGCAATTCGTCTTCTGCCCCGTCCGCCACGAGCTGTCGATCGCGTTGCCCGGCGACTGGACGTTCGTCGTCGCTTCCAGCGGCATCGCGGCCGACAAGACGGGCGGCGCCCGCGAGAAGTACAACCGCCTGTCGCTCGCGACGGCCGCGATCCTGGATCTCTGGCGTCGAGAAAGGGTGCACGCGGACACGACGCTCCTCGCCGCGGCCACCTCGTCTCCGGACGCCGCCGCCGAGATCCGCCGAGTTCTCTCGGACGCCGCGCACCCTCGCTTCGAGTCGACATTTCTGCTCGGGCGCTTCGATCTATTCTTCGAAGAGACGACGCGCATCATTCCCGCAGTCGTCCGGGCCCTGGCTTCAGGCGACCTCACGGCAGTCGGCTCCCTCGTCGACCGCTCGCAAGAGCTGGCCGAGAGATTCCTCGGCAATCAGATCCCCGAAACGATCGCTCTCGCCCGTAAGGCACGCCGACTCGGGGCCGCTGCCGCGTCGGCCTTCGGTGCGGGCTTCGGCGGCAGCGTTTGGGCGCTCGTTCCGGCGGCGGAGGCCGAGAATTTTCGAGCGCGCTGGAAGACCGATTAC
>WNGF01003235.1_pt1 | contig 22338 bp, 16 predicted proteins | sample 5400641 | NCBI WGS metagenome assembly WNGF01 (sample SAMN13153371, study PRJNA577476) | soil metagenome | isolation source: 80 cm soil or saprolite under grassland replicate 2 | place: USA:California | collected 2016-06-15 | reverse complement strand
TCCCTGACGGTTCCCGTGCCGGCTCGCGGTCCCTGGCGGTTCCCGTTCTGGCTCGCGATCTGTGGCGACGTCCGGCCTGGTGATCGTCGCCGAGTTTCCCCGCCTCCAGCCGTCGTTCCACGGCGACGATCATCGAACGGTGGGAAGGGCGGCCGGGTGCCGGGGCCCCCGGGGGGTGGCATGGAGGTTGCGGCAGCCACCGATGCCGCCGGCCGCCCGGCTCGCGGTCCCTGACGGCGCCCGGCCCGGCTCGCGTCCCCTGACGGCGCCCGGCCCGGCTCGCGTCCCCTGACGGCTCCCGTTCTGGCTCGCGATCCGTGGCGACGCCCGGCCTGGTGATCGTCGCCGGGTTTCCCCGCCTCCGGCCGTCGTTCCACGGCGACGATCATCGAACGGTGGGCGGGCGGCCGGGTTGCCGGGCCCGGGGGTGGCATGGAGGTTGCGGCGGCCACCGATGCCGCCGGCCGTCCGGCTCCGCGGTCCCTGACGACGCCGCCCGGCCCGGCTCGCGATCCGTGGCGACGCCCGGCCTGGTGATCGTCGCCGGGTTTCCCCGCCTCGGGCCGTCGTTCCACGGCGACGATCACGGGTTCGGCCCTGGGCGGCAGGCCAGGAACTCCGGGCCGGAGCACCGGCCGGCGGACACTGAGCCGGCAAGCACGGGCCAGTGAGCACCTGCCGGTGAGCACGGGGCCGGTGAGCACGGGGCCGGTGAGCACGGCCGGGGGAGTCCGGGCCGGGAGTCCGCGCCGGGGAGTCCGGGCCGGGGAGTCCGGGCCGGGGAGTCCGCGCCGGGGAGTCCGGGTGGACTGACGCCGCCCGGGCCGGCCCCAGGGCGGCTAGCCAGCGGCGCGGTCTGTGGCCTGAGCGGCCAGCGCCCGGACCACGTCGGCGCGCCCTTCGAGCACGAGCCGGCGCAGCGCCGGTGGGACGTCGTTGTCGGCCAGGTACGCGTCGGTGGCCGCCACCACCGACTGCTCCACCGGCGCCGGGTAGAGCCCGACCACCACCCGCCGCGCCGACTCGGTGGTGCGCCGCTTCCACACGTCGCCGATGGTGTCGAAGTACCGGTCCACGTACGGCCGCAACAGCTTGGTCTGAGCTGGGTGGATGAACCCGCGGATCACCGCGGCCGTGATCGAGTTCGGCAGCTCGTCGTTGTCGGTGGCCTCCCGCCACGCCTCGGCCTTGGCCTGCGCGGTGGGCAGCAGCGCCCGCGCGGTGGCGGCGTGCTGCTGGCCGGTGGCGGTGTGGTCGCGGACCAGTTCGGCGGCGATCTCGTCCGGCCCGGCGGCGCCGTTGGCGACCAGCCCGTGCAGCAGCAGCCAGCGGAGGTCGGTGTCCACGGCCAGGCCCTCGACCGGGCGGCTGCCGTCCAGCAGGCCGGCCAGCACGGCCAGGTGCTCCGGGCTGCGGGCGGCGTGCGCGAACAGCCGCGCCCAGGCGAGCTGGTGGTCGCTGCCCTGTGCTGCCGACCCCAGCGCCGCCAGCGCCTTGTCGGCAAGCATCCGCCAGCCGACCGGCGCCCAGTCCGGGTCGGCGAACCGCCCCAGCGCGCCCCGGACCTGGTGGTGCAGCGACTGCACGGCGCCGATGTCGGTCTCCTGGTCGATACCGGCCAGCACCAGCCGCAGGTAGTCGCGGGCGGCCAGCTCGCCGTCCCGGGTCATGTCCCAGGCCGCGGCCCAGCACAGCGCCCGGGGCAGCGAGTCGGTCAGCTCGCCGATCCGGTCCTCGACCGTGGCCAGCGACCGCTCGTCCAGCCGGACCTTGCAGTACGTCAGGTCGTCGTCGTTGACCAGCACCAGGTCCGGCTGCGGCAGGCCGACCAGCGCGGGCACCTCGGTGCGCTCCCCGGTGACGTCCAGCTCGACCCGGTGCACCCGCCGCAGCGGCGACCCGGAGTACAGCCCGACCGCCAGCCGGTGGCTGCGCAGCACGTTGTCCGCGGACGCGTCCTTGGGCGCGCCCTGCACCACCGCGAAGGAGGCGAACCGGCCGTCCGCGTCCACGGTGAACTCCGGCTGCACGGTGTTGATGCCCGCGGTCTCCAGCCACTGCGCCGACCACCCGGACAGGTCCCGCCCGGAGGTCTCCTCCAGCGTGCTCAGCAGGTCGGCCAGCGTGGTGTTGCCGTACTCGTGGCGGCGGAAGTAGATACGCAGCGCGGCCAGGAACTCCTCGATGCCCACGTACGCGGCGAGCTGCTTGAGCACCGCGGCGCCCTTGGCGTAGGTGATGCCGTCGAAGTTCACCTCGACGGCCTGCATGTCGGGGATGTCGCAGGCGATCGGGTGGGTGGACGGGAGCTGGTCCTGCCGGTACGCCCAGGTCTTCTCCACGTTGGCGAACGTGGTCCAGGCATTCGTCCAGCGGGTCGCCCGGGCCTGGCACAGCACGCTGATGAAGGTGGCGAACGACTCGTTCAGCCACAGGTCGTCCCACCAGCGCATGGTCACCAGGTCGCCGAACCACATGTGCGCCATCTCGTGCAGCAGCGTCTCGGCCCGCCGCTCGTAGGCGTAGTCGGTGGTCTTCGACCGGAAGACGTAGTCCTCCAGGACCGTCACGCAGGCGACGTTCTCCATCGCGCCGGCGTTGAACTCGGGCACGAATAACTGGTCGTACTTGCCGAACGGGTAACGGTAGTCGAAGTTCGCGTGGTACCAGTCGAAGCCCTGCCGGGTGACCTCGAAGATCTCCGCCGCGTCCAGGTGCTCGGCCAGCGAGCGCCGGCAGTACACCCCCAGATCGATGCCGTCGTGGGTCTCGGTGGCCCTGTGGTACGGCCCCGCGACGAGCGCGGTCACGTACGGCGAGATGCGCCTGGTGGTGCCGAACCGGACGATCTTGCCGCCGTCCGGCGCCGGCCCGGTGCTGACGACCCTGGCGTTGGAGACGACCTCCCAGTCCTCCGGCGCGGTGACCGTCAGGGTGAACTCGGCCTTCAGGTCAGGCTGGTCGAAGCAGGCGTACATCCGCTTGGCGTCCGCGGTCTCGAACTGCGAGTACAGGTACACCGCCTTGTCCACCGGGTCGACGAACCGGTGCAGGCCCTCCCCGGAGTTGGTGTAGAGCAGGTCGGCGTCCACCACGAGCTCGTTGTGCTCGGCCAGGCCGGTCAGCGTGATTCCGGCCCTGGGGGTGTACTCCGAGACGTCCACGTCCCCGCCGTTCAGCGTCACCCGGTGCAACCGGTCCGCGATCACGTCCACGAACGTCTGCGCGCCCGGCCGCAGGCACTCGAACCGCGCAACCGTGCGGGACCGGAACGTCCTGTCACCCGGACGGCCGAGGCCGTCGGTCAGGTCGAGCTCGACGTCGTAGGACGTCACGTGCAGCAGCTCGGCGCGGGCCCGGGCCTGCTCGCGGGTCAGGTTGGGGACGGACACGGTACGCGGCTCCTTTGCGGCGACTGATCGGCTGGCAGTCTCCCACGACGGTACGTCCGCCCGCCCGGGATGCGGTGGACAATCTTTAGCATTACGAATGATTGGGGACACAACCGTGACGAGGAGTGCGGTACCGATGACTACTGGTTCCACCGTCGCCGACTTCTGGTTCGACCCGGCCTGCCCGTGGGCGTGGATCACGTCCCGGTGGGTGCTCGAGGTCTCCGAGGTCCGCCCGATCGAACCCCGGTTCCACGTGATGAGCCTGGCCGTGCTGAACGAGGGCCGGGACGAGCTGCCGGAGAAGTACCGGGAGTTCCTGGTCGATGCCTGGGGGCCGGTCCGGGTGCTGATCGCGGCGGAGCAGAAGCTCGGCAGCCAGGTGCTGGCCCCGCTGTACACCGCGATGGGTACCCGCATCCACCACGAGAAGGTCGGGCTCGGTGCCGACATGGTGGCCGCCGCGCTGGCCGAGGTCGGGCTGCCGGCCGACCTGGTCGAGGCGATGGAGGCGACGGAGTACGACGAGCCGCTGCGGGCCTCCCACCGCGCCGGCATGGACCCGGTGGGTTACGAGGTGGGTACGCCGGTGATCCACTTCGACGGCACCGCGTTCTTCGGGCCGGTGCTGTCGAAGATCCCGCGCGGCGAGCAGGCCGCCCGGGTCTGGGACGGCACGGTGGCGCTGGCCTCGTTCCCGCACTTCTACGAGCTCAAGCGCACCCGCACCGAACCGCCCGACTTCGGCTGACCGGGGGCCGCCCGGCCGCTCTAGGGTGGGCGGCATGCGTACCGAGGCGTTCTTCATCGACGGCGGCTGGGCGGCGCCCGCGGGCGGCGGGACGATCGAGGTGGTCGACCCGGCCACCGAGCAGGTGATCGGGACGGTGCCCCAGGGCACCGCCGCCGACGTGGACCGGGCGGTGGCCGCCGCCCGCGCCGCGCTGCCGGCCTGGTCGGCCACCGCCGCGGCGGACCGGGCCAAGCTGCTGTCGGCGCTGGCCGACGGGCTGGCCGCCCGCGGGGAGGAGATCGCCCGCACGATCAGTGCCGAGATGGGCTCGCCGATCGGGTTCGCCCGCAAGGTGCAGGCCGCGCTCCCGGTCACCGTGCTGCGCTCGTACGCCGAGTTGCTGGCGGAGTACCCGTTCGAGGAGCGGATCGGCAACTCGCTGGTGCTGCGCGAGCCGGCCGGCGTGGTCGGCGCGATCACCCCGTGGAACTACCCGCTGCACCAGGTAGTGGCCAAGGTGGCCCCGGCGCTGGCCGCGGGCTGCACGGTGGTGCTCAAGCCGAGCGAGGTCGCACCGCTGTGCACGTACCTGCTGGCCGAGGCGGCGGTGGAGGCGGGCCTGCCGGCCGGCGTGCTGAACATCGTGCACGGCTACGGCCCGGTGGTCGGCGAGGCCCTGGCCGGGCATCCGGACGTGGACATGGTCTCGTTCACCGGCTCCACCCGGGCCGGCCGGCGGGTCGGCGAACTGGCCGCGGCGGGCATCAAGCGGGTGGCGCTGGAGCTCGGCGGCAAGTCGGCGTCGGTGGTGCTGCCGGACGCGGACCTGGCCACCGCGGTGAAGGTCACGCTGGCCAACTGCTTCATCAACGGCGGCCAGACCTGTTCTGCGTGGACCCGGCTGCTGGTGCCCGCGGACCGGCACGACGAGGCCGTCTCGCTGGCGGTGGCCGGCGCGGCGAAGTACGCCGTGGGGGACCCGGCGCAGGAGGCCACCCGGGTCGGGCCGATGGTGTCCGCGGCGCAGCGGGACCGGGTGCGCGGCTACATCGAGCGCGGCGTGGCCGAGGGCGCGGTGCTGGCGACGGGTGGGCCGCAGGCCCCGCTGCCGCACGGGTTCTACGTGGCGCCGACGGTGTTCGCGCAGGTGCGCCCGGACATGACCATCGCGCAGGAGGAGATCTTCGGGCCGGTGCTCTCGGTGCTCCCCTACGCCGACGAGGACGAGGCGGTGGAGATCGCGAACGGCACGCCGTACGGGCTGGCCGGCGCGGTGTGGTCCGGCGACGACGGGCACGCGCTGGCGGTGGCGCGGCGGCTGCGCACCGGGCAGGTGGACGTCAACGGCGGGCGGTACAACCCGGTGGCGCCGTTCGGCGGGTACAAGCAGTCCGGCAACGGCCGGGAGCTGGGCCGGTACGGGCTGGAGGAGTACCTCGAGGTGAAGTCGCTGCAGCTCTGAACCAGCCCGACCCGTACCGGTCGAGGCCGTACCGGTCGGGGCCGCTTCAGGTCGGGTCGTACCGACCAGGGCTGCTCCAGGCTCGGGTCCGGTCGGGGGTGTACCGGTCGGGGCTGCTTCAGGTCGGAGCTGTGCCGGTCAGGACTGCTTCAGGTCGGCCAGCCACCGCTCCGGCGGCTCGTACGGCGGCTGCCCGCGGAGCTGGCGGTACGCCCGGGTGAGCGCGTCCCGGGCGGTCTGCTCGGGGTAGGGCACGTCCGGCCAGGCCTCGGCCACCGTGCGCCCGGCCGCGAACGCCGCCCGCGCCACCCGCGCGGTCTCGGCCAGCTCGCCTGCCTGGCGGTCCACCCCGTCGGCGTCCATCACATCGCCGTGCCCGGGCACCACCGGGCCGCGGACCAGCGCCCGCAGTCGGTCCGCCGTGGCCGGCCAGTCCAGCGGGAAGCCGTCCCCGAACGCCGGCGGCGCGCCCTCCTCGACCAGGTCCCCGGCGAACAGCACGCCAGCGTCCGGCACCTCGACCACGATGTCGTTGTCGGTGTGCCCGCGGCCGAGGTGGCGCAGGTGGACGGCCCGGCCGCCGATCGCGAGCGCGGCCTCGGCGGCGAACGTGCGGTCCGGCGGGTCGATGCTCAGCTCCGCCATGTCGGCGAGCACCGCATCGTCGCCGTCCTGCTCGCCGTGCCCGACCACCGCGGCCCGCTGCACCTCGCCGTACTCTTCGATCATCTCGGCGCAGCGCACGTGCCCCCAGATCGGCGCCGGCCGGAACACCGCGTTGCCGAAGAAGTGGTCGAAGTGCGCGTGCGTGTTGACCACCGTCCACGGGTGCGGGGTCACCGTGCGGATCGCCTCGACGAGGTCCCGGGCCTCGCGGTGCGACATCCGGGTGTCGACCACCAGGCAGCCGCCATCGCCGACGACCAGGCCGACGTTCAGGTCGAACGACCGGTGCCGCCGCACGAACACCCGGTCGGCCACCTCGCGCCAGCTCTCGCCCACCGGCTCAGGCTAGTGCCCGCGTCCGACAAGCAATTCGGACACGGGCATAGGCCCATTTTCCGCACAGAACTAGGCCCATTTTCCGCACAGAACTAGGGCACCTCGGCGAGGGTGGTGTGCAGCCGCCGCAGCCGCAGCCCGAACGAGATCAGCATGATCCCCCACAGGATCGCGAAGATCCCGATCACGGTGACCAGCGCGACGGCGCCCTCCCGTGGCCGGACCACGAGGATCACCCCGAGGGCCACGGTGAGCAGTCCGGACAGGCCCAGGAACCACTCGTTGGAGATCACGTCGCGCAGCCGGACAGCGGTGGCGATCTGGGTGACCCCGACGACCAGCGCCCAGGCGGCGATGATCCACAGCAGCGCCAGCGCTGTCACCCCCGGCCACAACCAGGCGACCACGCCGGCGAGGATCCCGGCCAGGCCGAGCAGCCCGAAGACCAGCCGGCCCTGCCGCGGCGCGTCCCCGGGCGGCCGCCGCGATGCCGACGGCGATGGCGCCGTCCACCAGGGCGTACGCCCCCCAGAGGATCACCAGGACCAGCAGGGTGGCGCCCGGCCAGACGATCGCGAAGATCCCGAACAGCATGGCGGCCACCCCGCGGAGCACGAACAGCCACCACCGGCGAGTCAGCATGTGAAGCATCGCGCACCTCCCGGTATCGCTGGCGTCGATGGTCGACCCCGGGGCGGCGGGGCGGCAAGGGGAGACACCCGAATGGCAGACTGCGGCCATGCGCGTGTATCTGGGTTCCGACCACGCGGGGTACGAGCTCAAGACCCGCCTGGTCGAGTTCGTCGGCGCGCTCGGGCACGAAGCGGTGGACTGCGGGCCGGCCAGCTACGACCCGGACGACGACTACCCGCCGTACTGCTTCGCGACCGCCGAGCGGGTGGTGGCCGACCCGGGCAGCCTCGGCGTGGTGGTCGGCGGCTCCGGCAACGGCGAGCAGATCGCGGCCAACAAGGTGCGTGGCGCCCGGGCGGCGCTGGCGTGGAGCGAGGAGACCGCCCGGCTGGCCCGCGAGCACAACGACGCCAACGTGGTGAGCGTCGGCGCCCGGATGCACAGCCCGGAGGCAGCCTGCCGGTTCGTCGAGGTGTTCCTGGCCACGCCGTTCAGCCAGGGCGAACGGCACGCCCGCCGGATCGCGATGCTGGCCGGGTACGAGGCCGAGGCCGGCAACCCGGCGGCGCCGGACCGTCCCGGCGCCGACGGGGTGCCGGGGTTCTAGTCCCCGTGTAGCCGGGGTTCTGGTCCTCATGCGGTCAATGGGCCGGGCGTGTCCATCAAGCCCTCCGTTCGGCCGCGGCGGCGTATCGCCCGAAGACGAGCGCTCATTATCCGCATTCTGCCTCCGCTGCCTTCGCGTAGCGGTAACTTGCCTGCACAGCGACGGGGGCGCTGCCGACCAAAATCGTGCCGACTGGGGGGACCGTGGGCGCGTCCTGTCGAGGGCCGCCGCTGGCGTGCGGGCGAACGCATCGCCTCGACGACACCCACTTCACTCTTTAGGGGGGAACCCTTGCTTCGCAAACTCGTCATCGCCGCGGCCGCAGGTGGTGCGGCCGCTCTCGCGGTCGCCATGACACCGGCAGTGTCGACCGCCGCCACCCCACTGTCCGGGGCCATCTTCACCACGGATGTCACGGGCGTTCCGGTAAACCTGAACATCTATGCGGCAAAGGAGGACGTATACCTCAACGGCGGCCCCGGGATCAACGCCCCTGACGACGCCGCGGGCCTACCCGCGGGGACCTACTCCTTCCAGGTCACCGACCCGTCGGGCAAGACCCTGCTCTCCAGCGACGCAGTCGTCTGCCGGCAGTTCACGGTGAACGCCAGCGGGGTCATCGAGGATGTCGTGGCGGCCGGCGGCTGTGAGCACGCCACCGGGGCCGACGGTGAGGATGGCGGCGCGACGGTCCAGCTGTTCCCGTACGCGAACACGCCCAACAACGGCGGCGTCTACAAGGTCTGGGTGTCGCCCACCGACCTTCTCGACTGCAGCGCACCCGGCAACAAGAACTGCTTCGTGCCGCGCTACAGCAAGACCGACAACTTCAAGGTGCGGCGGGGGGTCATCATCGAGATCGACACGCGGTTCTGGAAGCCGGGCCTGGCAGACCCGGTGGACGGGCTCTCCGTCATCTGGGGCGACAGCGTCGGGGCCACGAACCAGAAGTGGTCGGAGTACAACCCGGCTCTGAACGCGTTCCACGAGGCGCACGTCGAGGCCGTCGAGGCCGGCTTGCACCAGATCCAGATCGCGGACCAGGCGGGCTGCACCATTGACGACGTCAACGGGCCGGATGGTACGGCCTACACCCCGGCCGGCGGAGCGGTGACCGTGCCGGTCTCCGTCGCGGCCAACATCAACAAGACGACCACGTTCTTTGTGGACGTCCACTGCGCAAGCTGAACCGACCCGTCGGGAGGCGGCGGCCGACCGCCGCCTCCCCGCGGCGGGCGCCCGGCCAGGCGATCAGACTGCGGCTCTTGCGACCCGCTGACCACGCGGCTCGGGTTCCAGGAGGCTTCTGAATGGGTCGCGATTCCGGCCGATCAGCCTCGCAAAGTCGCAGGTCAGAGGCTTGCGGGAGGTCGGCGAGGTACGTTATTCAGAGGGCTCCTAGTCCGGCTCGGGCGCCGACTGGACGGGCGACGATCCCTCCGGCGGCACGTAGAACCGCCGAACGATGGTCTGGCGACGCCGTTCAGCGACCGGCCAGGCACGCGTACGGGGTCGCGCTGCTCGCCGGGCACGACAAGGCGCGCTGACCCGGTCCGCCGGCGGTGCCCCGACCGGGTGAACGTTTCGGGCCCGCGTGCGGATGGGTATCACGGCGGCGCCCGGGGGCCTCCGCACAGCAACGAAGTCCCATCGCCGGCCGTGTACGCGTGGCTGACCTCTGCGGGAGGCTCCTATGCCGGGCTACAGCGCTCCGCACCTGCAACCGCGGCTGGTGCTCACCAGCCCGCCGAGGCTGCGGGATACCGTCTTCGTGCTCGCCGGCGGCCGGTGCGTCCTCGGCCGGGCCGAGGGCTCGCACCTGCGGGTGGACGACCCGCACGTCAGCCGCACCCACGCCGCCCTGGACCGCCGCCCGGAGGGCCAGGTCGTGGAGGATCTCGGTTCGACCGGCGGGACGTTCATCAACGGCCGCCGGATCCACGGAATGCAGTCCGTGCGGCACGGCGACATGCTGCGCTTCGGCGCCGTGGAGGCGCGGTACGAGGAACTGGCCGGCCGCGGTGACCTGACCATGGTCGGCGGCGCACCAGTGCCCGCCGCGCGGCCGGGGCAGGTGCCGGCCGGGGGGAGCTTCGCCATCGGGCCGCAGGCGGCCTCCGCCATCAACAACGTCGCCGGCAGCCAGTACAACCACATCATCCAGCAGCGGGAGAGCTTCCTGCGGGAGATCGCCGCCACCCGGACGAGGGCGCGCCGGCTGGTGCAGTTCGGGCTGGTCCTGTTCCTCGTCGGCTTCGGCGTCGGCATGTGGGGGTTTGTGCGGTACTCCAACGCCATCACCTCCGTGGGCGACCAGCCGCCGGGCGGTCCGGTGGACGGAGGGTTCGATTTCAGCGGGTTCCAGATGGGGATGATCGGAGCCGTGGTCGCCAATGTTGGGATCATCGTGATGGTTGTCGGGCTGGTGATGCACATCGTCGCCGCATCCCGCACGCGGAGGATCGACGACCAGGCCCGCCGGCAGCTCGCGCCGCACCCGGCCTGGTGACCGCCGATCGGGGGAGGGCAGGTCCGATGACGTTCAACTTCTACGGCGGCCAGCAGGGAGGCGTCGTCAACAACGTGGCCGGCGATCAGACGAACATCGGCGGCCAGCAGGCGTTCGGCGCCGCCGAGGTGGACGTGCGTGCCGTCACCGCCGAGCTGCGCCGGCAGCTCGGGGCAGTTGCGCTGCCCGCCCAGGTCGGGGCCGCTGTGCTGGCCGACGCGGAGGCGATCGACGCCGAGGTGCGTGGCCGCACACCCGACCGCCGCAGCATTGCCGACCGGCTGGCCCGGCTGACCCAGGTCCTGGGGTCCGCCGGCGCGCTGGCCACCGCGGGCGCCGCGTTGCTCGGGCCGCTCCGAGCGCTGGCCGGCTGGCTTGGCGTGCTGGGTGAGCCTGTCCGGCGCCTGCTTGCCGACTGATCCCGCGGCCGCGTGACCGCGGGCTGGTCAGTCAGGGTCAGGGGCCGGGTTGGTCGGGGTGGAGCCCTCGGGCGGCACGTAGTAGCGCCGGACGATGGTCAACTCCCGCTCGGCGGCCTCGACGTCCTCCGGCCGCGGTCGGGCGGCGTCCCGGGCGCGCATGGCGCCGGTCACGCCGACCTGCGAGGGCCCCGCCGCGACGAGGCCGCGCAGGCCGCGCTCGGCCGGGTCGCGGCGGCGTGGCCCAGCGGATGACTCGTACTCCCCGTACCCGCCGTGCCCCCCGCCGGCCGCACGGTCGCCGCCCGCGATGGCGCCGGTCGGCGCGGCGGACCCGGCGCGGTCCCCGTCGCGGTCGTGGTCCGGATCCGGATCCACCGGCCGACGGGCCGGGATGTCCGCCGGGGTGGCGCCCGTACCAGACGTTGCTCGCCCGGGCTGCGGCGCGTGGTCGGCCGGTTGCGCGGGATCCGTCCGTTGCGCAGCGCCTGTCGGCTGCACGGTGCCGCCGGGTTGCCCGGTGCCGCCGGATTGCCCGGTGGCGCTGGACTCCGCGGTGCTGTCGGGTTCCATGGTGCGTGGGGGCTCCGCGGGGCGGTGGGGCTGCGCGGTGCCGCCGGGCTTCGCCGGGTCGGGCCGGGTACCACCGCGGCGGCGCCTGATCCGGCGGTGGGTACCGTGCATCTCGGCCGGCTCGGGCCGGTCATCCACCACGCACACCACCCCTCACCGAATGGACGGTACGTGCCCGAGGGCCACACGATCCACCGGCTCGCCCGGGAGCACACCCGCGTCTTCCGCGGCGGCATCGTGCGGGCCAGCAGCCCGCAGGGCCGCTTCGCCGACGGGGCCGCGCTGCTGGACGGGCGGGTGCTCACCCGGGCGGAGGCGCACGGCAAGCACCTGTTCCACGCGTACGACAGGGTGGTGCTGCACGTGCACCTCGGGCTGTACGGCGGGTTCGAGGGGGGCGAGCAGCCGGCGCCGTACCCCCGCGGCCAGATCCGGCTGCGGCTGGAGAACGGCGACTGGTGGACCGACCTGCGCGGGCCGACGGCGTGCGAGGTGCTCACGCCGGCCGACGCCCGGGCGCTGCGGGCGCGGCTCGGCGCCGACCCGCTGCGCCGCGACGCCGACCCGGAGCGGGCCTGGGCCCGGGTCTCCGGCAGCCGTGCCCCGGTAGGCGTGCTGCTGATGGACCAGACCGTGCTGTCCGGCGTCGGGAACGTGTACCGCGCCGAGATCCTGTTCCGGCACCGCGTACACCCGCTGCGGCCCGGCCGGGCCCTCGGCCGCCAGACGTGGGACGGGCTGTGGCCGGACCTGGTGGCGCTGATGCGGTACGGCGTCCGCCGCGGGCGGATCGACACCGTGCGTCCCGAGCACTCGCCCGCCGCAATGGGCCGCGCCCGCCGGCGGGACCGGCACGGCGGCGAGGTGTACGTGTACCGCCGGGCCGGGATGCCCTGCCTGGTATGCGGCACGCCGGTGCGTACCGAGGTGCTGGCCGGCCGGAACCTGTTCTGGTGCCCGACCTGCCAGCCGGACTGACCGCCCCGGGCCGGCTCAGAACAGGGGCACTTCAGACCCGAATCCGCGAGTAGCTGGGTGAGTTGATCTTCGGCTGGTGTTGTTGATCTTTGTCGGGGTTGTTTGGGTGTTCGGGCGTGATGGTGGCCCGGGTGGGCGCGCCGGGTTCGCGGGTTCCGGTGGTGGATCGGGGCCGGTAGGCCGGGGGGGTTAGGTCGGGGTGGGCAGTGCGCGGATGCGGGTGAGGATCTCGGCCAGGAGCGGGTGGCCGGGGGGTGGTCGCAGGGTGAGTCCTCGGCTGTGCCGGATCAGGCGGGCGGGGATGCCGATCAGCCGCGCCTTGGTCCGCCTTGGTCGGGTCCTGATCCGGCGGCTTACCGCCTCTCGATCCACCAAACCCACAGTCAGTAGTAGCGGACTATCGCGTCCGGCCAAGTGCCAAAAGTAACAACCCCCAAGCACAAACAGCAACAACAACCCCAAAGTCGGACCGCGGAACAACAACGTAGGTGTACCTCGCCCATCCAGGATATCGTCCAGACTGGCGTCATAATCGACGTTCCCTGCCGTGGTCATACTGAACGCAATGGTCGCGCCGGCCGAGGGAACAACTTGGTGTGTTCCGGGGAGAAGACTGAATGTGTGCAGTTGCCGTGCATCCACCGGACCCGTTACTCCGGGGATGGAGAAACTGGCGAACGTTGCTGAGCGGGCGTCGATGGTTATGGGCAGGCCGTGGACGGCGAGTGCGGTGGTGCCGCGGCCGGTGAAGATCGGGTCGTACTTCGGGTCGTAGTCGATGCGGCCGGCGGTGGTGACGTCAAACTGTATCCACCCGAATCGGCCGTCCAGGCCTATGCCGTGCGGGCCGGGGACGAGAACGAGTTCAGGGGACCGGTCACGGCCGGTGTAATTACCGGCGATACTGTAGGCGGTGTAGGAGGTGTCGGTGATGTTCGCGGTGATGCGGGCGGTGCCGTGGACGGCGAGTGTGGCGGTGCCGCGGCCCGTGAAGATCGGGTCGTACTTCGGGTCGTAGTCGATGCGGCCGGCAGCGGTGACGTCGAATGGTATTGAGGGACCTCCCAAGGTTCTCAGTTGGTGTGTTCCCGGAGGGAGGCTGAAGTGTTGCTCCGTGTGTGCATCTTTCCACGTCGGGTCGTCCGAAATCGCGATGTTTACGTAGGACGTGGCACTCGCGTTGATGGCGATGGGGAAAGTCGAGGGCGGGGGCGGGGGTGGGGGTGGGGCAGTTGTGGATGCCGAGGGAGTTGGCGTTGGGGCCGGACTCGTAGTCGTGCTGGTGGGCTGCAGAGCGGCTTGACTGGCCGGTGCTGGCGAGTTCGCCGACGGTTCGGTGGTCGGCGGTTGTGACGAAGTTGGCGTCGGTGCGGGAGGGTTCGTCGATGGTTCGGTGGTGGGCGGCGGGGCCACGGCCGACGTCGATGGATGGGGGGCCTCGGCCTGCGGTGCTGCCGGCTTCGGGGACGGCATGGCGGTGAAGGTCGCGATGGTCGCGGCCGGTGGGCTGGTGGTGGTCTTGGGGTGGTGCGAGGCTGTGAGGAAGGCGACCACGATCACGGTGGCTACCGCGGCGATGGCGCGGGCGACCGTCGGTATGTTCTGGATGGCCTGCGCCGCCTCTGAGAAACCTGGCAGCTTGAGGACTTGTCTTGTGGCGGCGTCGGTGACGCTGCGGAGGCTGTTGGCTACCCGCTTGAGAAGTCCGGTGGGGGTTTGGCCTGCCAGTGCCGCGGTGGGGACGATGGTCACCACTGTGGTGGCTGATCCGGACAGGGCTGCGGTTTCGGAGGGCGCGTGGGACCACAGCGCGAGGATTGCCCGGCGCCGCTCGTCGTCGTCGCCGTCGAGGTAGGTGGACAGCAGCAGCAGACCGGCGGGTCCGAGGGCCCATTCACTGCTTTGGCCCGCGTTGCGGAAGACCAGGTGGCAGCTCTTGCATGAGTCGGGATTGGCGTGGCTGGTCAGCGCGGACCGGTCCGCGGCGCTGATCTGGGCGTATCGGACGGGGCCGTGGAGAGAAGGCGAGTGCACGCAGCTGACGGCTTGGGTGCAGCTACGGATTCCCCGGGCCACGGCGAGCACTCCGAGCGCCACGCGGATCTGGGCTCGGGCACGGCTCAATTCCCGGTCAACCCGGGTGGCTGTCCAGTCCGGTCCGAGTTCCTTGGCCACCGCGGCGCTTGGGACGTCCGCATCGGGGCCGCGGAGCTTGATGATCGTCTTCATCAGAGCTTGTCGGGCCCGTGGTAGGCATTCGATGACCTCCCACACGGCCGCGACGAGTTCCCACTTGCCGTAGCTGTCGAACCCCCGTTCCTCGTGCGGCTGCTGGTCCGCGGCCACCTCGACCGGGTGATCGGCCAGGCGGCTGCGGGTCCCGGCGGCGACCTTGTTCCGCCCGCTGCGGACGTTCTTCGCGATGCCCCACAGCCACGGTCGGAGTTCAGCGACCTCCTTCGCGTCCGTCGCCGTGGCTGCCGTTGCGGCCCGCGTGAACACCTCGTGGACGCAGTCCTCGGCCTCATCGCGGTCCAGGAGCCCGCCCTGGAAGAAACGGCGCAGCCGCTCAGCATGCTCCCGGTACAGCTCCTCAAGGACTGTCTGGTCACCAGCCCGCAGCCGTACCCACATCTGGTCGGGCGAGATCGGGGCCGGGTCCTCGGCCTGCTGGTTGTCGGTGCGGTCCCGCGTCATCTCACTCCCCAAGGCCCAAGGCCCGAACGTGTCAAAAGGTACGTGTGCCACGGGCCGCCCGACCTCTCATCCCCCACCAACATCAACTTCGCGGTCCTCAGGGAGCGGCCTGATCCCCAGGGTGCGCACCGGTCCCGGGTCCGGCCGCAGCGGCTGCACCGGTACCGCAGGGCCGCCGACGGCGGCAAGAAGACGCCTCCGGGACGTGAGAGAACACGACGCCGGCGGCCACGTCATGAGTACTCCACGTCCTCCACCTGACACAGCTGACGCCAATGCCGACAGGCCAAGAACGGAGGTGATATCAATGCAGCCGCACTGGATCGTGGTCTGGGTGATCTTGCTCCTGACGGTCGTCAGCTAGTAGCACACGGTGGACCGTGGAGAACTCCGAACGCCTCGAATCGCCCAGTCGAGTAGTGGGCTACCCAGACTGGCACGAGGCGGGCTGTTCGGGACGTGCGGCTGGCCCGCGATGCGTCGGGCCAGCCGCCGTTCACCAGGACCGAGCGGTGTAAGCAAGTGCCCTACAGGTCGCGTACCGCGGGCAGAAGGCGGCGCACGGGTGCCTGACCGCTGTTGGGGGAGCTCGCCCCAGCGGCTCCTGAAGTCGTGCCAGCGGGTACATCTGGGTCACCGTCCGCGCCGCGCCTGATCAGCAGGTCCGCTACCAAGGGCGTACCCTCACGAGCATGACGCCTTCCACGGGTGTCCACAAGGCAGGAATCAGGACATCCGCGGTGTCCATTGGACAGCGTGTCGATTGATCGTCGACGATGTCCCGATCACCAGGCGGAACGGTGCGCGTCTCACAGGCCGCCCGCCGGGTGCGACGACCCACCTGTCGTGTACGGCGGACCCGGGAATCTAGAAGTATTCCCAACGGATCCCGTAGCCGAACCCCGGAGTTAGATCGCGAAACTCGCAACTCACCTCACCGAACCGATCCGCCCGCAACAGATCACCGGTCGGTTGCCGGTCATAGATCACAACCGGCGGAACCCTCGTCAGCCGCCACACCCGCTGCGGCATGCGGTCCGGCCCGAATCGGATCCGCAAACAGAAATACTCCGTTCGGGCGAACGGTATATGGACATAGTGCGGGGCCATCGGCTGGCCACGCGGCACGGTCAGCCTCATCGCGTACCAGTGCTCCGCATCGGCCACCAGCGGCGAGGCCAAAGTGATGACATTCTCAAAGTAACTCTCATACGGCTGTGCCCGCCTCTCAAGGTGGCCTCCGTACAGTAGCTCCGCGTGCAGGCCATGCCCCTCGGTCCGGTCATCTGGATGCCGCGGAACGCTGATCGACGTCACCAACTCGGCAAGGCCGTCCATCGTCGCAACGATGCGTCGCAATTCCAACGCCTCGGGCGGATCGGCATCCATTCGCAACACAGCGACGAACGATGCCACCAGCCAGCCATACACAGAATTCGGCGCCGGATCATGACCGGCGTGTGCCCGCACTGCCTCGGCGAACAGTCGAAACGCTCGATCCACCTTCCGCCGGGCGGTCCGCGGGTCACATCTCCACTCCTCCGCCAACCACGCCAACCGCTCCCCGAGAAACCGGCCGCGATCGGCTGGCTGCACAGCGACGGCCGCCCGCACCGCCAACCGTGGCTCTGCATCAAGGGGCTCCGAAGCCATCATGATCCAGTCCACCACCTTGCGCCGGACAACCTCCGCATCGTCGTCCACCGCCACGGCCGCAAGCCGACGCAACCTCGGCCCGATCCTCGAACCTAGATCAACTGCGTAGACCGCCTCGCCCCTGCGAAGGGTCCGCAGCTCATCCTCCAGCCCACCGTCGCCTGTCACACATCCACCTCCCGTGTCACGTCGCCCGTCACATGCCGACAAAGACAGCGGCCGGGACGCCCAAGGGCCCAAGAAGCCGCTCTTGAACCCCTCAGACACTGGAAACGAGGATAACAACAGCAACACCCAGATACCACCGACGAGAGCGCAGCCCATCGCACAGGCCCAGTCCCTCGGGCGCACCACATCAAACCTGCACGCTTTCATCGGGTCATCCTCGGCAGGATGGTAAAGCCAGTGACGATTCGGACAATGGCCGCGACATTGCGGCGGAGCCACACCGTGCGTCGCGGCTCACACTCGGACGACAAGGGTCCAGCGCCGACCCAGCAGCATCAACCCGAACACCCCGACCAGCCGAGACCCCCGGTCCAACGAGAGGCCGCCTACTGGGCGCGGTGCATCGACCGGCTCGTGCCCGGATACGAAACGATGCATCCCCTCGAGCTAGAATACCGAGTCCTCGAGCTCACCCGAACGCACGGTCGAGTCACGAGGCTGAACGGTATCCACCAACAGTGAATCCACCGCTCGCCCCTAGACAGTCGAACCCACGACGACGCCGTAACCAGGCGCCACACACGAACGGTCCGCACACTGACCGTCAGTCAATCCGGCGTCAACCATCGCGACATCTTTGGGACAATGGTACATACCACTCCCGTCGGCCGACGTCGAACGGGCTGGTCCATCGCAGCCTTCCCCAACCGACAGGTGCATACATTCGCTCTTCGGCACGGTCGTGTGGTGGCTGTGGTCAGGTGATGCGGGCGGCGTAGCCGGTGGATTTTAGTGGTGGTGTCTGGATGGGCGATGGCGGCGATGGTTTCGACGCCGGTAACCAGACGCGGTCCGGGGCGGACGATGATGCTGTTGGCGTCCAGCGCCCACACGGTAGGGAGGAGCGCGCAGTGGCGCGAGATGACTGACGCGTCCGTCGACACCTCTGCCACGCCCGAACAGTTCGTCGCTGCGGCCCTGCGGGGACGGCAGGCGGTCCAGCGGCTGATCGCCGCCAAGCGCCGGTCGTCGGGCGACGACCTCACCAGCGGCAACGTCGTGACCGACGATCCGCGATCTACCGCAACAGTCCACCGCCCGCCCGACGAACGATGTTCCACCCAGCACCCGCGGCCGCACAGGCAGATCCTGTACGGGAGCAGGCACGTGGACAACTACTTCGCCGATGCCGGGGGCTGGGGAAGCGGTCGTCGGCGCCTGAGCTCAGGTGACGTGGCCGGTGATGGTGAAGGTGACGCTGGTCAACGGGTCATCGGCGGTGCACTGTCCGACGAACGAGACGACGTCGCTCGTACCGGCGATGTCCTTCGCTGAGTTCGATAACGTGGCCGCCGCCGGTGTTGACCGAGGCGTCGGCGTACGCGCCGGTCACTGCCTTGGTTCCGGCGGTGGTCGGGATGCGCAGGACGAACTCGTTACGTCCCGTTGTCTGGGGTGGCGCGGCAGTCTCCCTCCTCCTGGCTGTTGACGCCGAACTGGCCGACGCCGGTGACCTGCTGACCGTCTACGGCGCCGGTGCAGTTCGCGAGTCCGGCCAGTCCGGGGGAGGTGCCGGTGAGGTGTTGCAGGACTCCGAAGATCTCGCCGGGATGCACGTCGGAGGTGGCGGGATGCTGCAGTTCAGGTCGGCGACCGGATCGGCGTGGGCCGCGGCCGCGGATACGATGCCGCCACGGTCATTGGATCAGACGTGTCGGTGGGATCGGTACGGATCGTTGCGTCGCGGTTACCGGGCTGCTAGACAGGCAGTCCGGCGGGTCGGAGGTCGCGGTGTGCGGGATCGTGGCCTGGGTCGGTTTCGCTCGTGACCTGCGGCGGGAGGCGGGGTCTTCCGGGCGATGACCGCGACGATGGGTCTGCGTGGTCCGGGCGCCGAGCATCCGCATCATCGTGCCGGTCGCGGCGGCCACACCCCGCTCCACCGCCGCCCACTGCTCGGGGCTGGTCCGCCGCGCCAACCCCGCCGCGGTCGTGGACGCCAACCCCGGCACCGGCGTCAACACCTGCCCGGCCGCGTCCGCGCGCTGCCGATCCAACCCGACCAGGAAATCCTCCCCCGCCAACTGCGCCGCCATGATCCCGACCAGCAACTCACCCCCCGAAACCCCCGATCCCGGGCCTTGATCGGCCCCACCGCCGCATCCAACGCCGCCACCACCCCCAACCGATCAACCAACTCCGTCACCGCCACCAACCCCGCGTTCTTCGTCAACCACGGATCCGCCGCCCCCACCCGCACACTCGACACACCACCCCGCCGGCCACTCGGCCGACCCCGACCACCCCGCCGACCACGTATCCTCTTCACCCGGTAGGTGTCCTTCCACCCGCGCCGATCGTGTTCTCGCAAACAGGATCATCGCAGGTCAACAGGGCACCTACCGCCAACCAACCCCCCGTGTCCCCGCACTACTCGCGGATTCGGGTCAGGACGCGGATACCCTCAGGACGCGGGCACTTCAGGACGCGGGCACTTCAGGACGCGGGCACCTCAGGACACGCTCAGAACACCTCGGGGCACCACGGCGGACGCTCGGAGCCGAACGCGGTGGCGGCCGCGTGCAGCGCCCCGCCGCGCAGCTCCCGCACCCGGCCGGCCGCGGCCAACGTGTGCAGGCTGGTGCCGCCCAGGTACGCGGCTCCCAGCTCGGTGCCGGTCAGCGCCAGGTCGGCCGCGTCGGTGGTGCGCTCACAGGTCGCGCCGTCCGTGCCGCCGGACAGCCGCCAGCGGCCGGCGTTCCACGGGCAGAACGGGTCGGCCACCTCGAGTACGACGTCAACCTCGGCGGCGTAGCTCCGGCCGGTCAGCGCCCGACCCACGTCGGTCACCCGTACCCAGAGGTTGTCGGCCTTGCGGAGCTGCACCGCGCGGGCGTCGGCCACCAGGTACGTCAGCGGCTCGTCGATCGGCCCGTGGAACCGTTCCACTTTGCGCACCAGGTCCAGGCCGGCCAGGAACGCCCACAGCCCGGCGTACGCCTGCGGGGTGGTGCCGAAGATCTCCCGGATGTTCAGCTCGCTGGCCGGTTCGTCCCAGTCGGCCCACTTCGCCTTGGTCCGGTACACCGCGTACCCGGTGGCCTGGCCGGCCAGCTCCTCGTACAGCGCGAACCGCAGCGAGGTCGCCCCGTCCCGCTGGTGCTCGGGGTCGTACAGCCGGCTGTCCCACCACCGGCCCGGCCGATCCAGGAAGCCGGTGGACTGCGGGCGCACCGCCTCGTACACCGCGGCCAGGTGCGGCCGGGCCTCCTCCTCACCCACCAGGCGGACCCGGCCGGTGCCGGTGTCGGTCTCCGGGCGCAGCCGCAGCGCGGGCGTGCGCGCTGTGAGCTGCGCCCCGGTGGCGGCCTGCCCGTAGCCGAACCGCTGGTAGATCACGCTCTCCGAGGCCCACAGCACGGCAACCGGTTCGCGCTGCTGCTCGTACAGCTCGGCGAGCTGGCGGCGCATCATCGAGGTCAGCACGCCGCGGCGGCGGTGCGTCGGCGCCACCCCGACGAACGACACCGCGGCCACCGGGAGCTGCCCGCCGGGCACCGTCATGGTGCGGGTGTAGATGGTCGCCGTACCCACCATGTCCTTGGCGTCGAACGCGGCCAGGCTGCGCTCCGGCTCGAACACCGCGAACTCGTGCTCCCGGTCGGCGTCCCGGACGTCGGAGTTGAACACGTCGCTGACCAGCCGGTAGAACGCCGGGAACTCCTCCGCCGCGATCGGCCGGAGGGTCACGGTCTGCTGCGGGACACCGGCACCGGGGGCACTCATGCCCCGATGTGTACCCCCGCCAGGGGCCGGCGGGCCAGCCCGTTTCCGCCGCTCAGCCCGGCGGAGGCGCCGCCGGGTCGCTCTGGAGGGCGCCGAAGATGTTGCCCTCGGTGTCCCGGAACTGCGACAGCCGCCCGACCCCGGCACAGCGGTGCGGTCCAGCACCTGCTCGCAGTCCGCCACCAGCACGGCCTTCTCGGTCTGCCCGATGTCAGCGACATCCACCGTGCAGACGTACCCGGTCACCGCCTGCCCGCCGATCTGGCCGCCGTCCTGGCCGCTGTCCTGCCCGCCGTCCTGGCCGCTGTCCTGGCCGCTGTCCTGGCCGCGGCGCAGCGTGATCGCGCCGTTGATACCCGGCTGGTCGTCCGGCCGGTTGTCACCAGCCGGTAGTCGTCCGCTCCGCCCCAGCGTGTGACGTTCCACCCGAACACGTCGGTGTAGAACCGCTCCGCCCGGTCCGGGTCTGTGGCGTGGATCTCGAAGTGAACTACCCGCCCCATGCCGGCTCCTCCGCAGTCGGCTCTGTACCGTCGGACCGTACGGCCGGGCCCTGACAATCCGGCCGCCGCCCGGGTTGCGGCCCGGCGGGGCGGGTACCTCACCTAGGCCGGCGGGTGCGGCCGCCCGCCTGACATGGCTCGGGGCCGGACGGAGCTGCGGGAAGGCGACGATGAGCGAGCCGGGGGTGATCGCCGGTCGGTATGCCCTGGTGCGCCGGATCGGTGCCGGCGCCATGGGCACGGTCTGGCTGGCCCGGGACGAGACGCTGCACCGCGAGGTGGCCGTCAAGCAGGTGACCGGGGCGGAGTACCGGTACGGGGAGGGCGCCGAGACGGCGCGGCGGCGGGCGATGCGCGAGGGCCGGATGATCGCCCGGCTGAGCCACCCGAACGCGGTCGGCATCTTCGACGTCGTCATGCACGACGGCCAGCCGTGGCTGGTGATGGAGTACGTCCGGTCCCAGACGCTCACCGAGACCGTCCGCGCGAGCGGCCCGCTGGAGCCGGCGCGCGCCTCCGGGATCGGCGCCCAGCTTGCCGACGCCCTTGCCGAGGCGCACCGGGTGGGCGTCGTGCACCGGGACGTCAAGCCGGGCAACGTCCTGCTGAGCGAGAGCGGTACGGCGAAGATCACCGACTTCGGCATAGCCCGCGGCGGCGGCGACACCCTGACCGAGACCGGGCTGCTGGCCGCGACGCCGGCCTACGTCGCCCCGGAGACCGCCCGCGGCGCCGATCCCGCGCCGTCGTCGGACGTGTGGTCGCTCGGCGCGACGCTGTACTTCGCGGTGGAGGGGCAGCCGCCGTTCAGCACCGAGGGCAGCCCGCTGGTGGTGCTCGCCCGGGTGGCCAACTCCGAGGTGCCCGCCCCGGTGCGGGCCGGCGCGCTGGCCCCGGTGCTGATGCGGCTGCTGTCGCGCGACCCGGCCGACCGGCCGACCATGGCCCAGGCGCGCGAAATGCTCCAGGGTGTGCCCGCCGGGTCGGCCGGTCCCGGGCCGGAGGACGCGACGGTCCACGCCACGGTGACGCTCGACCGGCCACCCACCGCAACCGTTCCGCTGCGGCTGCCCGAGCCGCTGGAGCGACTGCGGCCGCCGGAGCCGCTGCGGGTGTCGGAACCCGCCCGCCGGTGGGCGCCGTCGCCTGGCGCCGGGGCGGCCGCGACGCCCGGACCGGGCGCGGCAGCCGGACCGGCAGGGCCGCCGGCCACCTCGCCG
>WNGF01003232.1_pt1 | contig 22353 bp, 22 predicted proteins | sample 5400641 | NCBI WGS metagenome assembly WNGF01 (sample SAMN13153371, study PRJNA577476) | soil metagenome | isolation source: 80 cm soil or saprolite under grassland replicate 2 | place: USA:California | collected 2016-06-15 | reverse complement strand
CGCCGAATGAATCTGACCGAGGAAGGGGCGCAGTATCTTGAACGCTGTCGCGTCATTCTGTCCGCCGTGCAGGAGACGGAAGAAACCCTGATCTCCGGACGAACCGAGCTGCGCGGGAACCTCACGGTAAGCGCTTCCGTCCTGTTCGGCCGACGCTATGTAGCGCCGATCATGAACGATTTCCTCCGACGTCATCCCAAGCTCACCGCCGACCTGCGGTTCTTGGATCGTCTTGTGAATTTGGTCGAGGAAGGCGTGGACGTCGCGGTTCGCATCGCGCACCTCAAGGATTCTTCACTCATGGCTGTCCCGGTTGGCCAAGTACGCCGTGTTGTATGCGCGAATGAGCAATACCTCCGCCGCAATGGCACCCCGCAAGTGCCGGACGATATCCGCGAGCACCGCTGCATCCGGCATACCGGGTCGGCACCGCGAAGCGAGTGGCATTTCAAGATCGGCCGGCGCAACGTGTCGGTCCCGATCATCAGCATGATAAGCTGCAATGAGATCGACAGCTCTCTGAACGCCTGCATTGGCGGATTGGGTCTCGGTATGTTTCTTTCCTATCAGGTTGCGCCGTACCGAAAAAAGGGCCAGCTCGATTACGTGTTGGAACCGTTCGAACCGGAGCCAATTCCCGTGCACGTCGTCTATCCCCGTTCGAATCTGTTGACGAATCGGGTGCGCGCATTCGTCGACGAGTGCGTGCAGCGGCTCCGCCGCGCCAAATTTGATTGACGAGGCGCTTACCAGCCCAGTTATTCGATCACCTCGTCGGCGCGGGCGAGCAGCGTCGGCGGGAGCGCGAGGCCAAGCACCTGCGCAGTTTTCAGATTGATGAGGAACTCGAAGCGCGTGGGCAATTCGAGCGGCAGGTCCGCCGGCCGGGCGCCGCGCAGGATGCGAGCCACCAGATCGGCGGCGCGCTCGCCGATCGCGTCCTGCTTGGGGCCATACGCCATCAGGCCGCCGTCGCGCACGACCACGCCGGTCTCGAAGATCGTCGGCAGACGGTTGGTCTTGGCAAATTCCACGACGCGCCTGCGGTTGAGCATGGTCAGGGCATCGGACACCATCAGGATGGCGTCCGGCCGCTCGCGCGTCATCTCGGTAAAGGCATGTTCGAAATCGTCGGGCTCGCGCACGCCCAAGGTCTGGACTTTGACCCCGAGCACGCGGGCGGCGTCCTCGGCGGCGCGGTAGCGCAGTGTCATGCCGAGATCGGCCGCGTTCCACAGCATGGCTACGCGCCGGAGGTCCGGCACCGCATCCTTGAGGATTTCGAGGCGCTTGGCGCTGAGCTCGGTCGACAGTTCCGTCACGCCGGTGAGGTTGCCGCCGGGCCGCGCCAGCCCGTCGACCAGCCCGGTCGCGACCGGATCGCCCGCGCCGGTGACGACGATCGGCACGGTTTTGCTCGACACTTTTGCGGCCAGCGCGGCCGGATAGCCGAAGGTGACAATCACATCCACGTTGGCGGCCTTGAGCTCGGCCGCAAGACCGTCGAGTCGCTCGAGGTGCGCGTCGGCCGATCGCTGCACGACAGCGAGGTTCTGACCGTCGACGAAGCCGAGCGCGGCCAGAACGGACAGCAGGGTCTTGCGACGCTCGTCGAGCGCACCCATCGCGGGGCCGGCGCTGAGCAACCCCACGCGATAGATTTTGCCCGGCTGCTGCGCGCGCGCGCCGAGCGGCCACGCCGCAGCGGCCCCGCCGAGGATAGCGATGAATTCGCGCCGTCTCATACCATCGCCCTCCCGGGCAGAGGCCATGTTTTCATGATTTGAAACCATAACACGTCGGGACCCCGCCGAATGCGCTACGAGCCGCCCAGCGCCTTCTGCAATTCGGGTAAGAGCACGCGCTCGAAATTCTCCGCATTGATCGGGCCGACGAGCTTATAGGCGATGCGGCCGTCGCGGCCGACCAGAAACGTTTCCGGCACGCCGTAGACGCCCCATTCGATCGCGGCGCGGCCGTTCTCATCGGCCCCCGAAGCCGCGTACGGATTGCCGTAGCGATTGAGGAAGCGCCGGGCATTGTCGGGCTGATCCTTGTAATTGATCCCGACGAGGCGGATGCGAGAATCCTGCGCCAGTTGCTGCAGGAACGGCACTTCGTCGTGACACGGCACGCACCAGGAGGCCCAGACGTTGACGAGGCTGACGTTGCCTTGGAACGCGGCCGGATCGAGCCCGGGCAACGGCTTGCCATTGCGTTCGAGCCCGGGCACCGCTGGGAGATTGGTCATCGGCGCCGGCCGCCCGATCAGCGCCGAGGGAATTCGGCTGGGGTCGCCCGAGCCGAGCCGGATCAGGAACAGCGCCGCGAGCGCGAGAAACAGGATCAGCGGCAACAGCAGCACGAGCCGGTTGCGGCGGGGCGCGTGCGCTTGCGGCATTTGCGTCATGATCAAAATTCCCAATGCGGCTATTCGGACCGGCGCGTCACGCCGCGCGCCTCGAGATCCGCCAGGATCTTTCGCTGCACGCGGTAGTCGAGGAGCACCCACAGGATCAACGCGGCGACGACCGCGAGCGTGAACGAATAGGCCGCAACGATGAAGGCCGCGTAAGGCCCGAGGTTCATCTTCAGAACCCTTGTGCCGTCTGGGCGTGGAGCAGGCGCATCGTGCGCACGCGCCGGCGCAGGATCTCGTTGCGCATGGCCGCGAGATAGAGCGTCAGGTACAGCAGCGTGAAGGCGAGCGCCATGACCAGCAGCGGCGCGAGGATCGCCGGATGGATGGTCGGAGCGCCGATGCGCAGCAGGGATGCCGGCTGGTGCAGCGTGTTCCACCAATCGACCGAGAACTTGATGATCGGCAGGTTGATGGCGCCGACCAACGTGAGCACGGCCGCGGCGCGCGCCGCGCGCGAAGGATCCTCGATCGCGCGCCAGAGCGCGACCAGACCGAGGTACATCAGGAACAGCACCAGGACGGAAGTCAGCCGCGCGTCCCACACCCAATAGGTGCCCCACATCGGCCGGCCCCACAGCGCGCCGCTGACGAGGCACACGAAGGTGAAGGCGGCGCCGATCGGGGCTGCCGTTTTCAGCGCGACGTCGGCCAGCGGATGGCGCCACACCAGGGTTCCGAGCGCCGCGACGCTCATGCTCGCCCAGCCCAGCATGCCGAGCCAGGCGCCGGGCACATGGATGAACATGATGCGCACGGTCGCGCCCTGCTGATAATCCTCCGGCGCGACGAAGAACGCCGCGTAGAGCCCGGCCGCGAAGGCGATGGCGGTCGCCGCCGCGAGCCAGGGCAGCAGTCGCTCGGCCAGCGCCAGGAACCGCGAGGGATTGGCAAGCGCGATCCATTCCATGAGGAGCCTCATATCCGAGCGCGCGGGATCGGCGCAATGCGGCCGAGCGCCATGGTCCCGGTTTCAGTCCAAGCCGTGCCGGAGCACCGCCGCCGCCGCGAACGGGCCGACGACGACGCTTATCAGGGTGAGCGCGATGAGAATGAGGAACGCGGCCCCGAACGGCGCCGCGTGCAGGATCGCGGCATCGCTCGCCGATATGCCGAAGATGAGCACCGGGACGGTGAGCGGCAGCACCAGGACCGGCAGCAGCAGGCCGCCGCGTTCTAGCGCGACCGCGAGTGCCGCGCCGATCAGGCCGATGAAGGTGAGGGCCGGCGTGCCGACGAGCAGCGTAAGCGCCACGATGCCGATCGCCCAAGCATCGAGGTTGAGGAAAATGCCGAGCAGCGGCGCCGCGATGACGAGCGGCAGCCCGGTGGTCAGCCAATGCGCGATCGCCTTCGTGGCGACCGCGAGTTCGAGCGGCGCATGGCTCATCAGGATGAGATCGAGCGAGCCGTCGTCGTGATCGGCCGCGAGCAGCCGGTCGAGGCCCAGCAAGGTGGCGAGCAGCGCCGCGATCCAGAGAATCGCCGGGCCGATGCGGCCGAGCAGCTTGAGATCCGGACCGACCCCGAACGGCACCATGGTGACGACCAGGAGGAAGAACAGCACGCCCATCAGCGCGCCGCCGCCGACCCGCACGGCGAGCCGCATGTCGCGAAGAAGCAGCGCGGAAAGCGCGGTCATGGCCCTTCCCCCAATCGCAGCTCGCGGGCCGGCTCGAGCCCGAGCGGAGCATGGGTGGCGGCGAGGATCAGGCCGTCCGCGGCGAGATGCCGATGCATCAGATCGCGCAACAGCGCCTGCCCGGCGGCGTCGAGCGCGCTTGCCGGCTCATCGAGCAGCCAGACCGGCCGCTCGACCGCCACGAGCCGCGCGAGCGAGAGCCGCCGCCGCTGGCCGGCCGAGAGATAGCCGGCCGGCAGATCACCCACCGCATCGAGACCGACCGCCGCAAGCGCGTCGAGCGGCCGCCGGCCGCCGCCGCCGCCGAGAAAGCCGGTCCAGAACCGCAGATTTTCGATCGCCGTGAGCGAGGATTTCATCGGGTCGAGATGGCCGAGATAATGCGCGTGCTCGGCGAGGCTGCGGTCGGGATCGGCGCCCGCAAGCTCGAGGCTTCCCGCGGCGGGCAGCAGCAATCCGGCAATCATGCGCAGCAGCGAGGATTTGCCAGCCCCGTTCGGGCCCAGCAGCAGCAAGGCTTCGCCGCCCGCCAACGCGAAGCCGAGGTTGGAGAACACGCGCTTTCCGCCCCGGATGCACTCCAGCTTCAATCCGGAAAGTCGCATCAATTCAAACCCTTACCGACAGTCGCGGCCGGCGCGCCGCGCCAACGCAAGCCCGCGCCGAGCTATCGCGCCGAGCTATCATGACAAAAACGTGCTCCCCCGCGCCGAAAGAAGTTCTATAAACCGCCCCATCGCGTGCGCGTCCGGTCCGGGCGCGTTCGCTCGCCAACCTGGCTCCGCCTCGCCGTGCCATGGCGTGCACCCGTCGGATGGAACCGAAACCATGAGTTCGCTCGACAGCTTCCAATCCCGCAAGACCTTGAAGGTCGGCAGCAGGACCTACGTCTATTACAGTCTCCCGGCAGCGGAGAAGCGGGGGCTCAGGGGTATCTCTCGGCTGCCCCACTCCATGAAGGTGCTGCTGGAGAATCTGCTGCGCAACGAGGATGGCCGCTCGGTCACCAAGGACGATATCAAGGCGGTCGCGGCCTGGCTGAAAAAGCGCAGCTCCGCGCACGAGATCTCGTTCCGTCCGGCCCGGGTTCTCATGCAGGATTTCACCGGCGTGCCCGCCGTCGTCGATCTCGCCGCCATGCGCGATGCCATGCGCAATCTCGGCGGCGACGCCAACAAGATCAACCCGCTGGTTCCGGTCGATCTCGTCATCGATCATTCGGTGATCGTCAATTTCTTCGGCTCGCCGTCGGCCTTCAAGAAGAACGTGGAGGAGGAATACAAGCAGAATCAGGAACGCTATCGGTTCCTGAAATGGGCGCAGCGCTCGTTCGAGAATTTCCGCGTGGTGCCGCCGGGCACCGGCATCTGCCACCAGGTCAATCTCGAATATCTGTCGCGCACGGTCTTTACCCGCAAGCAGAAGCTGAAGATCGACGGTCGAACCGCCAGCGTGGAAGTCGCCTATCCGGACACGGTGATCGGCACCGATTCGCACACCACCATGGTCAACGGCTTGAGCGTGCTGGGCTGGGGCGTCGGCGGCATCGAGGCCGAGGCCGCGATGCTCGGACAACCGATGTCGATGGTGCTGCCCGAGGTGATCGGGTTCCGCGTCACCGGCCGGCTCAAGGAGGGCGTGACCGCGACCGACCTCGTGCTCACGGTGACGCAGATGCTGCGCAAGCACGGCGTGGTCGGCAAGTTCGTCGAATTCTGCGGCCCGGGGCTCGATTATCTCTCCGTCGAGGACCGCGCCACGATCGGCAACATGTCGCCGGAATACGGCGCGACCTGCGGCTTCTTTCCGATCGACGAGGATACGCTGCGCTATCTGGAGAACACCGGCCGGCCGGCCGGCGCCGTGGCGTTGGTGAAAGCCTACGCCAAGGCGCAGGGGATGCTGCGCCAGAAGGGCACGCCCGATCCGGTGTTCACCGAGACGCTCAAGCTCGATCTCGCGACCGTCGAGCCGTCCCTCGCCGGTCCGAAGCGGCCGCAGGACCGCGTGCTGCTCAAACAGGTGAAGGCGGGATTTGCCGAGGCGATGGACAATGAATTCGGCAAGGCGGGCGAATTGACGAAGCGGGTGCCGGTCAAGGGCCGCGATCACGATCTCGGGCACGGCGACGTCGTCATCGCCGCGATCACCTCGTGCACCAACACGTCCAATCCGAGCGTGATGGTGGGCGCGGGGCTGTTGGCCAAGAAGGCGATCGAGAAGGGGCTCAAGCCCAAGCCGTGGGTCAAGACCTCGCTCGCGCCCGGCTCGCAGGTCGTCGCCGAATATCTCGCCAAGTCCGGGCTGCAGAAGGAACTCGACCAGATCGGCTTCAACCTCGTCGGCTTCGGCTGCACCACCTGCATCGGCAATTCGGGACCGCTGCCGCCGGAGATCTCCAAGGCGGTCAACGATCAGGATCTCGTCGCCGCCGCCGTGCTCTCCGGCAACCGCAACTTCGAGGGGCGCGTCAATGCCGACGTGCGGGCGAACTATCTGGCCTCGCCGCCGCTCGTCGTCGCCTATGCGCTTGCCGGCTCGATGCAGCTCGATCTGCTCAAGTCGCCGCTCGGCCGCGACGCCAAGGGCAAACCGGTGTTCCTCAAGGACATCTGGCCGTCGAGCCGCGAGACCACGGCGGTGATCCGCAAGGTCATCAACAAAGGCATGTTCACCCGCAAATATGCCGACGTGTTCAAGGGCGACGCCAATTGGCGCCGGATCGGAATCAGCGGCGGCGTCACCTACGCCTGGGACTCCAATTCCACTTACGTGCAGAACCCGCCGTATTTCGCCGGCATGGGCCGCGGCCCGGCGCCGCTCACCGACATCGTCGACGCGCGTATTCTCGGCCTGTTCCTGGATTCCATCACGACCGACCACATCTCTCCGGCCGGATCGATCAAGCAGGATTCGCCCGCCGGAAAATATCTGCTCGCCCACAACGTCAAGCCGCTCGACTTCAATCAGTACGGCACGCGGCGCGGCAATCACGAAGTGATGATGCGCGGCACCTTCGCCAATATCCGCATCAAGAACCAGATGGTGCGCGGGGTGGAGGGCGGCGTGACGGTGCACTACCCGTCGCGGCAGCAGATGCCGATCTACGACGCGGCGATGCGCTACAAGCAGGAAAAGATGCCGCTCGTGGTCTTTGCCGGCAGGGAATACGGCACCGGTTCCTCGCGCGACTGGGCCGCCAAGGGCACGGCGCTGCTCGGGGTGCGCGCGGTCATCGCCCAATCCTTCGAGCGCATTCACCGCTCGAACCTGGTCGGCATGGGCGTGCTGCCGCTGGTCTTCGAGGAGGGCTCCTCGTGGCAGTCGCTCGGCATCAAGGGCGACGAGACGGTGACGATCCGCGGCATCACCGGCGAGCTGAAACCGCATCAGCGCCTGATCGCGGAAATCGTGGGCTCGGACGGCGGCCTCAAGCGCGTACCGCTGACCGCGCGCATCGATACGCTCGAAGAGCTCGACTATTTCCGGAACGGCGGCATCCTGCATTACGTGCTTCGGCGTCTCGCCGCGTAATTCCCCGCGGCAACGTCGAAGCGGCGGCACCGTCCGCTCACCGCGAATTGAGTGGCTTCGCTTGCGTCTAGCACCTTAAGTGTTCGGCCCAGGCCTTCCGGTGCGGACCGGAAGGATGAGCGGAGAATTGGATGGAGCGCCGCGTCGCATTCCTGGGTGCATTCGCGATCATTGCTTCGGCTGCGATCGTTTCCGCGCGCGCCGATCCCCGCGCAGTCGTCGAGCTCTTCACCAGCCAGGGTTGCTCCTCGTGTCCACCCGCCGATCGCCTGCTGGGCGAATTGGCGCGCGATCCTGCCATCCTGGCGATGAGCCTGCCGATCGATTATTGGGATTACCTCGGCTGGAAGGACACGCTCTCCAATCCGCGCCACACCGCCCGGCAGCGTGGCTACGCTCGCATCCGGGGCGATCGCGAAGTCTACACGCCTCAGGCCGTGATCAATGGCGCGGCGCATGCGCTGGGCAGCGACAAGGCCGCGATCGATGCGGCGATCCTGGCGACGAAGGCCGATCCGTCGACCCTGTCCGTACCGGTGAAGCTTGCGGTATCGGCAGATCGGCTCGATGTGACGATCGCGGCCGGAGCGAACGCGCCGGCCGGCAGCGAAGTCTGGCTGTGCGAGCTTACCAGCACGGTTCCGGTTGCGATCTCCCGCGGCGAGAACGGCGGACGCACCATCGTCTATCACAACGTGGTCCGCCGCTGGTTGCGGCTGGGCGAGTGGAACGGTGCCGAGCATTCCTTCAGCGTGCCGACCGCGGGATTAGCCGACAACGGCATCGATGCGCTCGCGGTCATCGTGCAGACCGGGACCATGGAGCAGCCCAGCAAGATGCTCGGCGCCGCGATCCAGCCGATCCGGTAAATCCCGGTTCCGTCACTCCGGCCGAGCGCAAAGCGCGAGAGGCGGAACCCCATGAACACAAAAAAAGGGCCGGCAAGCCGGCCCAGGGCATGAGGGGATTTGAACCATCGAAAACAAAGGGCCCGGCCTGCTCGAACCCCGGGGGGCTGGGGGGCTGAGGAATCCGGGGCTGTCGCCGACCGGGCCCTGAGAGATTTCCATGTCGCAAGCTACCGCGGCACGGCCTGGGCCGAATTAGGGCGGTATTATGAAATTTCCTAACGATTTCGTGAATCCGAGACTCGTTTCGAACGAAAGGCATCCGGAATCGCACGATTTTCCCGGCTTCGCTCGACGCTCGCTGCCGTCGCACCGATCGAGCAACCCCTTGCGATGTGCGGAAAGCGGCGCGATCATCGCGCATCGACTCTCTTGTCTCCAGGAGGCGCCATGAGCTTCGGCGATACTGAACCGAGCGAGCCCCGTCGGGGCGAGGCCTTGAGCGGACCGCCGCACCTCGTCCCGCAAGTGACCTTCGAACGCGGCGAGCTCGACCGCATTCTCGGTCTTTATGGGCGCAAGGTCGCGGAAGGCGAATGGCGGGATTACGCTATCGATTTTCTCAAAGACCGTGCCGTGTTCTCGGTATTCCGCCGCGCGTCCGAGATTCCGATCTATCGCATCGAGAAGAACCCGCGGCTCGCCCGCCGCCAGGGAGCCTACAGCGTGATCTCGGCGACCGGCCTCATCCTCAAGCGCGGCCATGAGCTCGATCGGGTGTTGCGGGTGCTCGATGCTTCGCTGCGACTGGTCGCCAGCTGATCGATTGCCCGGCCCGCTCACGGGTCTTTCGTAGCGCCCGGCCCGAGCGCTCGCTGCATCAGCACGGTATCGAGCCAGCGGCCGTGCTTGAACCCGACCGCCTCGAGGGTGCCGATCAGGTGGAACCCGGCGGCGCGGTGCAGCGCGATCGAGGCTACTTGCTCGGAATCTCCGATCACCGCGATCATCTGCCGAAAGCCGCGCCGTTCGGCTTCGGCGATGAGCTCCTCGATCAGCGCGCGGCCGATCCCGCGCCGCTGCGCCTCGGGATCGACATAGACCGAATTTTCCACGCTCCAGCGATAGGCCGGCCGCGCCCGATACGGGCCCGCATAGGCATAGCCCAGGATCGCGCCATCGGCTTGCGCGACCAGATAGGGATAGCCGGCCTCGACGAGCGCCCGCTGGCGTCGCGCCATCTCCGCCTCATCGGGCGGCTCGAGCTCGAAGGAGGCGGTTCCGAACCGCACCGCGTGGGCGTAAATGCGCGCAATCGCGCCGGTGTCGGGCGCAGCGGCCGGCCGAATCAAGAGTTTCGGCATGGGCAAACCCCCAAAGCGTCTCCCCAAAACGAAGGCGCCCCGGACAAGCCGGGGCGCCTCTTCACACGAGCATTTGGGTCCCTCAGCGCCGATCGCCCGCCAGGCGCAGCAACATCAGGAACAGGTTGATGAAGTCGAGATAGAGCGCCAGCGCCCCCATCACCACTTTGCGGCCGCCGATGGTGCCGTCGTCCATGGGGTCGTACATCTCCTTGATCTTTTGGGTATCCCACGCGGTCAGCCCGGCGAACACGATCACGCCGATCACCGAGATGATCCAATCCAGCTGACTGCTGCCCAGGAAGATGTTCACCAGGCTGGCGATGATGATCCCGAACAGGCCCATGATCAGGAACGAGCCGAACGCGGTGAGATCGCGTCCCGTGGTGTAGCCCCACAGGCTCAAGGCTCCGAACGCCGCCGCCGAGATGAAGAACACCCGGGTGATCGACGCGTGGGTGTAGACCAGGAAGATCACCGAGAGCGACAGCCCGAGCGACGCCGCATAGACGAAGAACAGCAGCCGGGCGGTGCTGGCCGACAGGCTGTTGATCCGGAAGCTGAGGAAGAACACCAGGCCGAGCGGAGCCAGCATCAGGACCCAGGTCAGGGCCGTGCCGTAGATCGCCTGCCCGAACGGCGTCAGGGCCAGCGCCCCGGTCGAAGTCGTGGTCACGGCGAGCTGGAAGGTGAGCCAGGCGACCACGCCGGTCATCGCGACGCCGGCCGCCATGTAGTTGTAGACGCGGATCATGTGCGCCCGCAGGCCGGCATCGATCGCGAGCGCCCGATCGGCGCCGAAGCGACGCGTAGCTGCGTAGTTCCGGTCGAAGTCCGACATCGAATTATCCTTTCTGTCGCCCCGCCGCGGGGGTGCGCCCCGAGGCGGCAGGGGCAAGACGCCGCGGCAGCGAGCCGCCGGCACCCGATGCGCCAAATCTAATGCTAGATCATGGCGGACGCTAGATGGGCCCTTCCGGGCGTCCGGTCCAGTGTCAAACTGGCACGGCCCGGCGGCACGCAAAGCCTAGAGGTTGCGCAGCACCGGTCCGGGCTTGTGGCTGAGCGCCGTGAACGTCCCGACGAGCCCGAACACGACGGTGAGCGCGAGGGCGGCAAGCGCGACCAGGATCGCCGGGCCGGCCAGCCACACGAACGCGACCTCCATGACTTCGGTCACGACCAGGAAAGCGGCGATCGAGCCCGCCGCCAAGCCGAACAGCGCGGTGGCAAGCCCGAGCAGCAGGTATTCGAGCGCGTAGAAGCCCAGCAGCCGGCCGCGGCTTGCGCCCAGCATGCGCAGCACCACGGCATCGTAAACCCGGTGCCGATGCCCGGTCGCGAGCGCGCCGGCGAGCACCAGAACCGCCGATATCAGGGTCAAGCCGCTGGCACCGCGAATCGCCATGGTGAGGTCGAGCACGAGCTTGGCGATCGCCTGCAGCACCTCCTTGACGCGCACCAATGTGACGGTCGGGAACTCCTCGGCCGCGGCCTTGAGCAATCCGATCTCCTGCTCGCTGGTGCCGCCCTCCGGATAGGTCAGCGTAGCGATATCGGCATGTGGCGCGCCGCGGAAGCTTCCCGGCGAGAACACCAGGACGAAATTGATCCCCAGCGTTTCCCAGTCGACCGAGCGCAGGTTGGCGACCGTCGCGGTGATGTTTCGTCCCAGCACGTTGACCACGACCGGGTCGCCGAGCTTGAGGCCCAAGCCTTCGGCGATCTTGTTCTCGACCGAGACGAGCGGCGGGCCGTCGTAGCCGTCTTTCCACCATTGCCCGGCCACGATCCGGGAACCGGGCGGGACCTCGCGCGCGAAGGTGATGCCGCGGTCGCTGTGCAGCACCCACGCGGCGCTCGGGGGCGGGCGCAAGTTTTCCGCCGCGACGCCATGCGCGCTGACGATGCGCCCGCGCAGCATCGGCACGCGCTCGAGCTTGGCGCCGGGCGCGTGCTGGGCGATGAAGGTATCGAACCGAGCGGCGTCGCTTGCCTGCACGTCGAGGAAATAGAACGAGGGCGCCCGCTCCGGCAGGCCCGCCGTGAACTGCCGGCGCAAATTGCCGTCGATCAGGGTCAAGGTCACCATCAGGGCCAATCCGAGTCCCAACGACAATACGACGACGGGCGTCACCGCGCCCGGCCGGTGCAAATCGGCAAGGATCAGCCGAAACAGGCTGGAGCGCGGGCGCGGCGCGCGCCGCGCGATCGCCATGAGGGCAAGCGCGATCGAACGCAGCGCGATGAAGACCGCAGCTGCGGAAGCCACGAAGATGGCCGCGAGGCGCCGGTCATAGGCGAGTGCGATCGCCGCGGCGGCGAGCACCGCGACCGTGGCGGCGGCTCCGAAGATGTAGCGGGCCCGCGGAAAGCGGCGCTGCGGCGCCACTTCATCGCGAAACAATGCGGATACCGGAACGTCATGGGCGCGCCCGAGCGGCCAGAGCGCAAACGCGAGCGCGGTCAGCACCCCGTAGAGCAGCGCGACCGCCAATTGGCCCGGATAGAGCGCGGCCGCGATCGGCACTGGAATGACTGCTCCGAGTGCGGTTGCGAGCAGGAACGGGATCGCGGCGCCGGCCGCGAGCCCGAGCGCGATGCCGAGCAAGGCCAGCAGCAGAACCTGGCCGAGGTAGATGGAGAAAATCTCCCGGCCGGTGGCGCCGAGCGCCTTCAGGGTCGCGATCACGTCACGCTTGCGATCGAGATAGCTCTTCACGGCGTTGGCAACGCCCACGCCGCCGACCAGCAACGAAGTGAGACCGACCAAGGTGAGGAATTGCGTGAACCGCGCGATGTTGCGTCCCAGCTCCGGAGAGGCGTTGTCGCGGGTTCGGATCTCCCAGCCGGCATCCGGAAAGGCGGCGCGCGCCGCGTTCACGGCCGCCTCGGTCGCGCGGTCGCCGGCATCGTTGTCGGGCAGGCGCAGGCGGTAATTCCAGCGCACGAGGCTCCCCGGCTGAACGAGCCCCGTTGCAAGCAGCCCGGCCTGGCTCATCAGCAGCCGCGGCCCGAGCGCGAAGCGGGTGGCGAGCTTGTCGGGCTCCGCCTCGAGGCTCGCCCGGATTTCGATCGTGCTCTCGCCGACGCGAATGCGCGATCCCGGAACGAGATCGAGGCGGGCGAGCAATGCCGGATCGGCGGCGGCGCCGAAGATGCCCTCGCGCGCCGCGAACAGCTCCGCGGCCGGCCGAGGCGGGCTGAACCGGACGGCGCCATACAGCGGATATCGATCGTCGACGGCCTTGATCTCGACGAGCGCGGCGCGCCCGTCGTCGGTGCGCGCCATGGCTCGCATCGTTGCCGCGGTCGAGACGCGGCCCCGGTCCTCCAGGAACGCCTGCTCCCGGCGATCGGCTTCGCGGTGGATCAGCGAGAAAACGGCGTCCCCGCCCAGGATGACCCGGCCCTCGCGCGCGAGGCCATCGGCGAGGCTCCGCGCCAGCGATCCCACGCCGGCAATTGCGGCAACTCCGAGCGCAATGCAGGCAATGAACACATAGAATCCGCGAAGACCCGCGCGGAGCTCGCGCAGCGCGAGCCGCCATGCGAGCGCGCTGCCGCGCAGCCGGCCCCCGGCGACGGCCAGAGCGCCGCTCATGCGCGCAGCCGCCGGCGTTCATCGGCATCGGCGATGCGGCCCGAGCGCAGATGCACGACCCGCCCGCAGCGCTCGGCGAGCGCCGCATCGTGCGTCACCAGAACGAGCGTCGAGCCGCGCTCCTTGTGGCCCCGGAACAACAGCTCGATGATCTGCGCCCCGGTCGCTTCGTCGAGATTGCCGGTCGGCTCATCGGCAACGAGGATGGCCGGGTTGGGCGCAAGGGCGCGCGCGAGCGCGACGCGCTGCTGCTCGCCCCCGGAAAGCTCGGCCGGATAATGCGAGGCGCGATCCCGCAGCCCGACAGCGTCGAGCTCGCTCGCCGCGATATCGAACGCGTCCGCGACGCCGGCCAGCTCCAATGCCACCGCCACGTTCTCGAGCGCCGTCATGGTGGGAATGAGGTGAAAGGACTGGAACACGATCCCGATGTGACGGCCGCGGAATCGCGCGAGGCCGTCCTCGCCCAGCATCCCGAGATCGCAGCCGTTGACGAGAATACGCCCCGTATCCGGCCGCTCCAGCCCGGCCATGACCATGAGCAGCGTCGATTTGCCCGAGCCTGAAGGGCCGACGAGGCCGATCGCCTCGCCCGTTGCTATATCCAGGTCGAGGTCTTTGAGGATATGAACTCGCGCCGCTCCCCGGCCGAGCGAGAGATTGACGCCGGCAAGCGCGATCGCCGGCATCGCCCTCGTCGAGGTGTCGTCCATGTGGCCTTTCCGTGCGCGCGTTGAGCGGCCGCGACTGATCCGATCCCGCACATATGGGAAACGGCCGGGGGCGGTCCAGACATTTGCGAAGGTTTCGCTGTTCACGATCGCCTGGATTGCGGCGATTCTCGCCGCGGCGTCGATGCAGGTGGCGCCGCTCGGCGCCTCCGAGCGCCCGATCAGGATCGTCGCCTTGGGCGATTCGCTCACCGCCGGCCTCGGGCTCGCGACCGAGCAGGCCTTTCCGGCCAAGCTCGCGCAGGCGCTCGAGCGCAAGGGCATTGCGGTGGAAATGGTCAATGCCGGCGTGTCGGGCGATACGGTGTCCGATGGCGCTTCTCGGCTGGACTGGTCGGTGCCGGAGGGCACCGACGCGGTGATCCTGGAGCTCGGTGCGAACGACGCGCTGCGCGGCATCGATCCGAAGCTCACGCGCGCCGCGCTCGACGCCATCCTGCGGCGGCTCGCGGAGCGCCGTGTCACGGTGCTGCTGGCCGGCATGCGCGCGCCGCGGAACATGGGCGCGGCCTATGTCGAGGCATTCGACGCCATTTTTCCCGAGCTTGCCTCGACCTTCGGCGTCGTTTTCTACCCGTTCTTCCTCGACGGCGTGGCGGCCGATCGCACGCTCAACCAGCCCGACGGGCTGCACCCGACCGCGGCCGGAATCGACGCGATCGTCGCCAGGATGCTGCCCAAGGTCGAGGAGCTGGTCGCGCGTGCCCGCGCGGCGCGCGGCTCTTGAAGACTCAGCCCGCGTCCGCAAATCTTCGCACATTGCGGCCCCCGTCACCCCGACCCCGCCTCCTGGTTTCGGAGGAGAAAATGCCCCGCCTTTTCACCGCACTGGAAATTCCCCGCGAGATCGCGCTTTCGCTCTCGATGCTGCGCGGGGGGTTGCCGGGCGCGCGCTGGATCGACCCGGAGAACTACCATCTGACCCTGCGTTTCATCGGCGACGTCGATGACGTGCTCGCCCACGAGATCGCGTTCCTGCTCGATCAGGTCGACCGGCGGGGCTTCGAGCTCCGCTTCGATCGCCTGGCTTCGTTCGGCGGCCGCCGACCCCGCGCGGTGATCGCCGCGGCCGCGCCGGTCGCGCCCCTGATCGAGCTCCAGGCCGAGCTCGAGCGGCTGATGCAGCGCATGGGGCTCGAGCCGGAAGGCCGCAAGTTCACGCCGCACGTCACCTTGGCGCGGCTTCGGGATTCCTCGAGCCGCCAGGTGGCGGATTATCTCTCGACACGCGCGCCGGTTCGGGTCTCGCCGTTCCCGGTATCGCGCTTCGTGCTGTTCTCGTCGAAGAACTCGGTCGGTGGGGGGCCCTATGTGGTCGAGGCCGCCTATCCGCTGGCGGCCTGACCGGCGATCACGTGCCCGATCAAGGACATCCGAGGTACCATGAGGTACTGATCATGATACAGTGCACTGCGAAACGGAGAGGCATTTGGTGCCATGGGCAGCACGATCGCGAAGCTCAAAGAATTGCTCGAACGCGCGGAAACCTGGCCGGAGAACGCGCAGCAGGAACTGGTGCAGCTGGGTGCCGAGATCGAGGGAGAGCTGCAGGCCGGCGACTATCGGGCCACACCGGAGGAGCTGGCGGCGATCGACGAAGCACTCGAACAAGTCGCGCGCGGTGAGGTGGCAACCGAGGCGGAAGTGGAAGCGGCGTTTCGGACATTCCGCCGCACATGAAGGTTGAATACTCCCCTCGGGCAGTTGGCGACCTTAGGAAAGTTTCTCTGGCAGTCGCGCATTTGGGGAGGCCGTATCCGCGGCTGTCGAGGCCCGCATCCGGGAAGTCGTGGCACGAATAGCGCAAGCCCCCCAGAGCGCGCGCCGGCTCATCGGGCGACCCTCGGTGCGCGTGATTCCGCTGGTGCGATATCCGTATAAAATCTTCTACACCGTCTCAGCAGACGCCGTGCAGATACTTCACATTCGCCACACATCGCAGCGACCTTGGAAGGGCGAACACCGCTAGAAGGGTGCGTGAAGCCGGTTTGCGCCTGCAGGGCGCATCATATCCATGGCAAACCCTTGGCGCTCTTGAACTCCCACACCTCACGGGCGCAGCACCAGCTTGCCCATCACCTTGCGGTCGGACAGCGCCTTGATGGCCTCCGCGGTCTTCTCCAGCGGATAGATCGCGTGGATGTGCGCGGAGAGCTTGCCTTCGGCGCACCAGCGGGCGATGTCGGCCATATTGGCGCGGTGGGCTTGCGGGTTTCGTTCGACCCAGGCGCCCCAGAACACCCCGACGAGGGCCGAGCTGCGGAGCAGCACGAGGTTGAGCGGGATTTTCGGGATTTCGCCGGCCGCAAAGCCGATGACGAGGTACCGCCCGCCCCAGGCGAGCGCGCGGACGGCCGGCTCCGCATAAGAGCCGCCGACCGGATCGTAGATTACGTCGACGCCCTTGCCGTCCGTGACGCGGCGCAGCGCGTCCTTGAGATCCTCCTGCGCATAATTGATGGCTTCGTCCGCCCCGTGCTCGCGCGCGAAGGCGAGCTTTTCGGGCGATGACGCGCAGGCGATGACGCGCGCGCCCATCAGCTTGCCGAGCTCGATCGTGGCCAGCCCGGTGCCGCCGGCGGCGCCGAGCACCGCGAGGGTTTCGCCGGGTTCAAGCTGCGCGCGATCTTTGAGCGCATGGAGCGTCGTGCCGTAGGTCACGGTCAGTCCGGCCGCACGGTCGAAATCGAGGCCGTCCGGCAGCTTGATGAGGCGCTCGGGCTTGGCGACGACCCGCTCGCGCGCCGCGCCCGCGCCGATGTTGCCGAGCACGCGATCCCCGCGGCTGAGCGCGGTGACCTGTGGCCCGACGCTCTCCACGACGCCGGCGAATTCCGCCGCCGGCGAGAACGGGAACGGCGGCTTGTGCTGGTATTTGCCGGCAATGATCAGCGTGTCGAAGAAATTGAGCGCCGCGGCCTTCACGGCGACCACCACCTCGGCTGGGCCGGCGACCGGATCGGGCAGATCCTCGAGCTCGAGGTCGTCCGGGCCGCCGAAGCGGGTACACAGGATGGCTTTCATGGGATGCGCGCCTTGTCCGCCTACGAGATACCTGCGAGATAGCGGCGCGATTTATCGCAGCATCCCGGCCGGCGATCCAGGGTGGGGGCATCGTAGCGCGGGCGGGGCGCGCAGCCCGTGTTGACGGGCGGGCGCAAGAATGCGTTCAAATTGCCGGCTGCCGCCGTGATTCGGTCAAGTTTCGCAGGATGTTCGGACGGCGCGGACCTCATTTATTCCTCTTGGGAACTGCGAGGCCTGATGATCACCCTGGCTCTGAACCGGATCGCGCTGCCGCTTGCCGCCATGCTCGTGATTGGCTCGGCAGCCGCGGCGCAGCAGACGACTGCCCCGAACCCCGCGACTGCCCCCGCCAAGCCGAAACCGGCGAAGCCCGCCGCAAAGCCCAGCGCCCCCAAGCAGGCGCCGCAGACTGCCGCCGTCATGGGGGCGGACCCGGTGCTGCTCGGCCAATATGCCGAATGGGGGGCTTATGCGGCACAGAGCGGCGGCGGCAAGATTTGCTTCGCGCTCGCCAAGCCGGGGAGCTCCCAGACCACGCCGCCCAACAAGCCGCGCGACCCGGTATTTTTCTTCGTCGCAACCCGTCCCGCCGAGAACGTGAGGAACGAGGTGTCGGTCATGATGGGGTATGCGTTCAAGCCGGCGACCGATGCCACCGTCGAGATCGGCCCTGCCAAGTTCGCCCTGTACACCCAGAACGACGGCGCCTGGATCAAGAATGCGGCCGAGGAGGCGCGGCTGGTCGAGACGATGCGCAAGGGCGCCGACCTCGTCATCACCGGCACGTCGAGCCGCGGGACGCAATCGGTCGACCGCTATTCGCTCAAGGGATTGGCGCAGGCGCTAGACCGCAGCGCACAGGAGTGCAAGTAGGCGGGTGGTTGCGCCGTCCGCCTCTCGGCGCCATTTGTGCTAAGAGCCGCGCCAACGCGCGCCCGCAGCCGGATTCCTGTCATGCGCTTGAGCCCGCTTGTCCCCGATCTTGCCGCGCGTCGAGCGGCGGCGGACGAGCTGGCGCTGGAGAAGACCCCGCTCGAGCGGTACGTCCCGCCCGCCAAGCCATCGCTGGTCGGGCTCTCGCGCAATGCGCTCGCGGAAGCGCTCGGCGCGGTCGGCGTGCCGGAGCGCCAGCTCAACATGCGGGTCTCCCAGATCTGGCATTGGCTCTACGTCCGCGGGGCGCAGAGCTTCGAGGCGATGTCCAGCGTTTCGAAGGAACTGCGCGCGATCCTCGCCTCGAATTTCACCCTGGCGCGGCCGGAGATCGCCGCCGAGCAGGTCTCGGTCGACGGCACGCGCAAGTGGCTGTTGCGGCTTCCAGGCGAGCACGCGAACGAAAATCCCCATGAGGTCGAGTGCGTCTACATTCCCGAGGCCGACCGCGGCACGTTATGCGTATCGAGCCAGGTCGGCTGTACGCTCAATTGCACGTTCTGCCATACCGGGACGCAACGCCTCGTGCGCAACCTCACGGCGGGCGAGATCGTCGGCCAGGTGCTGCTGGCGCGCGACCGGCTCGGCGACTGGCCCGGCGCCAAGGTTTCCGAAGGCGCGTTGGCGCCGAGCGACGGCGGCCGGCTCGTTTCCAACGTGGTGATGATGGGGATGGGCGAGCCGCTCTACAATTTCGAAGCGGTGCGGGATGCGCTGCTGGTCGTCGCCGACGGCGAGGGGCTTTCGATCTCCAAGCGCAGGATCACGCTGTCGACCTCCGGCGTGGTGCCGAACATCGCGCGATGCGGCATCGAGATCGGGGTGATGCTCGCGGTCTCGCTCCATGCGGTGCGCGACGAGCTGCGCGACGTCCTGGTACCGCTCAATCGCAAATATCCGATCCGGGATCTGCTCGACGCCTGCCGCGCCTATCCGGGCCTGTCGAACGCGCGGCGCATCACCTTCGAATACGTGATGCTCAAGGACGTGAACGATTCGCTCGCCGACGCCAAGGCGCTGGTCGGGCTGCTGGCCGGGATCCCGGCGAAGATCAACCTGATCCCGTTCAATCCGTGGCCCGGCACCCGCTACGAATGCTCCGATTGGGATCGCATCGAGCGATTCTCCGAGGTCGTGTTCAACGCCGGCTATGCTTCTCCGGTGCGCACGCCCCGCGGGCGCGATATTCTGGCGGCTTGCGGCCAGCTCAAGAGCGCGACCGAGAAGCTGTCGGCGCGCGAGCGGCTCGCGCTTCGCGCCATGGCGATGACGGACTGACGTGGCGCTGATCGCACGCATCTTCGTGGTGATTTTCGCGTTCCTGGCGGCATGCGTTGCCGCCGCAGCGGTGCTGATGGGCGGTTTTCTGCTTCCCGAATGGAACGACCTGATGGGGGCCGCCGACATCCCGGGGAACACGGCGGTGCTGATCGGTCTCTCCGCGATCCTCATCTCCGGTTTCGGGCTGATCCCGGCCATGCTGCTGATCGCCATCGCCGAAGGCTTTCGGCTGCGCTCCGTGCTGTTCTACGGGTTCGCGGGCGGCGCGATCGGGCTGATATTGTACCTCGGTTCCGATGAACTCTACCGCGCGGAGCAGGCGGTCCGCGAGAGCGAGCTCTTCGCCGCGTCGGGAATCGCGGCCGGGCTCACCTACTGGGCGCTGGCAGGCCGCAAGGCCGGGGCGTGGCGCGCGGAGCGGGCGCCTTCCAAGGCGCCGGCGGCGTAGCCCGTAGCCCGGATGGAGCGCAGCGAAATCCGGGAGGGCGGCCCCGCATTCCGCTTCGCTCCATGCGGGCTACACCTTTCCATCGCGCGCCTCCTCCGCTACGAAACGTGCATGAACCGCCCCGGCCTCATGATCGCGCTCGCCATCGGCGCCGTGACCGGCGTCGCGTTCGGATGGTTTCCGCAGCTCGACCTGAAGCTTTCAGGATTGTTCTTCGATCCCGAGACGCGGCAATTCACGCTGCTGCACCAGGTCCGGTTCGAGCATTTGTCCTGGCCCGCGCATCTGCGCGATTGGAGCATGTGGCTCGTCGCGGCGCTGGCGGTGCCGGCCGGCGCCGCGCTCGCGGCCAAATGCTTCTTTCCGACCACGCGCATGCGCGTAGGAGGCCGCGCCATCGTGTTTCTGCTCGCCACCATCGCGCTCGGCCCCGGAGTGCTGGCCAACGCCGTCCTCAAGGAGCATTGGGATCGCCCGCGGCCGATTGCGGTACGCGAGTTCAACGGCCCGGAACACTTCGTGGCGTGGTGGGACCCGCGCGGCGCCTGCCGACACAATTGCTCCTTCGTGGCCGGCGAGGCATCCGGCGCGTTCTGGACACTCGCCCCGGCGGCGCTGGCGCCGGCGCCGCTGCGGATCTTCGCCTATGCGGCGGCGATCACGTTCGGCGGCGCGGTCGGCATGCTGCGCATGGCGTTCGGCGCGCATTTCTTCACCGACGTGGTGTTCGCCGGCGTGTTCACGTTCCTGATCGTCTGGATCGTGCATGGCGCGCTCTATCGTTGGCGCAGAACGGCGATCTCCGACGCCGCGATCGAGCGCGCGATCGAGCGCGTCTTCCTGCCGCCGCATGCCGCGTTCGTCCGGTTCCTGGCGCGGTGGTTCGGGCGCGCGCGGCGTGCCGGCCCGCACCCCGGCGGCACCTGACGCCCAATCTTGCGCGGCAAGGCGTTGCGCCTATAGTCCGCGCGGCTCGAGCCAAGCATTTTTGTTGCGGACGTCGTCATGAAGCGCGGCAGCGTGAACAAGGTGGTGCTCGCCTATTCTGGCGGACTCGACACCTCCATCATCCTCAAGTGGTTGCAGACGACCTATGGGTGCGAGGTCGTGACGTTCACGGCCGACCTCGGCCAGGGCGAGGAGATCGAGCCGGCACGGCAGAAGGCGCTGCTGCTCGGCATCAAGCCGCACAACGTTTTCATCGAGGATCTGCGCGAAGAATTCGTGCGCGACTACGTGTTTCCCATGTTCCGCGCCAATGCGCTCTACGAGGGGCAATATCTGCTCGGCACCTCGATCGCGCGGCCGCTCATCGCCAAGAAGCAGATCGAGATCGCGGAAAAAGTCGGCGCCGACGCGGTGGCGCACGGCGCGACCGGCAAGGGCAACGACCAGGTGCGGTTCGAACTCGGCTATTATGCGCTCAAGCCCGACGTGAAGGTGATCGCGCCGTGGCGCGAATGGGACCTGACCTCGCGGACCAAGCTGATCGAGTTCGCCGAGAAGCATCAGATCCCCATACCCAAGGACAAGCGCGGCGAGGCGCCGTTCTCGGTCGACGCCAATCTGTTGCACACGTCCTCGGAAGGCAAGGTGCTGGAGGATCCCGCGGCCGAAGTGCCGGACTACGTCTATTCGCGAACCGAGGATCCGGAGCAGGCGCCGGACCGGCCGGCCTATGTGACGATCGAGTTCGAGCGCGGCGATGCGACCGCGGTCGACGGCAAGAAGCTCTCGCCGGCCGCTATGCTCTCGCATCTCAACGAGCTCGGACGCCAGCACGGCATCGGCCGGCTCGATCTCGTCGAGAACCGCTACGTCGGCATGAAGTCGCGCGGCATGTACGAGACGCCGGGCGGCGCGATCCTGCTCGCGGCCCATCGCGGCATCGAGCAGATCACGCTCGATCGCGGCGCGGCGCACCTCAAGGACGAGCTGATGCCGCGCTATGCCGAGCTGATCTACAACGGCTTCTGGTTCGCGCCCGAGCGCGAGATGCTGCAGGCCGCGATCGATCTGAGCCAGCAATTCGTCAGCGGCCGGGTGCGGCTCAAGCTTTACAAGGGCCAGGCTTCGGTGGTCGGCCGCGAGAGCCCCTATTCGCTCTACGATCAGGATCTCGTGACGTTCGAGGACGGCGCCGCCGCCTACGATCAGCACGATGCGGAGGGGTTCATCCGCCTCAATGCGCTGCGCCTGCGCACCTTGGCGCAGCGCCGGCGCAAGCTGGGACGCTGAAACCCTTTTCCCTCCCCGCAAGGCGGGGAGGGTGGCGAGGACCACAGGTCCGAGCCGGGTGGGACACCTTTGGATCGCCACAGCCCGACGCTCACTTCGTTCGCGTCGGCCTTCCTCTTCGTGAAGGAATAGTGGCGAAGCCGGATGGGCGCACATACCTTGGGGCGGCTACCTCGGACACGCGAGGGCTCCCCATGGGCTGGTCGGTGAACATCGGCACGATCGCCGGAACGGCAGTGCGCATTCACGTCACGTTCCTGCTGTTCCTGGTCTGGATCTTCGTC
>WNGF01004558.1_pt1 | contig 22365 bp, 26 predicted proteins | sample 5400641 | NCBI WGS metagenome assembly WNGF01 (sample SAMN13153371, study PRJNA577476) | soil metagenome | isolation source: 80 cm soil or saprolite under grassland replicate 2 | place: USA:California | collected 2016-06-15 | reverse complement strand
CACGCGCGCAACTTGGCGGTGGTCGCGTCCGGCGATGCCGTGATCGCAGTCGGCGGGAGCTGGGGCACGCTGGCCGAGATCGGCTTCGCGTCGCGGATGGGCCGCGCCGTCGTGATCCTGGAGCCCGGGCTCTCGGTCGAAGGCGTCCCGCGGGCCTCGTCGCCGCAGGAGGCGGTCGAGCTGGCGCTCAGCCGGCTCGGAGGAGCGGGCACGTGAGGCAGGTTGGCCCGCCGTCGCCCTTGCTCAGCTCCGCACCGGCGTAGACGTCGACCTCGACCCCCGCACGCTCGAGTCGCCTGCGCGTCTCCGGGTTGCCGTCGACGGCGAGGGCGACGCGGGGGGCCAGGGCGAGCACGTTCGGCCCCATCGTCTCGAACTCGTCGTCGGGAACCGGGACGATCTCGATCTCGCGCTCCTCGAGCAGCTCCGCGAGCCGCACGGGCAGGAGCGGCGGGTAGGCCACGACGAGGTCATCCGCGAGCGGGCTGAGCAGCGAGAGCAGGTGCATGACCTCGCTGCGACCGCGCCAATGCGGGAGGTCGAACGCGAGCACCTCGACATCGGGCAGGAGCCGCCGTAGCGCTTCGATGCCGTCGTCGTTCGTCCGGTAGCCGCGGCCGGCGAGCAGGGTGCGCTCGTCGAGCCGGATCAGGTCGCCGCCCTCGGCGTGCTGCCCACTCTCAAGCTGGGCCGCGACAGGAACACCGGCGCGTTCGAAGTCTTCGGCGAGCCCCCCAGGCTCGGAGCGGCGGCACTCCTTGCCAGGGTTCAGCAGCAGTGCGCCTTCGTCCGAGACGAGCGCCGGGTCGTAGGTGTAGATCGCGTCCGGGTTGCCGTCGGCCGCCGACTCGGCGAGCACGACCTCCGCGCCGGCGTCTTCCAGGATCCGGCAGAACGCTTCGTGCTCGCCGGCGATGCCGGCGGCGTCCGGCTCCGCCCGCCAGCCGCAGGCGCGCCACCCGTGGAGATCCTCGGCGCGCGGCGCCCGCACGAGCACTCGGCGCAGCTCGCCGGTCATCGACTGGCAGCCGTAGAGCTTTGGCTCGACCCTCATCCGCCCAGCGTAACCTCGGCCAGCCGCCGTTCGAGAAAGACGCGCTCGGCCGGCTGCGCTGCGAGCTCGAGTGCCCGCCGGTAAGCATCGGCGGCCTCGGGGCCACGCCCGAGCCGCCGGAGAAGGTCGGCGCGAGCGGAGTGCAGGTGGCGGTAACCGTCCAGCCCTTCGATGCGATCGATCAGGACGAGGCCGCGCTCGGGCCCTTCCGCCATGGCGACGGCGACGGCGCGGTTGAGCTCGACCACCGGCGAAGGGGAGAGCTCGGAGAGTCGCCCGTAGAGCGCCGCGATCTGAGGCCAGTCGGTCTTCTCCTCGAACTGCAGCGACGCGACGGCGGCCTGGAGCTGGTACGGGCCGGGCCGGCGGAGCCGAAGCGCCTTCTCGAGGGCGCGGCGGCCCTCGTCGATCCGGGCGCGGTTCCAGAGCGAGCGGTCCTGGTCGGCGAGCAGTACGAGCGCACCGGCCCCGTCGAGCCGCGCATCCCGGCGTGCGTCGTGCAGAAGCATCAGCGCCAGCAGTCCATAGACCTCCGGCTCGTCCGGCATCAGGACGGCAAGAACCTTCCCGAGCCGGATCGCCTCGTCGCAGAGCTCTCCGCGTGGAGGCGGCCCGTAGCCCTCGTTGAAGATGAGATAGATCACCGCGAGCACGGCCCGTAGGCGCTCCGGCAGCAGATGGTCGGGCGGCACGCGGAACGGGATGCCCGCCTCGCGGATCTTCCGCTTCGCGCGCACGAGCCGCTGCGCCATCGTCGGGTCAGGCACCAGGAAGGCGCGTGCGATCTCCTCGGTCGTCAGGCCACCCAGTGCGCGTAGCGTCAACGCGACTTGCGCCTCCGTCGCCAAAGCCGGGTGGCAGCACGCGAAGATCAGGCTCAGCCGTTCGTCAAGCCTACGGCTCCCGGAATCCACGTCGTCACCCATGGCCATAGCTGCTGCGAGCAGCTCCGTCTTCCGCTGCAGCGTGCGGTCGCGCCGGATCCGGTCGATCGCACGGTTCCGTGCCGTCGTCAGCAGCCAGGCACCCGGGCGCTCGGGGACGCCGTCGGTCGGCCAGCGCTCGAGCGCGATCGCAACCGCGTCCTGGAGGGCGTCCTCGGCGAGGTCGAAGTCGCCGAGGACGCCGATCAGGCTTGCGAGGACGCGGCCCCACTCGTCGCGGAAGACGCCCTCGAGCTCGGTCAGTGCTCGATCACCGGCCTGACCTCGATGGCTCCGCCGGTGCGCGCGGCCGGGATCTTCGACGCGAACTCGATCGCCTCGTCGAGGTTGTCGCACTCGACGAGGTACAGACCGCCGAGGTACTCCTTCGTCTCGGCGAACGGGCCGTCGGTGGTGAGCGTCTCTCCGTTGTTCACGCGGACCGTCGTCGAGCTCGAGAGCTCACCGAGGTCCGCGCCGCCACGCGTCTCCGGCCTCTGGCCCAGCTCCATGTATTCCCGCATCTGGGTTTGCCGCTCGTCGTCGCTGAGCTGCTCCCAGCGGCCGGGTTCGCCGTAGATCAAGAGCGCGTACTGCACGGTGTCCTCCTTCGGTCGCTTACGACGATACGACGAACGAGTCAGCCGGATTTCGACATTCGCTCGAGGAGCGTCAGCGCGCCGGCCTTGTCGAGCGGCTCGTTCAGGTTGCCGCACTTGGGGCTCTGGACGCAGGACGGGCAGCCGTGCTCGCAGGGGCAGCCGGCGAGCAGCCTCGCCGTGTCCGCGACCCAGCCCTCGAAGGCCTCGAAGCCGCGTTCGGTGATCCCGACGCCGCCGGCATGGCCGTCGTAGACGAAGATCGTAGGGCGACCGGTCTGGAAATGGAGGTTCGTCGAGAGCCCGCCGATGTCCCAGCGGTCGCACATCGCCCACAGCGGGAGCAGCGCGATCAGCGAGTGCTCGGCGGCGTGCAGCGAACCCAAGAGGCGCGGCTCACGCTCGAGCCCTTCCAGCATCCACGGCTCCGGGAGGAACCAGATCGCCTCGGTCTCGAACTCGGTCTGCGGCAGTTCGAGCGGCACGACCTCGATGCTCTCCTGCGTCTGAATCGACTTCTTCTGGTAGCCGACCACCTGCTCGGTGACGACGACGCGGCCGAACGAGAGCTCGAGCCCGAGCCGGCGTCCGGCCCGCGCGGCCTCGACGATCGCGGTGGAGGTCTCCTTCTTCGCCTGCGTGTAGTAGTCGCCTGAGAACGGCTGCACGACCGCTGCGCGTGAGCCGAGGTCGAGCTCGTGGACGCGGTAGCTCTCGCCGAGGTGGAGGTAGATCGCTCCTTCGTGCACGGTCGAGTACGCCCGCTCCTGCTCGACGATCCCGAGCACGGTGCCGCTGGACGCGTCAACGATCGTGAACGACTCGGGACCCGTTGAACGGAGAGAGATTCGAGCCGCCGGGTACTCGCGGCCCGCCCAGACGTAGCCCGCCTTCGTCTTGCGAAGCTCCGGTAGGAGGGCCGCCCGCTCGAGCGCCCCGTCGCCGAGCACATCGCGGTCGCGGTCGTCGAGCGGCGCCTCGAAGGCCGCCGCGAGCACGTGTCCATCGAGCACGCGCGGGTTCTCGTGATCGAGGATCGCCGCCTCGACCCGGCGCTCGAGCAGCGCCTCCGGCTCGCGCATGAAGTACTGGTCGAGCGCGTCCTCGCTCGCGACGAGCACGGCCAGCCCGTGGCCCCGGCGCCCGGCGCGCCCCCACTGCTGGCGCAGGGACGCGACCGTGCCGGGGAAGCCGACCGAGAGCACGCAGTCGAGCAGGCCGATGTCGATCCCGAGCTCGAGCGCGTTCGTCGCCGACACTCCGAGCAGCTCACCCTCGAGCAGCCGGCGCTCGATCTCACGCCGTTGCGCCGGCGTGTACCCGGCGCGGTAAGGTGAGAGCCGCGAGTCGTCCCCGAGCCGCTGCGCGGTGAAGCGGTGGATCAGCTCGGCCGCGCGGCGGCTCTTGGCGAAGCAGAGCGTGCGCAGGCCGCGCGAGACGAGCTCGGCCATCAGGCGCGACGCCTCGCCGAGTGGGCTCGCGCGGAGACCCAACTCTTCGTCCGTCAGCGGCGGGTTCCAGAGGGCGATCGTTCGCTCTTCCCGCGGCGCGCCGTCATCGCCGATTACCGTCGCCTCAGCGCCGATCAGGCCTCGCGCCAGCTCGTCCGGGTTCGCGATCGTCGCCGAGGCGAGCAGGAACTGCGGCTCCGCGCCGTAGACCCGCGTGAGCCGGCGCAGCCGCCGCAGCACGTTTCCGACGTGGGAGCCGAAGACGCCGCGGTAGACGTGCGCCTCGTCCACGATCACGTAGGCGAGGTTCGTCAGCACGTCGCCCCAGCGGTCGTGGTGGGGCAGCACGCCGATGTGGAGCATGTCCGGGTTCGAGAGGACCAGGTTCGCCCACTTCCGCACCTGCCAGCGACGCTCGGCCTCGGTGTCGCCGTCGTAGATCGCGGCACGGAGCCGCGGCAGGCGGAAGGAGCCGAGCGAGCGGAGCTGGTCCTGCGCGAGGGCCTTCGTCGGGTAGAGATAGAGCGCCCGCTGCTTAGGCTCGCGTGCTAGCGCATCGAGCACGGGGAGGTTGAAGGCGAGCGTCTTGCCGGACGCCGTGCCCGTCGTGACGATCAGGTGCTCGCCGCGGGCAGCCGCCTCCCAGGCCTTGACCTGATGCGTATAGAGCTGGTCGATCCCCTGCCCGGCGAGGGCCTCGCGCACGCGCGGGTGGAGCTCGTCCGGAAGCGCGGCGAGCTGGGGATCCCGTGGCGGCTCCGAGCCCAGATACGCCAGCTCCTCGCCTTGCAGCAGCTCGGTTGTGACGCTCACTTGCGCGCTCTGAGTGCGACGACGTGTGGATAGTCGCGGTCGCTGATCTCCTCGAAGTGTTCGATCCGGAGCCCGGCTCCCGTGAACGCGGCGGAGAGGTCGTGCAGCGTGAGGTGCACGGCACCGACGCGGGCGCGCACGCCGTCGGGGTTGGCGACTCCCGGCGCGGAGGCGTCATAGCGCCTCGACGGCCTGTAGCCACGATGGAACTCGGGAACGCCCTCGGCTCCGACGAATACCGAGTGAGGGCCGACGAAGCAGGGGTGGACCCCGATGTAGACGAACGGGGCACCGGGCTTCAGCACGCGTACGGCCTCCGCCACGGCGTCCGCGAAGCCGTCGATGTCGGTGTGCGTCAACACCGAAACCGCTGCGTCGAAGGTTTCGTCTCCGAACGGCAGGTCGTCCGCTGGGGCCTCGACGACGTCCAGCCCGCGGGCTCGCGCGACCTCGAGCAGGTCCCTCGACACGTCCACCCCGACGACCGACCAGCCGAGCTCAGCAATCGCCGCCGTGGGCACGCCGGTGCCGCAGCCAAGGTCTAGGCAGCACCCGTTGCCCGGTCCCAGGAGCCGTTCGAGCGCGTCCGTTTCCTCCTCGCTCAGCACGGGCTGGAACTCCTCGTACCAGGGGGCGAAGCCGTCGTAGCGCGCAGCGCGAGTCATGCCGCCGATGCTAGCCCTACATCTGGAGCACGCAGGTCGTGTAGACGGCGACAGGCGAGAAGCCGAGTGCGCGGTTGAGAGCGAGCATGGCGTGATTCTCTTCGGCGTTCGTAGTTGCGACGAGGCTGACGTCCGGCCGGTCGCGCTGGAGCTGCAGGAGCGATTCGAACTTGACCCAGCGGCCGAGACCACGGCGACGATGCTCCGCCACGACCGCGGTGTCTTCGGTCCCTGCGACGGCGCCGGCCCTGCGCGAGACGCGCAGCTCTGTGGACGCGACGACTTCCCGCAGACCGTCCAGCGCAACGGTGACCCTGATGTCTCGGTTGCGGAGCTCGAGCGCAGCCTCGAGGTCGCGAACGAAGGTGGCGTTCCAGACAGCTTGCTCGTCTTCGAGCTCATGTGGTGCATCGCTGATCGCCTGCCGCGCGTGGGCGTAGGAATCGAGCAGCTCCGCAGGCGCGGCACCGACCCAGCTGCGGAGGCTGTAGCCGTCGACCGCACGGATCGCCAGGTCTTCGCGAAGTGGGAGGCGTAGCAGTGAGCGGACTTCGCGGTGCGTCTCCACGGCGCCGATCGCCGCAGCGAAGCGGGAACCAGCCTCGGTCGCGTGACCGGCGGTCAACTCTCGCGCCCGGCGCGCCCTTGCCTGCTGCACGACGGCGCCGAGCAGCGCTATGCCGTGTCCGCGGCGCCGGTGGTCCGGGTGAACGAGAAGCTCGACGCGGCCTCTCGTCGCCCCGCGCATCATCGACAGCTGCGCGAACCCGACACAGTGCCCCGACGACTCGGCGATCCAGTAGTCGCGGTCGTCTGCGTCTGGCACGTGACGGAGAAACGCCTCCGTCTCGGATTGTGTCCGGGGCGGTTCCTGCGGGTTCTCCTCGGAGTGGCAACGCGCGACGACCTCGTAGAGACCCCGCATGACGTCGTCGGACAGAAAGGATGCGTCGAGCACTCGAACGGCCATGGCCTGATATTGCGCGTTCGCTAACGTTGGTTCTACCGGGGTGCCCCCGACGGGGCTGAGATCACACCCGTAGAACCTGATCCGGTTCGCACCGGCGAAGGGAGCGCATGACAGTTCCACGTTGTCTGACAATCGCTGGGTCGGACTCCGGCGGCGGTGCCGGGATCCAGGCCGACCTGAAGGCCTTCGCGGCCGCGGGCTGCCACGGGATGAGCGCGATCGTCGCGCTGACCGCGCAGAACACAACCGGCGTGACCGCCGTTCACGAGGTGCCGCCGGCGTTCGTTCGCGCCCAGCTCGAGGCCGTCTTCTCCGACCTCGGCGTGGACGCGGCCAAGACCGGGATGCTCTTCTCGGCGCCGCTGATCGAGACCGTCGCGGACGTTCTTGCCGAGCACCGGGTGCCGCTCGTCGTCGACCCGGTCATGGTCGCCAGCTCGGGGGCGCGGCTGCTGCAGGACGATGCAGTCGAAACACTCGTGTCGCGGCTCTTTCCACTTGCGACCGTGATCACGCCGAACCTGATGGAGGCGCAGGCTCTGGTTCCAAGTAACACCGTGGTACTAAGTCGTTCTGAGCTGGCCGAGGCGCTGCACGGGCTCGGGGCCGCCGCGGTCGTCGTGACCGGGGGCCATGGCGACGAGCCCGTCGACCACTTCTTCGACGGCGAACGACACGTCGAGATCCCGGTCGAGCGGCATGCTGTCGCTGCGACGCACGGCGCGGGCTGCACGCACTCGGCCACGCTCGCGGCGCTGCTCGCGCGCGGCGAGAGCCTCGAGGACGCGGCCCGCGGAGCGGCGGGGGCGGCATCGCGAGCGGTCGCGCAAGGTCTGGTCGAGCTCGGCGCGGGCGAAGGCCCGGTGGACGTGATCGGGCTGCGAGGGGCGGCGTGAACTCCGGCGCCGACCTCAGAGCAATCCGGGAGCGCAAGCTGCTTGTCCACCAGATCACGAACTACGTGGTCATGAACGAGACCGCGAACGCCACACTGGCGCTCGGCGCGCTGCCGGTGATGGCCCATGCCGTCCAGGAGGTCGAGGAGATGGCGGCCGCGGCGTCGGCGCTCGTGCTGAACATCGGGACGCTCTCGGACGAGTGGGTCGAGGCGATGCTGCTCGCCGGGCGGGCGGCGAACCGTGCCGGTGTGCCGGTCGTTCTCGATCCCGTCGGCGCGGGAGCCACGACCTACCGGACGGAGACTTCGCGCCGGCTGCTCGCCGAGCTCGAGCTCGCGGTCGTGCGCGGCAACTCGGCCGAGATCGCGACGCTCACCGGCCGGGAGGCTGAGATCCGCGGGGTCGAGGCCGTCGGTGGCGGCGGGGGGCCCGAGCTCGCGCGCGAGGCGGCTCGGTCATTCGGCTGTGTGGCGGCGGTAACCGGCCCTGTCGACCACGTCTCGGACGGCGAGCGCACCATCGCGGTCGCGAACGGCCACGAGCTGCTCGGCACCGTGTCTGGCACGGGCTGCATGGCAACGGCGATCACCGGGTGCTTCCTCGGCGTCCGGGCGGACGACCGGCTGGCTGCGGCAGCCGAGGCGCTGGTCGCCTTCGGAGTCGCGGGGGAGGACGCGGCCGTGAGCGCTAAAGGGCCGGGGACGTTCCACGTGGCGCTCTACGACGCGCTGGCCGCCCTCGACCCGGAGACGCTGGATTCGCGGGCGAAGCTCGAGTGAAGCTGCACGCCATCGTCGAGGACATCGAGACCGCCAGAATCGCTGTCGAAGGCGGCGCCACAATCGTGCAGCTGCGGCTGAAGGGCGCCTCGACCGGCGAGCTGGTCGAGACCGGTCGACCCTTCCGTGAGCTGCCGGCGAAGTTCGTCGTCAACGACGACGTCGAGGCCGCGATCGAGCTCGGCGCCGACGGAGTCCACCTCGGCCGCGACGACCGCGGGGCAGAGCGCGCGCTCGAGGCCGGGCTCATGCTCGGGCTCTCGGCGGCTTCGGTCGAGGAGGCCCGTACGGTCGAGAACGAGGGCGCGTCGTACATCGGGGCGGGGCCGGTGTGGAAGACGCCGTCGAAGCCCGACGCCGACCCGCCGATCGGGCTCGACGGCCTGGCCGAGATCTGTACCGCCGTGTCCCTTCAGGTCGTCGCGATCGGCGGTGTGGACGCGTCGAACGCGGCCGACTGCATCCGCGCGGGCGCGGCGGGCGTCGCGGTGATCCGCGCCGCCAAGGACGCCGCGGCCTTGTGCGCGGCGATCGATGCGGCTCTCTGAGCTCGGGGAGCTCGGGCTCCTGGCCGAGCTCGAGCGCCGCGGCCTCGCGCGGGGAATCGAGCACGACGCGGCGCGCCTCGGAAGCGACCTCGTAGTCACCCAGGACGCGCTCCTCGAGGGCGTCCACTTCCGGCTCGACTGGATGACCCACCGCGAACTCGGGGACAAGGCGGCCGCGGTCAACCTCAGCGACCTGGCCGCCTCCGGCGCCGAGCCCGAGGCACTCCTCGTGACGCTCGGCGCAGCGGCCGGGACCGAGCTGGACGACGTGCTCGAGCTGTACGAGGGCCTGAACGAGCCGGGAGTGCCGGTCGTCGGCGGCGACACGACCAGCGCGGAGCTGCTCTACCTGTCGGTGACCGCGATCGGCCGCTCGAGCCGCGTCCCCGGCCGCGCAGGGGCCCGTCCCGGAGACGACCTGATCGTGACGGGGCCGCTCGGCGCGGCGGGGGTGGCGTTCAGGGAGGGACGGCACGCCCGCCCCCCGCTGCGGCTCGATGCGGGCCGCCGCCTGGCGGCAGTCGCGCACGCGATGATCGACCTCTCCGACGGGCTCGCGGTTGACGCCGGACACATCGCGGAGCGCTCGGGCTGCAAGCTCTCCATCGAGCTGGAACGCGTCCCGCTTGCCGACGGCGCCACGGTCGACGACCTCGGCTTCGGCGAGGACTACGAGCTCCTCGCAGCCACCCCCGATCCCCTGGGCTTCCCGGCGATCGGCCGCTGCGGGGCTGGCGAAGGCGTGGAAATCCGCCTGCACGGTGAGCCCGTAGCCCTCTCCGGGTGGGAGCACTTCGGCGACTTGCGCTGACCGCCGCCACGCGAAAGGCTGTGCCCTAAGTGCTGGTCTTCATCGTCAGGCGGCTTTTCTGGGCGGTCCTGCTCGCGGTGGTGATCACCGTGATCACATTCGTGATCTTCTTCCTGGTTCCGAACAACGCTGCCACGCTTCGGGTCGGAAGAGGCGCCCTCGCGCAGAGCCTGCAGACGCAGTTCAGCCTCCAGGGCTCGCTGCCCGAGCAATACGCACGCTTCGTCGGCCACATCCTCACCGGCGACTTCGGCCGCTCGACCCGCACGCGCGACCAGGCGAGCGACGCGATCACGGAGGCGCTGCCGGTGACGGCCTCGCTCGTGATCGGCGGCGCACTGATGTGGATGCTGATCGCGTTTCCGATCGGCCTGCTGTCTGCCTTACGCCCGCGCTCGCTGCTCGACAAGGGGCTGATGGTCTTCGTCGTGATCGGCGTGTCCGCGCACCCGGTCTGGCTCTCACTCGTGCTCTCGTACCTCCTCGGCGCGAAGCTCCATCTCCTGCCAGTGGGCGACTACTGCAACTTCTTCGCCGATCCGTCCGAGCGCTGCGGTGGCGCGGTTGACTGGGCGTCGCACCTCGTGCTGCCGTGGCTGACCTTCGCTCTCCTGTTCGCGGCGCTCTACGCCCGAATGATCAGGGCGTCCGTGCTCGAGTTGATGGACGAAGACTGGGTTCGCACCGCCCGCGCGAAGGGCGCCGGCACCTCGCGCGTGCTCCGGAAGCACGTCCTCCGGAATGCTCTTCTTCCGGTCGTCTCGATGGCCGGGATGGACGTCGGGATCGCCTTCGCCGGCGCTCTCTTCATCGAGTCCGCGTTCGGGTTGCCCGGAATGGGTCAGCTCCTCTACCGGTCGGCAACCTCCACCGACCTGCCGGTGACGATGGGCGTGATGCTCGTGGTGAGCTGTGCGGTCGCGCTCTCGAACCTGGTCGCGGACGTCCTCTGCTTCGCGCTCGATCCCCGCATCCGCGAGCGCCCGCTGGGCTCGGGGAGGCGTTGGAGACCCACTTCGGCCTGGCTGCGCCGCGAGCCCGCGCCGGCTCGCGTCACCGGGACGGCGACGTGAGCCAGGCCGCCCAGGCCTCCTCGAACTGCGAGCGGGGCCGGGCGCCGATCACCGTCTCGCGCGGCTCGCCGTCCTCGAAGAGGATCGCCGTCGGGATCGACAGCACCTCGTAGCGCGACGCGGTCTGGAAGTTCTGGTCGATGTCGAGCTTCCCGAACTTCACCCGCTCGCCGTGCTTTTCCTCGAGCTGGCGGAAGATCGGCTCGACGGCGTGGCAGGGGCCGCACCAGGGCGCCCAGAAGTCGACGATCACCGGGCGGTCGGACTGCAGGACCTCCCGCTCGAAGTTCTCGTCGGTCAGCTCGAGCACGAGGTGATGCTACAAGCGCCTCGCAAGCGCGCGGAGTCGTAGCACCGGTACCTTCCAGAACCCCTCGAGGACGATCCCGCGGCTCATCTTCGAGCCGCCGCGCTCTCGGTCGACGAACGTGATCGGCACCTCGACGACGCGGAAGCCCGCTCGCAGCGCCCGGTAGGTCGTCTCGATCTGGAAGGCGTAGCCGCGCGAGGAGATCGCGTCGAGGTCGATCGTCTCGAGCACGGTGCGGCGGTAGCACTTGAAGCCGCCGGTCAGATCGCGCACGCCGACCCCGAGCAGGAGCCGTGCGTAGAGCGATCCGCCGAAGGAGACGAACCGCCGGACGACTCCCCAGTTGGGGATGGAACCGCCGCGGACGTAGCGCGAGCCGAGGACGAGGTCGGCATTTGCCGCCGCCTCGATCAGGCGCGGGACGTCGGCCGGGTTGTGCGAGAAGTCGCAGTCCATCTCGAGCACGAGCTCTGCTCCGTCCGCGAGCGCCCGGCGGAAGCCCGCCAGGTACGCGGGGCCGAGGCCCTCCTTGAGCTGCCGGTGCAGGACGGCCACGTGGTCGAGCTCGCCTGCGAGCCGGTCGGCGAGCTCCCCGGTCCCGTCCGGCGAGTTGTCGTCGATCACCAGCACCGAGACGCCGTTCTCGCCCAGGGCGCGCACCATCGGCTCGAGGTTCTCGCGCTCGTTGTACGTGGGCAGGCAGACGGTCGCGCGCACGGCCGTATCATCGCCGGGGTGGCGACGACGCTCCCGCGCAACGCGGATGTGGCCGAGCAGCTCGAGCTTCTGGCCGACCTGCTCGAGATCGAGGGCGAGGCGGCCTTCCGCGTGCTCGCCTACCGCCGTGCGGCCGCGCGGGTACGCGAGACCGGCGGCCCTGTGGCGCAGCTCGCGCTCGACGGGAAGGCGAAGGAGCTGCCGGGGATCGGCCAGACGATCCAGGAGAAGATCGTCCAGATCGTCGACAAGGGCGAGATCGAGGCGCTCGCCAAGCGGCGCAAGACGATCCCGCCGGAGGTGGTCGACTTCCTGCGGATCCCCGGGCTCGGGCCGAAGACGGTGCGCCGCATCTGGCAGGAGCTCGGGGTCTCGACTCTCGCCGAGCTGAAGGAAGCGGCTCGTAAACAGCGCCTGCGCACTCTGCCGGGGCTCGGCGCGAAGCTCGAGGAGAACGTGCTCAAGTCGGTCGGCCGCAAGCGGAAGGCCGCCGGGCCACCGCGCACGCTGCTCGGCCGCGCGCTGCCGGCCCTGCTCGCGGTCGTCGACGTGCTGCGCGAGCACCCGGCCTCCGACCGCGTCTCCGAGGCAGGCAGCGCGCGCCGCCGGAAAGAGACTGTTCGCGACCTGGACATCATCGCGACGGCCCGAGACCCGGGCGCCCTGATCGACTACTTCACGAAGCTCACCTGGGTCGCCGAGGTGGTGGCCAAGGGCCCGACGAAGGCGACCGTCGTCTCGCACGAGAGCTTCCGCTTTGACCTGCGCGTGGTGCCGCCGGAGTGCTACGGCAACCTGCTCCAGCACTTCACCGGCTCGAAGGAGCACAACCTCGCGCTGCGAGAGGACTCCGTGCGGCGCGGCCTGTCGGTGTCTGAGTACGGCATCACCGAGGTCGAGAGCGGCGACGTCTTCACGGCCGAGGACGAGGAGGCGGTCTACGAGCGGCTCGGCTACGCGTACATCCCGCCCGAGCTGCGCGAGAACGCGGGCGAGCTGCAGGCGGCGCGCGGTGGGAAGCTGCCCGAGCTCGTCGAGCCGAAGCAGCTGCGGGGAGACCTGCACACGCACTCGCACTGGTCGGCCGACGGCAAGAACACACTCGCCGAGATGGTGGCCGCGGCGAACGCGCGGGGCTACGCCTACTACGCCGTCACCGACCACTCGCACTACCTGCGGGAGAAGCGGCTCGATCAGCAGTCCAGGGAGATCGAGCGGCTGGCGAAGAAGGTCGAGCCGCTGCGCCTGCTGAAGGGGATCGAGGTCAACATCAAGGCCGACGGCACGCTCGACGTCGCCGACGAGGTGCTCGCCGAGCGTGACTGGGTGATCGCTTCGATCCATTCGGCCTTCGACCGCTCACCGACCGAGCGGGTACTGGCGGCGATGGAGAGCCCGCACGTCGACTGCATCGGCCACCTGACCGGCCGCAAGCTGAACCTTCGCGGGGCGATGGAGATGGATCTAGAGCGCGTGGTCGAGAAGGCCGTCGAGACGGGGACGTTCCTCGAGATCAACTCCCAGCCCGACCGGCTCGACCTGCGCGACGTGGACGCGCGGCTGGCCGGGGAAGCCGGGGCCAAGATTGTCGTCTCCAGCGACGCCCACCAGGTGGGGGCGCTCGATTACGTCGAGTTTGGCGTCGCCCAGGCCCGGCGCGCCTGGCTGACGGCGGAGCAGGTCGCGAACACGCGCACCTGGGCCCAGCTCAAGAGGCTGTTGAAGAAGAGCTAGCGAAGGAGGAAGACGATGCTGATCACAACGGCGAACGACCTGCCCGGCTACGAGATCACGGAGACGCTGGGCGAGGTCTTCGGGCTCACCGTCCGCTCTCGGAACATCGGCTCGCAGCTCGGCGCCGGGTTGAAGTCGATCATGGGCGGCGAGCTGAAAGGGATGACGAAGGCGCTCGTCGACAGCCGGGAGCAGGTGATCGGGCGAATGGTGGAGGAAGCCGAGGCCAAGGGAGCCGACGCGGTCGTCGCGATGCGCTTCGACACGTCTGAGATGGGCAGCAACTGGACCGAGATCTGCGCCTACGGCACCGCGGTCAGGACCAGGAAGCCCTAGTGGCCCTCCGCGAGGAGGGCGCCGCGGCGCTCGACTGGCTGGACGAGTACCTCGAGCGGGTGCGTGAGCGACGGGTGCTCGCGCAGGTCTCGCCCGGGGACGTGCGGGCGGCGCTGCCGGCGTCTGCGCCGGAGGCCGGAGAGGAGTTCTCGGCGGTGTTGCGGGACCTCGAGCACACGATCCTCCCGGGCCTGACCCACTGGCAGAGCCCGCGCTTCTTCGCCTACTTCTCGACGACGGGCTCCGAGCCGGCCGTGCTGGCGGAGCTGTTGGCTGCAGGGCTGAACCAGGTCGGCATCCTCTGGCGCACTTCTCCGGCGCTGCAGGAGCTGGAGGAGGTGACGCTCGGCTGGCTGGCGGAGCTTCTCGGGCTGCCGGCCGGCTGGCACGGACACTTGGAGCAGGGTGCGTCGCAGGCGACGCTGGGCGCGCTGGCGGCGGCTCGGGAGGTCAAGCCCGGCTTCGTGCTCTGCTCGGAGCAGGCGCACTCGTCGGTCGACCGCGCGTGCAAGCTGCTCGGGCTCGAGCTGCGCAAGGTTCCTGTCGACGCGGAGTTCCGGCTGCGGCCGGAGGCGCTCGAGCTCGACGGCGTTTGCGCGGTGGTCGCGACGGTGGGCACAACTTCCACGACGTCGGTCGATCCGGTCGCGGCGATTGCCGAGGCGTGCTCGCAGGCAGGGGTCTGGCTGCACGTCGATGCGGCTTACGCGGGCTGCGCGATGGTCTGTCCCGAGCTGCGCTGGGCGTTCGAGGGGATCGAGCGAGCCGACTCGCTCGTCGTCAACCCGCACAAGTGGCTCCTGACGACGCAGGGATGCTCCGCCTTCTGGACACGAAGACCAGATGCGCTGCGCGCTGCGTTCAGCGTGGTGCCCGAGTACCTGCGCACGCCGGACGAGGTCGTCAGTTTCAGTGAGTACGGCGTCGAGCTGGGTCGAGGCTTCCGCGCGCTGAAGCTCTGGACCGTGCTGCGCTGCTACGGCTGTGAGGGCCTGCAGGAGGTGATCCGGCGGGGGATCCGGCTGGCGGAGCTCTTCGAGGGCTGGGTTGGGGACGAGCCGGGCTGGGAGCTGTCCGCGCCTCGGCCGTTCTCGGTCGTCTGCTTCCGGCGCGAGGGCTCGGACGAGGAGAACGAGGCGCTCCTCGAGCGGGTGAACGCGGGCGGCGAGGTCTTCCTCTCGGGCACGCGCCTGAACGGACCGTTCGTCCTGCGGCTGGCAATCGGCAACGCGCGGACGACGGAGGACGACGTCCGCCTCGCCTGGGAGGTGCTGCAGCGATACGCGCGGTGATCTTCGATCTCTGGAACACGCTCGCCGACTGGCCGGTCGAGGTATGGGCCGAGGTACGGCCCGGCGTCGCGGAGCGGCTGGGGCTCACGCCGGAGGAGTTCGACGAGCGCTGGTACGGCGAGCTCGCGCAGACGCGGGAGCTGGGGCCGCTGGCGGATGCGCTGCATGCGTTGGGCGCGTCTCCCGAGTCAGCCGAGGAGATCGTCTCGATGCGACGCGGGGTCACACGGCAGGGGCTCGTGCCCGTGGCCGGTGCGCTGGAGACGATCTCGGACCTGCGCGCCCGGGGCTTCCGTATCGGCCTGATCACGATCTGCAGCGACGACGTGCCGGCGCTGTGGCCGGAGACGCCGTTCCACGGGCTGTTCGACGCCGAGGTCTTCTCGTGCTCGGTCGGGCTGCGGAAGCCCGATCCGCGCATCTACCGGCTCGCGTGCGAGCAGCTCGGCGTCGAGCCGTCCGAGGCTGTGTTCGTGGGCGATGGAGCGAACGACGAGCTGGCGGGAGCGGAACGCGCGGGCATGAAGGCCGTGCTGCTCGAGCGCGAGGGCGAGGAGGACGACTGGCCCGGCCGTCGCATCGGCTCGCTCCCAGAGTTGCTGGAACTCGTCTAGGCGCTCTAACCGGCTGCGCCCAACTGGACGAGGGCCGCATCGTGGAGCGCGACTCGGTAGCGCCAGAAGGCCCGGCCGCTCGCCAGCAGGCGTTCCCGTAGCGGCCCGGCGAGCTCGTCGAGCGTTCCCCAGCGGGCAGCGGCGATCTCCTCGTGGTCGCGCGGTTCGAGCTCGTCGTCGCCGGTCGTCGCGAGGAACACGTGCGTGTGCCAGGGCACCTCGAAGGGCTCGTACAGGAAGCGGGCCTCGGCCATCACCAGGTACCGCCGGAGCTCGATCTCCAGACCCGTCTCCTCGAGCGCCTCCCGCTGCACGCCGGTGACGAAGTCCTCGCCCTCCTTCACCCCGCCGCCGGGTGGCCGCCAGATGCCCGGTTCGAAGTGCGGCTTGCGGATCAGCGCCAGGCGCTCGCCGTTGAGGATGAACAGCGTGACGTCGTGCATGCGCTTCGGGTTGTACGTCGCAAGCGCGTGCTCCCGCTCGTCGATCTCGCCCTCCCATTCGAGCCGAGCGGGCTCCCCGTACCGCTCGCGGAGCGGCGCCAGGACTGCTTCCGTCAGGTGCACGCAGGTAGGTTCGCTTAGATGCCGCCAGGAGTGACGACAAACGTGTCGACCGGTCATTTCAGACGGACGAGCGGGCAAAGCCCACTCGTCCTGCCGGCGGCACCGCAAGCGGCGCCTTAGCCGTGCCTGTCGATGCGCTGGGGCTCGCGCTCGGGGCGGCTGTCCTGCATGCGCTCTGGAACCTCCTGCTCGCACGGGAGCCCGACACGCAGGCCGCGACCGCCGTCGCGGTCGTTTCGCTCGTCGTCGTCCTCGCGCTGCCCGCCACACTGACCTGGCGCGTCGAGGGAGCCGCGGTCCCGTACCTCCTCGGCTCGGCCGCGCTGGAGCTCTCCTACGTTGCGCTCCTCGCTGCCGCGTACCGCCGGTTCGAGCTGAGCGTTGTCTACCCGGTCGCGCGCGGCATGGCGCCGGTACTGGCGCTCGTCCTGGCGACTGCCGTGACGGCGTCGGCGCCCTCGGCCGGCGAGGTCGGCGGTGTCCTCGCGGTCGGTGCGGGAGTCCTGCTCGTGCGCGGCCGGCTGCGCGGGAGCTTGGCGGGGCTCGGCGCTGGGCTCGTGGTTGCGGCTGTGATCGCCGGCTACACGGTCGTCGACCGCTACGGGATCCGGCACGCGAACGCGGCGCCGTACCTGCTGCTCGTGATGCTGGGGCCTGCCCTCGTCTACCCGCTCGCGATCGGCCGGCGGCGGGTCTTCGCAGCGGCCGGGCCGGCCACAGTCCTCGTCGGGGCCGCCTCCGCCGGCGCCTACCTGCTCGTCCTGCTCGCGCTTCGGCTCGCGAGCGCTCCGGCCGTCGCGGCCGTGCGCGAGACAAGCGTCGTCGTCGCGACGGCCCTCGCGGCGGCCGTTCTGCGCGAGCGCGTCTCGCCGGTACGCCTTGCCGGGGCGGCGCTCGTCGCCGGAGGCGTGGCCCTGCTGGCGCTTTCGTAACGGTGTCAGACACCGAAACGAAACCGTCACGGACGTTCCACAGCGCCTGCTCAGGGCTAGTTTCGCCGGTGTCAGACGCCGTGTCAGAGGAGACGCAGCAGGTCAAGCAGCTCGGCCGGTGAGGCGACCACGGCGTCCGCCGCCTCGCGCAGGCCGGGAGGAGCTTCTGCGGACACGACGGCCACGCGAACGGCGACCTCGCAGCCGTCGAGGCCGCGAAAGGCATCGAGATCGGTCGTGTCATCCCCCGCGTAAAGCGCGCGACGGAGACCGCGCTCACCGAGCAGCGTCCGCACCGCCGTCCCCTTGTCCGCCTCGACCGGCGGACGGAGCTCGAGCACCTTCCGGCCCCAGCGCGTCTCCAGCCCGGCAGCCGCGGCCCGCTCGGCGACGCCGGCAAGCTCGGCGCGCGCCGCGTCCTCGGACGGGGCTTCGCGCCAGTGGAACGCCACGGTCAGCCCCTTGTCCTCGAGCCACGGCCACTCGAGCTCAGCGAACGGCCGCAGCGCCTTGCGCCAGCCGTCGGCCTCCGCCGCGAGCTCGAGACCGTGCACGCCGACGTAGACGACCCCATCCACACCGACGAGCCGCCGCGCGTCAGCCCCGGTACGTCCGCTGACGCACGCGAGGAGGGCGTACCGCCCGACGAGCCTCTGCAGCTCCGCGCGCGTCTCCTCGGGAACGGCGGCCAGCTCCGGCCGCGCGACGATGGGCGCCAGCGTGCCGTCCACGTCGAGCAGCACGGCCGCCTGCGTGGGATCGGCGGCCAGGGGCTCGATCAGGCGGGACGCGTCCTCCACGGGCCGCAGGATAAGGCGGTCGCTTGCGACGCCGACCCACGGGGCGTTAGCCTCTGACCTGGTGCGGCTCGTCCTCATCGGCCTGGTCGCGGGTCTCTTCAGCGCCATCTTCGGCGTCGGCGGCGGGACCGTGGTCGTTCCGCTGCTGATTCTGGCCGCGGGCTTCGGAGAACGACCGGCGATGGCGACCTCTCTGGCGGCCATTCCCCTGATCTCCCTCGTCGGTGCGGCCACCTATGCCCTCCACGGCGAGGTCAAGCCCGGGGCCGCGGCCGTGGTCGGGATCCCCGCGGTCGCGGGCGCGATCGTGGGTGTGGGGCTTCAGCAGCGGCTCGCGACCCGCACGCTCTCGCTCGCGTTCGCCGCGCTCCTCACCGGCCTGGCCGCGCGGCTGCTCGTCTGATGTGGGCGCTGCTCGCAGCGGCGGCTCTGGGGGCGCTCGCCGGTGTGCTCGCCGGCCTCTTCGGCGTCGGCGGCGGGATTCTGTTCGTGCCGACGCTGACGCTTGTCCTCGGCCTGACGCAGATCCACGCCGAGGCGACGAGCCTGCTCGCGGTCCTGCCCGCGGCGCTCGTCGGCGCCTGGCGTCAGCACGCCTACGGAAACGTGCGCTGGCGCCCCGCGCTCATCCTCGGCATCGCCGCGATCGCGGGCGTGGAGGGCGGCGTGCAGCTCGCCGAGGCCCTGCCGGAGCACGCGCTCAGGCGTCTGTTCGGGGTGCTCATGCTGGCCGTCGCGGCCCAGGTCGCGTGGCGAACGCTGCGGCGACCGGCCTATCCTTCGCAGCCGTGAGCCCGGACGACGAGCTCTGGATCCCGGTCGTCGAGCAGCCGATCGGCGCGTTCGTGTCCGAGATTCAGGAGGAAGACGCGGAGGTCGAGCGGGCGATCGACTCTCCGCGCCGCCTGCTTGCCTTCCGCACCTTCGCCTACCTGCGCGTCGGCCTGCTGCTCGGGCAGTTGCTCATCGAGCGCGACATCACGCCCGACGAGGAGTCGGCCGCCACGTGGGTCGATCTCCTGCTGGCCGATCCGGAAGTCCGAGAGCAGGCGATACGCGAGGTACGCGCGGTCGCCGCGGAGATCGCCGAGGACCCGGCCTACGCCGACGAGGCGGCGTTCGGCCCAGACGAGGCCGAACGGCAGCGGTTCCTCGAGTTCGCGAAGCGCCGGCTCAGCACCGACGTCTAAGTAGCCGCGCGCGCGACGAAGAACGTGACGGCGAAGCCCGCCGCGGTCAGGGCCACGCGCTTCGCCGACGGATGTTGGTGCGCCTCCGGTAGAAGGTCGGTGGCGCCCATGTAGAGGAAGAAGCCGGCATAGACGGACAGGAGCTGGCCGAGGGAGTGCTCGGAGACGGTGATGAAGACGCCCGTGATCGCACCCAGCAGGGGCGCGAGCGAGTCGGCCGCGAGCCAGCGGATCGCCTGCGAGCGCTGACCGCTCTGGCTGAGGATGAAGTTGACCGTGTTCAGGCCGTCGGCGAAGTCATGGGTCACGACGGCGAGGAACACGAGCAGCCCGGTTCCCGTCCCCAGGTGGAAGGCGAGCCCGATCCCGAGCCCGTCGACGAAGCTATGCAGCGAGAGCCCTGCGGCGCCGAGCGCCCCGACCTGGGAATGCGCCCTCGCCTGCTGCGCCTCGTCACGGTGATGAAGGACGAGGAGCCGCTCCGCCAGGAAGAAGGCGAGGAAACCGGCGCCGACGAGCGCCGTCACGCGGCGCGGATCGTCGACCGCGTCGATTGCTTCCGGGAGCACGTCGAAGAGCGCGACCGCCACGACGATCCCGCCCGTCAGCGCGATCGCGGTTGCGAGCTCACGATGGAGGCGAAGCGCGGTCAGCCCGCCACAGAATGTCGAGAGCACGGTGACGCCGGCGAGAGGGATCGCTAACCACGCCATCGGCCGCCATCATGACCTCCCGCGGAACTCGAGCGGCGCGGCAGGAGGTTCGTTGTGCGCACGCAAAGGATCGAGCATGCGTCGCGGCGTAATTCAGCTTTCGAAGCTAAAAGCGATTATTCATACGAAGTTTTGTCCATAATGCCGTGACGGTGCGAAGGCGGCTCAGCTTCACCGTTCTTCTGGGCGGCGTCCTGCTCGTCGGCGTGGGTGCGGGCGGCGCCGCGGGAACGGGGTCGACCGCGAGCGCGTCGGCGCGCGCGTTCTCGATCCGGGTGATCGTGCCCGGACAGAGCGACGTGGGGGCCGGTTCGGTCTCGGCGCCCCCGTACCACGTCTCGTTCGGCGACGGATTCGCCTACCCGGCCGACGGCTCGGCGGTCACGACCGGAGCGCTGACCTCCTCTGCACAGAGCGACGCGGGCACGCGCGGCACCGCCAGTGCGGCAGGGGAGGCGCGGACCGTCTCGGTCTTCGGCGGGGAGGTCACGGTCGAGACGGCCTCTGCCAGGGCTGCGGCCTCCACCCGCGGGTACGGCGCGAGCGGCTCGCTCGCGCGGTCCTCGGTCACGGGCTTGATCGTCCTCGGCCAGCCGGCGACCGTTGCGCCCAACGCGCGCGTGGCGCTGGCGGACTGGGGGTATCTGACGACGCTCCAAGAGGGCACCGACGCCAGCGCGGGCTCGAACGGTGCCAAGGCCTACCACGGCTTCGTCACTGCGATCGACGTGCAACTGACCGCTGCCCATGGATCCCTGCCCGCCGGCTCGGAGATCCAGATCGGCTACGCGGAGGTCACGGTGCAGGCGCCGGCGCGGCAACGCCCGAAGACCAAGCCGCGCCACCGGTCGGCGAAGAGATCGTCGGCAAAGGGCAAGGATGCCGGGCAGCAATCAGGTCGTCACGGCGGGACCGGGCCCTTCCTGCCGGTCCCGACGAACCTGCAGCCGACGCTGACCGCCGATCGTTACGTCTTCCCGGTCTACGGGCCCGTGTCGTTCAGCAATACGTTCGGCGCGTTCCGCGGCGACGTTCCCGGCAACTGGCATCACGGCGACGACATCTTCGCGCCGCTCGGCGCGCCGATCCTCGCGTGCGCCGACGGGACCGTCTTTTCGGTCGGCTGGCAGGAGATCGGCGGCAACCGCCTGTGGCTGCGCGACTCCGAGGGCAACGAGTTCTACTACGCCCATCTTTCGGCGTTCTCGCCCCTGGCCAGGAACGGCTCCCAGGTGAGCGTGGGGGACGTGCTCGGCTTCGTCGGCAACACCGGCGACGCGTCGGGGACTCCGACCCATCTCCACTTCGAGATCCATCCCACCTCGCTGCTCTTCATGGGATACGACGGCGCGGTCAACCCGACGCCGTACCTGACGGCCTGGCAGCACCTGCACGACGTGAACTTCGAGGACGTGGCCGGCTGGGTGCCGGCGGCCGCAGTCTCGGACCCGGCGCCGAAGCCCGCGGCGATCCTGCTTCAGGTCAAGGACATCTCAGAGGCGAGCGGCCTCGACCCGGGCTCGCTGCAGCGTGCGCTCGCCGCTCGCGGGCCGGGCGAGGGCGACCAGGCGCTCCTCAGGGCGCTCGGCTTCCGCCCGCCGCACAACGCGGGCTCCGACCGCTAGCCCCGGCTAGGAAGAGTTCCCGCCGAGGCGCCGCTTGCGTCCGTCTGAACTGACCGGTCGATGCTCTAGGAAGAGTTCCCGCCGGACCCGCTGCCGTAGCCGAACTCTTCGTTCTCGCCGAAGATCTTGTCCTTGAGCCACCGGCGCGTCTCGGGCCCGGTCATCGGGTTGAACAGAATCCCGAGCGCGATGCCGGCCAGGAGCAGCGACGTGTTTCGCCCCTTGTGCTCTTCCTTGCCCTGGATCCGGCTCGCGGCGGCGCGCAGGTCCTCGATCGCCGAGCGGAGCTGGTCCTGGATGTCCTTGTCGCTTGCGACCTTGTTCGCGACGCCGGTCACGCCGCGCCCGCCGATCAGCTCGTCGTAGACGTCGCGGGCGGTGGCGAACGCGCTGCGCAGGTTCTCCCGCAGCTCCTCGTCCTGGATTGCCCTTCTCACGTAGGGCTTGACGTCTGCAACACGGTCTTTCGCATTGGCCATCGCAGAGGCCGTCCTTTCGCTCGCTTACAAGCGAGCATTCTCTACCCTCGGCGCGCTTGCTGCTAAACCGACAGCGGCCTCAGCGCCCGAGCGCGGCCTGGCGCTCGGGCGACGGTGCGGCTTTGGGGCGCACTTTGGCCCCGTCGCCGAAGGCAACGTCGAAGACCTCGCCGATCGAATCGACGAGGAAGAAGGAGAGCTCTTTGCGGGTTTCCTCGGGGAGCTCCTCGAGATCCGGCTCGTTGTCGCGGGGGACCACGATGCGCTTCAGCCCCGCGCGCTGGGCGGCGAGGACCTTCTCGCGGACGCCGCCGATCGGCAGCACCTGCCCGGTGAGCGTGATCTCGCCGGTCATGCCGACGTCGTCGGCGACGGGCTCGCCGCGCACGAGCGAAGCGATCGCGGTCGCGATCGTGATCCCGGCCGAGGGACCGTCCTTGGGGACGGCGCCCGCCGGGACGTGGATGTGGAC
>WNGF01008187.1_pt1 | contig 22379 bp, 17 predicted proteins | sample 5400641 | NCBI WGS metagenome assembly WNGF01 (sample SAMN13153371, study PRJNA577476) | soil metagenome | isolation source: 80 cm soil or saprolite under grassland replicate 2 | place: USA:California | collected 2016-06-15 | reverse complement strand
TTCCCCGCCCCTTCCTGCCGCACGATCGCGAAGCCGAACCCTCGCGACACGCGCTTGAACGATTCGATGTCCTGCGCGACCCCCTCCTCCAGGACGTCAAAATCGGTCGGCTGGAGATCGGTCACGGGATGTCCTCTTTTGTCCCGGACGACCACGTCGACCATGATCGCGGTCGCGCTGACGGGCACCTGCACCGTCTCGCGACGCGTGGTCTGCGCGTGGATGGAGAGGGACGCGATCGTCAAAGAGATCGCGAGGGTCAAGCACCAGAACGTGCGTCCGCCGGATGTGTTCATGGCCGCACTCGAAGTGATGTCAGGGGTTCTGCTTGTTGAAAGCGCCGCCAACAGACTGCGGACCGCTTTTCAGTGTTCGATAGAGCTTGTCGAGCCGCAGGAACTCGGCGCGCTCGCGGTCGGCATCCTGCGTTCGTCCGGCACGCTGGTACGCCTTGGCAAGCGAGAACCGCATGCTCGGGCTGTCGGGAGCGAGCTTGACACCGATCTCGAGCTCGTCGATGGCCGCCGCGACGTTTCCGGTCCCGAGCAGCGACTCTCCATACGCCTTGTGCGCGGGAAACATCGTCGGCTCGAGCTCCGCGGCCTTTTTCGCCAGCGGGAGCGCGGATTCGAAATCGGAGCGCTTGCCGTACTCGAACGCCATCTGGAGCATCGCCGGAACGTTGTTCGGCGAGACGTTCAGCTCGCGCTTGAACTCCTCCAGCGCCTTGTCCGCGTCTTCGACGAGCAGCATCGTGCCGTACGCATAGTGGACGTTTGGCGACTCGGGGTAGCGCGAGAGGATCTCTTCGAACTCCTGGCGCGCGGCGACCCGCTGACGCGCGGCGGTGTGAAATCCTGCGCGGCCGGCCATGAGCACGAGCTCGCGCTTGTCGGACGGAAGATCGGCGGGGAGGATCGGCATGCGGAGCGTGGCCAGTCCGAACGCCTCGATGACGCTCGGCGTATCGTTGGCCGCGACAGCGAAACCCGTCATCAGATCCAGCGCCTGCTCGAACTCGCCATTCCTGATCGTCAGGATCGCGGAGTGATAGCGCACGACGTTCGACAGGTCCGGATTGTTGCCGACACCGTAACGCACCGAACGCTGCAGATCGGTCAGGGCACGCTCGTAGTTCCGGAGCTGGAATTCGCAGAGTCCCTTGAAGGCCCACGCGGCTCCCCGGCGCTCGTCAATCGCGGCGAGGCGACCGAACGCATCCCGCGCGTCATCGTAGCGGTCCAGATCGTATTCGATGGTCCCGAGATACCACAGGCCCTCAGCCCATGAGGGCTGTATCGCGAGCGCCTTGCGATAGAGGGCGATCGCCTCTTCGAGACGGCCGGCGTCTCGCGCGTCGGCGGCCTGCTGCGCGATCTTCTGGATCGCTGGAGCGGCCTTCTGCGACGCCGGCGCGGCGGCAGGTGCGGGGGCTCGGCGTGCGGGGGCAGTCTTCGGCTTGCTCTGCGGCGCGGGAGCCGTCGTCTGCGTGGCCGCCCGGATGGGAATCAGGGCGCCGATCAGGACGACGATCAGAGAAACAGCCGTTTTCATTTGCCTTCGGCGCCCTGTTTTTGCGCGTTCAGCCTGTCGACGATGGCGCGTTCGCGGTCTCCGTCTTCCTTCCTCTTCAGCCGGTAGTACACGGTGGCGAGCTGCACGTGCGCCTCGACGAAATCAGGCGATCGCTGGACGATTCGTTCGAGCTCCTGGCGCGCGTCGTCGTTCTGCCCGGTGGCGATGTGGAGGCTTGCCCGAAGATACGCGGCGCGTGGATCCTCGGGACGCATCGACACCGCACGGGTCAGGTATCGCTCCGCTGCGTCGAACATCTGCTCGCGCTTGCGCAGATCCCCAAGATACAGATTGGCCTCAAAGTTGTTGGGATTCACTTCCAGCTCGCGCTGGAACTCCTTCAACGCCTTTTCGTTCTCACCTGTTCCGAGCAGCGCCTGCGCGTAATACATGTGCGCCGTCGGGAGTTTCGGATTCAGCGCGACCGCGCGCGCGAGCTCGGTTGACGCGGCGGGGTAGTCCTTGGGCGCGAGCAGCGCGATGCCCATCAGCAGGTGACCCTCCGCCGACTCGTCGCGGAACACTCGATCGATCACGGCACGGCCGCGTTCGAGCTGTCCGTCTCGCAGCAATGCCATGCCCAGCAGGTACGAATATGCCTCGTCGCTGGCGAAATCGGGGCCGCGTGGGTCGAGGAGCTCGATGACTTTCCTCGGTTCTCCCATCTGCAGCTCGCAATCGGCGAGCACCAGAACGGCAGCCTTGTTCGCGGGGTCCTTCACGGTCACTCGCCTCAGCTCTGCTGCCGCTTGTGGAATATCGGCGCTCTTGTATAAGGCGAGGCCGAGATTGAACCGGATCGTGGCATTTTCCGGATCGACGCCGAGCGCCTGGCGGTACTGCTCGATGGCCTCGCGATAGCGGCCGAGCCGCACGTATGCGGCGCCGAGGTTGGACCGCACATCGCTGCGGTCCGGCGACCGCTTCAGAACGTCTGAATATGCCTGAATCGCGCCGAGGATATCGCCTGCCTGGTGCAGCTCGAGCGCGTGCCCGAGGAGCGCATCGACGTCCGCAGGGGCAGTCCGGGCCTGCGCGCGCAGTGGTGCAGCAGCGATGAGGAAGAGCGCTGCCGCCGTGGCGACCGCCGTGATGGAGACCCTGGTCACCGAAATCTGGAGCCCAAAACAAAAAAAGGGGAGGGCCGAAGCCCTCCCCTCAGGTCCGGCTCCTGCCTCAGAAGTAGTACTTCAGCGCGAACTCCACGACGCGGTGTCCACGCAGCAGGTTGATCTTACCAAAGTTCTTCTTCGTGTTCTCGGTGAACTCGTACCCGCCCGTCGGGTCGCAGACACCATTGTTCGTGCCGCCGTTGCCGTTTGGCACGTTGTCAACATGCACCTTACATCTCGTATCCAAGTTCAGGTCGATGTCGCCGGCGAACCGCTGGCTCGCAAAGGCCTGATTGAACAGGTCGAAGAACCCTGCGCGGAACTGGATCTTCTGCCCGCTGGTCACGCGGAAGTTCTTGAAGAGGGTGAGGTCGTGATTCCACCGCCAGGGAGACCGCAGGTCGTATGGCGGCTGTGTCGGCCCGCTGTCGCCGAACTTCGGAATCCCGAGCGCGCCGATATCGAAGATGTAGTTCCCATTCTTCTGTTTCTGGCCTGTCCTGGGATCCTTGAGATACAGCGGCATGACGGCGCCGAATCCTGCGCCGGCCGACATATCAGGGGTCCCGAACCACGCGGTCGACGCGCCGCCCGAATTGATATCTCCGGTGAACCGCAGCCGGATGGGATATCCGCTGGCGAATGTGGAGATACCCGACACCTGCCAGCCGTTCAGCACGCCTTTCGCAATCAGGTTGCTGCTGGGCGAGAAGTCCGGCAGGTTCAGGTTGTAGGACAGGTTCAGAATGTGGCGCCGATCGGTATCGAGCACGCCGAATGTCCGGCTCGGATCGATCGGGTTGATGTCGTCGTATTCGCTTCCGAGATTTCCGGTCGAATGCGACAACGTATACGTGAGGAAATACTGCAGCCGTCGGCTGGTCTGGCGGCTGACCGTCATCTGCATGGAGTTGTAGTGAGACACTCCACGGTATTCCCACCACCGGATGTATTTATAAGCCTGGAACGGCCGGAACTTGTTCAGCACCGACGTATCGAGTGCGACGCGGTTCACGGGAATCGAGAGATCGGCGTTGCCAATCACTCCCTTGTTCAACGCGCCGAGCGGGATGAAGTTCGCCTGGCTGCGGCTCACCAGGCGCCGCCCCTGGGTTCCCACATATGCGACCTCGACGACCTGATCGAACGGGATTCGTCGCGCATACCCGGCGCTGAACGAATGCGTCTCCGGATAGTGAATCGAATTCGGATTCACCGTGTCGACGCCGATGCTGCCGGATGCGATCTGCTTGTACGGATCGACGAGCCGAATCGTGTCGTACGTGAGGCCGGTGCCATCCGCAAGTCCTGACTGGGTCCACGCATCAGTGCTCAGGAAGTACGAGTTCGGCGGGAAGTGCAGGACGTCGTAAACGGTGTTCCCCATGGGGCGGTTCACGAACTTGCCGTAGCCGCCGCGAATGACGTTGTTGCTGTTGCCCGTCACGTCCCACGCGAAGTTCACGCGCGGCAGGACGTAGGGGGAACGCTGGGCCGTGAGCGCTGTGCTGGTTTGCCCGTACTGAACGTAGCGAACGCCGTTCAGATGCTTGACATCACCATTCAGGAACGCGCCCTGCTTCGGATCGTAGGAGCTCGGGTCGAAGTACGCGCCCAGGCCCGTACGCTCTTCGTTGTTCGGCAGGTACGAGAACCGCAACCCGTATTCCAGCGTCATATTCGGCCGGAGTTTCCAGCTGTCCTGCGCGAACGCGTCGTAGTTGAACAGCCGGAACTTGCCGATCGGACTCGCTGTTCCCTGTTCGACCTGTGCCGGGCGCCCGACGAGGAGATCGCCAAGCTCGCTGCCGGTCGTACCCGGAATCCAGGTGGCGTAGGCCATCCGGACGTTCTCGGCGTTCTGGAAGTTCTGCTTTTTCTGGACCATCTCGAGACTGCCGCCGAATTTCAGGGCGTGAGAGTTCCAGATCTTCGTGACCTTGTCCGAGATCGCGGTTGTGTCGTTGTAGGCAAACAGGAAGTTGTTCGTCGGAGACCAGAGCTCGCCGAACTCTGCGCCGTTGCCGCCCCACGAGCTCGAAATGATTTCCAGCGGCGCGTACGGGCTCTGATTCGGGAACCACCCGATGTCCGGCAGGTTCAGTGCCGATCGAGTGACTCTGCTGGGATCTTTCTGGTCGTTGTCCAGCTTCAGCTTCGCCCAGTTGAAGAGCACCTCGTTGGTCATCGACTGGCCGAGCACGCTGACGACGCTGGCGGTCGATCCGCGGCCCAGGCTCGTCGCCAGGTTCGGGGTCGGCAGCTCGACGAGCGACGCAGGCCACCAGATGCCTCTCGGCTCTTCGCGCGTTTCGCTCTGCCGCGCCAGGCGGACGTACGCCTTGGTGTTGTCAGAGATGTTGTAGTCGAGGCGGAGCGTGAATTCGTTGCGGTTGTTCGGCTCCAGCCGCTGATAGATGTAGTTGTACCGGTTCTTGGGGTCGTTGTAATTCGGCAGCGGATAGAAGCCCGCAATCGCTTTTCCGAGCGCGTGCGCGTACGGCCGCAGATCGCCGTTTGGTGCGGCGCTGCCGGCATCGGCAAATCCGCCGGGGATGTTGACGCTGCACGGCTGATTGAGGTGCTGCCCGGCGCACGCGAGGTTTTCGCTGAAGTCGCCGATCCGCTGCTTGGCAGTTGGCACGACGGACAGGAACGATCCCGAGTCGACCTGCTGCCGCTGTACTTCGTAACCGAGGAAGAAGAACATCTTGTCCCGGTTATGGTTGAAGCTCATGCCGGGAATCATCAGCGGACCGCCGACGTTCCCTCCGGGGTAGTTGAACTTGCTCTTCCCCTTCTTCTGGCTCAGGATCGAGTTCGATCGATCGTTGGCCGCGAACCTCCAGTTGCGGGTGTAGTCGTAGAGCGTGCCGTGGAAGTTGGCGCTGCCCCCCTTGGTGATGGCGCTCACCTGCATGCCGCTCGAGCCGTATTCGGCCGCGTAGTTGCTGCTCTGGACTTTCACTTCCTGCACCATGTCGTTGTTTGGTGACAGGATGACGCCGTTGTTCGAGCCGATGTCGATCAGGTTCGCACCGTCGAGCATCACGACGTTGTTGGAACTGCGGACACCGTTGACGGTGTACCCCTGCGTGCCGTTGCCGCCGACGAGGAACCCGACGCTCTCGAGCTGCCCAGGCTCGGGTGCGACCACGCCCGGCATGATGCGCAGCAGTTCGAGAGAGCTCCGGCCGATCACGGAGAGGTTGTCGATCTGCTCGGCCCTCAGCAGGCCTTCGCGCGCGCCGGTCTCGGTCTGCGTGACTTCCCGCTGCCCTGTCACGGTGACCGTCTCGCTCTGACGCCCGACCTCCAGCGTGACGTCGATGCCGCGTGTATCAGCGGCACTGATCGTGAGCTGGCGTTGTTCGTACGTCTTGAAGCCCGAGATCTCGACTTTCAAGTCATACGGTCCTGGATACACACTGCTGAACACGTAGCCGCCGCGCGCGTCGGTCGTCGCCGTTAGCGCGGATTTGGTGGCGGTGTTCGTGAGTGTGACCGTTGCGCCAGGCAGCACGGCACCGGTTGGATCCTTGACCGTGCCTCTGACGGTCGCGGTGCTCGACACCTGCGCTGACGCGATCGTACCTGTCAGCAGCACCAGCACGATCGCTGGTGCGGCCCACGCGAGTACCTTCCATCCTGCTCGTGACATGTGTGTCCTCTGAGGCCGCCGCGTACCCCCCTCGGCATCCTCGGTTTCCACCGCAGAACGGTGGCTTGACGGGGGTAATCCTTTTAGATTAGGTCGCGGAAGTCAAGGGGCTGATGGGGGAGTTTTTGATATAACGAAAGCCATATTCCGCCTTCGCCAAGGCTACGGCGGACAAGCGGCCGCCTTCGCCCGCTATGGCGGACAAGCGGGGTCTGACCCCAGGTCTGACCTCTACGTCGTTTCCAGCTGAACAATTCCGCGCTGGAGCGCCACCGTGACCGCTTCGGTGCGGTCCGTCGCCCCGAGTTTGCCGAGGATGCTGCTCACGTGGAGCTTCACGGTGCCTTCGGTGATGTCCAGCGCGGTCGCGATCTCGCGGTTCCGGCGGCCGCTGACGAGCAGGCGAAGCACCTCGATTTCGCGCGTCGACAGTTGCGACCGCGAGACACGGTCGGCAAGGCGCGCCGCGACTTCGGCGGGAATGTGGCGCTGGCCTGCGGCCGCCTTCCGGATCGCACTCGTCAGCTCTTCGCGCTGGACGGACTTCACCAGATACGCCATGGCACCCGCCTGGAGCGCGCCGTAGATCTCCTCGTCGCACACGTAGGTCGAGATCATCACGATGCGCGCATCGGGGAACTCGCTCCTGATCGCCTGGATCGTCTCCGACCCGCTCATGCCGGGGAGCCGCAGGTCCATGAGCGTGACGTCGGGGCGCGCGGTGCGATAGAGCGCCCGCGCCTGCTCGCCGGTCGACGCCTCGGCGCACACCGTCATGTCCGGCTCGAGCGCGATGATGCTCGCGAGGCCCATCCGGACCAGGTAGTGATCGTCGACGAGCATGATTCTCAGCTTGTCCGCCATGATTCATCCAGCATGCGTGCGCCGCGCGTCGCCGATTCTCTTCGGCGTACCGGCACCGTCACGCTCAGGCGCGTTCCCGTGCCCGAGCTGTCGATATGCAGCACACCGCCCAGTTTGTCCACGCGCTCCCGGATCCCCTGCAGCCCGAAATGCGCGCCGACGGGAACCGGCGCCGCGATATTAAACCCGCGGCCGTCATCCTGCACAATCAGCACCGTAGCGTCCGGCACGAAGCGCAGGAGGATGTCGATCTTGCGCGCGCCGGAATGCTTCAGCGCGTTGGTCACCGCTTCGAGCCCGATTCGCAGCAGGTGATGTTCGTGCGACGCGTCGAGCCGCTGCACCTGTCCTTCCACCCGCACCGCCGCACTCGCGCCGGTCCCCTGCGTCGTCTGCTGCGCGAGATCCGCGAGCGCCCCCGCGAGGTCGCGGCTCTCGAGCGCCTGCGATCGCAGGTCCATGATCGATCGCCGCGTCTCCTCCTGGCTGTAACGCAGCATCTGGCGCGCGACGTCGAGCGACTGCCGCGCGGCCGCGGGAGATGCCTGCAGGCTTCCGGAGACCGCTTCGAGCTGCAGCGCGATCCCGGCGAGCCCCTGTTCGAGCGTGTCGTGGAGCTCGCGTCCGACGCGGCTGCGCTCGTTGAGGACGGCCTGGTACTGCGCGCGCTTGCGGTTCGCCGTGGCGCGCAGCCACACGCCGCCCGCCGACGCGACGAGCGCCAGCATGATCACCATGACCGCCGTGTGCCGCAGCGTCCACCACGGCGCCGCCGACACGACCGTGACGTCGTTCGCGGATAGCAGGAACAGGCGAAACGAAGGGGGCGGCCCCCACTGATAGGCGTACACCCCCGTGACGGCGATCACGCTCCCGGGCCGGATTCGCTCGATCGATTCGCTGGCGGTGTCCGCTTCGAGCGGCGCGTCGAACACCGTCTCTCCTACCTTTAGTACAAGGATGCGCTCGGTCGGCCCGGTGAGCAGGCTCAGGAAATGCCCCTGCATGCGCACGAGCATCGCGTCGTTCTCGGGCGTGAGCACGTTCGTGCCGCTCACCGCCGTCGCCGCAGGCTCGGCGGCGCGCCCGGCAATCTTGAAGACCGCGTTCGCCAGGATTGGCTTGCCCGGCGTGACGGCGGGGAAGCCCGCCACTTCCACGACCGCGCCCGGCTGCACGCGCTCCGGCTGTTCGGTCTCGACCCGTGCGCCGCCCGTCCCGTCATCCACGTAGAGAACGTGGCGGACGTACCGGAAGCGCGCAGTGCTGGTGAAGTCGCTGACTTCGACCGCGTGCCCGGGAATGTATCCGGTCACCACGCCGCGCACGCGAATGCGACGGTTGACTTCGCCGGCGGCGGAATAGTTGTAGATGCTGCGGATCGTGCGCGTGGGCAAATAGAAAGGATTTGGCGGCGACTCGAGGAGGACGACATCGCTCGTGTGGCCGACGAAGAGCGACACGCCGCGCAGCTGCTCGGTCTGCCCGAACAGCGTCCCGACGTTGCCGCGAAGACGCACGCGCGCGTCGATGAGGTGCGCAAGATCGTCCGGCTTGTAGTCCCAGAAGGTGGCGCGCAGGACGCCTTCTTCGTACGCGACGTCGGCAAACAGCGTGCGGTTCGCCGGATCGGACGCGAGCCATGCGCGCTGGATGACGCCGTTCACTTCGACGTAATCGCAGTCGTGGCGCCCCGTCAGCATCGAAGTGAACGGGATGGCCTTGGGCGTCGGCAGCGATGTGCGCGTGAGTTTCCTCACGGTTGCCGGCTCGATGTTCGGCGCGAACCCGCCGCGCACGGTACGTCCCTCGATTTCAATCAGGTCGCCGCGCTGCAGGTTGGCCCAGTTCCCGACACGTTCCGGATGCGCCGGCGTGTTCACGTACTGACCGAACTCGCCATCGTGCACGATCAGCCCGCCGTGCCCCTGCTCGTCGAAATGCGTGACGGTCGCACGCACGCGAACGGGGTAGCCGCGCGCCGCTTCGTCCTGCGACAACGCGCGGATCGACTTAATGGTCGTCAGCAGCGGCAGGTTTTCGGCATGAGCGGGCTGGGTCCCCGATGATGAGGGCAGGCCAAAGGCTGCACAGATCGCGAACGCGAGGATGCGGGAGAGAAGAGGCCGCACCAGAGGAGTATACTGCGGCGGCTGACGAAGGTACCTGCTCGCGCTCTGGAGCGGGAAAGCGTATACTTCGCGTTCATTCAACGGTGGGCTGCAACCGCGGTCGAATGTACCGGAGGGGGGTAAATGGCTGCTCTAGAAATTGCGGAGCGGCGTCTGGGCTCTGTCACGGTCGTCGAACTCAGGGGACGGCTTCTCGCCGACGACGGCGACACGTCCTTCACCACGCGCATCACGGCCCTTGTCGCGTTCGGCCAGACCAGTCTGCTGGTGGATCTCGGGCGCGTCACGTACATCGACAGCGGCGGCATCGGCGCGCTGGTCTCGATGTTCCTGCACATCACGCGGCGCGGCGGCCGGTTGAAGCTGCTGCGCCCGAGCGACCGGGTGCGGCGCGTGCTGGAGATGACGCGCCTCATCGACGTGTTCGAGATCTTCGTCGACGAAGATGCCGCGCTCCGCAGCTTTTCGCGCCCCTCGCCGCTGCCGGAGCTCGCGCGGCGTCTCACGGCGTAGGATCAATCAACGACAGCCACTGTCACGCTGTCTTCGCCACCAAGATCAAACAGGAGAAGGGGAGAAGGGGACCTGTTGTCTCTTGGTATGGATGCAGTGTGACGGTGGCTGTCGTTGATGTTGCGCGCTACTTGTTCCGCGTCGGCGGTTCGACCGCGATCGCCGCGCTTTCGGCTTCTACCGTTGACGCCGTCGTTTTCGCCGCCATCATCCGCGCGATGTCGATGCCGAACTGATCCTTCAGCATGTCGAGCATCGCGCTCATTCCGCCACCCACCGTGCCCATGACGCGGTTGACGCCGGCGCTGCCGCGCCCGTTGCTGTTCCCGCCCATCTCGATGATGTTGATCTTGTCGACCCCCGCGAGCTGCGTGGCGAACGCCTGCGCGAGCTCCGGCATCTTGTCGACGACGAGGTTGATAATCGCGGCTTCGTTGAATTGCTTCCACGCGTCCGCTTTTTTCTGGAGTCCTTCCGCCTCGGCCAGCAGCTTCTTCTTGATGACCTCGGCTTCCGCCTGGCCGACGGCGAGTACCTTTGCGGCTTCCGCGAGGCCGACCTTTTCGATCTTCGAGGCTTCACCGGCGCCCTGGAACTCGAGCTCCTTCTGCGTCGCTTCCGCCCGGATGATCGTGGCCTGCCGGCCGCCTTCCGCCTGGAGGATTTGCGCCTGCCGCGCCGCTTCCGCGGGCTTGACGACGGTCGCGATCAGCTCCTTCTCCTTGCGCGCGGCTTCCTGCTCGGCGACCGCCACCTGCTGCTGCGTGCGGACCTGTTCGATGCGGACCGTCTGTTCGGTGACGCGCTGCTGCGCGACGGCGTTCGCGAGTGGGCCGGCCTGTTCGGCCTCCGCCTGCTTTGCCTTGACCGCGGCATCGAACTCCGCCTGACGCGTCTCCTTGTCGCGCAGCGACTGCGCGATCGTCACGTCCGCTTCGTACCGCTTCGTCTTGCCTTCCTGGTCCGCCTGCGCCGACTGGATCATCGCGTCGCGCTGGGCAAGCGCCTCGCCGATGAGCGCGTCGCGCTTGACTTCCGCGGTGCGCTTCCGGCCGAGCGCATCGAGGTAGCCCATCTCGTCGCTGATTTGCTGGATCGTGAGGATGTCGATGTTCACCCCCATCTTCTTCAAATCCTGCGCGGCTTCGTCCGTCATCTTCTGGGCGAAGGCGGATCGATCGGCGTTGATCGCTTCGACGGTGAGCGTGCCGAGGATCGCGCGCAGGTGCCCTTCGAGCGTCTGGAAGATGACGCTCTTCACCTGTTCCGCCGTCATGCCGAGGAAGCGTTCCGCCGCGGCGCGCAGCGACATGTCGTCGCCGGCGATCTTCACATTCGCGACCGCCTCGACGCTGACCGGCACTCCTTCTTTCGTGTAGGCGCGCTGGATCTTCAGCGGGATCGAGATGATGTTCAGCGAGAGATACGCGATCTTCTCGAGCAGCGGCACGCGCAGCGCCGCGCCCCCCTTGACCACGCGGAAGCCGACCATCACCCTGTTGCCCTTGTCGTCTTCGTACCGGTGCTTGCGACCGTAGAAGATCGCGACCTGCGACGGCGGCACCTTGATGTAGTTGCGGGCGAACAGGGCCATCGCGGCAAACAAGCCGACGATGCCCATCAGGATGACGAGCGCGACGGTGACGGGACCGAGATCGATGATGCTGGTCATGAGGGGACTCCACTCGTGGGCGCGGGGGCCCGCGAGACGACAACCGATTGGCCGAGCGGATTGATGACGACGACGTCAGTGCCCGCGGGAATGGCGTGGCCGTCGGCCGATCGCGCGATGTGGGTGGTGCGCTGGCCGCCTGCGCTGATCGTGATTTCTCCGACGCCGTTTTCGGGGATCGCGACGGTAACCTCGCCGCGTGCGCCCCGGAGATCGGACATCCGCAGCTCGCTTGATGCCTGCTGCGAATACAGGATCCGGGCGAATTGGTACACAATGCCCGACATGACAACGCCCGTCACGATGCCGACGCCCGCCGACGCGGGGTGCGAGAGACCGTAGTACTGCGCGACGACCCCACCTACGCCGAACGCGGTGATGAAGGCGGCAATGATCCGGGCGGAGAGAAAGCTCGGGCCGCCGCCGAGATCGTGATCGACCGAATGATCGAAGTCATGATCGCCGCCGAGTAGATCCCCCACGAAGAGCATGCCGAGGAGGAAAAGCAAGCCAACTGCGCCGACGGCTGCGTAGACAAACACCGTTGCCTCCGGGGTTCGGACCAGGGAGCTGATGGCGATAAGTATAGTCGAGTCGGCGGTTTAGCGGCACCCTAAAGGCATGAGTGTTGCTGCTTCCGCCTTCAGGCGGAAGGAAGGAGTCGCAATCGATGGCCACTTTGACGCGGCGCAGAAGCGCGGCGGCGGGAAGCACCTGCTCGTCGATTTCAGCGCCGCCCCGATGTGAAGCGGCTGTGCTCGGCTGGATGCCGAGGTGTATCCGGATCCCCGCGTCGTCGACTTCATTCAGCAGCATTTCACGCCGGTGCGTGTGCACGTGCGCGAGAACGCTGACGAGTTCAAGCGTCTGGGGTCGAAGTTCAACGCGCAGTGGACGCCGACCACGCTGATCGTCGACAGCGACGGCAACGAGCGTCATCGCATCGAAGGCTTCCTGCCCGCCGACGACTTCCTCGCGCAGCTGTCGCTCGGACTGGCGCGGTCCGCGTTCGCGCGCGGCAGCTTCAAGGAAGCCGAACCGCTGTTCCGCGAGATCGTTGACAAGTACCCCAACACCGACGCGGCGCCTGAGGCGCTCTATTGGGCGGGCGTGTCGCGGTACAAAAGCAACGGCGACGCGGCTGCGCTCGGCGAGACCGCACAGGCGTTCAGCACGCGCTATACCGGTACGAGCTGGGCGAAGAAAGCATCGGTGTGGAACAAATAGGATCCGGCCAGTCGATGTAGCGTCGTTCGGCAGCGCGGATTGCCCGGTATCGCCGGAAGACGTCGCGATCCGTTTCGAAACCGATCACCGATCGCCACGTCGATCCTCTGAACGTGTGCGCAAGCATCCGCGCGCCGTTGCGCAGCACGAATCCTGGATCGTGCGTCAACACCGCGGGCAGGTGCCGCACCTTCATCCACCGCTCCGCCTTCCACCGCAGGAACTCGATCTCCTCCGGCTCCATCTGCACGCTGCGCGTGACCGCGGTGGTGCCGTCGTACTCGTCCACGTTCGCGTTGACGATCAGCCCGCGATCCGCGAAGTCGCGCGTCATCGGTGTCCCGGGATAAGGCGTCGGGTGCTGGATGTACGGCCAGTCGACGTACTTGCGCGCGAAGGCGAGGTTCGCCTCGACGGATGATTCGGTGTCGTCCGGATTGCCGACGATCAATCCGCCAACGACGAGCATGCCGTGGCGGTGCAGCGCGTTGACGGCGGCGAGCGCCGTATTGATTCGGCGCCCCGCCTGGCGCCTGCTGTTCTTGGCCGTGGCTTTCAGGAAGGCGAGATCCTCTTCCAGCACGTTTTCGATGCCGAGGAACACGTACCTGAAGCCCGCGGCGTGCATGAGCGGCGCGAGCCGATCGCCGTGCGCCGCAATCGACGCGGTCATCGCCTGCACGAGATAGTCAATCCGGTTGAGACCCGCGTGAATGATGGCCGTGCAGAGCGCTTCGAATCTCGGCACGTCGAGCGTGATGTTGTCGTCGACGATGAAGAGGCTTCGGGCGCCGCGCCGCGCGGCGTCGGCGATGTCGTCGATCACGCGCTCGATCGAAAACCGGTGGAAGTTGCGCCCGCGCATCTCGATGATCGAGCAGAAGCTGCAGTCGAACGTGCAGCCGCGCGATGTTTCGATCACATCGATCGGACGCCCCAGCATCGTATAGCCGGGTAACACGCGAGCATCCCGGCGTGGCGCTCGGACGTCGCCGTTCTCGAGACTCGCCGGAGGACGCGCCGGCGTGCGCCTGAACGTCGTTGCGTCGCGATACCAAAGACCCTCGACGGCGGAAAGCGGGCGTCCGTCCTCGATCGCGCGGACCAGCTCGCGGAACGTGATGTCGCCTTCGCCGCGGACGATGGCGTCCACACCGATTCGGGGATCCGTCCACGCCTCCGGCGCGAGGCTCGGGTCGTAGCCGCCGACCACGATGCGCACGTCCGGCTTCAATTCGCGGATCAGGCTGATGATTCGCCGCGCCGTCGAACGCTGGAAAGTCATGACCGAGAGTCCAACGAGGTCCGGCTCGAGCTCGGCCATGAGCCGCTCGATCGCTGGCCGCACGTGCGACTGCGCGAGGATCAGGTCCGCGATCGCGACACGGTGATGCGCGTCGACGTTGCCGGCAAGCGACGCGAGCGCGCCGTTGGGCATGCGGATGGTGAGCGTCGGGGTGTGCTCGAACGAATCGGGCATCGACAGCAGCAGGATCTGCATGGCTCTACGCCTCTCGCGCGTCCGACCAAGAGCCGCTACCCCGCCGGAGTCGGACCTTCCATCCGACGATAATTCGTCCCTGCCGGAATGTCCATGTCAGAATGTCGACTTTGACGTGCCAGCGGTCAACATCGTGCTCATCGGTCCGCCCGGGTGCGGCAAAGGGACGCAGGCGGTCCGTCTCGCTGAGCGCTACGACATTCCGCACATCTCGACCGGCGAAATCCTGCGTGCCGCGGTGCGCGCGGGAACGCCGCTCGGGCGCGAGGTCGCGGCGACGCTCGCGAGCGGATCCCTCGTCGGCGACGAGATGATGACCGATCTGGCCCGCGATCGACTCGCTCAGCCGGACGTCGCGCGCGGGTTCGTGCTCGACGGATTTCCACGAACCGTCGTCCAGGCGCGCGTGCTCGACGAGATCATCGGCGCGAGCACGATCGTCGTGCTGATCGAAGTGCCCGCTGCGGAGATCGTCCGGCGGATGGGCACGCGCCGGGTGTGCGACGCGTGCCGCCTCACGCAGTCCGTCTCCGACCCCTTCCATCCCGACAGCGAGCCGTGCCCGTATTGCGGCGGTAATCTGGTGCGGCGGCCCGACGATGAACCGAAGACGGTGAGGCATCGGCTTGCGACCTATGCGGCGTTCGCGGCGCCGATCGTCGATCATTACAGGTCGCGCGCCTCATTTGCCGCGATCGACGGCACGCAGCACGCCGACAAGGTCACGGCGGCCATCGCCACTCACATCGACAGAATGGCCGTCCGTGAAGCGCGGCCCCACACCGGGGCTTCTTAGCATCCATGGGAGACACGCTCCGCGGAAAAGTCGCGATCGTCACGGGAGCCGGCCGTGGCATCGGGCAGGGCATTGCGATGGAGCTCGCGCGCGCGGGATGTGGAGTCGCGGTGAACTACATCACCGAGCCCGAACGCGCGCACGCGACGGTGGAGGAGCTGCGCGGGCTTGGCGTCGACGCGATCGCGGTGGAGGCGGACGTGAGCGACGCAAGCGCGGTAACGGCGATGGTCGATCGCGTGACGCGCGAGCTCGGCGCGCTCGACATCCTCGTGAACAATGCCGGCGTCCAGACGTGGAAGCCGCTCCTCGACGTGACCGAGGCCGAGTGGGATTTCGTGATCGACACGAACCTCAAGGGCACGTTCCTCTGCACGCAGGCTGCGGCGAGATTCATGAAGGACCACGGCGGCGGCGCGATCGTCAACATCGGGTCGGGATCGAATAAGGCACCGTTCCCCGGTCTCGTCGCCTACACCGCAAGCCGCGGCGGTATTGAGATGCTGACGAAGGTGGCGGCGGTGGAGCTCGGGCCGCTGCATATTCGCGTCAACTGCGTGGCGCCCGGCGCTGTGGAAGTGGAACGCACGAAGCTCGAGCTGCCGGACTATGCCGGCACGTGGGGCGCGGTCACGCCGCTCCGCCGCGTCGGGTATCCAGCCGACGTCGGGCGCGCCGTCGCGTTTCTCGCCGGCCCCGAAGCGTCCTTCATCACGGGCCAGACCTTGTGGGTCGACGGCGGCCTCTTCTCGCAGGCGCCCTGGGTCAAACCAACATGACCCGCCAAATCAACGACAGCCACCCCCAAGATCAAACAGGAGAAGGAGAGAACGGGAGACCCCCGTTCTCCTGTTTGCTCTTTTGATCTGATCGCAGCGTGACCAGTGAAAGTTATTGAAGCGAGATGCTGACGTCTGTAGCCGACCTCTACATCGACGCGCGGTGCACGCTCGGCGAAGGGATCGTGTGGGACCCGCGACGCCGCGCGCTCCTGTGGACGGACATTGAGCGGTCGACGCTCTGGCTCCACGGGGCAGCGGGATCGCGAAGCTGGCGTGTGCCCGATCGTCTCGGGTCCTTTGCGCTGTGCGCGTCGGGCCGCGTGCTCCTGGCGCTCGCGAAGGGGTTGTTCCTCGCCGACATCGACAGCGCGGCGGGGCCTGACCTTCCGGTGCAGCCTCTCGCGCCGGTCGAGCACAAGGTGCCAGGCACCCGCACGAACGACGGGCGCACCGATCGCTCGGGGAACTTCGTGTTCGGCACGTTCAACGAGGCGCAGGACGGCGCGGCCGGGAGCTTCTATCAATACTCGGCGCGGCACGGGCTGCGCCGCCTCGATCTTGGCGGCGTCACGATCGCCAACAGCATCGGCTTCGGCCGCGACGGCCGCACGATGTACTTCTGCGACTCGCCCGTGGGCCGCATCATGCGGTGCGACTACGACGCCCACAGCGCGCGCGTGGCGAATGTCAGAGAGTTCGTCCGATTCGGCCCGTCCGATGGCCTGCCGGATGGATCCGTCATCGACGAAGAGGATTGCCTGTGGAATGCCGCGTGGGGCGTCGGCAAGGTGCGCCGTTACTCGCCCGACGGGCGCGTGCTGCACGAGATCGCCGTGCCCGCGAAGAACACGACGTGCCCCGCCTTCGGTGGCGAGGCACTCGCCGATCTGTTCATCACGTCGTCACGCCAGGAGATGACGGAGCAGGAGCTTGCGCAGGTGCCACACGCTGGTGGCGTTTACCGTTGTGCGAACGTTGGGGTGCGCGGAGTCGCTGACGCGGTGTTTCCGGACCTGTAGGCCACGGCATGTAGGGGCGGCGTCTTTAGACGCTGCCGCGCGCGCCGCGTTTTTCCCGGGGACACACCCATTCCGGACACCTCGACTGTATCGGCGAACACCTGAAAAGCTTGGGAACGCTGGTGAACGCGCGAGCACAACCGTATCGCGCAACGGATTTGTCGGCGGAATTACGTTCGAGGAGGGTAGCTCATCAATTCGTGGTCGTCGTGCAGATCGCGGGCCTTCATTTTGCGTGCGTCATAAAGATCATGATGTTGCGGTACCCCCGATTCGATTTCGTGCATTCGACCTTTTCGCGCCGTCCGAGGCTGCTGGTTTCCACGATCGCGGTGCTAGCGGTCGCCATGTTTCTGGTCGCGGGGTGGGCCGGCTGGTTCAGCTATGACCTGATTGCGCACGTGCCGAGCAAGAAGGCGCTCAAAGCGCTCGGCGACATGGCGCAGGCCACGACGATCCTCGACGCGTCGGACAAGTCCGCCTTCATCATTTTCAAGGAGCAGCGCATTGAGGTGCCAATCGAGAAGATCTCGCCGAACCTGATCAAGGCGGTGATATCGGTCGAGGATCAGCGCTTCTACGAGCACAGTGGTGTCGACGGTGTGCGCGTCGCCGCCGCGATGATCCGCAACTTCGAGGAAGGCCGCCGCGCAGAGGGGGGCAGCACGATTACGCAGCAGCTCGCGCGACAGAGCTTCCTGACGCGGGACAAGACCTATCGGCGCAAGCTCCAGGAAGTGATCCTCGCCGCCTACATCGAAAAGATGTACCACAAGAACGACATCCTCGAGCTGTACCTGAACAAGGTGTACTTCGGCGGCGGGTTGTACGGCGCGGAAGCAGCGGCGCGGGGGTATTTCGGAAAACCGGCGAGCGATCTTTCCGTTGATGAAGCCGCACTGCTCGCGGGGCTGATTCAGTCTCCCTCCAGTTACGCGCCTACGGTGAACCTCGATCGCGCGATTGCGCGGCGCAACGTCGTCCTGCAAAGCATGGTGGAGGCGCGTGCCATCGACCAGCCGACCGCGGATCGCGCGAAGAACGCGCCGGTGCGGCTCGTTAACCGGCTCGAGATCGCCGAGACGTCGGGCCTGTACTTCAAGGAGCAGGTCCGCCGCGATCTCGTGGAGCGGTTCGGCTTCGAGCGCGTATACCAAGGTGGCCTGCGCGTTTATACGACGCTCGATCCGGCGCTGCAGCAGGCCGCCGAGACGCTCGTCGAGAAGCGGCTCGCCGAGATCGAGCATCGACCCGGATTCAAACATCCCGCTCGCGGGAAGGCGGGGGCGCTCAAGGAAGGACAGCTGCCCGCGTACGTGCAGGGGGCGCTCGTCGCCATGGACCCGGCGACCGGTTACGTGCGCGCGATGGTCGGCGGCCGCGACTTCGCGGAGAGCCGGTTCAACCGCGCGACGCAGGCGAAGCGCCAGGCGGGATCCGCGTTCAAGCCGTTCGTGTACGCGGCGGCGCTCGAGGCCGGGTATTCACCCGCGACGGTGATTACGAGGCTGAACGATCCGATCGCCACGCCGCAGGGGGGCTGGGTGCCCGAGGACGAACACTCGAGCGCCGGCTCCATGACGCTCCGCACGGGGCTCCGCACGTCCAGCAACCGCGCGGCCGTGCAGCTGCTCAATTCGGTCGGGATCCAGACCGCAGTGGATTACGCGCAGAAGCTGAATGTCGGCACGCCTCCAAGCGTGCCGTCGCTCGCGCTTGGCGCGGGGGACGTGACGCTGATGTCGATGACGTCCGCCTACGGCGCATTCGCGAGTGGCGGGATGGTACGGCAGCCGATCCTGATTCGGCGCGTGGAGGACCGCGACGGGAAGGTGCTGTTCCAGGCGAAAGACAAGCCGCGGCGCGGCGTCAGTGAGGCGACCGCGTTCCTGATGTCGAGCATGCTCGCCGACGTGATCAACTCGGGAACCGCGTATCGCGCGCGGCAGAGCGGTTTCGTGCTTCCAGCGGCCGGCAAGACCGGCACGACCAACAGCTACAACGATGCATGGTTTGTCGGGTTCACGCCGCACCTGGTCACGGGCGTGTGGATCGGATTCGATCGTCCGTCGACGATCGTATCTGGCGGCTATGCCGGAGAGCTCGCGGTTCCCCTGTGGGCGAGCTTCATGAAGATCGCGACAGGCGCCGACGAACCGGACTGGTTCACGAAGCCCGACAACGTCGTCGCGGTGAACGTGTGCCGCGTCTCCGGGAAACTGCCGAACGCGGGCTGCAGCAGCGTCGAGACGGTCGATCGCGACGGGTTCCCGGTCACGCGCTCGATGGTGTACACCGAGTACTTCGTCCAGGGCACGCAGCCGACAACGCTGTGCCCGGTGCACCCGGGCTACTTCACCGAACCCGTGGCGGATCTCTCCGGATCCGATCAACAGGGGCCGCGCGCGGCCGTCGACGAAGCGCGCATGCCGCCGCCGAAGGCGCCGACGAGCGGTGTGGTGCCCCCGGCTGCGCCGCAGGGAGGTGCGGACTCGGTCCACGGCGGCGAGGTACCGAAGGCTGAACCCGCTCCGAAGAAGCGCGGATTCTGGGGACGCCTCTTGGGGCGCGACGGCAACAAGAAAAAAGGCGGGTAAGATACCGTATTCATGTCATTTCGTGATATCACCGGGCATCGCCAGCTGCTCGAACTGATTGCGCGCGCGGCGGTGCGCAGGACGCTTCCTCCCAGCCTGATCTTCGCGGGCCCCGAAGGGGTAGGGAAGCGAATGGCGGCGATCGCGCTCGCGCAGTTTCTGAACTGCCCGAACCGCAGCGCCGACGACAGCTGCGGCACCTGCGCGTCCTGCACGCGCATCGCGCGGCGCGTGCACGCCGACGTGCTGCTGATCGAGCCGGGCGATACGGGCACGATCAAGATCGATCAGATCCGCGACGCGATCGAGCGTACCGCGTATCGGCCGTTCGAAGGACGCCGTCGCGTCGTCATCGTCGACGACGCCGATGCGGTGAACGCGGAGGCGCAGAACGCGCTGCTGAAGACGCTGGAGGAGCCGCCGGCGGCCTCCACCTTCGTGCTCGTGACGTCGAAGCCGGACGTGCTGCTGCCGACGGTGCGCTCGCGGTGTCAGCGCCTGCGCTTCGGACGGCTGTCGCCGGCGGAGGTCGCGGCGGTGCTGGTGCGCGAGCACGAGTACGCGGAGACCGACGCGCATGCGGCGGCCGCGCTGTCGGATGGCAGCATCGGGCTTGCGCTCGAGGGAGGATCCGAGGAGTTCGTCGAGGCGCGGGAAGCCGCGGCGGGGCTCCTGGAAATCGTGGCGGTCAGCAACGATCCGCGCCGCAGGCTCGATGGTGCGAAGGCCTTGAGCGGCGCGGCGCGCGGAGGCAGCGATCGCGACGAGCTGGCGCGCCGGCTGCGCGCGCTCTCGTCGATCTTGAGGGATCTCGGAGTTCTGCTTTCCCGCGCGGACGAACGCGCGCTGGCGAACGCCGACCTGCGGCCGCTCCTGCAGCGGCTCCAGCGGTCGTTCGACGGCGATCGGGCGCTCCGTGCGTTTGCGGCGGTCGACCGCGCGCTGTCGGCGCTCGATCGCAACGCGAGCCCGAAGATCGTGGCGGACTGGCTCGCGTTCCAGATATAGCTTTTCGGTGGTGCCGGCCTTCAGGCCGGCCGTCGGTGGTGCCGGCCTTCAGGCCGGCCGTCGGTGGTGCCGGCCTTTAGGCCGGCCGATCGTGGTGCCTGCCTCGCCGAAGCTTTAGCGGAGGCGGGCACCATTTAATGGATAGAGGCCGACAATGAGCACCGGGCCCTCACGCCCGTACGTCAGCGTCAAGTTCTCGCCGGTCGGCCGCACCTACTCCTTTCTTCTTCCCGAGTTGGCGCTCGACGGCACGGAAACGCCGGCGACCATCGCGCCGCCGCCGGCGGCCCCCGCGCTGAAGCCGGGGGATGCCGTCGTCGTGCAGACGGCAGAGGGGCGCGCGATTGGCACCGTGACGCGGGCGGTGCCGGAGCTCGCCGCGCGCAAGTGCCCCCCGCCCGATTCCGATCTCGAGGTCGTGCGCCGCGCGACACGAGAGGACGTGCTCACGCGGCTGAAGCAGCAGCAGCGCGAGCAGGAGGCCCAGCGCATCTGCCTCATGAAGATTCGCGAGCGTGGCCTGGCGATGAAGCTCGCGAAGGTCGAGCAGCTCTTCGACGGGTCGCGGCTGATCTTCTATTACACCGCGGAAGCGCGCGTGGACTTCCGTGAGCTGGTGCGCGACCTCGCGGCGCACTTCCGCGTGCGCATCGAGATGCGGCAGATCGGCGTCCGCGACGAAGCGCGCCTGCTGGGCGGCTACGGATCCTGCGGCCGGCCGTTATGCTGCACGACGTTCCTCCAGACGTTCGAGCCGATCTCGATCAAGATGGCGAAGCAGCAGAACCTGAGCCTCAACCCGTCGAAGCTGTCGGGCATGTGCGGGCGTCTGAAGTGCTGCCTGCGCTACGAGCTGCCGAACGGCAAGGGCGTGAAGCACGGCGGGTGTGCCGACGAGGGGGGCTGCGGATCGTGCAGTAACCCGACCGGCCCGGGCGGGTGCGGCACCTGCGGACCGGGCGGCTGCGGGACGTGCGGGTGAACGATCGGCCGCGCGTCGGTGTGACGGTCGGCGATCCGGCGGGAATCGGCCCGGAGATCGCGGGCAAAGCGGCAGCCAGCCCGGCACTCTCCGCGCTCTGCGAGATCGTTTTATACGGCCCGTCAACCGACGATGAAATCGGGCGGTACGACCGCGGCCGCGTGTCAGCCGCCGCCGGGCGTGCGGCGTACGACGCGATCGTCGCGGCCACGCGCGACGCGCAGGCGGGGCGGATCGATGCGATCGCCACGGCGCCTATAAATAAGGAAGCGTTTGCCGCGGCCGGCCTGCCGTGGCGAGGGCACACGGATCTCCTGGCACACCTCACGGGCGCCACGCGCGTCGCGATGATGTTCCACGCGCAGTCGCTCCGCGTCATTCTGGCGACGGTCCATATCGCGCTCGCGGAGGTGCCGCGGGCGCTTACGCGCGAGGTCCTCGAGGGCACCATCGCGCTCGCCGCGCGCGAGCTGCCGCGCTTCGGCTTCATGACGCCACGCCTGGCGCTTGCCGGACTGAACCCGCACGCGGGGGAACACGGCGTCATCGGCCGCGAGGACGACGAGGTGCTCGCGCCCGCGGTGGCGTCGTGCCGCATTCGCGGAATTGATGTCAGCGGACCGTTTCCGGCTGACACCGTGTTCGTGCGCGCCATGCGCGGAGAGTTCGATGCCGTGATCGCGTGTTACCACGATCAGGGGCTGATCCCGGTGAAGCTCGTGGCGTTTGGGCAGGCAGTCAACGTCACGCTGGGGCTGCCGATCGTCCGCACGTCGGTCGACCATGGCACAGCGTTCGACATCGCGGGCCAGGGTATCGCCGATCCGTCGAGCCTCATCGAGGCGATCACGCTGGCGGCGAGGCTCGCGTCCGGAGGCCCGAGGTGACGCGCTGGCGTCCGGACACGCTGCTTCTTGCGGGCATCATCCTTTATTACA
>WNGF01003227.1_pt1 | contig 22381 bp, 21 predicted proteins | sample 5400641 | NCBI WGS metagenome assembly WNGF01 (sample SAMN13153371, study PRJNA577476) | soil metagenome | isolation source: 80 cm soil or saprolite under grassland replicate 2 | place: USA:California | collected 2016-06-15 | reverse complement strand
CGCGCTCAGCGTCGAGGACAACATCATGCTCGGCGCGCTCTCGATTCCGCGCGATCGCCGTCAGGCGCTACGCCGGCGCGTCCTCTCGCTGTTCCCGGCGGTGGCCGACCTGCTCGGCCGGCCGGCCGGGCGGCTGTCGGGCGGCGAGCAGCAGATGGTCGCCATCGGTCGGGCGCTGATGACAGACCCGCGGATCCTCCTGCTCGACGAGCCGTCGACGGGGCTCGGTCCGAAGGTCGTCTCGGCGCTCTTCGAGTCGCTGGGCTGGCTAATCCGCGAGGAAGGCCTTGCTGTGCTGCTCGTCGAGCAGAACGCAAAGCTCGCGCTCACGATCGCCGACCGGGCATACGTCCTCGAGCAGGGGCGCTGCGACCTCTCGGGTCGGGCCGCGGACATTGCAGGCGATCCGCGCGTAATCGCCGCCTACCTGGGTCACGGTCGAGTCGCGCTGGCAAGCCCCGCGGGCGTCGAGTCGTCGACGCCCGCGGCGGTGGTGACGGAAGAGGCCGATTAGCAGCGGCTTCGAGTGGGCGGTACTGGACTCGAACCAGGACCCCCAGTTTGTCGCGACCCCGTGGCGACCGTAGACGGTAGAGCACGACTGTCCGCCACCGGGCGGGGCCTGCGTCGGGTACACCAAGGGAAGTGGCGTCCGACACTCCCACCATGGCTCGTCCGACCGCTCGCGACGTGCACGTGTGGCGGATCGAGCTGCTCGGTGGTGCCGAGCGGTACGTTGCTTCGTTATCGCCGGGGGAACACATTCGACTCGAGCGCCTGCGTGGCGAGCAGCGAGATCGCTTCGCGATCAGCCACGGCGCGATGCGGCAGGTGCTGGGCGCGTACCTCGGGTGTGCCCCTGCCGATGTGCCGCTCGAGTCGCCCTCTGGTCAGCCACCCAGCATCGTCGGGCTCGAGCTCAGCCTGACGCACTGCGACCGGCTTGCTCTGTTCGCCGTCGCCCTCACGCCCGTCGGTGTCGATGTCGAGGCGACGCGTCACGTCGAGTCCGGCGATCTTGCGGAGCTGGCCGAAGCGACGTTGGCCCCGGCCGAGCTGAGGCAGTTCCTGACGACGCCGTCCGAGGACCGCACTCGGGCGTGGCTGCGATCCTGGGTGCGCAAGGAGGCGGTGCTGAAAGCTCGGGGAGAGGGGCTCGGCGATCGATCGCTCTGCGAGCTGGACGTGACGTCCGACCGCGTCGACGGGCTGACGCTCGTCGACCTCGAGCTCGGACCCGACCACCTCGCTGCCGCCGCAATCACGCCCCCCGCGGTTCGGATCACCCTCGAGGACTGGATCGACGCGTCGCGCTGAGGTTCAGCCGTGTCTTCGCAGCTCGTGAAAGAAACCGTCGACGACGTTCAACTCGCCGGAGCGGGCGATCTCGTCGTAGACGTGCTTGCCCACCGCGAGGTCGAGCACTCCGAGGCCGAACGGCGAATAAATGAGCGGCCGGTCCATCGGTAGTGTCACCCGGCCGAGCATCACGTCACCCAACGTGCCGTGCACGAAATCACGGTTGCCCGTTAGCTGTTCGGCCAGATGCGGTGAGGTGTTGGCCTTGAGGCAGTGCTCGACGTCGTCGAGGATGTTGGTCGAGGCGAGCACGATCTGAGGCGTGAGGTCGCGCAGCGACACGTGCAGCACCAACGGATTGTGTTCGAACCACGCCAGGTCGCTGACGTGCGGCTGGGCGGCGACGGTGGCGAAGACGACAAGGTCGCTGGAGCGGATCAACTGCTGGGCGCCGTCGTGCACCGTGATCCTGCCGGCGGCGCCCGACCGCTCCAGGTAACCCCGGAAGCCTGCCGCACTCTCGTCGGACAGATCGTGCACGCCGATCTCGTCGAACGACCAGCCGGTGCCGAGCAGGAAGGTGTGGATGTAGCGGGCGATCAGGCCGACCCCGAAAAAGCCGACACGCGCCGGGCGGCGCCGGCCGCGGCTGAGCCAATCGGCCGCCGACGCCGCCAACGCGGCCGTCCTGGTCGCGCTGATGATCGAGCTCTCCAGACAGGCGAATGGGTATCCGGTGTCACGGTCGTTGAGGATCAGCACGGCCGAGGCCCTCGGTATGCCGGCCGCGACGTTCTCGGGAAAGCTGGAGATCCACTTCACACCGGCCACACCAACCTCGCCGCCGATCGAGGCGGGGAGCGCGATGATGCGAGAGGACGGGCGGTCGGGAAAGCGCAGGAAGTACGACGGCGGGTTCACGGAATCGCCGGCGCAGTGCGCCCGGTAGGCGCTCTCGACCAGCCCGACGATCTCCTGCTCGCGCCCCTGCAGCGCCTGCTTGACCTGAACCCCCGAAATGACCGCGAAGGGGGGTACCGTGAGCCGCTCGGAGAGTGCGGTCTCCGTTTCCTTGGAAGCGCTCGTCGTCATCCGGTGGTCACCTCGATCGTCGGCGAGCAGTCGGCCAGGTGCACCGCGTCAGCCATCGCGACGAGCACTTCGCGCGGGCCCTCGAACGACTCGCGGGCGTGCGCGGTGCGGACGTTGTCCACGAGTAGCAGGTCGCCCGCCTGCCACGGCTCGCGTGCGGTATTGGCCTCGTAGACCTCGTCGAGCAAGTCGACGACGTCCTGGCCGACGGCGTCGCCGTTGCCGAAGCGGGTGTTGAACGGCAGCTGGTCTTCGCCGTACATGTCCACCAGGAACTCGCGCACCTCCGGGTCGAGCGTCCACTGGTTGAGGAAGGCGATCTGGTTGAACCAGCAGCGCCGGCCCGTGGCCGGGTGATGCACCACGGCGCTGCGGCGCTGCCGGGTGCGGAGGCCGCCGTCGGGCTGCCACTCGAGCTCGATCGCGTTCTCCCGGCAGTAATCCTCGACGGCGCTGCGGTCGTCCGTGCCGAATGCCTCGGCCACCGAGGCTCCGATGTCCTCGTTGTAGTTGCGGATCAGCAGCCAGCCCTCCCGCTCGCAGCGTTGACTCAGCTCGGTCGGCAGCGCTTCGAGCACCGTCGGCGAGTCGGCCACGGCGGTCTCGCCCCCGGAAGTGGGCGCGGTGAGGCACGCAAACAGCATCAGGCCCGGGAACTCGAGGAGGTAGCTGAGCTCGTGGTGCATGCACATGTGCTGGTTCGGCGGCCACTTCGTCGCGGAGTACACACCGTCGGAGTAGCTCTCCCGCGGCGCAAAGGACTCTCGCTCCGTCATCAGGCTGCCCAGCCGTCGAAAGACGGCGCCGACATCCTCCGCGCTTCGGAGCTCGAGGCCGCGAATCAGGAGCGAGCCGTGTTCGACGATGGCGGCACGCAGCATGTCACGGTGCTCCCCCGCCCACGCCGGCGCGTCATCGGTCTGGGCGAGCAGCAGCGGAGGCTTCCCCGGCTGCAAGTCGATGTCGAGCGTCGGCGTCGTAGATGAGAACGACATCTGCATTCCTTTCGTCAAGCGATCGGTTGAAGGACGTTCAGCACGACCTCGGCCGCCTCGGCCGGACGCGTGCGCAGGAAGTAGTGCCCGCCGTCGGGAAGGTCGCACGCGTCGACGTGCTCGGCGAGGCCGTGCCAGTCGTCGCGATGCCTCCGGAACGCTTCTTCTGTCGGGTCGTCCGCGGCGACGACCACGGTCACCGGTGCGGACAGCTTCACCGCGGGAGGGCGCTCGAACGCATCGGCGAGGTAGCGGCTCGCGGACGCGTAGTCGTGCCGGTACGCGGCCCCGACGCGCTCGGCGCGCAGCCCATCGAGCTCGCCCAGCTCGGTATAGTCCCCGGCCGTCTTCAGCCTCTCGGCGATATCGCGATCGCTCTGGGTGCTCAGGTCGGCGAGCGCGGCACGGTCACCGACAGGCGGCGCAGCGAGGAACACTCGCCGGACGTGCACGCCACGCTCCTCCAGCCGTCTTGCCGTTTCGATCGCGAACGCGGCGCCGGAGGAGTGACCCCACAGGAGAACTTCGTCCAGCTCACGCTCGTCGATCTCGTCGACGACCTGTTCGACCACCTGCGTCAGCGGTGCGAACGGCTCGCTCTCGGCGGTCAGGTCGTGACCCGGCAGCTCGACAGCGCAGACGGAGAGCCCGCTGCCTCGCAAGGCGGCAGCCAGCGGCTGGAAGTTCACGGCGTTGCCGCCGGCGTGCGGGAAGCAGATCAGGGCGCCGGCCTGTGCACCGCCGGCTTCGACCAGTGGCTGGAGCAGCCCCGAGCGCCGCTCGGACCTGCCTTCGATGAGCCCGGCGAGATCGGCGAGGACCGGGTGGCCGGTGACGTCCTTGATCGAGACCGCACGGTCCAGCGCTATCGCGAGCTTCACCACCGTCAGCGACGTGCCGCCCCGGTCGAAGAAGTGATCGTGGCGGCCGATCTGGTCCTCGGGAACGCCGAGCAGCTTCGTCCATGCAGCCGCCACCCGTCGCTCCGTCGCCGTCGTCGGCCGGTCGTCGGCGTGCTCGACGACGGCAAGCCGTCCGGCGAGCGCCGTCAGCGCCTTCCTGTCGATCTTGCCGTTGGCCGTCAGCGGCAGGCCTTCCTGCCGGTGGAACGCCGACGGGATCATGTACGCGGGCAGCGACTGACCCAGCCGGTTCCGCAGCACGGCGGCGTCGAGCGGCCGCTCGGCGGTGTAGAAGCCGACGAGGCGCTTGTTCTCGTCGGTCTCGCCGCTCACGACTGCCGCGCCGTCGCGGATACCGGGCACCCGCAACAGGGCGTTCTCGACGTCGCCGATCTCGATCCGGAAGCCGCTGATCTTGACCTGCGTGTCGCGGCGGCCGAGGAACTCCAGCTTCCCGTCCGGCCGCCAGCGGCCGTAGTCGCCGCTGCGGTAGAGGCGCTCACCCTCGCGGTGCGGATCCGCCGTGAAGGCGCCCCGCGTGCGCTCGGGATCGTTGACGTAGCCCCGGCCGACGCAGATGCCCGAGAAGACGATCTCGCCCGGCGCGCCGAGCGGCACCGGTGACAGGTGCTCGTCGACGACGTAGACGCGCACGTTGTCGACCGGGCGGCCGAGCGGGACGGAATCGCCGTCCGGCGGCCTCTCCATCACCTCGTGCGTGGTGTCGTCGGAGGTCTCCGTGAGGCCGTAGGCGTTGACGAGCTTGATCCCGGGTTTGACGGCGAACCACCGCTCGACCAGCTCCTTCTTGAGCGCTTCGCCCGTGACCGACACGCAGCGCAGGTCCGGCAGCTCCCGGGGATGCTGCTCCAGGTAGGACAGCAAGGCCTCGAGGTAGGACGGCACGACCTGCAGCACGCCGACCTTGCCGTGGACGATCCTGTCGATGAAACGCTCGGCGTCCAGGATCACCTCCTGCTCGACGAGCAGGGTCCGCCCACCCTCCAGGAGCGCGGACACCAGCTGCCACAGCGAGATGTCGAAGCACTGCGGCGCGACCTGGGCCACCACGTCGCCCTCGCCGATCCCCAGGTCGTCGATCTTGGCGAAGAGATGGTTGAGCATCCCGGCGTGCTCGCACATCGCGCCCTTCGGCTCGCCCGTCGAACCGGATGTGAAGTAGATGTACGCCAGCTGGTCCGGCGCCACGTCGATGCCGAGGTCGTCCACGGCGTGTCCCTCGTCGAACGCGGCGTTGACGACGAGCCTCTGCACGTCCGGTAACGACTCGAGCGCCTCGTCCAGCGTCGTGGTGCTCCCGGGCTCGGTCAGGACGAGGCGGCATCCGGCACGGGACATCGTCCTCGCGATACGGTCGGCGGGGAAATGCGGCTCGATCGGCAGGTATGCGCCGCCGGCCTTGAAGATCGCGAGGACGGCGGCGAGCCAGTCGAGGTTGCGCTCCGTCACCACGGCGACGACGCCTTCGCGGCGCAGCCCGTGCGCCAGCAGGGCTCGTGCCAACCGGTTCGCACGGCTGTTGAGCTCGCCGTACGTCCATTGCCTCTCGCCGTGGACGGCCGCGACGGCGTCCGGGTGCGCCCGAACGTGCTCCTCGAACAGCTCGTGGACGCGGCGGTCCGGCAGCTCCGTGCGCCGGCCGGCGAGCCCGTGCAGCTGGAAGTGCAGCTCCTCCGCAGAGAGCAGGCTCTGCCGTCCGTGCTCGGCGTCCGGATCCGCGGCGATCAGCTCGAGCGCCCTGCGCTGGTAACCCGCGATCCGCGCAGCGTCCGCGTCTCGCACGTCGAGCGGCGGCTCGACCGGCAAGTCCCCCTCGTGTGCCGCCAGCAGGAGCGCGCGCCACGTCGGATAGCGCGCCGTCGACTCGCGCTCGCCTGTGAGCTCCGCGCGGACCTTCGCGTGCGCGGCGCGCAGTACCGCTGCGAGCGGCACCGACAACTCGCCCAGAGCCTGGGCGAGCTCGTCGGGGATCGTCGCCTCGGGGAGCGTGAACACGGTCATCTCACGTCGCGACTGCCGGATTGCCGCCCCAGCGCGCATTCGCCGGAACCTCCTCGCCCTTCATCAGGAAGGAGTCGGGCGCGAGCTCCGAGCCGTCACCCATCGTCACGCCGTAGTGGACGACCGTGGCGACACCCACCGTGCAGCCGGCGCCGAGCGTGCTCCGGTCGGATTTGAACGTGGCGTCCTCCTCCGAGTGGCACTGGATCCTGCTTCCGTTGTTGAGGACGCAGTCGTCGCCGATCGCGGTGAGCGTCCGATCGGAGATGTGGATCCCGTCGTCGAAGACTCTCTTGCCGACCCGAACGCCCATCAGCCGCCAGATCAGGGTCTTGAACGGCGTCCCGTCGAACCCGTGCAGATGCTCGTATGCCGGCACCTTCCAGAGGCGCTCGTGCAGCCAGAAGTACGGGTCGTAGATGGAGCAGTACGTCGGCTGCAGCGTGCGGAATCGGGTGAGGCAGCGCTCGAAGAGCGCGAAGTAGAAAGGCCTGATCACGAGGCTGAGCGCGAAGAGCACGGCCATGACGACGTGTGCGAACAACTCGGAAAGCTCGAGGGCGGCCAGGTCGAGGACGACGACGAGAAACACGCTGAACCAGCGGGCGCCGAGGAAGATCCCGATCGTGCGAAAGTTGTACCGGTTCTTCGCCTTGAGCCCGCGGCGCAGCGCCTCGCCGGTCCGCAGATGGTCGAAGCGGGTGTCGCGGTCGACGGTCCGCGGAATCTGGAAGGACGGGGACCCGAGCAGGCCGGTACCTTCGTGAACCTCGCCGTCGAGCGGAACCATCGCCTTCGTCCCGAGCAGGCAGTTGTCACCCGTCCTGCCTCCTGCCGGATAGGTCACGTCGTTCCCGAGGAAGTTGCGTGGTCCGATCGACGTGCTCGAGACGCAGAAGGACGTGCTCGAGAGCTCGTCGTTGACGACTATCAGCCCGTCGGCGACCATCGTCCCGGTACCGACCGAACAGAGGAACGGGTTCGCCTGCTTGACGGCAATGCCGAAGTTCGATCCAGTCTGGTCGACCGGGGTCAGCTTGTAGCCCAGGCCGCGCAGGTAGTGGACGATGTAGGAGCTGTCACCGAAGAGATGCGTGAAGAACTTGAACGTGGTCAGCCGCACGATCATTCGGTGCACCCGGTCGTGGAAGCCGTACAGCGGATAGACGGTGTCCGGCTTCAGAAACACGTTCAACAGGCGAGGGACGGTGAAGACGACCAGCAGGCCGAGGATCACGCCGCCGAAGAAGAACACGAGCGAGAGGGTGAGCGCGCCGAGCACGACGCCCTGCACGGTTACCGCGTCCGCGGTCAGCGTCGGATCGAGCAACTGTGCGAGCGACGGCGCCACGGTGAGCAGCAGGTAGAGCCCGCCCTCCACGAGCGGCAGGTAGACGAAGAAGAGGGAGAGCAGGGTGACGGCGCAGAAGCCGACGCGACGCAGCGCGCCGGAGCGGGTCGGCTCGACGCGCAGGTAGTTCACGTCCGTGCGCTGCGCCGGAGAGCCGTGCCACCGCTCGCCCTCCGGCACAGCCTGTCCGCTGTGCAGCGCGGAGGCGTGACCGAGTTGCGCGCCATCGCCCATCGACGTGTCGATGTCGAGCACGGTCTTCTCGCCGACGAACGCGTCGCGGCCGAGGGTCACCGGTCCCGTCTCGATGCGTCCCGCGCGCGCGCGGTAGCAGAGGAAGAAGGACTCCCTGCGGATGACGGTCCCGGCGCCGATCGTCAACAGATCGGTGCAGATCGGGACTCGCCGCGAGAAGATCGCGACGCCCGGCCCGATCTTCGCGCCCAGCGCCCTCAGGTAGAGGACGTAGAGGGGCGAGCCGATGAACAGCAGGGCGCACGGATTCGCGCGCACCAGCGTCTTCACGATCCAGAAGCGGACGTAACGGAGGCTCCAGATCGGGATCTGCTCCGCCTTCCAGCGACCGATCAGCAGCCACTTCGCCACGATGGGGACGGCGGACACAACGACGAAGACCGCGGCGCTGAAGAGGACCACCCGAAGATAGATCTCGACGCCTGAGCCGGCGGAGATCCAGCCGAAGCCTCTCGCCGCGGTGAACGCGGCAACGTAGGCATAGCCGAGGAAGAACAGAAGCTGCAGCGCGCCGCAGAGAACGTACTCAGCCGCGGTTGCTCGTGCCGGCGCCTCGGTAGGCGCGGGCGACGGGGCCGGCAACGCCATTGAGGCGGGCGCGCCGTTCTGGAGTGCCTCCGACAGGCTCCTGATCGTCGGATGCCCGTAGACGTCCTTGATCGACACCGGCGGCAGGTCCCCTCGCTTGCGTACGCGCGCGCAGAAGTGCGCCATGACCAACGAGTCGGCGCCGAGGTCCTCGAAGAAGTGGCTGTCGACCGACACGCGGTCGACCTTGAGAAGGCCGGCAAGTACCTCGGCGAGAGCGCTCTCGATCCGGTTCGCGCCGGCGCCGCGTTCGTGGAGGAGCGTCACGCTACCGACCCGACGGCCAAGTCGGAGCCGATCACGTCCTCGCCGTAGACATCCCGAACCCAGTCGGGTTGATAGACGGTGTCCAGGTAGCGCTCGCCGAGATCCGGTGCGATGGCTACCGCGGTCAGATCGACTTCGTCGTGCTCGTCGAGCCAACGCATCGCGCCGCTGACCACCGTGCCGGTCGAGCCGCCGAAGAGGAAGCCGCGGCCGGCCAGACGATGGCAGGCGCGGATCGTGTCGGGCTCCTCGACGAGGACGACGTCGTCCACGTACGACTCGTCGAGCAGCGGCGGACGGACACCCGTTCCGAGACCGGGGATCATCCGGCAACCGGGCGGGCCGCCGAAGGTCACCGAGCCGACGCTGTCGACCGCGACGACTTCCACCGGCCGGTGCCACTCGCGGAAGTAGCGCGCGCAACCCATCAGGGTTCCCGTGGTGCCGGCGCCGATGAACAGCACGTCCAAATCCGGGAACTCGTGGCCGATCTCCGGCGCGGTCGTGCGGTAGTGCGCCTTCCAGTTGCTCGGATTGCTGTACTGGTTGAGCCACACGTACCGGTCGTCGGAGGCGCACGCAGCGCGGACGTAGTCGATCCGAGCGCCGAGGAAGCCGCCGACAGGATCCGGCTCCGTGATGACGTGCACATCGCTGCCCAACGCCTTCATCAGCAGCCTGGTCGACAGGTTGCACCGGGAGTCCGTCACGCAGAGGAACTGGTAGCCCTTGCTCGCCGCGATCAAGCTGAGCGCCACGCCGAGGTTTCCGGACGACGACTCGATCAGGACCGAGTCAGGCGACAGGACTCCATCCCGCTCGGCGACATCCACCATCTCGTTCGCGGTCTTCAGCTTGATCGAACCGGCGAAGTTGAAGCCCTCGCATTTGAGGAACAACGAGCAACCTAGAATCGACCGAAGGTCGACGAATAGGTCCGCTTCGTTAAATGCGTCGGGCGCGGATATGACTGACACGATTTTATCCTCCCATCGACAAACCTCGAATTTCCCAGCGGAGGAGCGACCCGGCAGCGGCCCGCCCTGCCGAGGTGCTGGTGTCCCTTGAGGTCATGGTGCGACGGCGCGCTCCATCCGAGTTGCCGTGCACACGACGACGCCGACGGCAGGAGTCAATTCTCGAAAGTCGTCGGCCGCAGTCGCCACGAATTTCCTGTACACGAATTCCTCTTAGACGTCCTGTGCGCACTTGAAACGTCCGCACCGAAGGATGCCAATACTCGTTTGTCTACCTCGCGTTCAGGGCTCGATACGGATATGGCACCCCTTATGTCACGCCCTGACATGACGCCGCGAACGGCGAACCTTGCCATTCTCTTGCGACGTCTCAGGCGCGTTCTGCCCTGCGCGAGAAGCTGCTGCATCGACTAGAACTCGGCCATGCGCGTAGCGCTTTTTGCGCGCGTCCCTGATGTCGTCGTGCAGATGGACGCGCTGCTGCGGGAGCTCGGCCACGAGTGCGTCGGGGTCGTGACGACGGAGGGGCCGCGCGGGCGCTACGGCGAGGATCTACTCTCGGCGCTGATCGACGTGCGACCGCCGCACCTCGACGTCCTCGTCGCGAGCGGGCCGGCGCGGTTCGCAAAGCTGCTCGAGGCACTCGAGCCGGATCTCGCGCTCTGCGGTGGCTTCCCGGTGCGGATCCCCGAGGATGCGCTCGCGGTGCCGCGCCACGGGGCCGTCAACGGCCATCCGGCGCTGCTGCCGCGCTACCGCGGGCCGAACCCGATCGGCTGGGCGCTCCGCAACGGCGACGCCGAACTCGGCTTCACCTTCCACCGCATGGACACCGACTTCGATACCGGGCCCGTGCTTGCCCAGGGCGCAGCGCCGCTCGTCGGCGCGGAGCGCGCGGAGGACGTGCTCGAGACGCTGTTCGGGCTTGCGGCGTCGCTGCTGCCACGTGCGCTCGAGCGCGTGGAGGCCGGTGACCCGGGCGACGCGCAGGGCGGGGAGGGCGCGAGCTACGCGGGCTTCTTCGAGCCGGAGTTCGCCGAGGTCGTGTGGACGCGTCCCGCGCAGGAGGTGCACCGGCAGGTGCGGGCCTGGTGGGCGGCCGCGGCGCGCAACGGTGTCCGCGGGCCGCTCGCCGAGGTCGGCGGCGAGCGCGTCTACGTGCTACGGACGCGCCTCGACGGCTCCGAGGGCGGTACGCGCGTCGAGTGCGGCGACGGGCCGATCTGGGTGCTCGAGACGGCGCCCGCACCGGTCGCGGCCGGCGCCTGAGCAGGTCTGGACGTTCCCGTGGCCGGACGGCCCGGCCCGACTGACATTCGCGGACTGGCCCGATGGGCAGCGCCTTCGTTCGGCGCGAGGAGTTGTCCGGCCCTACCAGCTCGGCCTGGTTTCCGCCCGTCGAAAGTAGGGCCGGGGGCGCTCGGCACGCCCCCGGCCTCAGCTGCTTCGGGCCCGCTTACTGCCGCTGGCCGGCAAAGAAGTAAGGAAGAAGCTCGGCCGGCTGCGGCTGACCGTGGAAGGCCTGGTAGCCGAGCAGCTGCCCGGTCGTGCACGCGAGAATCGAGACGCCCTCGATCGGCGTCAGCTTCTCGTCCCGCACGGCCTCGACGACGGATGCGCGGACGGTCTGAATCCCGTCCCAAATCCGCTCGAGCTCATGCTCGAAGTCTCCCGACGAGATCTTCGAGAAGCGCTCGACGACGCTCATCGACGGAGACAAAGTCGTCTGAGGCATCGTCACCCCCTCTTGTCGCTCACTGTTCGAGTACCCGTCCTGGCGCGGTGGATGCACTCTTCAAACCTGTAAATCCCGCAAATTGCGGGTTTGTCGGATCGCGCCTGCCGAGCGCCAGTCAGGCTACGAAAAGGCGTTCGCCGGGCCGGTTCCGTCCGGCTTGACGACCGCGAACGCCGCTGCCGAATCCGCGCGAAGCCGCGCGGCGGTAGCTCCTCAGCCTTTGACGACGCCGAGCGGCGTCAGCCGCACGACCGGCCGCGCGAGGCCGGCGCGGGCGACGATGTCGACAACGCGGTCGACGTCCTTGTAGGCGAACGGCGCCTCCTCGGCGAGGCCTTTGTTCGAGGGCGAGCGGACCACGATCCCGCGCGCCTCGAGCTCGCGGCGCAGATCCGCGCCCGCGATCCGCTTGCGCGCGCCCGTGCGCGAGAGGCTGCGACCGGCGCCGTGACACGTGCTGCCGAAGGAGAGCTCGAGTGAGCCCGGCTCGCCGGCAAGAACATAGCTGGCGGTCCCCATGCTGCCGGGGATGAAGACCGGCTGCCCGACCGCGCGGTACGGCTCGCGAATCTCGTCCGACCCGGCTGGGAAGGCGCGTGTCGCGCCCTTGCGATGCACGAGCAGCTCGCGGCCTTCGTAGGACTCGACCTTCGCAACGTTGTGCGCAACGTCGTACACCTGCCGTGTCTCCTCAGCGGCTGCTTTGCCGAGGACGCGGGCGATCGCGCCGCGCACCGCGTCGGCGATCGACTGTCGGTTCGCCCAGGCGAAGTTCGCGGCCGCAGCCATCGCCGCGAGGTACGCAGACCCTTCCGGCGAAGAGGCGGGGGCGCACGCGAGCTGGCGGTCGGGCAGCTCGATTCCGTGGCGGCGCATCGCAACGTCCATGCGCTTCACGTAGTCGGTGCAGACCTGGTGGCCGAGCCCGCGCGACCCGGAATGAATGAGCACCGTCACCTGGTCGGCGCGCAGGCCGTACGCCTGTGCCGTCTCGTCCTCGAGCACCCGCTCGACGCGCTGCAGCTCGACGAAGTGGTTCCCCGAGCCCATCGTGCCGAGCTGGCCGTGGCCGCGCTCGCGGGCGCGCTCAGAGACGGCCGCGGGGTCGGCGCCGGGCAGGCAGCCGCCGGACTCGGTGCGCTCGAGATCGCCCTCGCCCGCCCAGACGCCCGGGCCGCGGCTCAGCACCGACTCGAGATCGGGACCGCGCGCGCCGTCGCGGCGCTCCTTGCCGACGCCGGCCGGGACGGTGCGGGAGATCTCATGCACGACCGCCTCGCGCCGGCCGCCGAGCTCCGCCGCCGTGAGCGGGAGCGCGAGCAGACGGACGCCGCAGTTGATGTCGTAGCCGACGCCGCCCGGAGAGACGACGCCGTCGGGCAGCTCCATCGCCGCCACGCCGCCGACGGGGAAGCCGTAGCCCTGATGGGCGTCGGGCATCGCGAGCGCCGCGCCGGTGATGCCGGGCAGCGTGGCGACGTTCTCGAGCTGCTCGAGCGAGCCGTCGCGCGCGATCGCCTCGAAGAGCTCGTCGTCGGCGAACACGCGCGCAGGGACGCGCATGTCCGGACGCGCGGCCGCGGGGATCTCCCACACGGTGTCGGAGATGCGCCGTGCGTCAGACATCCAGCACCACCCGGGCATGCCAGCCGCCGTCTCGGTCGCCTTCGAAGCTCAGCCGGTGGCGCGTGACCGCCTTCACGAGCGCGCTCGGCTCGCCGCGGTGCCCCCGCACCGTCGCGCGCAGCGTGTCGGCGTCGAGCTGGAGGTCGGTCAGGTGCTCGGGCACGAACTGCTGCACGTCGGCGAGGTAGACGAGCTCTTCGAGCCACTCGGCCAGGAGGTCCGCGCGGTCGTCCGAGCGCAGCTCGATCTCCCGCCGCTCCCCGTCGAGGCTGCCGTCGTCACGCACGAGCTCCGCAAACGCGGCCAGCGCATCGGTGAAGACGGCGGTCTCGGTCGGCGCCTCGATCGCAAGCTCGAGCTCGCTCATGTGCTCTACCCACGTGTACACAAGGTGGCATCACCGGCCTCGCGAGCGTCAAACGGGCAGGGATGGGTATGTCTTCGGTATGGACACGATCGTAGTCGGCTACGACGCCTCCGAAGCGGCGGAGCGTGCGCTCGCGCGGGCGGCGGATCTCGCTGCGGGTTTGTCGGCGCGGCTGGTCGTCGTCAGCGTCTCGCCGTCGCCACTCGTGCCGGTCATGACGCCCCTGCCGGAGCCGGTCGACCCGATGCTCGTACGAGGCGGCGTCGCGGGACCGGTCGCGACGGGCGGGACTGTGCCGCTGCCCGAGCCCGAGCCGGAGGAGCTCGCGCAGAGCGTGCTCGAGCAGGCGCGAAGGGTGCTGACGCGGCGTCGCGTCGAAGCCGAGTACGTCGCCGAGGTCGGCGCACCCGCGGAGTGGCTGCTCGAGATCGCGGACGAGCACGACGCCGACCTGATCGTGGTCGGAACGCGCGAGCACGGCTTCGTCGAGCGCCTGCTCGCCCGGCCGGTCGACGAGGCAGTCGCGCGCAAGGCGGCGCGCGACGTCTTGCTCGTTCACTAGTACGCGGTGAAAGTCGCGCTCGCCGGCGACACGATGCTCGGCCGCAAGGTGGCCGAGACAGTCGCCGAGCATGGGCCGGCGGCGCTCGTGACCAACGAGGTCGCCGCGGTTGCGCACGAAGCGGACGTCTTCGTGCTCAACCTCGAGTGCTGCATCTCGGAGCGGGGCGAACGCTTACGAGATCCGCGTAAGCCGTTCTTCTTCCGCGCACCGCCCGAGGCGACCGGGCTGCTGACGTGGCTCGGCGTCGACTGCGTCACGCTCGCGAACAACCACGCGCTCGACTACGGCCGCGAGGCGTTGCTCGATACGTTCACGCACTTGCGTGCGGCCGGGATCGCGTGGGCCGGCGCTGGGGCCGATCGCGACGCGGCCCGTGCGCCGGCGCTGCTGCAGGTAGACGGGTTCCGGCTCGCCGTCCTCGGCTGCGCCGATCATCCGGCGGAGTACGAGGCAGGGCCGGCGACACCCGGGATAGCCCACGGGCTCGAGTGGCTTCCCGACGCGATCGCGCAGGCTGACGCCGACGCCGTGCTCGTGACGCCGCACTGGGGCCCGAACATGGTCGCCGCTCCGCTGTTGCGCATCCGCCGCGCCGCGTCCCGGCTGCGTGCAGCCGGGGCAACGCTCGTCGCCGGACACTCGGCGCACGTCTTCCACGGCGTCGCGCCCGGGATCCTGTACGACCTCGGCGACTTCCTCGACGACTACGCCGTCGATCCCGTTCTGCGTAACGACCTCGGGCTGCTGTTCCTCGTCGGGCTCGAGGATTCACAGCCGGTACGGCTCGAGGCGGTGCCGCTGAAGCTCGAGTTCTGCCACACGCGTCTCGCCGACGCCGACGAGGCGGCGTGGATCCGCAACCGCTTCACCGAGGCCTGCCGCGTCCTGGGCACCGACGTGACGGAGGAGCAGGGTCGCCTCGTCGTCTCCCTGCGGCCGTGAGGCTGCGCTTCCTCGGCACGCGTGGCGCGATCGAGCGGCGCTCACGACGGCACTACCGGCACAGCGTGCTGCTCGTCTCTCACCGCCTCCGCGGGTTGCTCGTTGACTGCGGCCGCGACTGGCTCGGCCGGCTGCCGCGCGTCGACGCAGAGGAGCTTCTGCTCACGCACGCTCATCCCGACCACGCCGCCGGGCTTCGGGCCAGCTGTCCCTGGCTTGTCTATGCCAGCGAAGAGACCGGCCGCGACCGCGACCGCCGTCTCATGCGCGGCCGTATGCATCTTCCACTCGTGCGAGCAGATCACGGATTTCGCCGTCGGACGTCTGCGGGAAGTCCTCGTACCACACCCCAATTGCTATGAACGGCTCCGGCGTGCGCGTGCAGACGACGTCGTCGGCCTCGCCCCGCAGCTCGTTGCACGTCTGCGGCGGCGCCACCGGGACGGCGACGACGATCTGCGCCGGCCGCTGCCGGCGGAGCGCCTGGACCGCGACGCGCATCGTCGAGCCTGTGGCGACGCCGTCATCGACGAGGATCACCGTCTTCCCCTCGACGGTCAGCGACGGCCGCTCGCCGCGATAGAGCTGCTCCCGGCGTGCGAGTTCCTCACGTTCGCGCGCGGCCACCGCCTCGATCGTCTCGGGCGGGATTCCCGCCGCCTGCACGACCTCGTCGTTGAGGACGCGCGCGCCGCCGCTCGCGATCGCGCCCATGGCGAGCTCCGGCTCCGCCGGCAGGCCGAGCTTACGAACGACGAATACATCGAGCGGCGTGCGGAGCTCCCGCGCAACCTCGAAGGCGACCGGTACGCCTCCCCGTGGCAGCGCGAGGACGACGACATCCTCGCGGCCGGCGTACTCGCGCAATTCCGCGGCCAGCTTTCGGCCCGCCTCGGCACGATCGGCGAAGCGCACGTCGGTCGAAAGCTCATTGTTCACGTCACGGTGCGGCTACCCGCGCCCTCGAGAGGGAAACCGGCAAGATGGTTTCCGTCGCTCCGGAACCGGCGAGGTGATGTGCATGAGGTTCGCCTATGTCGTCGACGTGCACGGTCGTCCGCAGTCCGTATCGGATGCGCTAACGGCGATCGGTGAGACCGACCTTCTGGTTGTCGGCGGCGACATCACGACGGGCGGCACGCCCGACGAAGCGGAGGAGGCGATCGATTCGTGGCGGCCGCTCGCGCCGCGGCTGCTCGCCCTCGCCGGAAACATGGACTCACCGCAGATCGACAGCCGCCTGGCAGAGCTCGAGGTCTCCCTTGACGGTCGCGGCGTCACGCTCGACGGCGTGGGTTTCTTCGGCGTGTCCGCCGCGCCGGTCTCGCCGCTCCGTACGCCGTACGAGCTGCCTGACGAGGAGCTCGAACGGCGGATCGCGCGTGGGTTCGCCGCGGTCGAGGCGTGCCGAGTGAAGGTCTTTTGCCCGCACGCGCCGCCCCGAGGAACCGCGTGCGACCTCCTCCCGGGCGGCGAACATGTCGGCAGCGCCGTCATCCGCACATTCGTCGAGCGCGAGCAGCCGGACGTCGTGCTCTGCGGTCACATCCACGAATCCCGCGGCACGGACGCGATCGGTCGCAGCCGAATTGTCAATCCTGGTCCGGTGACTGCAGGCCACTACGCGGTCGTCGAGCTCGACGGCGAGCTCGACGTGCGGCTGGACTGACACGAGGTGGCAAACGGAATGGGCGACTTCATCCTTTCGAGCAGCGCATTCGAACACGAGCAGCCGATCCCGGCCCGGCACACGTGCGAGGGTGAGGACGTCTCGCCGGCGCTCGCGTGGTCGGACGTGCCGGCGGAGGCGCGGTCGCTCGCCCTGATCGTGGACGACCCCGACGCTCCGCGCGGGACCTTTACGCACTGGCTCGCGTGGGGCCTCGACGCCCAAGCCACCGGACTCGCCGAAGGCGAGCGGGCCCCATCCGAGGGGCGTAACGACTTCGGCGTCACCGGCTACCGCGGGCCGTGCCCGCCGCCCGGGCACGGTCGCCACCGCTACATCTTTCGCCTCTTCGCACTCGGGGACGAACTCGAGCTGGCGGCGGGCGCCGCCAGAGCAGAGCTCGAGCTGGCGATCGGCACGGACGCGCTCGCCGTCGCCGAGCTGATCGGCACCTACGAGCGCCGCTGACGGCTACTCCCCAGCGGTCGCAGTCGCCTTCGAGATCTCCTCGATCGTCTCGCCGACCTTCTTCTCCTTCGCCTCGAGCGCGACGTCGGCTTGGGCGAGCATGCCGACGAGATGTCCTTCCTCGACTACGGGGAGCCGCCGCACCTGATGGCGCGCCATCAGCGCGAGCGCCTCGTCCAGGTCCTCGTCGGGCTCGACGGTCACGAGCTCACGGGAGGCGATCTCGTCTACCAGGACCGCCTGCGGATCCCGCCGCTCGGCAACCGCCCGCACCACGATGTCGCGATCGGTCACGATCCCGACCGGGCGGCCGTCCTGGACGACGGGCACCGAGCCGACATCCTCGAGCTTCATCAACTCCGCCGCGTCAGCGAGAGATTGCGACGGGCTCGCAGTTCTGACGTTCGGAGTCATCGCGTCTCGCACGTGCTTCGTCATCTCCTACTCCTTCCGTTGTTTCGCTGATGACGTTCCCGGATGGCCGCTCGCGCGAACACTTTTGTCGCTTCACATCTGCGTCGCGCGCGCCGCGAGCGTGGCAAGACCGAGCGACCCCAGATCGTCGGATCCTCGGAGAAGGCGCACGACTGCGGCAGTTCTCCGATAGCGGAGTTCGCTGGCGGCGCCGCAGGCGTGAAGCATCCAACTCGACGGTGTCAGCTTTTCGACGGTCCGCCGCGGCGAGGGCGACACGCACTCCCGCCGTCGAAGGCAAAGGGAATCGTCCCCTCGGTGATATGGAGTCGCTCGCCCTTGCATGCGCAAGGAACGCCGACGCGCGTCACTCGATCGTCTCTACGGCGACGGCAGCTGAAGCGCCCGCTGGAACCTTCGTATGTCCGCGTGCGGCGCCGGCGCACCTCGCGCGCGCCCCCTATATCGAGCTTTGTGAAAGCCGCCGCTTGTGGCTGTTGCCGAAGCCGCTTGTGCCACGCAAAAACTGTAACGCCTCCGCCACCAGTGCGATCGCAGTCGCGCGACCAATGCCGCTCGAGAAATCCGGTGATCAGGACGCCCGCGTTCGCAACCTCTCCCATCTGTTGCAGTGGCAGGCCGACTTGTCTGATTAGCAGATAATCAACGACCTACGCCGCGCCCGCGGCAGGGTCAACCAAGGGGAGGAAGGACGGAGAGGATGAGCAAGGAGGCGATCATCACGGAACGGGTGGTCACGCCGCGCGGTGCCTACTCGCAGGGGATACGGAGCGGTCACCTAGTTTTTGTCGCTGGCCAGGGCCCGCTCAATCTCGACGGCGGGATCGTAGGCGAGACGATCGAGGACCAGACTGCAAAGACACTCTCCAACGTTCGCGAGATTCTCGAGACCGCGGGTGTGGGGATGACCGACGTCGTGAAGACGACGGTCCATCTTGCCGATCTCGCCTTGTTCCAGCGCTTTAACGACGAGTACGCGCGGCACTTCCCCGACCCGAAACCAGTACGAACGACGGTCGGCAGCAAGCTACCCGAAGGAATGCTGATCGAGATCGACGCGATTGCGGTGGCGTGAGGGATGCATGGCCCGCTCCCCGATCCCGCGTTGACACCCTGAGTCTTTAGGTGTGTTCGGGAGAGGCTCGGAGGGCGGAGGCGGGTGGGCGTCGCGCTGCTCGATGCGCTTGCGCCGGCCCCGGGGATCCCTGGCCATGCCACCACTCGGTCACCGAAGCGACCCTGGGCGTTCAGGTGGCAGAGACGCCCGTCGACCGGCGCCAGGCGGCTCCGCACTAAAGTCCTCCTGCTCGGCTCGCGCGAGCGCGCGCTCGAACTCCTCGAGGCGTGGGAGCGTCTCCCAATCGCCGAGGCCGCCCAAGGCGGCGGCGGCGACGACGTTCCCGGCGCGGGCGCAACGTCCGAGGGGCCAGCCCTGGAGCAAGCCGTACGCGAATCCGGCCGCGAACGCGTCGCCGGCGCCGACCTCGTCGACCACCGTCACGATGCTTGCAGGCGGCACCTCCTCGCCGGCGACGAGCGCACCGCGGGGTCCAAGCCTCACCGCGCTCGGCACCGGAATCGACGCGGCAAGCTCGGCCTCGTGGCCGGTGCCCCAGAGCACATTGCCCTCTGCTAGGCCGCAAAGGTAGTAGTCGACGTAGGGCAGCACCCGGCGTTGCCGCTCTGCCGCCTCCTCAGGGCTTCGCCACAGCGCCCGGCGGTAGTTCGGGTCGAAGAGCACGAGCGCGCCGCGCGCCCGTGCCCGCCGGGCGAGATCGAGCACGAGTTGCTCGGGTCCGCGGCCGAGCGCCATCGTGATTCCGGTGAGATGGACGAGCTTGACCCCGTCGAGCGCCGCGTCGGGGACGTCCCGCGGCCGCAGCCTCGAGGCGGCCGAGCCCGCGCGGTAGTACTGGGGGTGCGTCCGTCCGTCGAGGCGGTACTTGAAGAAGAGACCGGTCGGCGCGCGGTCGCGGCGTACGAACCCGACGTCGACGCCCTCGGCGGCGAGCGTCCGCACGATCATGTCGCCGAACGAGTCGCTACCGAGCCGCGAGACCCACCTGGCGCTCACTCCGAGCCGCGCGAGGCCAACCGCGAAGTTCGACTCGGCCCCCGCGATCCGAAGCGTGAGGCGCAAGCCGGGAGTGATCGCGCCGTCGTCCGGGTCGACGAGGGCCATCGTCTCGCCGACCGTGAGAACTCCCTCGCGCTCAGGCACCGCCGTTGCCGACGTGGAGCACGATGCTCTTCAGCTGCGTCATCGACGTGATCACGGCCTCGCCGCCGAGCCTACCGACGCCGCTCGACTTGCCGGAGTAGCCGCCGAAGGGCGTGCGCCCGTCCCAGTACGCGGCACTCTCGTTGACGTTGACGACGCCGCACTGGAGTCGCTCCGCGTAGCGGAAGGCGCGGCTCAGGCTGCCGGTGTAGACGGAGCAGCAAAGGCCGTACGGGCTCTCGTTTGCGATCCGAATCGCCTCGTCGGCGTCGCGAACGGCGATCACGGGCGCGACGGGGCCGAAGGTCTCATCGGTGGCGAGCAGCGAGTCGAGCGGGACAGCATCGACGACGTTCGGCGGGTAGTAGAGGCGCGTCGGGAAGTCGTTCGTGCGGCCGCCGCCGGCAACGATTGTCGCGCCCCGCGCGACGGCGTCGGCGAGGTGCTCGTCGACCTTGTTCGCCACGGCTTCGTTGTTCAACGGCCCCATCGTCGTCCCGGGCTCGAGCGGGTGTCCTAGCCGGATCGCGCGCGCCTGCTCGACGAGCCCCTCGAGGACGGCGTCGTGCACCTTCGGGTGCACGAGGATCCGCTCGCTCGACTGGCAGATCTGGCCGGCGTTCGAGAAGCAGCCGAAGGCCGTGCCGGCCACGGCGAGCTCGACGTCGGCATCGTCGAGGATGATCGTCGGGCCGTTGCCCCCGAGCTCGAGCAGCATCGGCTTCGCGCCGGCGCTGCGTGCGATCGCCTCGCCGACACCGGGGCTGCCGGTAAAGCCGACCGCCTGCGTCCCAGGGCTCGAGACGATCTCGTCGCCCACCTCGGCGCCGCCGAAGACGAGACTGACCGCGCCTTCGGGGACGCCCGCCTCGAGCATGCACTCGAGCAGCTTCACTGCGACGAGCGAAGTCGTCGGCGCCGGCTTCCAGACGACCGCGTTGCCGACTGCCAGGCACGCCGAGAGGTACTGGCTGGGTATCCCGATCGGGTAGTTCCACGGCGTGATCACGGCGACGACGCCGTGCGGCTGCCGGATCGTGAGGATCCGCTTCGCCGGGTCGACCGACGGGATGATCGCCGTGTCGAGGCGCCTGACATCTTCGCCGGCGTTGCGAAAGAGGTCTGCCGCGAAGGCGACCTCGCTCGCCGCTTCCGCGAGCGGCTTGCCCTGCTCGAGCGAGAGGAGACGCGCGACCTCCTCGCGCCGCGAGTCGAGCCGGTCGCTGACCGCGTGGCAGAGTCGGATCCGCTCGACCATCGGCAGCGCCGCGACGGCCGCGGAGACGGCGCCCGCTGCGCCGATCGCCCGCCGGGCGTCCTCCCGCCCGGCGTCGGGGAGCACGCCGAGCACCTCACCGGTCGCGGGGCTCACGCTCTCGAAGCTGGCGCCGCTCTCGGCGTCGACCCAACGACCGCCCACGTGCATCTGCGCCCGGGTCGGCTTCGCGACGGCGGTCACGCGACTGCCCTCCCGTCGCGCGCGCCGTCGCGCAGCGACCGCCCGTCCGTGCGGTCGAAGATCTGGATCGACCCGGGCTGGACGGCGACCTCGAGCTCGTCCTGCGTCCGGACACCGCTGCGCGGACTGAAGCGGCCGATGAAGGAGAGTGCGCGGTCGACCGTCTCGAGTTCGACGGGGTCCTCGATGTCGTGCGCGATCGAGCGCACCTCGCTCGCGAGCGGGCGCCCACCGTGGACGTTGAAATGCACGAGGACGTCCGAGCCGAGTGTTTCGCGAAGCGTGCTCGTCCCCGCCATACGGCGGTCGGCGGGCACATCGGAGGCGATCGCCGCGTCCTCCAGCCGATCGGGCCGGATTCCGAGGACGACCTGCTTGCCGGCATAATCGTCGATCCCGCGGACAGAGCGCAGCTCGACCTCGTCGAGCGCGACGCGGCTCGAGCCGATCCCCACCGTGTAGCCGCCGTCGCCCCGCTCGAGCCGGGACTCGACGAGGTTCATCGGTGGGCTGCCGATGAAATGGGCGACGAAGAGGTCGACGGGGTGGTCGTAGATGAGCTGCGGGTCGTCGAACTGCAGCAGCCGGCCGCGGCGGATGACGGCGACGCGGCGGCCGATCGTCATCGCCTCGACCTGGTCGTGCGTGACGTAGATCGTCGTCACGCCCAGCTGGGCTTGGAGGTTCGTGATCTCCGCCCGCATCTGAAAGCGCAGGCTGGCGTCGAGGTTGGAGAGCGGCTCGTCCATCAGGAACGCCTGCGGCTGACGCACCATTGCGCGCCCCATCGCGACGCGTTGGCGCTGGCCCCCGGAGAGGTGGCGTGGGCGCCGGTGGAGGTCGTTTTCGAGCCCGAGCGTGCGCGCCGCCGCGCGCACGCGCGCATCGCGCTCCTCCTTCCGCATCTTCGCCACCCGCAGCGAGAAGCCGATGTTGTCCGCAACCGTCATGTGCGGGTAGAGAGCGTAGTTCTGGAAGACCATCGCGATGTCGCGCTCGCGCGGATCGAGGTCGTTGACGACGCGGCCGCCGACCTCGATCCGGCCGTCCGTCACGTCCTCGAGCCCGGCGACCATCCGCAGCACGGTCGTCTTGCCGCACCCGGACGGGCCGACGAGGACGACGAGCTCGCCGTCGGAGATC